>ERZ772928.1100-NODE-1100-length-11822-cov-9.317498_pt1 | contig 11822 bp, 9 predicted proteins | sample MGYA00511686_ERZ772928 | MGnify/ENA primary metagenome ERZ772928 (study PRJEB29015, sample SAMEA2738063) | human oral metagenome | biome: human oral; feature: human-associated habitat; material: saliva | place: China | collected 2219 ... | reverse complement strand
GCCCTCCCCTGTTCGGAACTTTCCCCCACTTTAACCCACCACACCCCATATTTACGGAGAAACTTCCGGCGTGGCGTAACAAACAGAGCAAGAAAATGGCGTGTTTTCAATAAAAAATTCAGGTGGAGAAAAGTGGGGGAAATCTTGCACACATTCGGTGCGTCGCGCCCACGACACCACCTCCCACCACACACCGCAACATCACCCAGACGAAGCCCTATTCATTGCAATTGCGGCGATTTTACGAGGCTTGGGCGCACTTCGAGAACAGCGCACCCCCTCTCGGGGAGGACAGTGGGGAGCGGAGTGGGGAACCCCGGGGAGCGGGGTGGGGAACCCCGGGGAGCGGGGTGGGGAACATTGTGGAGCAGCCCCGGGGAGTCGGATGGAGAACGCTGGGGAGCAAGGTGGAGCAACACCGAGCGGTCCACACAACACCACAGGACAAGGAATCAAGTGGGCAGATCCGGCGGACCATCTCAGCCCGCAATCGCATTCGACGAAGAACGAAGTGGGGCGCCCCGGTCTCCCGGCGCGCCCCACTCTCGACGGCTGTGTGCGTACGACGTCAGTCGTCGCCCTTGCGATTATCCCAGCGTCGTTCCTGATCCTGAATGAAGGACTCCCAGCCACCGCCCTCGTTCTTCTTATCGGAGGCAGGCTCATCGGCGCCGTTCCCCTTGCCCCCGGGTCGCGAGAGCGCATAGAGCACACCGGCGACGGTCAGAGCAAAACCGGCAACCCCCAGGAGGATCGACGCCACGGAGTAGCCCAGAGAGACAGCAGAAACGAGAACGATCATGCCCAGGACGGCACCCGTCAGGCCCAGCGCAATACGCCGAGGACCACGAGGTGCCGCAGGCGCCTCGGATTCAGGTTCGTCAGAGACGGGGGCAGACATCTGCGAGGCCAACGCCGGGTCCTCCTCGCGCAGAGATGCTTCCATCTGCTCAAGGATCTTCTTCTCATACTCGGTGAGAGCCATTGGGCGCCCCTTTCACATGGGTGTTACCGACAGCTTAGCGCGTCCACGATATCGGATACTAACTGGCCTTACAGGAGGGTCCCCTGCTGCGGCTCGCCGCCGCCCACCCCCGGCCCGTCCGCGCCCATGCCTCGTCGGTCGGAGGAAGCCTCAGCGGAAGAAGCCTGCCGATCATCCGCACCGAAGGACCTCCTCTCGGGTGTCTTCTTACCGAGCAGGGTGGCGGGAGCGAGTGCGCCCGCGCCAAACTTCGTGCGAATCTGGTCCATCGCCCGTTCCGAAGCGGCCGGGCGCTCATCACGGTCCAGAGTGACGGCCACTCCTCCGGAGCGCGACTGCAGACCCTCGACACGCACACCAAACAGGCGCACCCCACCGATCGGCATGTCCTCGCGCGCAAAGAGCTCACGCGCGGCCCTCGCGATGTCTCGCCCCGTGTCCGTGGGAGCCACGAGGCTCACGCTGCGCGTGATCGTATGAAAGTCGGCGCCGCGCATCTTGATCCCGATCGTCCACCCGACGACCCCACCCGCGCGCAGTCGACGTGCGCAATCGTGGGAGGCCGCCAGGATGAATTCCTCAATCTGCGCCCGCGAGCGCACGTCCTCCTCGAAGGTGCGTTCCATGCCGACAGATTTTTCGGCGCGCGCGGGGGCCACCGGGCGCGGATCGATGCCCCACGCGAGGTCGTGCAGGTGATGGGCGGAGGCGACCCCGAGGAGCTTCGTCAGGCGCGCAAGGGACGCGTGGGCGAGGTCACCAATCGTATCGATTCCTTCGCGGTCAAGAATCGCTCCGGTACGTCCACCCACTCCCCACAGGGCACCCACGGGGAGGCCGTGGAGGAACTCGACCGTGGCCTCGTGCGGGATGAGGAGTAGGCCATCGGGTTTTGCGTGCGAGGAGGCGATCTTCGCAACCGACTTGGTCGAGGCGATGCCGACGGAGGCGGGAAGGCCAACGCTGTCGCGGATGCGCATACGGATGAGGGTCGCGATCTCGAGGGGCGATCCGAGGCGCCGCCTCGCCCCGGATACGTCGAGGAAGGCCTCGTCGATGGAGACCTGCTCCAGCGCGGGAGTGATCGTCGCGAGGATCCCCATGACCTCCTGGGAATAGCGCCGATACAGGGCGTGGCTGCCGGGGACGAAAGCCGCATGGGGGCACAGGGCGCGGGCGCGCGAGGTGGGCATGCCGGCGCGCACACCCAGGGCACGGGCCTCGTAGGTGGCGGAGGTGACGACTCCGCGTCCGGACGTGCCGCCCACGATGATAGGCCGGCCAACGAGGCTCGGATCCTCGCGCATCTCAACCTGGGCGAAAAAGGAGTCCATGTCGACGTGGAGGATCGGGGTGGCGCTATCGTCCGATCCCCAGTCGCGCTTCGCGCGCGCGTCCCTGGGAGCGTTTGACATGTCACCTCCTATGCCTGTGGGCGTTCTGCGTGATTACAGTGTCCACCATGGCACGCTCATCTTCGTCACGCGACATCTCCTTCGACACGGATTTCGGCTCGGCGCGTATCCGGTGGGATGGTCCGCGCGCGACGCTGTTCCTGGGGGACGTGGAATCGTCGGCGGTCGACACCTCGGATCCCACCTACCTGGAGTTCGAGTACATGCAGCACATGGACGCCGTCGTGTCCTCGCTCTGGGGGGCCCAGGAGCGCTTCCGTGCGCTTCACGTGGGTGGCGCGGCGTGCGCGCTCGCGTGCGCTTGGTCGGCGTCGCACCCGCAGTCCCGACACGTCGCCGTCGAGGTTGATCGTCTGCTTGCCGAACAGGTCCGTGAGCACTTTCCCATCCCCAAGGCCCCGCAGGTCAAGATCCGCGTTGGTGACGGGCGTGCAGTGCTTGATCAGACTCGCGAGGATTCGTTCGACGTCGTCGTGCGCGATGCGTTCGCGTCGGGGGTCACGCCCGACCACCTGCGCACGGTTGAGTGCGCGCAGCGGGCACGCGCGGCACTCACCGCGCGGGGCGTCTACCTGGTGAACTGCGCGCACGGTGGACCGGCGAACGCACGCCAGGACATCGCGGCGCTGCAAGAAGTCTTCCCCTTCGTGGCATCTATCCAGGACCCGAAGGTCGGACGGAGTGGACGTCGCGGCAACGTCGTCGCCCTGGCGAGCGCCACAGACGTCGTCGACGTTGACCGCATTGATCGCGCTCTGCGCACGCTGGCGCTTCCTGCGCGCATCACGCGGCCTCGGGACCTGGAGCGGTGGGTGGCTGGGACTCCCGCGCTCACGGACGCGCAGGCGGGGTATCCGCAGGCCGAGTGACGAGGCCGTGGCGCGCAGGCGGAGGCACTGCCCTCAGGCACGGGCTCGGCCCCGCCGCCGACGCAGCTCTCCTAGGCGCGGTGGCGCGGCGAGGAAGGACCGGGGCCCTCTCCCCTACGGCGCGCCTCGACGCGAGCGAGAACATCCTCGAGGGTGTCGGGCTTAGAGGGTTCCTCGTCCTCTTCGGTGCGCGGTGCACGCTGGACGGACGCGATTTCTTCGTCCTGAGCGCGCGAGACCTGCGCGAGGTAGGCCTCGATGACGTCACCGATATCCTTCGAGGTCTTCTCCTCGGTGCTGGTCGCGGGGGGCTGTCCCATGCCCGGCAGCGGGATCGCCCCCGCACCACCGGTCCACGCATCGAAGTGCTCTTCGAGGGCGGACACGGTATGCGAGATCTCCGGGTTCCCCTCGACGAGCTTCTCGATGCTCTCCTGATCCTGAGCGGCACCCTGTTCGAGGTCGCCGACAGGCAGCGACAGGTCCGCGAACTTGGCGAACGAGGTCAAGAGGGCCGAGGACGCGGCCGGGTAGCCGGTGTCCGCCATGTAATACGGCACCGCCCCGAGCAGTGCGAGCCCACCGATCCCCTGCTGTCCCATACGGATCTGCATGAAGGTCGACAGCGGCGAAGGAAACTGCATGTGATTCGAGATCGCGTTGGACCCCGATGGCAGGAGCGACTCATCCGTCGCCTGGACGTGCACGGGTGTGGGACGCGTGTGCGGCACACCGGAGGGAACGCCATGCAGCGAGAAGGTAATTTCCACGCCCGCGCGTTCGCAGATATCACGGATGGCGGCGGTGAAAGACTCCCAGTGGGCATCCGGCTCGGCGCCATGCAGAACCAGGATCGGATTGCCCATATCGTCTTCAACGAGGTCGAGGACGGTTTGCGGCATCACCATATCCGGGGAGGACACCCAGTTATCCACGGTGACGATGGGCCGATGCGAGCGGTAGTCCATGAGCGTGTCGGCATCGAACGTGGCGACACGCTCGTTATGCAGGGAACGCAGCAGCTGGCGGATCGCCATGCGCCCCGCCGCTCCGGCGTCAATCGCCCCGTCGAAATGGATGAGGAGAATCTTCGCCTTCGCACCGGCGGCGGGACCGTCGGAATACAGGTCAGTGGCGTTAATACTCACGTCTCCTCCTCATACTCATCTTCTACCTCGTGTCTAACGTACCCGTGCCGCACCCGCCACGTCACGCGGGAATCATTTTTTGAGCTTGGGGCGAAGTCGCGCACACGTGTCGGACAGTGGAGGCGCCGGAGGCAAAAGTAGGGGACAATAGAGGGCCACAGAAACGAGGAGGAGCCATGGCCACGAGCACTCATGACGAGTCGTCGACCGACCTTCCGTTGCCCGAACAGGATTTCGTCGACCGTGCCTACGAGCGCCTGGACGCGCTGCGGGCCTCGTACCGCGAGCGCCAGGGCCGCGTCCACTCCACCCACGGCGTCGGCAACGCTCAGGCATGGACCGAGCGTGAGGCCCTGTCTGCTCACCTGGGCGAGATGGCTGCTCGCCTCGAAGGCGTGGAGGAACGCCTCGTATTCGGTCGTCTTGACATGGTGGATCGGTCGGTACGTCACGTGGGTCGCCTGTCGCTGTCTCACGAGGACGGCACTCCTCTCCTCGTGGACTGGCGTGCGCCCGCCGCGCGTCCCTTCTACCAGGCCACATCGGCTGAGCCGGACGGCGTCGTTCGCCGCCGCCATATTTCGACGCGCGAGCGTCGAGTGACCGGCTTGGAGGACGAGCTGCTGGACGCATCGAACGCGTCAGGCCTGGAGCTCCAGGGCGAGGGTGCACTCATGCATGCGCTGAGCGAGGCACGCGACGGCCGTATGGGCGACATCGTCGCCACCATTCAATCCGAGCAGGACCGTATCATTCGCGCGTCCGATAAGGGCCTCATGGTGGTCCAGGGCGGTCCCGGTACAGGTAAGACGGCGGTCGCGCTGCACCGCATCGCCTACCTCCTCTACGCCCACCGCGAGCGCCTCGAGCGTTCGGGTGTCCTCCTCGTGGGTCCCTCGCGCCTGTTCCTGCGTTATATCGAGCAGGTGCTCCCCTCCCTGGGTGAGACGGGTGTCGTCTCGGTGACGTTGGGCGATCTGGTGCCCGGCGTGAACGCGCGCGGCAGCGAGGACGAGGCCGTGGCCCGCATCAAGGGCCTGCCGGCGTGGGCGAAGATCGTCAAGGAAGCCGTGCGGGCGCTGGCCAAGCTTCCCGACGGCGACCAGGTCCTGCACGTGTGGAACCGCGAGGTGACGCTGACGCGCGCCGACGTGGAGAGCGCGAGGCGCCGGGCCAAGCGCTCGGGCCGTGCGCATAACGTGGCACGTGAGTCGTTTGCACGCGAACTCATGGATGTGCTTGCTCTGCGCCTGGCGCGCGAGGCCGGGGATGCGGACTCCGAGGGCGGTGTCGATCCGGAGGTCAAGCGCTCGTGGCTGATCGAAATCCGCGATTCGGTGGATTGCAGGCGTGCGATCAACACGGCGTGGATGCCGACGAGCGCTCAGACGCTGCTGCGCCGCCTCTACGCTCGTCCCGAGGTACTGGCTGCGGCAAACCGCAAGGCCGGCTCTCCCCTGCGTCCCGACGAGCTGGCCGCCCTCGTGCGCCCCCGCTTAGCGCCGTGGACGGTGTCGGACGTGCCGATCCTGGACGAGTGCGAGGAGCTGCTCGGCCCTATGCCCTCGTCTTCCTCCTCGTCGCGCGAAGCTGACGAGGGAGCGATCGAGCGCGCCCGCGAGGCGATCGAGGCCCAGAACCTGGGTGGTGGCATCGTGACCGCCCAGATGCTCGCCGAGCAGGTGGCCGGGCAGGACACCTGGACGCCGCTGTCCGAGCGCGCCGCCAAGGACCGCACCTGGGCGTACGGCCACATCGTGGTCGACGAGGCCCAGGAGCTCTCCCCGATGGCCTGGCGCGCCCTGCTGCGTCGCTGCCCCTCACGTTCGTTCACAGTCGTGGGGGACCTCGATCAGCGGCGTGGGAACAAGCGCCCCCCGACGTGGGAGAAGGCACTCGGCCCGGCGGCCCGCGCCCTGGCGGCCGAGTACGCGCTGACGGTCTCCTACCGCACGCCCGCCACCCTGACAACACTCGCCGAAGGCGTCGTCGCGCGCGCTGGCGTCCCTGTCCTCTACCCGATGACGGCGGTGCGCGACGTCGAGGGCTGCTACCGCGTGACCCACGTGGATGCGCCCGAGGATGCCCCGACCTCGTCGAAGGAAAACAGCCCCCTGTGGCGCGCCGTCGCCCAGGCCCAGCGTGAGGCCGAAGAACGCCTTGATCGCGAGGCGGGCACCTCCCGCGGCCGCGTCGCCCTCATTGTCGGGGCGCAGCGCGCCCGCGCGTGGGGAGCCGACGTGGACGGCGAGACCGCCCTCTCCGAGCGCGTCTCCCTACTGTCGGCCGTGGCCTCCAAGGGACTCGAGTTCGACTCCGTCATCCTCGTCGAGCCCGCGGAGATCCTCAGCGACGGCGTCGGCGACCTTTTCGTCGCCCTCACCCGCGCCACCCACGACGTGCACGTCGTCCACTGCGCTCCCCTGCCCGCCGGCATGGAAGAGTGGTAGGAGCAACCACACCCTGACACCGCGTGTCCCTTTCGGCTCCCGTCTGCCATGATGGGGGCATGACACGCGCACTGCTCCTGGAAAACCCGCACGACGTCGCCGACGATATTTTCGCCAAGTTCGGCATCGAGGTCACCCGCGTGACGGGCGCCCTGTCCGAGGACGACCTGATCGAAGCGCTCGAAGGCGTGGATTACCTGGGCCTGCGTTCCAAGACCGAGGTCACCGAACGAGTGCTGCGCGCACGCCCCGAACTCAAGGCCATCGGCGCCTTCTGTATCGGCACGAACCAGATCGACCTGGCTACGGCCACCGAGATGGGCGTCGCCGTGTTCAACGCCCCCTACTCCAACACCCGCTCCGTCGTCGAGCTCGCGATCGGCGAGATCATCGACCTCTCGCGCCGCGTCACCGTCAAGAACTCGCGCCTGCACCGCGGCGTGTGGGACAAGAGCGCCGACGGCGCCCACGAGGTGCGCGGGCACACGCTGGGCATCATCGGCTACGGCAACATCGGCACCCAGCTGTCGGTCCTTGCCGAGGCCATGGGCCTCAACGTCATCTTCTACGACGCAGCCGAGCGCCTCGCCCTGGGCAACGCCACCCAGATGCCGACGATGGAGGCGGTCCTGCGCGAAGCCGACATCATCTCCGTGCACGTGGACGGCCAGGAATCCAACACGAATCTGATCGGACGAGTCGAGTTCGAGCTGATGAAGCCCGGCGCCCTGTTCATCAACCTGTCGCGCGGGCACGTCGTCGACGTCGACGCGCTGCACGCGGCGCTCGTCTCGGGCCACCTGGGTGGCGCGGCCATCGACGTGTTCCCGGAGGAGCCGCGCGCCAACGGAGACCCCTTCAACTCGCCCCTGGCGACCCTCGACAACGTCATCCTCACGCCCCACATCGGTGGATCGACGGAGGAGGCACAGTACGACATCGGCCGTTTCGTGGCCGCCAAGATTGGCGAATACCAGGCCAGTGGCTCGACCGACATGAGCGTGAACCTGCCGAACCTGACGATGAACATCGGCAAGCGCTCGCGCTACCGCGTGCGCCTCATCCACCGCAACGTTCCCGGCGTCATGGCGCGCGTCAACCAGATCTTCGCCTCCTCCGAGGCAAACGTCGACGCCCAGATCCTGGCCACCGTGGACGAGGTCGGCTACGTGCTCACCGATATTTCGGCGGGCCTGGGGCGCGAGGCACTCGAGGAACTCAGCCACCTGCCCGAAACTGTCCGCCTGATCGCCACGCCGCTGTAAAACTGTCGCGTTCCTCGCGCTTCCACCTGGTCAATGGGTACTCTGGTTACGGTATCGTAGGTATATCGTTCCCAAAGGAGGACAGATGGACCTCACGTCGCAGTTGCGTGCCCTGTACGCGCCCGGTGTTGCCTACGAGATCGCAATCCCCGAACGCCCAATCCCAGAGATGGTCCTGGAGGTCGCCTCCCGCTACCCGAGGCGCGCCGCGATCGACTTTTTCGCGCGCCAGCTCACGTACGCGGAACTCGCTCAGGAGATGCGCCGCTGTGCGGGCGCCCTCCATCAGGCGGGCGTGCGACCCGGCGACCGCGTCGCCCTCATCATGCCGAACTGCCCGCAGCACGCCGTCGCCGTCCTGGGCACGATGCTCCTCGGCGCCGTCGTCGTCGAACACAATCCCCTGGCGCCCGAGGGCGAGCTGGAGGGCGAGTACGCACGCCACGGCGCGCGCGTCACAATCGCATGGTCAAAGACACTAGAAAAGCTCACCTTCCTCGGCCGCGGCCACACCACCTTCTCGATGGACCTGACGACGGCTCTGCCCACGGCCTCGCGCCTGGCGCTCAAGCTTCCCGTCAAGGCCGCCCGCGAGAAGCGCGAACAGCTCTCCAGCCCACGCCCCAGTTGGGCGCGCTCCTGGACGCGAGCCATGCGCTCGGCCACCCCCTGGCAGGGCAACTGCCCCTCCACCATGGACGACGTCGCCCTCCTCATCCACACGGGCGGCACCACCGGAGTCCCGAAGGCCGCAGCGCTTACGCACGCGAACCTGTCGGCAAACGTCGAGCAGTCGATCGCATGGGTTCCCGTCCTGCACGAGGGTGCCGAGGTCTTCTACTGCATCCTGCCCCTCTTCCACGCCTTCGGCTTCACAATCGGTTTCCTGGCGGGCCTGCGCCTGGGCGCGACGATCGCCATGTTCCCTAAGTTCGACACGGCAATGGTCCTGGCGGCGCAGCGTCGCCTACCGTGCACCTTCTTCCTGGGTGTTCCGCCCATGTACGAGCGCCTCCTGGCTGCAGCCGAGGGCACAAACGTGGACCTGTCATCCATCCATTTCTCTCTGTCGGGCGCGATGCCACTGTCGGCCTCGCTGGCCGACCAGTGGGAGCAGGCGACCGGTGGCCTGATGATCGAGGGCTACGGCATGACGGAGGCCTCCCCGATCATCCTGGGATCACCGCTCGCTTCCTCGCGAGCACGCGGGGCGCTGGGCATCCCCTTCCCCTCCACCCAGGTGAAGATCGTGGACCCAGAAAATCCGAGCCGCGAGGTCACCGAGGGCGAGGTCGGTGAGCTCATCGCGCGCGGCCCCCAGGTTTTTTCGGGCTACTGGAACCAGGACGATGAGACCGCCGAAGTATTCACTCAGGACGGATGGCTGCGCACGGGCGACCTGGTCCAGGTGCGCGACGGCTTCATCTACATGGCCGACCGTCGCAAGGAGATGATTAACTCCTCCGGCTTCAACGTCTACCCCTCACAGGTCGAGGAGGCCGTGCGGTCAATGCCCGGTGTCCTCGACGTCGCGGCCGTCGGCGTGCCAGCCGGCGAGTCCGGCGAAGACGTTGTCGCAGCGATTGTGCTCGAGGCCGGTGCTTCCGTGACGCTGACCGACCTACGCAAGTGGGCGGAAAAATCCCTGGCACACTACGCCCTCCCCCGCCAGATCGTCGTGATGACCGAGTTGCCGCGTTCGCAGCTCGGCAAGGTCATGCGTAAAAAAGTGCGCGAGCAGATCATGGGCGCGCAGGCAGCAGCGACGGACGCCGTGGCCGGGGCGCGCGAGGCCGTGGCCGGGGCGCGCGAGGCAGTCTCCGAGAAGGTCTCCGAAGCGCGAGAGGCAGCGTCCGAGGCCATGGCCGGGGCCCGCGAGTCCGTGTCCGAAAAGGTGGCCGAGGCACGAGAGGCAGCATCCGAGGCCATGGCCGGGGCCCGCGGTACCGTCTCCGACGCTGTCGCAGGAGCCCGCGAGTCCATGTCGGAAGCCGTCGCAGGAGTACGCGGAGCAATGCACGATGAGCGGCCGCATCCCGTGACTGACTCGCAGGCAGACAGCTCGGACGCAGCCGAGCAGACGAGCGAGCACTAGACCGCACCTGAAGCACGAATGAAAAAGTGCCCGGTTCCCCGTGCGGGGACCGGGCACTTCTCATGTCGTGTGATCAGTCATCTCCGAGCAGCGTGGGCGCATTGGAGACGGCACGCTTGCGAGTGGTGCGAGCCTTGCGAGGCTTCTTCGCGGGCGCGGGAGGCGCGGGGTCGACGTCCGCGTGGACGCCGTCCTCGGGCGCCGCGTCACTGCCCTGCGCGCGCTCGCGCAGCGCCTGAATGGCCTGCTCGAAATCGTCGAGAGTGTCGAACTGACGATAGACGGAGGCGAAGCGCAGGTAGGCGATCACGTCGAGGTCACGCAGGAACGGGAGGATGGCTTTGCCAACTTCGTTCGTCGACACATTGGAGACGCCGGTGGAGCGCAGCTGCTCCTCGACCTGCTGAGCGAGAATCGCGAGCTGGTCATCCGAGACCGGCCGCCCTTGACAGGCCTTCTTAACGCCCGACACAACCTTGTTACGGGAGAAAGACTCGACGACACCGGAGCGCTTGACGACCTGGAACGAGGACGTTTCGAGAGTCGTAAAACGCTTCTTGCAGTGCGTGCACTCACGCCGACGCCGAATCGAGGCGCCGTCGTCCGCGATGCGCGTATCAACGACGCGCGAATCCGGGTTATGACAGAAAGGGCAGTGCACCCCTCAACGGTACACGCTCAGACCCCCGTCTGTCACAGGAGTCCCACGTGTCACCGTCAGCGGACGGGCACGATGACCCGCTGCCCAGGCTGCAGGGCGCCCTGCACGTCATTCATGCGCTCAATATCAGCGACAACCTGCTCGAGCGGACGATCCGTCTTGACATTCTGAGCCAGCGACCACACGGAGTCACCGCTGACGACCGCCTTCGTCACCGTCGGACCATCGTAGGCGGAGGGCTGGATGGCAAGACCGAGAGCACCGGCCCCCACGGAGAGAACGACCGTCGCGAGCGCACCGGCGATAATGCCGCGACGAGAGGAACGTGCGGGACGACGCGGAGCCGCAGGAGCGCGCAGGTAGGAAGGATCGTCAACGCGCTGAGCCTCGACGCGACGACGCGCGGACGGAGCGGTCGAGATGTCACGAACGGTCGCCAGCGGTGCATCCTCCACTGCGCGAAGCGGAGAGCGGCGCGCGGGGAACGAGACGGCAGCCTTCGTCGCGAAGGGGACACTCATGAGAACCTCCAGAACACTGTGATCGAACATCTGTTCGTCGAACACTTGTACGATAGCACGCTCCATGAGCAATGTCGAGACGCACTCGAACATATGTTTCATTTTGCGCGAAATCAGCTTATCCTTGACGTATCTAGTGGACGCCCACCCATGCACATTTGCGTCCACCCCGATGCGAAGGAGACGCCATGGCCGAGCGTTCGATCAGCGATCGACACCGCGCGATCTTGCGAGTTATCAACGAAAAGCTGGCATCCAGCGGCTTCCCTCCTTCTGTGCGCGAGATCGCATCTGCAGTCGGTTTGGCTTCACCGTCGACGGTGAAGCATCACCTTGACGCACTTGAGGCCGACGGCTACCTTGTCCGCGAGCCTGGCCTTCCCCGCGCCCTCGACCTCACTGACCGGGCGCGC
>ERZ772928.1098-NODE-1098-length-11826-cov-3.858551_pt1 | contig 11826 bp, 9 predicted proteins | sample MGYA00511686_ERZ772928 | MGnify/ENA primary metagenome ERZ772928 (study PRJEB29015, sample SAMEA2738063) | human oral metagenome | biome: human oral; feature: human-associated habitat; material: saliva | place: China | collected 2219 ... | reverse complement strand
TTGTACGTAAAGACCTGCGTTAATCCCGGCCAATAAGCCTTGTGCCGCCGCTTCTTCATAACCGGTTGTACCGTTAATTTGACCCGCAAAGAATAAACCAGAAATAGTTTTTGTTTCTAATATTGGTTTTAAATCGCGTGGATCAAAATAATCATATTCAATGGCATAACCCGGTTTAATGATGCGCGCTTTTTCCAAACCTTTCATGGAATTCACTATGCCCATTTGCACGTCAAACGGTAAACTGGTTGAAATCCCGTTTGGATACACTTCATTACTGGTTAATCCTTCTGGTTCTAAATAAATTTGATGTGAATTACGATCCGCAAAACGCATTACTTTATCTTCAATGGATGGGCAATAACGTGGGCCGATCCCTTCAATTACACCGGTATACATTGGACTGCGATCCAAGTTATTACGAATCACTTCATGAGTTTGTTCATTAGTGTGCGTGATATAACAAGGAATTTGTTGAGGGTGATCAGATACCGATCCCATAAAAGAGAAGACAGGCAACACCTCATCACCATGCTGTTTAGCTAAAATATCAAAATTGATTGTACGTGCATCAATACGCGGTGGTGTACCGGTTTTTAAACGATCAACGCGTAAATTCAGATCACGTAAACGATGAGAAAGTGTAACAGATGCCGGATCACCTGCTCGGCCGCCTTCATAATGTTCTAAACCAATATGGATCTTACCCGCTAAGAAAGTACCGGCAGTTAAAATAACCGATTTAGCACGGAATTTAAGCCCCATTTTAGTTTCCACACCACAAACGCGATCTTGCTCAATTAAAATATCGGTTACTTCTTGTTGGAAAATATCTAAATTTGGTTGATTTTCTAGTGCGATGCGTACCGCTTGACGATATAAAACACGGTCAGCTTGAGCACGAGTTGCACGTACAGCAGGCCCTTTACTGCTGTTTAAAGTACGAAATTGAATACCTGCTTTATCTGCAGCATGCGCCATTAATCCGCCCATGGCATCCACTTCTTTCACTAAATGGCCTTTACCAATGCCACCAATGGCTGGGTTACATGACATTTGTCCAAGGGTATCAACATTATGTGTCAATAACAGGGTTTTTAATCCCATGCGTGCCGGTGCCAATGCCGCTTCTGTACCAGCATGACCGCCACCAACAACGATCACATCATAATTTTCGGTGTAAAACATATCTCTCTCTTCGTCTTCAATTTGATCTTCGATCTAAAAATAGGCGCTATTCTACTGAAAATTACGTGTGCTTGAAAGCAAGAATTCAATCTGTGATAAGAGAAGATCGAGAGGTAATAAAGATAAGATCTATTTATATATAAAGATCTTATTATTGTTACTATTATGATCCTTTTACCTTGTTAATAAGATCTTTTTCCTTTTTTAAATGAAGAAGTTAGATCATTTTAGACTGTGTTGAAATGTCGTCAGTTTGGAGGCTTTTTCTTGTGGATAACCTTCAATTTTATCCACAGTTAAAACAATCATCATATTTACTCAGTGGAAAAGAACAAGTTTTTGACAGGTTTTATCAAAGTTATCCACAGGTGATTTTTTTTGGATAATGGATAAAGAAAAAGCGATAACTCAAATTATCGCTTTATTATGACTAAAGTGCATGAATAAATTGTGGTAACCAATCTTCCGCAAATTGTTCTTGATCATCAACATGCAAGACATCGATTTTTAAACTCTCGCAAATTTTGACCGCACTTTTTTCACTTAATTGTGTTTCGACTTTATTCACGGCATGACAGAATGTATCGTAATCTGAATTACCTAAGCCTACAACGGCAAAGCGGAGAGAAGATAAATCTTTATCTGATGCCGCAATTTGTTCAAAGAGTGGTTTCAAATTATCAGGCAATTCACCTGCGCCATGTGTTGAAGTGACAATCAACCAAATATTTTCATCAATCACATCATCAAGTTCTGGTCCGTGGAAAAGTGCGGTAGAAAAATCTTGTGTTTTTAACACATCTTCTAAATGCTCCGCCACATATTCAGCGCCGCCTAACGTGCTACCTGAAATCACGCAAATATTCATATTGTTTCCTAATAAGAAAAAAGGCTTAGATTTTCTAAGCCTTTATAGTCATTATACGTTGTCGAATTTACCCAACAATGAACGAATGTGTTCTTGCCAGTTGCGGTGTTCATTTCTAAGTTGCTCGTTTTCATGTTGCAACGCTTCTACCGCTTGTTGAGATTGATTTTTTTGTTCTTTTAATTCTTCCACTTCAAGTTGAAGTAATTGAATGGTTTCTACTGCTTGTCTAATTTTTTCTTCAAGCTGATCTAAAATTTCTAAAGACATAGTGATTTCCTTTTTTAAAATAAGTCCGAAACGGCTTTATTCTACCGACTTAATCCTATTTTTAAAAGCCTCTTGTCAAAAATTATTATGCAAACGTTTGCTTAGTGATAAAATAACGAGACTTTTTGCATTGGGAGAGAAAAATGAATCGTGCACTAGCTATTGAATTTTCAAGAGTAACCGAAGCAGCTGCATTAGCGGCTTATACTTGGCTTGGACGTGGTAATAAAAATGCGGCGGATGAGGCGGCCGTCAAAGCCATGCGTTATATGCTGAATTTAATCCATATGGACGGTGAAATTGTGATTGGTGAAGGGGAAATTGACGAAGCACCAATGCTTTATATTGGCGAAAAAGTGGGATCAGGTAACGGTGAGCTCGTTTCTATTGCGGTTGATCCGATTGATGGTACAAGAATGACTGCAATGGGCCAATCAAATGCCATTTCAGTATTGGCTGCTGGAGGTAAACGTACTTTTTTAAAAGCACCTGATATGTATATGGAAAAATTGGTTGTCGGCCCTGAAGTGAAAGGTATGATCGATTTAAGTTTACCGATTGAACAAAACCTTCGCCGTGTAGCTTCTCGTTTAGGTAAATCCTTATCGGATTTAACGGTGATGGTACTCGCTAAACCACGTCATGATGAAGTGATTAAGCAAATGCATAATCTAGGTATTCGCGTGATGGCTATTCCAGATGGTGATGTTGCCGCTTCGGTTTTATGTTGTTTACCGGATGCTGAAGTGGATATGGTTTATGGCATTGGCGGTGCACCTGAAGGTGTGGCAGCTGCCGCGGCAATTCGTGCATTAGGAGGGGATATGCAAGCTCGCCTGATTCCACGTAATGAAGTGAAAGGCGATACAGAAGAAAACCGTAAAATTGCCGCTGAAGAAGTTCAACGTTGTGAAGCCTTAGGTGTGAAGGTCAATGAAATCTTAAAATTAGAAGATTTAGTACGTGATGATAATCTTGTTTTTGCTGCAACGGGAATTACGCACGGTGAATTACTTAAAGGGATTTCTCGTCGTGGCAACTTAGCAACTACAGAAACCCTATTAATCCGTGGTAAATCACGCACCATTCGTAAAATCCAATCCATCCATTATCTCGATAGAAAAGATTCTGAAATCTATGAGATTTTAAGAAATTAGTGAAAATAAAAGAGCGGTCATAAAAAACAATGAATTTTTTGACCGCTCTTTTTTATTTCTTACAGCATTTTCTTCAATTGATACAGATAAGCTAAGGCTTGTTTTGGACTTAATTCATCTGGATCAAGTTGCTCAATGGCTTCGCGTAAAGCATCAGGCTCTGCTTCAAAAGCCAATTCACCTTGATGTTGATTTAATGCTCTTAAATGTTGAATTTGTTGATCACCATTTTGTGCCGACAATTTTTCTAATTGATGCAATTTTTGCTTCGCCAGTTTAATGACAGATTGAGGCACACCAGCCAGCGCTGCAACAGCAAGACCATAACTTTTACTTGCCGCACCATCTTGAACCGCGTGCATAAAGGCGATGGTATTGTTATGTTCTAATGCATCTAAATGAATATTAGCAATGCCTTCAATTTGTTCTGGCAGTGCGGTGAGTTCAAAATAATGAGTCGCAAATAATGTAAGTGAACGAGTTTTCTTCGCCAACCATTCAGCACAAGCCCAAGCTAAAGAAAGCCCATCATAAGTAGACGTCCCTCGTCCAATTTCATCAATCAGAACTAAACTTTGTGAAGTGGCTTGATGAAGAATATTCGCCATTTCGGTCATTTCTACCATAAATGTAGAACGACCCGAGGCTAAATCATCAGAGGCACCAATTCGAGTAAAAATACGATCAATTTGCCCGATAACTGCACTATCAGCCGGCACAAAACTGCCTATATACGCCATTAACGTAATTAAAGCCGTTTGACGCATATAGGTACTTTTACCACCCATATTTGGGCCAGTGATAATCAGCAAATGACGCTGTTGATTGAGATTAACAGGGTTAGCGATAAAGGGAGCTTTTAAGACTTGCTCCACTACAGGATGACGACCATTTTCAATTTTTACACCAATTTCATCACTAAATTGTGGTGCAACATAATTTAAGGTTTCTGCTCGCTCTGCCAAGTTAACTAACACATCCAATTCAGACAATGCCAAGCTGGCTAACTGTAATTGACCTAAATGTGGCAATAATAAATCAAACAATTCATCATAAAGTTGCTTTTCTAAAGCAAGCGCCGCGCCTTTTGATTTTAAAACCTTATCTTCATATTCTTTTAATTCAGGAATAATATAGCGCTCGGCATTTTTTAAAGTTTGACGGCGAACATAATGAATCGGTGCTTTATGAGCTTGCCCTTGGCTAATTTGAATGTAATAACCATGCACCGCATTAAAGCCAATTTTTAAGGTATCAATACCTGTGCTTTCTCGTTCGCGTTGTTCTAAATTTTCTAAATATTGCGTTGCGCCAGCGGAAAGGGTTCGCCATTCATCTAATTCTGCATTATAGCCTTCAGCAATAACGCCACCATCGCGAATTAATAACGGAGGAGTTTCAATAATTGCTTTTTGAAGTAGCTCTATTTGCGCTGAAAAATCACTAATTTGTGCGGAAAGTGCGGTCAAATTTGACGATGTTTTTGTATGAATCAGCGATTTTATCGGTTCAATTTGTTCTAATGCAGTACGTAAACGCGTGAGATCTCGAGGACGTGCGGAACGCAGTGCTATACGAGCAAGAATCCGTTCCATATCGCCCACTTGTTGCAAATAAGGCTGCAATTCGTGATACAAATCTTGCTCAATAATTTCACCAATGGTTTTTTGGCGTTTTAATAGAATGTCTGTTTGACGGATAGGTTGATGAATCCAACGTTTTAACAAACGGCTACCCATTGGTGTCACACATTTATCTAATACTGAAGCCAGTGTATTTTCTGTACCACCCACAAGATTTTGAGTGAGCTCTAAATTTCGGCGTGTTGCGGCATCTAATTGAATATTATCGTTATTTTGAATAACACTAATACTTTGAATATGTGGCAGAGAAGCTCGTTGTGTTTCTTTTGCATATTGCAATAAACAACCTGCTGCTGCCAAGCCAAGAGGTGATTTTTCTACACCAAATGCACGTAAATCTTTCGTACCAAATTGACGATTAAGTTCTGAAATCGCCGTACTGAGTTCAAATTCCCAAATTGGACGACGACGTAGACCTTTATAAGGTTCGATAATGGCCATTTCAGCAAAATCTTCACAATAAAGTAATTCTACGGGATTAATACGCTGTAATTCAGCTTGCAAGGCTTCTTTTGAATGAGGTTCACAAAGCTGGAAGCGTCCAGATGTCATGTCTAATGTGGCTAGACCAAATTTTTCTTTTTCCTGATAAACTGCCACAATTAAGTTATCTTGGCGTTCTGGTAAAAGTGCTTCATCACTTACCGTACCTGGTGTCACAATTCGTACAATTTTGCGTTCAACAGGCCCTTTTGATGTGGCGGGATCACCCACTTGCTCACAAATGGCTACAGGTTCACCTAATTGCACTAATTTTGCTAAATAACCTTCTACCGCATGATAAGGCACGCCCGCCATGGGAATTGGATTACCTGCTGATTGCCCACGTTTAGTTAAAGAAATATCTAACAACGCCGCCGCTTTTTTTGCATCATCATAAAAAAGCTCATAAAAATCCCCCATTCGATAAAACAACAAAATGTCAGGATTTTCTGCTTTTAACTTGAGATATTGCTGCATCATCGGCGTATGCTGCTCGAAATTATCTTGTAAATTCATGACGTTATCCAGTTTAAGTATTTAACTTTTTGTCTAGCAAGTATAGGTTTTACGATAGAAGTAATGTGTTATTTTAAGCTGATTTTAATTTTCTACATCCACACTCAGTACTTCATCTTCTGTTTTTAATAGCGTATAGACATCTTTTAGCATTTCATTATCAATGTTATAGCATCGCACTTGCAAGCGAACTTCGCCACTTGCTTGGTCTTTGACTGAGATATTTTCAATGCGGTAATCATGTTTCAATAATAAATCAGTCACTTTACTGATGCCGTTAGCAGAACTTAGTTGAATGGCCAAACGAGTACGTTTTTTATAGCTTTTACGACGAACATAACGTTGCACAATCGGGCTGATACGGATGGCGATTAAAATCATTAAAGTGGCAATAATCGCATCAAAAATAAAGCCTGCACCTGTTGCCACACCGATAGCTGCCGCAGCCCAAATAATAGCAGCAGTGGTTAAGCCTGAAATAGCATCATTTTTCTTGTGTAAAATTACCCCAGCACCCAAGAAACCGATACCACTGATTACTTGTGCGGCAAGTCGCATAGGGTCAGTTCGGATATTATCTGAAACTTGCGCATAATGCTCTGCGGCTTGAATAGAGACAATAGTAAGCACACAAGTTGTCACCGCAATAATGGCGCAGGTTTTGACACCAACCGGTTTGTGTTTAAGTTCACGCTCTAAGCCAATAATCCCGCCAAGTACAAGTGCGAGTAGCATTTTCCCTAGGATAAGTAAATAAGCCGTCTGTTCAAGAGCGGTCGAAAAAAGAAAAGAATTTTCCATGTTAATAATGAATATGAGTAAATAAAAAAACGGGCGTTATTCTACCTGAAAAAAGGACTTTAATGGGCAAATTTACAATCAATTTACCTTTAATTTATCGCCTTTCTGCTTGAAATTGAGTAAAATCTAAAGTTTTGAAAGATGATGATAGCTGAGAATAAATTTATGCAAAAATCAACGCCGAATATTGGCTTTGTAAGTTTAGGTTGTCCTAAAAATTTAGTGGATTCCGAACGTATTCTGACTGAATTACGTACTGACGGGTATAACATTGTGCCAAGTTATGAAAATGTGGACTTGGTCATTGTGAATACTTGCGGTTTTATTGATAGTGCCGTGCAGGAATCCCTAGAAGCCATTGGAGAGGCGTTGGAAGAAAACGGACGCGTGATCGTGACCGGCTGCTTGGGTGCGAAAGAAGATCAAATTCGCCAAGTTCACCCAAAAGTATTGGAAGTGAGCGGTCCGCACAGTTATGAAACAGTCATGGCACAAGTACACAAGTACGTTCCTAAACCAGAGCATAATCCTTACACCAGCCTTGTACCAAAACAAGGGGTGAAATTAACACCAAAACACTATGCTTATTTGAAAATCTCAGAAGGCTGTGATCATCGTTGTACATTCTGTATAATCCCTTCATTACGTGGGGATTTAGAAAGCCGTTCTATCACGCAAGTATTGGATGAAGCGAAACGTCTTGCTGATGCGGGCGTGAAGGAGTTATTGGTCGTTTCACAAGATACTTCAGCTTATGCGATGGATACACAGCGCAAAGAAGGTGGCGTTAAAACCGCTTTCTGGAATGGTATGCCAATTAAAAATGACTTAATGACCTTGTGTAAACAGCTTGGTAAATTAGGCATTTGGGTACGTTTACATTACGTTTATCCTTATCCGCACGTGGATGATTTAATTCCATTAATGGCGGAAGGTCTATTGTTGCCTTATTTGGATATTCCATTGCAACACGCGAGTCCAAAAATTTTAAAAGCGATGAAAAGACCAGGAAAAATTGACCGCACTTTAGAGCGTATCAAGCAATGGCGTGAGATTTGTCCGGATTTAACACTGCGTTCAACTTTCATTGTAGGTTTCCCGGGTGAAACAGAAGAAGATTTCCAAATGTTATTGGATTTCTTAAAAGAAGCACAACTTGATCGCGTGGGCTGTTTCAAATTTAGCCCAGTAGAAGGCGCTCCTGCAACTGAAATGGCTGACCAAGTGCCTGAAGATGTAAAAGAAGAACGTTTCCACCGCTTTATGCAGTTACAACAAGAAATTTCGGCTGAACGATTAAAACAAAAAATTGGCCAAACGCTTGATGTAATTGTGGATGAAATTGATGACGAAGGTATCATTGGCCGTACAAAAGCTGATGCACCAGAAGTTGATGGCTTAGTTTATATTGAAAATCTAAGTGGCGCGCCTGTGAAAGTAGGCGAATTTATTAAAGTAACCATTACCCATTCAGATGAATATGATCTGTGGGGAACCTGTTAATTATTAATTTTATTTATTTTTTACCAAAGGAATTTAGAAATGGCAGAAGCACAAAAACAACCAAGTGTTATCCGTTTTGAACAGGAAGTAGCAGCAAAAAACTATGAATCAGCTTGCGTTGAATTGCTGGATATTTTAAGCAAAATAGATACTAATTTTGGTGGCGTTGAAGGCATTGAAATTGATTATCCTAGCCAATTAAATGATGAATTAGTACAAGATAAAATTAAGCATTTATGCACCCGTGTAGCGGTAGCAATGAGCGAGCTATTTTCTGATCCTCAATTAGATATTTCTGAAGGTGGGGCACAACGTTTCTTTACCTTACAACGTTGGATTAATATGATTTTTGCATCATCGCCATTTGTAAATGCGGATCATGTGTTGCAAGCTTATAACCGCAATCCAGATAAAACCAATTTATCCGATTTCCATTTAGATAATACGAAATCATCATTAATTAAATTCTGCATTTTGTATTTGCCGGAATCGAATATAAACGTCAATCTTGATGCTTTATGGAATTTAGATCCAGAATTATGTGCATCCCTTTGTTTTGCATTGCAATCACCACGTTTTATTGCGACAGATCAAGCATTCTCTAAACGTGGCACCATTTTACAGTGGTTCCCTGAAAAATTAGCAACAATTGAAAACTTAAATAATGTACCAAGTGCAATTTCACATGATGTGTATATGCATTGCAGCTACGATATTGCTGAAAATAAACACTGGGTGAAAAAAGCATTAAACCAAGTTATTCGTCGTCATTTATTGCAAGGTGGATGGACAGATCGCGATGTCACGAAATTAGGTGAACGTGATGGCAAACCTGTCATGGTCGTATTATTGGAGCATTTCCATTCATCTCATTCAATTTACCGTACGCATTCCACTTCAATGATTGCTGCGCGTGAACGTTTTCATTTAATTGGTGTGGGTAATGAAGCTGTAGATGCAGCAGGCCAAGCGGTGTTTGATGAATTCCATTTATTAAAAGGTGATAATATTTTTGGTAAATTGAATGAATTAAAAGAGATTTGTGAAAAAAATGGTGCAGCCGTTCTTTATATGCCAAGTATTGGGATGGATTTAACCACCATTTTTGCAAGTAACACGCGTCTTGCACCAGTTCAAGTGATTGCTTTAGGCCATCCTGCTACGACACATTCTGATTTTATTGAATATGTGATTGTAGAAGATGATTATGTTGGTTCTGAGAAATGCTTCAGTGAGCAATTATTGCGTTTACCAAAAGATGCTCTTCCTTATGTGCCTTCAGCGCTTGCACCGCAACACGTAGAATATCGCTTACGTGAAAATCCTGAAGTGGTGAATATTGGTATTGCCTCTACCACAATGAAGCTTAACCCATATTTCTTGGCAGCATTAAAGGCTATTCGTGATCGTGCTAATGTGAAAGTGCATTTCCACTTTGCATTAGGTCAATCTAGTGGTGTGACGCATCCTTATGTTGAGCGTTTTATTAAATCTTATTTAGGCAATGATGCGACAGCTCATCCACATGCACCTTATGATCAATATCTTCGTATTTTGCATAACTGCGATATGATGGTGAATCCATTCCCATTCGGTAACACGAATGGCATTATTGATATGGTGACATTAGGTTTAGTGGGGGTATGTAAAACCGGTGCAGAAGTGCATGAACATATTGATGAAGGGTTATTTAAACGTTTAGGTTTACCGGAATGGTTAATTGCAAATACGGTAGATGAATATGTTGAACGTGCAATTCGTTTAGCTGAAAATCATCAAGAACGTTTAGAACTTCGCCGTCATATCATTGAGAATAATGGCTTACAAACCTTATTTACAGGTGATCCAAGCCCAATGGGTAAAGTGTTACTTGAAAAATTTGAGGAATGGAAAGCGGCAAATTTAGCTGAAAAGCCAAAGAAAAAAGCGACTAAATCCGCAACGACAAAAGAGAAGGCCACAAAGTCTACTACGACAAAGAAAAGTGCGGTCAAATCTGAAGGTAAATCTGAGCCGAAAAAAACGGTAAAGAAAACTACGAAAAAAGCAGATAAATAATCAATAAATCCCCGAAAGGGGATTTTTTATTGAGAAAAATTAAACAAAGCCTCATTTTTTCTAAAAAAACTTGATTTTGTGGCGTAAAGCCTGTAATTAATAGACCCATTCAACACAACATAAAATAAGGAAAAACTCATGAAAAACGTCGGTTTTATCGGTTGGCGCGGAATGGTCGGTTCCGTATTAATGGATCGTATGGTGCAAGAGCAAGATTTTGCCAATATTAATCCAGTTTTCTTCACCACTTCTCAAGCAGGTCAAAAAGCACCTGTATTTGGTGGCAAGGATGCAGGCGAACTTAAAAATGCATTCGATATTGAAGAACTCAAAAAATTAGACATTATTGTGACTTGCCAAGGAGGCGATTACACCAATGAAGTCTATCCAAAATTAAAAGCAACAGGTTGGGATGGTTATTGGGTTGATGCAGCGTCTGCACTACGTATGAAAGATGATGCAATTATCGTGCTTGATCCAGTAAACCAACACGTGATTTCTGAAGGCTTGAAAAAAGGCATTAAAACTTTCGTGGGCGGTAACTGTACCGTGAGCTTAATGTTGATGGCTATCGGTGGTTTATTTGAAAAAGATTTAGTGGAATGGGTATCTGTCGCAACTTACCAAGCGGCTTCAGGTGCAGGCGCAAAAAATATGCGTGAATTACTTTCACAAATGGGTTTATTAGAACAAGCGGTTTCAAGTGAATTAAAAGACCCTGCTTCATCTATTTTAGATATTGAACGTAAAGTGACGGCAGAAATGCGTTCTGATAGCTTCCCAACGGATAACTTTGGTGCAGCATTAGGTGGTAGCTTAATCCCTTGGATTGACAAACTTCTCCCTGAAACAGGACAAACTAAAGAAGAATGGAAAGGCTATGCAGAAACCAACAAAATCTTAGGTTTAAGCGACAATCCAATTCCTGTTGATGGTTTATGTGTGCGTATTGGTGCATTACGCTGCCACAGCCAAGCATTCACCATCAAACTGAAAAAAGACTTACCATTAGAAGAAATTGAACAAATTTTAGCGTCTCACAACGAATGGGTGAAAGTGATTCCAAACGATAAAGAAACCACATTACGTGAATTAACCCCAGCTAAAGTAACAGGTACATTAAGCGTACCGGTTGGTCGTTTACGTAAATTGGCAATGGGTCCGGAATACTTAGCGGCATTCACTGTAGGTGACCAATTATTATGGGGTGCTGCAGAGCCAGTTCGCCGTATCTTAAAACAATTGGTGGCATAAGTTCTACTTTCACTACAAAGGGCGTATTCACTACGCCCTTTTCATTACTAAAAAAGATAATATGCTACGATCTATCTTTGTTTTT
>ERZ772928.1089-NODE-1089-length-11869-cov-5.362959_pt1 | contig 11869 bp, 9 predicted proteins | sample MGYA00511686_ERZ772928 | MGnify/ENA primary metagenome ERZ772928 (study PRJEB29015, sample SAMEA2738063) | human oral metagenome | biome: human oral; feature: human-associated habitat; material: saliva | place: China | collected 2219 ... | reverse complement strand
GTCCGGCACTCACTTTCATGAGTGCCGGACGGCGCCTGGAGCAGACCCGTGGAAGAGGAGTCAAGCCTTCGAGGGCCTACCCCCGATCAGCCAGCGGACCCCCGGAAGGTGGCGGCCCCACGGCCCGCCCCCAGGTCCACGACGACCTTGACATTTCCGCGCCCATCCGCCGGAATGACGAAGGCTCGATTAACAGTCACCGTCTGACCGGCCGCGAGCGTGGCAGGGACCGCGTCCGAGGCCGATACGATCTCGCTGGCGGGTGTACCAGCACCCTCACCGTAGTTGACGGTAGTGGACAGCACGCTGGCCAGCGGCAGGTCCTGGCCGGACTTGTTCGTCACCGTCACCGGAACCAGGACTCCAGCACCTCCCACCTCGCCGGGCCCGCTGGCGAAGTCCTTCGCCTGCATCTGCCCCAGGGAGATCACCAGGTCTCCGTCAACGCGGACGGACTTGTCCAGGCCCACCTCGGGGTACTCATCCTTCGACAGATCACCGGTCTCGACGGCCTTGGGGTCGATCGAGGATGCGTCCGGAGTGGAGACATCCTCCGAGGGGGAGGCAGGCGCCGCCGTCGGCTTCGCGGTCTGGACCGTCGGGGTGGCGACGTTCGAGGGGGCGGCCTGAGCGGAGGCCGAGCCACTGGCAGAGGCTGCGGCCGAGGCGGAGGGACTGGCAGTGCTCTGAGACTTTCCGCCTCCGCAGGCGGCCAGTCCCAGACCCAGCACCAGGACAGCGGGGAGGATCAGCATTCGAGTTCGTGACACGTGCCGAAGCGTACGACCTCCGTCGCGCGCTGCAACGCCCTCAGCGGCCACTGAGTTGGGAAGCACACCACCTCCGACGATAGAACCGGAGGATTCAGGAGATACGCCGTGCGGGTCCGCAGACCGAACGGTTCTCATGGCCATCATCACCACTCATCGTCCTGGTTGTCCCAGCCGCCCTGGCCCCAGCCGCGCTGGTTGTTGCCCCAGCCGCCCTGGTTGCCCCAGCCGTCCTGGTTGTCCCAGCCGTCCTGGTTGTCCCAGTCGTCCTGGTTGTCCCAATCGTCCTGCTTCTTCTTGTTCTTCTTCTTGTCCTTCTTGTCCTTGTCCTTCTTGTCCTTGCCGTTGTCACCGTCGTCGTTGTTGCCGTTGTTACCGTTGTTGCCGTTGTTGGCATCCTCGTTACCGGGCTCAGCGGCGTTGGCGTCGCCCCCGCTAGCGGCGAAGCGCACGAGCCCCTGCTGCTTGGTGCCGTTGACCGCGAGGAACTCACCGCCGTAGACGATGTACTGGCTGTTGCCCTCAACGGTCCACACGGCCTGGCTCAGACCGCTGTACTCGCCGATCTGGAACCCGGGCAGGAAGCCGCTGTACTGCGTGGGGGCGGGCATTCCCGAGTAGTCGCTATAGCCGCGAGCCGTGTTGGAGCGCACGGTGCCCGTCGCCGTGCTTGAGAAGCCGACGGCGTGATGGTAGATACCACTCTGCTCCCCATCGGAGAAGCCACCGATGTTGCTGCAGTCGTGAGTGTGGCTGGCGATGTAGACGACGTCGTTGGTGGGCAGCACGTCATAGGTGTCGCCGTGGCAGTCGGCCATGAGGTCGATGTCCCCGGTGGTCCAGCTGGCGCGGAACATCCCCTCGAAGGTCCCCTCCTGGGAGTATCCGGTGCCGTAAAGGCCTCGGGAGTCCGACTTGAGGCTCATGATGCCGGAGTTCGAACCCGCGTTGCGGATGACGCTGGAGATGTTGGTGTGCCGCAGAGAACCATCCTTCTCCAGAACGGCGATTCCATAGGCGTCGGACGATCCGTCCACCGAGGTGAAGGAGCCGCCGATCGCCACAGCGGAGTTGTCAGCGGCCACCGTGATGGAACGAACCAGGGAGTCGTCGACCTGGGGGGCGAAGCTGGTGACCTTGTTCGTCTTGAGATCCACAGCGCCGGCGCGCTGTCTCGCCGAGGAGTTGATCTGGGTGAAGGAACCGCCCAGGTACAGGGTGGAACCGTCGGGAGATAGCTCCAGATCCATGACTGTACCGTTGGCCGAGGCCCCCAGCGGCTTGCGCTTGCCTGCAGCGTCCACCGCCGCCACCCGGTAGACGGACTCATCGTTGACGGAGGTGAAGTTGCCGCCGAGGTAGATGGTGGAGCCGTCGGCCGAGGCCTCGACCGCATTGATCTTGCCATTGACCTTGGGCGCCCAGTCCAGCAGCGCACCGGTCGTGATGTCGAAGGCCATGGCGTTGTAACGAGGAGACTCGTTCTCGCCGGCGGCCGCCCCTGCCGGGCGGGCGTTCTTGAACTCCCCGACGACGTAGACGGTATTGCCCACCACCGCCTGGTCCAGAACGATGCCGTCCATCTGAGCCGTGGGCAGAGGCTGCGGGGAGGCGAGAGCGACCTGCCCCGCGGCAGCGGCCGGGGGCGCAACAGTAGGGGCGACGAGCGCACCAAGGGCGAGGGGGAGGGCGGTCAGGACCGCCCCCACACTGGAGGCAGCACGGAAAGGATGCACGAGTGCTCCGTTCTTAAGACGTGAGGGAACGTGGGTAAGTGGCGCGGACAGACGGGGCGGCCTCACCGCAGCGAGGCCGGCGCCGGTCACGAGAGTATTACAGCGATAACGCTTTGATAACGACTCCGGGACCCTTTCTTCCAGGTCCCGTTGTGCAATCAATCACTCCTCGCGCGAGGGGGTGCGCCCCACCCACCTTTCTCACAGATAGACTCTCATTAACCGCCGCACGGTTCCACACCCGATTCTTGGCTGGAATGCTCAGCGCTTGCCCAGGTGGTGTGGACCAGTCGAAGGCGATCCCTCCACCATGGTTCTAGCGCATCACCAGCGCGGCACCCCGAACCCGCGCTCCAGGGCACCAGAGGTATTCACGTGACGCCCCTTCGGCGCATGCCGCCGGTCGCCTGCCCCTAGACTGCTGACAGGGTGTACCGGGCAGGCGCGGTACCACGAGCCCGTAGGCGCTCCGCGGGAACCTCTGCGATCTCAAGGGCAAGAGCCCAAGCCCGCCCGCCTCCTCGCCCGTTGCCTCATCGCCATCACCACCACCATCACCGCCTCCCCATCCGCCTCGTCGATGATCCTCCGCCGTCACCGTGACCGGCAGTCGCATCGAGGGGGATCATTGGTTCCCATCCCTTACCGGCTCCGCCGCCCTTCGAAAGGACTCCGTTGACTGCTGTGAACCCGGACAGGCTCCGTATCGCCATGATCGGGACGCGAGGCGTCCCCGCCCGCTACGGAGGTTTCGAGACCGCCATCGAGGAGGTCGGCCGGCGCCTGGCCGACCGCGGCCACCAGGTCCTCGTCTACTGCCGAAACCCTGAGCCGGACACCCCGCTTCCCCGCACCTACCTGGGGATGCGACTGGTCGAGCTGCCCTCGGTCAAGAACCGCAGCCTGGAGACCCTGTCCCACACGGCCCTGTCGGTGGCCCACCTGCTGCGCCGCACCCACCCGGACGCGGCCTTCGTCTTCAACGCCGCCAACTCCCCCTTCCTGCCGGCTCTGCGCGCCGCACGCATTCCGGTGGCCACGCATGTCGACGGTCTGGAGTGGCGCCGCGGCAAGTGGGGCCCCACCGGCAAGCGCTACTACCGCGCCGCCGAAGTCCTGGCAGTGCGCTACTCCGACGCACTCATCGCCGACGCCCAGGGCATCGCCGACTACTACACCGAGGAGTTCAACGCCCCCACCGACCTTCTCGCCTACGGGGCGCCCCGCATCAGCGCCGACACCTCGCGCCTGGCCGAGCTGGACCTGAACCCCAAGGGCTTCCACCTGGTGGTGGCCCGCTTCGAGGTGGAGAACCACGTCGACGTCATCGTGGAGGGCTACGTGCGCTCCGGGGCCACGCTGCCGCTGGTCGTCGTCGGCTCGGCCCCCTACGCCGACGACTACACCGCCCGCATCGAGTCCCTGGCCGACGGCCGGGTTCGCCTCCTCGGCGGCCTGTGGGACCAGGATCTACTCGACGCCCTCTACTCCGGCGCCCTGGTCTACTACCACGGCCACTCCGTGGGCGGCACGAACCCCTCCCTCCTGCGCGCCATCGGCGCCGGGGCCGCGGTGGACGCCTTCGACGTCTCCTTCAACCGCGAGGTCCTGGGCGAGGCCGGACGATACTGGACCTCACCGGATGAGGTGGCCGCCCTGGTCGTCTCCGCCGAGTCCGACGTCGAGGCCCAGGCCGTGCGCGGCGACGAGTCCCGCGAACGAGCGACCCTCTACGACTGGGACGAGGTGGCCTCCGGCTACGAGGCCCTGGCTCGACGTCTGGCACTCGAGGGCCCCACCCGCCATCGCCCCTCCGGGCGCCGCACCGGGAAGGTGAGCTGGTGAGCCGGGGCCGGGCGGATGGCGCCCGGGTTCTCGTGGCCCACCCCTCCCCCGACCTGTACGGCTCGGACTGGCAGCTGGTGGAGACCATTCACGGACTCATCGAGACCGGCCATGAGGTCCTCGTGGCCCTGCCCCAGGACGGCCCCCTGGTGGCAGTGCTGCGCAACGCCGGCGCCCGCGTGGCCGTCATGCCCTTCACGGTCCTGCGCAAGGCCCTGCTAAGCCCCACCGGTCTGGCGAGGCTCTCCGCTCAGGCCGCCCCGGAGATCGCCCGCCTGCGGTCGGTCATCCGTGCCAGCCGCGCCGACGTGGTTCTCAGCAACACGGTGACCATCCCCTGGTGGCCAGTGGCCGCGAGCGCAGCCGGCGTGCCGGTGCTGGCCCACGTGCACGAGGCCGAGGACACCCAGCGCCGGATCATCCGCGCCGGGCTCAACGCCCCGCTGCTGGCGGCCTCCCGGATCGTGGCGAACTCCGGGGCGGCCCGCGACGCGCTCCTGGACGCCCAGCCGCGCCTGGCCTCGCGTACGGAGGTGGTCCATAACGGAGTCGCCGGACCGGACCGGCCTCTGGAGCCCCTGCGCCCCAGGCGGCCCGGGGACTCATTCCGGGTCGCCATGGTGGGGCGCCTGTCCCCGCGCAAGGGTGTGGACGTGGCTCTCGACGCCGTCGGGCTGCTGCGCAGCTCCGGGGTGGATGCCTCCTTGAGCGTGTGCGGCTCGGTCTTCCCCGGTTACGAGTGGTACGAGGCCGAGCTGCGTGAGCGCGCCGGTCGGGCGGACCTGGAGGGGCACGTCGAGCTGCTGGGTTACGTGCACCCCACCTGGCCGGTGCTGGAGGCCGCCGACGCCGTCGTCGTGCCCTCCCGGGCCGAGCCCTTCGGGAACACGGCGGTCGAGGCGATGCACGCGGCCCGGCCGCTGGTGGCCTCCCGGGTCCAGGGTCTGGCCGAGGTCGTCACCGATTCGGCCACCGGCCTGCTCGTGCCCACCGACGACGCTCAGGCCCTGGCTGATGCCCTGGGCTCCCTGGCGGCCGACCCGAACCTGGCGGCCCGGCTCGCCGAACAGGGTGAGCGCGAGGCCGCCGAGCGCTTCTCCGTGGCCGGGTATCGCGCCACGATGACGCGGATCGTCGACGATCTCGTCAGGCGCTGAGGTCCTGGTTCGCCGGGTCGGGCGGGAGCACCCATCCAGCCCGACCCCGCCGGCTGACCGACCGGAGGGCCGTCAGCGCTGGGCGGGGCGCAGCGGGTCCTCGGCCAGCCCCAGGGAGAGGCTGAACTCGCCGTCGAGGGGCTGGTCGGGCCGCTCGAAGGGGACGACGCCGTCGCACAGGAAGACGGCCATCTCCACGAAGCTGGAGAAGGAGGCCCCGATGAGGTGCTGGGAGCTGGCCAGCAGGTAGAGGTCGACCAGGCCCGAGCGCACGCCCTTGACGGTGTTGTATCCGCCCTTGTCTGTCAGGAAGACGCAGCCGTCGAACTCTCCGGCCAGCTGCTTCTGGGCCTCGGGGGTGTCGCAGGACAGGAAGAAGGGGACGTCGGGGTGGTCGGCGCGGATCTGGCGCATCCGGTTGGCGAACCACTCCACCGGTGAGGACTCGATGGTCTTGGCGTGGGAGACCGCGTGGGTGCGCACCTGGATGCCGACGTAGGGGCGCCCCCGCAGGTGGGTGTCGTAGATGGAGCGGACCTCATCGGCGATCTCATCGACGGGGGTGAGCTCGCGCAGCCGCTCGGTCCAGGGGCGCGGCCCGGCGGGTGCCGCCCCCTCCGAGGCGCTCCCCTTCCAGGCCGGGTCCTCCCAGGTGACGGGCAGGCCGTGGGAGTGGATCTGCCACAGGTGGCGGCGGCGCAGGTCGGAAGTGATCCGAACGCCCTTGGGCTGGCGGTACCGGGCCACGGGCAGGAGCGCCCGGGAGGTCAGGCGCGATACGGAACTCCCCCCTTCAAAGCGCCACAGCTCATCCATCCGGGGGCCGAAGTACTCGTCGGTGCTCCACACGTAGTAGAGGTCGCGGTCCTCGACCCGGGCGAGCTCCTGGGCGGACAGCAGCGCACGCACACGGTTGCCCAGCCCGTCCTTGCGTCCCGTATAGACCAGTAGCGCCTTGCGGCCGGTTAGCAGAGCCATAAGATTCCTTAACAGATATGAGGGGGAATAGATGGAGATCTCAGCGGGAGTGCCGGTGATCGATTCGCCGCAGCCCGTCACGGGTCGGCCTCCCCAGGCCCGATGAGGGCCGACGACGAGGGCCTACTGGAGGTCGTTGCGCAGGTCGCGGTACCATTTGGGCAGAGCCAGCGCCACGTAGCCCGCGTAGCCCAGGAGCATGATGCCGTACACCCACAGGAAGACCGTGGGGGCGAAGCGGGTCATGAGCACGAAGCACATGAGCCCGTAGTCCGTGGGAGCCGACAGGACGGACTTGATGACGCCCGGACGGGACTCGTCCTTGGCCAGTGGCGTACCGCCGTGATAACGCAGCTGATACGTCAGGATGTAACTGAAGAAGTGAATATTTTGAACCGCCCCGAATGCCAGCGGAATAAGCAGGACCGAGGGAGGCAATTCCGCAAAACGGAACAGCGAGATCGCAATAGCTCCGTGAATTGTCGAGAGCTTAATAACGTCAGCGACATGGTCGAGCCATTCACCGGCTTTGGATCCGCCGTTGCGCAGTCTCGCCAGCTGTCCGTCAGCGGCGTCGAGGGCGTATCCGAACATGAGCAGCAGGGCGGTCGCCACGGCGGACACGACTGTGGGACGCCACAGGGCGATGAGGGCGATGCCGCTGTAGGTGCACAGCGCCGACAGGACCGTCACCTGGTCCGGGGTCGCGCCCAGCCGGTGGGCGATCGCGGCCAGGACCCGCCCCGCGGGGCGGTTGATGATGCGGGAGTAGAGGGGGGCACCGGCCTTGGACTTCTGAGCCCGGGACAGGGCCCTGATGTTCTCGGCGATGGTGGGGGAACCAGCAGGGGAGCTCATGAGGCTTCTCCTTGAGCGGGGCCCGGGGAACCGGGCCGGGTGGTGGACAGATGAAGAACGGCAAGAGGAGGGAGTTGGGGGACGTGGGGCAGCGGGTGGGCGTCGGGACACGGCGTCGGCTACCGGGCTGCGCGAGCCGGCTCGGCACCGGCGGCCGACGACGAGGGGCTCACAGATGGGCCAGCTCTCGACGACGTCTGGCCACGTCTCGGCGCACCCACCAGGCATACGGGAGGATCTGGCACAGGACCACCGAGATCACCGAGCCCAGGATAGGCCCGGCGGCGTCGAAGGGCCCAATGAGGACCCAGGAGATGGCGAGGTTCATCGGCACCAGGATGAGGACAGGGATGACCTGGAACTGCAGGCCGCGCGGGTCGGTCATGTACATGCCCAGCGGCTGCTTGCCGGCCTCGACGGCGACGTAGGCGGCGAAGGCCCACACGAGCGCAGCCGGCAGGACGATCTTGCCGTGGGACATGACTCGGGCGGCCCAGGGAGTGATGGCCACCAGGGCCAGGGCCAGGACGAAACCGCCCCCGCTGAAGGCGATGGCCGGCTTGAAGGGGCTCTCGATGCGCTTGTCGGCCCGGGCCCTGGCGAACATGGGCCACATGGCGACACCGGCCGCCATGACGGTCTGGGTGAGCATGTTGAACAGGTTGTTGGCCAGGTTGTACTCGGCCAGGGCCTGGGACTGCCCCAGGTGGGACAGGAGGAGACGGTCGGTCTGGAAGGCGATCGGGATGGCCAGGGACTGCAGCAGCTGGGGTCCCGCGGTGTTGACGATGCGCACGCCGCGCACGCTGCGCAGCCGCGGCACATCCCTCAGGGCACCCTTGAACAGGGGGCGGGTGGCGCGCCAGGCGACGACGATGCAGATGACCGACACCAGGGCGTTGGCGATGTAGGAGTAGATGGACACGGCGTTGCCGCGCCCCAGGCCGGTGACGATGGCCAGCAGCAGGAAGCAGGACATGGCCGGGGAGACGACCCCCTGACTGATGACCTGGGTGGTTGAGCGCCCCAGGCCGATGATGACCCGCTGCCCCACGGACAGCGGCAGGGCCGCGGCGTAGATGATGAGGCAGACGGTGGCGGTGAGTCCGCCGCCCTCCATGAGCTTGCCCCCCAGCAGCCCTGGCCAGGCGCCCAGCAGCAGGATGACGACGCCGACGGTACTGATAACCAGGGCGGAGCCGAGCAGCACCCGGACGGCGGTGGTGATCGTGCGCCGCACGGTCGAGTCATGGGCCGGGTCGTTCGAGCTCGCCACCGTGTTGAGGATGACCGCGCCGATCCCCAGGTCGGTGAAGGGCATGAGGGTGGGGAAGGTGGCCAGCAGACCGTACTGGGCGAAGGCATCGGCCCCGAAGTGCCTGATGATGAGACTGGTGTTGACCAGCCCGAAGACGCCGGACACCCCCATGACCACCACTTTGGCCACGGCTGTGGTTCCCACAGACGACCAGCTGGCGCCCGACGACGACCCCCGCCTGAGGACCCCACCGAGCCGCCGCAGCGGAGAACGTCGAGAGCCCGGGGACGCGGCCACCCCATCACTCACCTCAACCGCCGAGAGGCTTGCGGCGACTGAGCTATCAGCAGGTCGCCCACACTCAGCGGCACCCGTCGGGGCAGCGCCGTCCGTCGACTGCGCCTCAGCCGGCACCGAAGCCGACTCAGACGTCGAAGAACTCGACTGGGTCACGTAGCACTCCTGATGTTGTAGGAAGGTCACAATCCGGCATCGGAAAGACACCCGATGACAGGCACGAGAGTAGACGCATCAAGGCTGGTGACCTGGTATCTTTTGTTTATCGTCTTGTGACATAGACGGCCCCCCAACCACCCCCCTTGGCACAACCCCAGCAAACCGGCCCTGACCTGCAACAACGCCGCACGCTGGAAGAACCCTGGAAGGTCCCTCAGAGGCGCATTGACACCTCCATATCGTTGCGCACCTGTAACATACAGACACCTCAGAAACCTCTCGACTCCTCATCTTGCCCCTGCGATCTTGGCCACTTCCCACAAATAACGTCCGCAAGAGTTAGTAGCATTCTAAAACGCTGCTGTTCACGACGTCCCGTCAGCACTAGCCGACCAGTTATTGCCCACCCACGATCATCCCTGCGGAGTCCACCTTGTCTAGTTCGACCCTGACACTGCCCCAGCGCGAGCAGCACCGGCGTCCCTCGACAGCAGCAGCCGACGCCACCTCCCCCACCGCTCCGCGCAGTCCTTGGGCACGCACGCGCCATGACCTCGTCATCTGGCTCGTCCTGTCCGACCTCTTCGCCGTCGCCGTCCCCTTCTGGCTCGCCCTCCTGGGCGGCCACCTGCCACTGGTCTGGTCCGCGACCACCGTGGGCATCTCGATGGTGCTCATCGCCTGGTTCCTGGGAGCCCTCGGCATCGACGCCGTTGAGCAGGCCGGCCCTGGCACGGGCCGTTTCGTCGCCGCCGCCACCGTGAGCCTCCCCGTGGCCCTGCTGCTGGCCGACCTGTCCGGAGTTGCCCGGACCACTCTGCTGGCCACTCTGGCGGCCCAGCTCCTCCTGGCCGTCACCGGACGCTCCATCGAGGCCGGGTGGCTGCGCCGCCGCCGCCTCGAGGGGCACGCCCTGCGTCGCACCCTCATCGTCATGGGCTCGGGCTCCCAGCCCATGCTCACCCAGCTGCGCCGCCACCCCATGGACGGCTTCCTCATCGTGGGCTACCTGTCCTCCGGGCAGGACCGCGCCTTCCACTCGGCCGAGCCCGTGCGCAGCCCCCAGCACATCGCCCAGACCCTGCACGCCGAGCGCATCGACGCCGTCATGACGGTCGGCTCGGTCACTCCGGAGGACCTGGTCACCCTCATGCGCGGCCTGGAGGGCACCCAGGTGCGCCTCGTCGTCGCCCCCGGGCTGCAGGACGTCGTGCCCGGGCGCATGCGGGCCCTGACCGTCACCCACGGCTGGACCGGCCTCATCGCCGTCAAGACCCGCCGCACCCGCGCCGCGGGCAAGGCCCTGTTCGACCGCGTCGCCGGAGCCGTCGGGCTGGCCCTCATCTCGCCGCTGCTGGCGGCCACCGCGATCGCGATCCGCATCGACTCCCCCGGACCGGTCTTCTACACCCAGACCCGCGTGGGCCAGGACGGCAAGCCCTTCACCATGTGGAAGTTCCGCTCCATGTACATCGACTCCGACGCGCGCCGCGCCTCGGTGGTCAAGGCCGGCGGCGACGCCGGCAACGAGGTCATGTTCAAGGACCGTCAGGACCCGCGCATCACCCGCGTGGGCCGCTGGATCCGCCGCCTGTCGATTGACGAGCTCCCCCAGCTCATCAACGTCGTGCGCGGGGACATGAGCCTGGTGGGGCCCCGCCCCGCACTTCCCGTCGAGGTCGCCAAGTACGACGCCGAGGCACTGCGTCGTCTCCTGGTCAAGCCCGGGCTGACCGGCCTGTGGCAGATCTCCGGACGCTCGGACCTGTCCTGGGCCTCGACCGTGGCCCTGGACCGTCACTACGTGGAGAACCGGGGCGGAGCCCTGGACGCGAAGATCTTCGCCGGAACGCTGCGCGCGGTTATCGGCGGAAAGGGAGCCTACTGATGATCACCGGCTACGTCCCCGGCGGCTTCGACATGCTGCACGTGGGGCACCTCAACATCCTCACCGAGGCGGCCAAGCGCTGCGACCGCCTCATCGCGGGCGTCGCCACCGACGAGTCGCTGGAGCGGATGAAGGGACGCGGTCCCATCGTGCCCCTGGCCGAGCGCATGGCCATGGTGGCCGCCCTGCGCATGGTGGACTCCGTGGTCCCCGACTATGACCAGGACAAGCGCCTGGCCTGGAAGCGCTCCCCCTTCGACGTGCTGTTCAAGGGCACTGACTGGGAGGGCACCGACAAGGGCCGCCGTCTGGAGGCCGAGATGGCCGAGGTCGGGGCCTCGGTGATCTACCTGCCCTACACACCCACCACCTCCTCGACGATGCTGCGCCGCACCCTCGTCCAGGAGGTCGCATCCCGTAGTCCCCAAGGGGCCAAGTGACCACTTCACGTAACGACTTCGAGACGCCCGACACCCCGTCGAGCGGCATCGACTCCGCCGCAGCCACCTCCGGTGCCGGTGACGGCGGAAGCAACCGATCCGACTCCGGCACCGCTCAGACCGAACCGTCCACCGCGGACCGTCCCGGTCTGCTCACCCGTGCCGCCGGTGCCCTGCGCCCCCGGCGGCGCAGCCGGGCCTCCCGGTCCGACGACGTCCAGGACGTCGGCTCGGGCCTGACCTCCGGCACCACCACCTCCCGACTGGCCGCGACCTTCCGCATCCCCCAGTCGCGCGCCCAGCGGGTGCGGCTGCGCAAGCGCCTGTCGACGCTGGCCGCCGTCGTCTGCGTCATCGCCCTGGGAACGGCCGCCTGGCTCCACGAGGGCGTGGCCCAGGCCGACCTGCATCTCAATGACGGCGGCGTGTGGGTCACCTCCACCTCCAAGCACCTGGTGGCCCGCCTCAACTACCCCTCCCGCG
>ERZ772928.1084-NODE-1084-length-11892-cov-11.816001_pt1 | contig 11892 bp, 12 predicted proteins | sample MGYA00511686_ERZ772928 | MGnify/ENA primary metagenome ERZ772928 (study PRJEB29015, sample SAMEA2738063) | human oral metagenome | biome: human oral; feature: human-associated habitat; material: saliva | place: China | collected 2219 ... | reverse complement strand
GCTTGGCATAACGGCAATGAAAATCATCCGCCACAAGCTCAATCGAAATCACATCGATATCCTCAGGGGACTGGGTATCCAAAGCAAAACGGAGTTTTTCCTCATCCATTTGATAGGGCAGGTCAAAATGAATGACCTGTCCCAGGGCATGAACCCCACTATCCGTTCTCCCTGCTCCATGAACAGTAATAGCTTGCCCCTTATTCAATCTAGTCAAGGTTTTTTCCAGTTCCTCCTGAACGCTACGCGCATGAGGCTGGCGCTGAAAGCCAGCAAAGGCGTAACCATCATAGGAAATAGTTGCTTTATATCTCGTCATAGCTTCTATTTTATCAAGAAAAGGCAGAGTAAACAAGCTAGAATATCAAAAATTAATTGGGGCAGATAAAAAGTCTATGAAAACTAATTTCCCACATCTTGGCCATTTTGGGTTAGCAACTTGTTTATACTCAATGAAAATCAAAAAGCAAACTAGGAAGCTAGCTGCAGGTTGCTCAAAGCACTGTTTTGAGGTTGCAGATAGAACTGACGAAGTCAGCTCAAAACACTGTTTTGAGGTTGCAGATAGAACTGACGAAGTCAGCTTAAAGCACTGCTTTGAGGTTACAGATAGGACGGACGAAGTCAGCTCAAAGCACTGCTTTGAGGTTGTAGATAGAACGGACGAAGTCAGTCACCATACCTACGGTAAGGCGACGCTGACGTGGTTTGAAGAGATTTTCGAAGAGGATTAGTTTTGACCAAAGTTTATTCTTGTAGCTTCATATAGCAAAAAACTTAGGAAAGAATTCCTAAGCTTTCTTTTGTAGTACATACATGACTAAAATAGAAGTCACAATTAACCATCCACCTAGAAGAGCAAAAACAATCATACTGTTTTGTGTTATGAAACCAATAAGAGCTAAAACAATCGGTGTTGTAAAAGCCCCAAAACTACAACCCAATACTGCAAAAGAGGTTGCTTGGTTCAATAATTTGGATGGAATGCGGACTGATAACAGCTGAAAGACAGTCGTTAAGGCCACGCTATAAGCAAAGCCAGCTACAAGACTTCCTACTACAATCACCCATAAGGATGGAGAAATGGCAATCACAATTTGCCCTAAGCCGAAGGTAATACCAGACCAGAGAAGCAATCTTTCTTTAAAGACTGAGATTAGGAAGGAAAAACTGATACCTGCTACAATACCAATAAGCTGCATAACACTTAGGACAAAGCTAGATAACTGGGCATCTCCTAGTCCTCTTTCCACCATCAAGCTTGGAATCCGAATCGTGATTGCTGTATTGGTACACACTACAACTGCGGCTTCAATGGCTAAAAGGAAAATCAATCCCTTCATTTCACGGCTTAAGCGGTTTGTTTCCATCTCTTTTTGTTTGACTTCTTTCTTTTCCTTGCCATAAGGAACAAAGAGGAGATAGAGAATCAAGACTAAGAAACCAGCACTATAGGCTAGGAAAGTAGCTGTCCAACCAAATACTATAAGTTGACCAACTGCCAATGTGATAAGAGAAGCTCCAACTACTTCTGCTGATCCTCTTAAGCCCAACATCTGTATTCGAGTTTTTCCATGATAGCGTTCGCTGATAATGGAAATAGCCTTGGCGTTAATCATTCCTACTCCAAGACCAAAAAGAATTCGCATTCCAAAGACAAAAGCATAGCCTTGATACCAGAAAGGTGCGATTCCGCTGAGAGATAATATCAGCAGCCCCAAACTAATCTGTAACCTCTCAGCAAACATTTTTTCAAGAACTCCATTCAACAATAGCATAATCATAATTCCAAAAGAAGGAAGACTGACCAGGAGTTCAATTTGTTCCTTAGGATATCCTTGGTAATAGTCAAACATTGCTGGTAAGGCACTTGAAATGGAAAAGGAAGTAATTAAAACGAGGGATAGGGCGAGAATACTAGCCCTTTCTAAAAATTGTTTCATGAAATCTCTTTCTATATTTTCTCTTAATATCTTTCTCTGTTGATAATTCTCAAGCAAGAAAAGAAGAAGCCTCTTTAGTGTACAGACTCCTTCTTAAACTCGAAAATGAATCTCTTGTGTCTTATACTCAATGAAAATCAAAGAGCAAACTAGGAAGCTAGCCGCAGGCTGCTCAAAGCACTGCTTTGAGGTTGTAGATAGAACTGACGAAGTCAGCTCAAAACACTGTTTTGAGGTTGTGGATAAGACTGACGAAGTCAGCTCAAAACACTGTTTTGAGGTTGTGGATAAGACTGACGAAGTCAGTTACCTATACCTATGATACCCACGGCAAGGCGAAACTGATGTGGTTTGAAGAGATTTTCGAAGAGTATTAGGATGACTTTCTCTTGATTTGCTTAATAAAGTAAAAGACAAATCCTGCCAACATATAAGCGACAAAGATAATGGCACACCACTTGATAACCACGTCCCATCCTTTAGCTACATTCAAAAAGAAATAAGGGAAGGGGCTGACCTTAGAATTTGGGATATCCAGTTTCAATACCAAGCCATTAAAAAGAGCAAAAATCATATAAAGCAGGGGTAAAATTGTCCACACAATGGGATCCCAAATCTTATATTGACCCTGCTTATCAAAGAAAAGAGTATCTGCTAAAAACCAGAGAGGTACAATATAATGGCAAAGGAAATTTTCTAGCGTATAGAAATTGGTTGCAATAGGTGCCAAGAGAAAATGATAAATCACACAGGTAATCATAATACTCATGGTGACACCACCCTTTAAACGCAAAAGAGTTGGACCTTGCCAGTTTTCACCATCCCGCTTCATAACCCTTAACAGATAGAGGGTAAAAATTGCTACTAAAAGGTTAGATAGAACCGTATAATAGAGAAGCATCCCAAAACCACCACGATTGACGATTTCAAGATAGACGCCAGTAAAAGCTGCTAGAAACAAAAAGATACGGCTATAAAAAATAAATTTAAGTTTATTCGACATGATTAAATCTTCTTCACAAATTCTGACTTGAGTTTCATAGCACCAAATCCATCAATCTTACAGTCAATATTATGGTCGCCTTCTACAATGCGGATATTCTTGACGCGCGTACCTTGTTTTAAATCTTTAGGCGCACCTTTAACTTTTAAATCCTTGATCAAAGTGACTGTATCGCCATCTGCCAATTTATTTCCATTGGCATCAATAGCTATAAGACCCTCCTCCACTTCCGCAACTTCAGCAGGATTCCACTCATAAGCACACTCAGGGCAAACTAGCATAGCTCCATCTTCGTAAACATATTCTGAATTGCATTCTTTACAATTTGGTAAATTGTTCATAACATCTCCTTATAAGGTTTCACTATTCTTTGAAAATCAAATTTTCTCGAACAGCAACTATTATACCCTAAAAATAGGTTTTTGACAAATATAGAAAAAACCGATACCCAAGAATCGGTTTCATCATTCTACATTTTCTTTTTAGCTTCTTCTTTGATTTTATCAACTACTTCTTCAATAGTTAAACCAGTTGTATCGAGGTAGATTGCATCCTCTGCTTGTTTAAGAGGTGAAGTTTCACGATGACTATCTTTATAATCACGTGCAGCAATCTCCTCTTTAAGTTTTTCGAGGTCTGTTTCAATACCTTTGGCCATATTTTCCTTGTAACGTCGTTTTGCTCTTTCATCAACAGAAGCTACAAGAAAAACTTTTAATTCTGCTTGTGGCAATACAACAGTCCCAATATCACGGCCATCCATGACAATGCCACCTTTTTGGGCAATTTCCTGTTGGAGAGCCACCAACTTTTCACGGATAACTGGTATCGCTGCAATGGTAGATACACGATTTGTCACTTCATTTTCACGAATCGGATGAGTGATATCTACATCCCCTACAAAAACAAGCTGTTCCCCTGCTTCTGAACGCCCAAAACTAATGGGATGCTGTTCAAGAAGTCCAAGTAGTTGCTCTACATTGTCTTCGTTCAATTGGTGTTTCAATGCGATGTAAGTAGCAGCTCGATACATAGCACCTGTATCTAAATATGTGTAACCAAACTCCTTAGCAATAATCTTCGCTACTGTACTTTTGCCACTTGAGGCAGGACCATCAATTGCAATTTGAATTGTTTTCATTTCTGACTCCTATCTAGTCTTAACAACATCACCAGGATCAGCGTACCATGATCCTGTCGACATGTGAGAAGGATTCAAGGTTTCCAATTGAGCTATCGAAATACCAACACGAGCTGCAATGGCAGCTTCTCCTTCTCCTGGTAAAACTTTCGTAGTCCCTTCTTGATTCTCAGAATTAGATGCTTCTTTTTTGTCTGTAGCAGAAGCTTCTTGTTCAGTACTTGTAGAAGAAGATACCTGTTCTACATTTGTGCTAGAGTCGTGAAAGTCTTTTAAGGCTAGTGTACGATTGCTCCCTCCAGATGAAAGATAAACTAAAACAATAATCATTACTAAAACAATTACAAAGAAAATACTCGCTAGAATTGTCAAAACACGATTAGCTGTTATTTCTCCAAGTTCAGTTCTACGTCGTTCAGATCTTGTTTCTTCTTTTTCTTCATAAATATCTTCTTTCCACGGTTCTTTTCCCATACCTTACTCCTTGTGTTTTTTTGCTTTTCCTATTACAATATAAATATGAAAATCACACTTATACCTGAACGCTGCATTGCCTGTGGGCTCTGTCAAACTTACTCTGATCTTTTTGATTATCACGATAATGGTATCGTGCGCTTTTACGATGATCCAGATCAACTAGAAAAAGAAATTTGTCCCAATCAAGACGTTTTAGAAGCAGTCAAAAATTGCCCTACACGTGCCTTGATTAAAGATCAATCTTAAAATAAAATCTTAAATTTTGGATGACTTTTCATCTCTTCTAGTCTATCATATTTTCAAGTAAAATTATAGTCTTTTAACCTTATTTTTTTCTTTAATAACAACAGGAAGATCACTTCTTTCTTTGATGAGATAAAGTGGTCTTTTTTTGGTCTCTAAATAAATCTTACTGATATATTTTCCGAGAATCCCAATTGTTAAAAGTTGAATTCCTCCTAGAAATAGAATCACTGCCATAAGTGAAGTCCAACCAGATGTAGGATTCCCTAAAATGAGAGTTCGAACCACCACAAAAAAGGTCATAAGCAAAGAAATAAAACAAGATAGGAGACCAGCTACGAAGGCTATAATTAGGGGAAAATCTGAAAAATTAACAATCCCTTCAAGAGAGTAGAAAAAGAGTTGCCTAAAACTCCAACTGGTCTTGCCAGCCTGTCTTTCAACATTTGGATAGTCCAGATAGTGGGTTTTAAAGCCGACCCAGGCAAAGAGTCCCTTAGAAAAACGATTGGACTCAGTCAAGCTTAAAATGGCATCAACTACGGATCTTCTCATCATGCGAAAATCACGGACACCTGACGGCAGGGCTACTGGACTAATTTTTTTCATGAGGCGATAAAAGAGATTAGCACAGAGACTACGTAAAACTGGTTCTCCCCCTCGACTAGTTCTCCGTGTTCCTACACAATCCAAATCTGCATTTTGGTCTAGTAAATTTTTCATCTCTAGCAACATACTAGGAGGATCTTGGAGGTCTGCATCCATCACCACCACCAGATCTCCTGTTGCATACTGCAAACCTGCATAAAGAGCAGCTTCTTTGCCAAAATTTCGTGAAAACGAGAGATAGTGTACCGCAGGATTTTGCTCCCGAAGTGACTTTAGTAAATCCAAGGTCCCATCACTTGATCCATCATCGACAAAGACATACTCGATTCCTGCTTCCAAGTCAGGAATTATAGCTTCTACAGACTGATAAAAAAGAGGAAGTACTTCCTCTTCATTTAAACAGGGGACAATGATTGACATCACCATCTTAATCGTCAAATCCATTTGGATATTTACTTTGCCAACGCCATGCGTCTTCACACATTTGGGTGATGCCTAGTTCTGCTTCCCAACCGAGTTCTGCTTTGGCTTTTGCAGGGTCTGAATAGCAGGCTGCGATATCACCTGGGCGACGTTCTACGATACGGTAAGGAATTGGACGTCCCACCGCTTTTTCCATATTTTGGATAATTTCAAGAACAGAATAGCCTTTACCTGTCCCAAGGTTATAAACGTTCAGTCCTGAACCTTTTTGGATTTTTTTAAGGGCTGCAACGTGACCCTTCGCTAAATCTACTACGTGGATATAGTCGCGGACACCGGTTCCGTCTTCTGTTTCATAGTCATCACCGAAAACCTGAACTTGCTCCAGTTTTCCAACTGCAACTTGAGTCACATAAGGCAAGAGGTTATTTGGAATACCGTTTGGATTTTCACCCAAATCTCCGCTTTCATGAGCTCCAATTGGGTTGAAATAACGAAGCAAGACTACATTCCATTCTGAGTCTGCCTTGTAGATATCCGTCAAAATTTCCTCAAGCATAAGCTTAGTGCGACCATATGGATTGGTCACTGAAAGTGGGAAATCTTCCAAGATTGGTACTGTATGAGGATCTCCGTAAACTGTCGCAGAAGAACTGAAGATGATGTTTTTACAGTTGTTTTCTTCCATAACTTTCAAAAGGCTGACAGTTCCAGCGATATTGTTGTCATAGTAGGCCAGAGGGATACGTGTTGATTCTCCTACAGCCTTCAAACCAGCAAAGTGAATAACACCTGTCGGTTCTTCCTGCTTGAAAATATCTCTGAGAGTATCAGTGTCACGGATATCTGCCTCATAGAAAAGCACTTCAACTCCTGTAATTCTCTCAACAACTTCTAAACTTTTTCTATTACTATTAACAAGGTTATCCACCACAACAACCTGATGGCCTGCTTGGATCAACTCAATAACAGTGTGGGTTCCGATAAAACCGGCACCGCCGGTTACCAAGATCTTTTCTTGCATCTGTTTTCCTCGATTCTCAGATTTTTTCTTATTTTACCATTTTTGATAGGGAATGTCATTTACCATACTAAAGCCTTTAGTGAAAATTTAGTAAAAAAATGATTCATTTTCTATTTGCTTTACATACTTCTCAATTAGATAATCAGAACTTTCTAATGTTACAGTTTTTCCTTGAAGTAATCGAGCTAAATGGTAGCCAATAATAGGTCCAGTTGTGAGACCTGAAGAACCCAATCCACTAGCCGCATAGACACCTGTTAAACCTGGCACTTGCCCAAAAAAGGGAGAGAAATCACTAGTATAGGCGCGAATTCCCACACGTTCACCAGCTCTGGTAGCTTCTACTAAACTAGGATAGCAAGGCAGGGCTGCATCTTCCATTTGCTGGAGCAAGATTTCATCTACCGTCAAATCAAATCCCATGTCATTTTCATGGGTGGCACCTAATGATAATTTCCCACCTGCAAAGGGAATCAAATCCCATTCTCCCTCAGGCATGAGAACAGGATAGTTTACCATATCTTGCTCTACGTGATAATCTCGGAGCTGCCCCTTTTGGGGACGAACATCCACCTGATAACCTAGCGGTTCCAATATTTGTCCCAACCAAGCACCTGTCGCTAAAATAACCTGATCAAAAACGCGGTCTCCAATCTGGTAGCCTGCTGATAAAGGATTTAGACTCACCTCTTCTCTCACCACTTCAACCTTACTAGCTTCTAGTAAACGAGTGACCAAGAGCTGACCATCTACTCTCGCTCCACCAGAAGCATAGAGGAGGCTGTCGAAACCCTGCAAGCCAGGGAAGAACTCACTAGCAGAGACCTTATCTAAAATAGCCAAGTCTCCTATCAAGGGAGACTCTTCTCTGCGCTCTAAGGCTAGTTGATAGAGTTCTTCTAGCCTTGTTTCATCCTTTTTCAAGAGAAAGACTCCCGAACGCTGGTAAAAGTCAATTACCTGCCCTGATTTCTCTAAATCAGCTAATAAATCCACATAAAAGTCAGCTCCCAAACGCGCCATTTTGTACCAGGCCTTATTGCGGCGTTTGGAAAACCAAGGACTGATAATTCCCGCCGCTGCCTTAGTAGCCTGACCTTTTCCATGGTCAAAAATGGTCACCTCTAGGTCACTTTCTTTCGAGAGGTAGTAGGCAGCTGTTGCTCCCACAATTCCTGCTCCAATAATGGCAACTTTTTTCATTGTTTTCACTTTCTAACTAGATATGGTGGAAAGGATTGGTCGATGCTTGACTAGGTACGATATCAATTGTCCAACCTTTTTCCTTTTTCCATTGATTAAGAAGTTCTGCGATTTTTTCCACAAAGAGCACTTCGATATAGTGACCAGGGTCCAGTGCTAGCAACCCATCTGACAGCATGTCCTGGGCTGTGTGGTAATAGATATCACCAGTGATGTAGACATGGGCTCCCTTAGCTAGGGCATCTTTATAGAAAGATTGTCCACTCCCACCACAGATGGCCACTCTTGAAATAGGCTTCTGCAAATCACTTTCTTGATAATGCACCATTCGAAGGCTATCTAAACCAAAGACTTGCTTGACATGTTGGGCAAAATCTCCAAAGGTCTGAGGTTGAATATTCCCAATACGACCAATTCCACGTTCTGGACCTGTCTCCTGTAGATAAGTCGTTTCCTCGATACCTAGTATCTGACAGAACCAGTCATTGAGGCCATTTTCAACAATGTCAATATTGGTATGGCTAACATAAACTGCGATGTCATGTTTGATGAGATCGATATAAATCTGATTTTGCGGACGGCTAGCTACCAAATCCTTGATAGGACGGAAAATCGGTGCATGCTTGACAATAATCAAATCCACACCCTTTTCAATGGCTTCAGCCACCGTTTCTTCACGAATATCGAGAGCAACCATGACTCTTTGGATATCCTTGTCCAAAGTGCCAATTTGCAAGCCGCGACTGTCTTCTTCCATAGAAAATTCCTGAGGGCAAAAAGCTTCATACGCTTTAATCACTTCACTTGCTAACATGGAGCACCTCCTTGATGGCTTGAATCTTATCCACTAGAACTTGACGTTCCTCCAGATTTTTTTCTGGAATTTGTCCGAGGGCGAACTCTAGCTTCTCAGCTTCTTTTTGCCATTTCTGGACAAATACTGGACTGACTTCTTTGGACAAGAAAGGTCCAAAGCGAACATCACTGGCTGATAGCTTCATTTGACCCGCTTCCACAACTAGAATTTCATAAAACTTGCCCGCTTCTTCTAGGATGTTTTCTGCTACAATCTCAAAATCATAGTCCTGCAACCAGATACGCAAGTCATCTTCTCGATTATTGGGCTGGAGAATCAGCCGTTCTACACTAGCTAACTTGTCCAAGCCTTCTTCTAAAATCCTAGCAATCAAACGACCACCCATACCAGCAATGGTAATAACCGACACTTGCTCTGCCTCTTCAAAAGCTGCTAATCCATTGGCTAAACGAACCTGGATTTTCTCCTTTAGACCGTGAGCCTCAACATTTTTGACTGCAGATTGGTAGGGACCTTCCACCACCTCACCTGCAATGGCACTTTCGATCTGTCCTCTTTCAATCAACTCGATAGGCAGATAAGCATGGTCACTCCCCACATCTAATAAAATGGCTCCCTGTGGCACAAAGGAAGCTACCAATTCTAATCTCTTTGAAATCATCTTCTCTCACTTTCCAAAACTCTATTCCCTCTTATTATACCACATTTCAGCTAGCTATCTTGCAGCTAAAAAAGACCACAATCCACAGATTGCAGTCTGGCTTTATTTTCTAGCTTGATAGCGACTGGTCAGGATGAAAATCACCGTAAAGACCAACATCATGACACCATAAACAGGTAGCGTTTGTCCTGTCAAGGTCGAAATTTCAAGTAGTTTTTGGATTCTTGGGAAGAGAGCTGTAGCTAGAAAGCCTCCTACTGACCAGACAATCAAGAGGACACGCCAAAGCGTGAATGGCATGCAGGCTCTAAATACAGATAAGAAACCAATTGACCCCAAGAGATAATAGAGTAGGGTTGAGATTTCTATTTCAGACCAGCCTTGGCTAACCCCAAAGATTTTGACAAATAGAACGCTGAAAACGACCATAAGAGCACTTGGTAGGGCACGAAGCATGGATTTTCTGAGGAAGTCTGGCTCGACAGGTTTAATATTTCGCTCAAAAGTCAGAACGAATGGTGGGAAACCTTCCACGAACTGGTCAATCATGGTAATTTGAATCGGAATGAAAGGGAAAATCAAAATCCATTCAGACCGACCTAGTAAAGCACTGGCAATACAGATGACTGCTAAGAGGAAGGAATAGATGGTCTTTATCAAGAAAATCGGTGCAATGTGAGCAATGTTATTGACCACACGACGACCTTCAAAGAGAATCTCAGGAACATCATTAAAGTCTGAGTTCAAGAGAACCAGATTGGCAATCTGACGTGTTGCCGGGTCTCCCTCCGCCATTACGATAGAGCAATCCGCCTCACGAAGGGCCAGAATATCATTAACTCCGTCCCCTGTCATAGCTGTTGTATGACCCGCTTTTTTCAACGTTTGGATAATGAGTTTCTTTTGATGAGGGGAAACACGACCGAAAATAGCTGTCTCTTCAGCCATAGCAACCAATTCCTCATCCTCTATTTTCGAGCAATCCACATAGCTGTCATAGTCCACAAAACCAGCCTTCTGGGCAATGCTGGACACCGTAACTGGATTGTCCCCAGAAATGATTTTGAGACCTACTTCTTGGGAACGGAGATAATCCAAAGTCTCCTCTGCTCCTTCTCGAATCGGATCTAAAATCTCAAGCAGTGCCAAGGCTTGAATATCCAATGGTTTCTGTGGTTTGTGATGATCTAATTTCTCCTGACTGAGTGCCAAGACCAAGACACGTGATCCTCTCTCTAGAGCCTCTCTGGCTTCTGGGACCTCAGAAGCCAGCAACATCTCAGGCGCCCCTAAGAAAACTGTTCCCAAACCTTCTAACTCCATGGCTCCCCACTTGCGGTCGCTTGAGAAAGGCAGATTAGAGAGCATAGGGTAAGTAATTTCTCCCACAAAACGTTTTCGAATAGCTTGGGCTGTTGGATTTTTATCCTCACTATGGGCCATATAGCTGGCCAAGATGCTGGCAATCACTTGCTCACCATATTCTTGGGTCAGTGGAAGAACAGCCTCCACCTGCATCTTTCCTTGGGTGATGGTACCCGTCTTGTCCAGACAGAGCATATCCACGCGCGCCAAGGTCTCAACAGAGTACATCTCCTGCACCAAGACCTTTTTCAAGCCCAGCTTGATCACCGCAGTCAAGAGCGAAGTAATGGTCAAAAGGGCGATTCCCTTGGGCAACATTCCTAAAAGAGCTGTCGACGAATTTACAACGGATGACTTAAGAGGCAGGCCTTTTAACATCAAGGCTTCTAGCAAGAGAGCCAGACCAAAAGGAATGATAATCTTCCCAGTAAAACCTGCTAGCTTGTCCAGCGATTTCATGATACGAGAGTTGATGGGTTTAACGGTCTTGGCTTCCAGCATGAGTTTGGCAGCATAGTTGTCTGCACCGACATGATGGACTTGAGCCAAAACTGATCCACTGGCTAGGAAGCTTCCTGACAAAAGTAAGGCATCCACTTCCTTTTGCACCAAATCGCTTTCTCCAGTCAACATGGCTTCATTAACCTCCGCAAAGCCTTCCAAAACCAAGGCATCACTGGGAATCTGCTCTCCAGCAGATAGACGAATGACATCTCCTAACACCAATTCTTCAGGATTAAGAGCAACTTCCTGGCCATCACGAATAGTCTTGACCTTTTCCTTGGTCATGAGATTGAGCTTGTCCACCATATGCTTGGCACGGAGCTCCGTCACAATCCCTGAAAAAGCATTAAAACAGATAACGGCAAAGAAGACCAGATTGCTCCAAGCCTGAACAAAGGCTAGCGCCAAGGCAATAGCAAAGTTTAAAGCGTTAAAAAGGGTAAAGACATTTCGTTTAACGATTTGCCAAGTGCTGGTAC
>ERZ772928.1079-NODE-1079-length-11929-cov-6.992926_pt1 | contig 11929 bp, 10 predicted proteins | sample MGYA00511686_ERZ772928 | MGnify/ENA primary metagenome ERZ772928 (study PRJEB29015, sample SAMEA2738063) | human oral metagenome | biome: human oral; feature: human-associated habitat; material: saliva | place: China | collected 2219 ... | reverse complement strand
CCGGCTCGCCCCGCTTCATCAGTTCTATGGAACGCCTAGTCGTTGTCTCGACGGTCGTCCCAGCGGCGCTCCTGATCCTGAATGAAGGAGTTCCATCCGCTGCTCTTGTCTGCGCCGTGCTCGGACGATTCATCGGCCGACTCTAACGACGCTCCCGGCCGCGACAGGGAGTAGAGGATACCGGCGACCGTCAGTGCGAAACCGGCCACCCCCAGGAGGATCGAGAGGATCGAGTAGCCCAGCGACACAGCGGCGACCAGGACGACCATGCCCAGGACCGCTCCGGTGAGCCCCAGCGCGATGCGACGCGGCGCGCGCGGTCCGCGAGCCGGCTCGTCTTCCTCCTCGGCCTCGGGGGCAGACATCTGGGAGGCCAACGCCGGGTCTTCCTCGCGCAGGGATGCTTCCATCTGCTCGAGGATCTTCTTCTCGTACTCGGTGAGAGCCATTGGGTGCCCCTTTCGGACGGTGGTGTCCTCAGCTTAGCGTGTGTGACATGTCGGAGACGAACTGGCCTTACAGGAGCGTTCCCTGCGTGGGCTCTTCGTCACGGAGTTCACTCCCCTGCCCACGCACCTGAGCGCCGGCTCCGACGGGAGGCACCCCGGCCTCGTTGCTATCCGCACCGAAGGAGCGCCTGCCCGGCACCTTCTTTCCGAGGAGCGTGGCGGGGGCGAGGGCGCCTGCGCCGAACTTGTCACGAATCTGATCCATTGCGCGCTCGGAGGCGGCGGGCCTCTCGTCACGGTCGAGCGTGACGGCGACGCCGCCCGAGCGCGACTGCAGCCCCTCCACGCGCACGCCGAAGAGCCGCACTCCCCCGATCGGCATGTCCTCACGGGCAAACAGGCCCTGCGCCGCCTGCGCAATATCGCGCCCGGTGTCGGTGGGCGCCACGAGGCTCACGCTGCGCGTGATCGTATGAAAATCGGTGCCACGCATCTTGATACCCACGGTCCACCCCACGACTCCTCCGGCGCGCAGCCTGCGAGCGCAGTCATGCGATGCCGCCAGGATGAACTCTTCGATGTCCGCCCGCGAGCGCACGTCCTCCTCGAAGGTTCGTTCCATGCCGACCGATTTTTCGGCGCGCGTGGGAGCGACGGGACGCGGGTCGATGCCCCACGACAGGTCGTGGAGGTGGTGGGCGGAGGCCACGCCGAGGAGCTTGGTGAGTCGCGTGAGCGGAGCGTCGGCGAGGTCCCCGATCGTGTCAATGCCCTCCCGGTCGAGGATTGCCGCAGTCTTTCCTCCGACTCCCCACAGTGCTCCGACGGGCAGTCCGTGGAGGAAGTCGACGGTGGCCGCCTGCGGGATGAGGAGCAGGCCGTCGGGTTTTGCATGCGAGGAGGCGATTTTGGCAACCGACTTGGTGGCGGCTATTCCGACGGATGCGGGCAGTCCCACGGCCTCACGGATGCGGGAGCGGATCAGGTGGGCGATCTGCGTGGGCGACCCGAGCCTGCGGCGGGCCCCGGAGACGTCAAGGAAGGCCTCGTCGATGGAAACCTGTTCGAGGTCGGGGGTGACGCTTGCCAGGATTTCCATGACCCGGCGGGAGTAGCGCTGATAGAGGCCGTGGTTGCCGGGGATGAATGCGGCGTTCGGGCACAGGGCGCGGGCGCGCGAGGTGGGCATACCTGCTCGCACGCCCAGGGTGCGGGCCTCGTAGGTGGCGGAGGTGACGACTCCGCGCCCGGACGTGCCGCCCACGATGATGGGGCGGCCAATAAGGCTCGGGTCCTCGCGCATTTCGACCTGCGCGAAGAAGGAGTCCATGTCGACGTGCAGGATCGGCGTGGCGCTATCGTCGGATCCCCAGTCGCGCTTGGCGCGCGCGTCCCTGGGAGCGTTTGACATGTCACCTCCTGTGCCCGTGGGCGTCGTCCATGGTTACAGTGTCCACCATGGCACGCTCATCTTCGTCACGCGACATCTCCTTCGATACGGATTTCGGTCCGGCCCACATCCGCTGGGACGGTCCGCGCGCGACGCTGTTCCTGGGCGATGTCGAATCGTCCGCAGTCGACACGTCGGACCCCACGTATGTGGAGTTCGAGTACATGCAGCACATGGACGCCGTCGTGTCTTCGCTGTGGGGCCCCCAGGATCGTTTCCGCGCACTCCACGTGGGAGGCGCAGCCTGTGCGCTCGCGTGCGCCTGGTCGTCATCGCACCCTCAGTCGCGGCACGTCGCCGTCGAGGTCGACCGACTTCTAGCCGAGCAGGTGCGAGAGCACTTCCCCATCCCCAAGGCCCCGCAGGTCAAGATCCGCGTGGGCGATGGGCGCGCGGTCCTCGACGGGACTCGCGAGGGATCTTTCGACGTTATCGTGCGCGACGCCTTCGCGTCGGGCGTGACTCCCGATCACCTGCGCACGGTGGAGTGCGCCGACCGGGCACGGCGCGCCCTCACGGCCTCCGGGGTGTACCTGGTGAACTGCGCGCACGGAGGCCCTGCCAACGCACGTCAGGACGTGGCTGCCCTGCAGGAAGTGTTTCCCTTCGTGGCATCCATCCAGGACCCGAAGGTGGGGCGAGGGGGACGGCGCGGCAACGTCGTCGCCCTGGCGAGCGCCGCCGACATCGTAGACGTCGATCAGATCGATCGGGCGCTGCGCACGCTCGCTCTCCCAGCCCGCATTACGAGGCCGGCCGATCTGGCGCGCTGGGTCGCAGGAACGCCGGCGCTGACCGACGCGCAGGTGGGATACCCGCAGGCCGACTGATTCCCCCGGTAAGCGCTGGAACTCACGCACGCGGGTGAGGCGCGGCCTCAGGCGCGGTGACGCGGAGCCGAGGGCCCGGGGCCTTGCCCGTTGCGACGCGCCTCGATACGTGCGAGCACGTCCTCGATCGTGTCGGGCTTGGAGGGTTCCACGGATTCTTCGGTGCGCGAGGCGCGCTGGACGGACTCGATCTCCTCGTCCTGGGCGCGCGAGACCTGCGCCAGGTACGCCTCGATCACGTCGCCAATATCCTTCGGGGTCTTCTCCTCGCTGCCGGACGCGGCACGCTTGCCGAGTCCGGGCAGGGGAATCGCCCCCTCCCCACCGGTCCACGCGTCGAAGTGCTCCTCGAGGTTGGAGACGGTGTGCGAGATGTCGGGGTTTCCCTCCACGAGCTTGGCGATGTTCTCCTGGTCCTGCGCAGCCCCCTGTTCGAGGTCGCCGACGGGCAGGGACAGGTCAGCAAACTTCGCGAAGGATGTGAGCAGGGCCGAGGAGGCCGCCGGGTAGCCGGTGTCCGCCATGTAGTACGGGACCGCGCCGAGCAGCGCCAGCCCGCCAATGCCTCGTTGCCCCATGCGGATCTGCATGAAGGTGGACAGCGGCGAGGGGAACTGCATGTGATTCGAGATCGCGCCAGACCCCGGGGGAAGCAGCGACGCGTCGGTGGCCTGCACGTGCACGGGCGTCGGGCGCGTATGCGGAACCCCCGAGGGCACACCGTGCAGCGAGAAGGTGATCTCAACGCCGGCACGCTCGCACAGCTCGTTGATCGCGTTCGTGAACGACTCCCAGTGAGCGTCGGGCTCCGCGCCGTGCAAGACCAGGATCGGGTTACCCATGTCGTCTTCGACGAGGTCAAGGACAGTTTCGGGCATCACCATGTCCGGGGAGGACACCCAGTTGTCCACGGTCACGATCGGGCGGTGCGACCGGTAGTCCATCAGCATGTCCGCATCGAAGGTGGCGACTCGCTCATTGTGCAGGGACCGCAGGAGCTGGCCGATCGCCATGCGCCCTGCCGCGCCGGCGTCAATCGCTCCATCAAAGTGGATGAGGAGAATCTTCGCCTTCGCGCCGGCGGCGGGACCGTCGGCATACAGGTCAGTGGCGTTGATACTCACGTCTCCTCCTCATGCTGATTCTTCTGCCTCGTGTCTAACGTACCCGGGTGGCACCCACCTCGTCACGCGGGAAGGTGTTTTGAGCTTGCGGCGAAGTTCGCCCACTCCGCAGATGAGACAGCACGCGGGGCAAAAGTAGGGAACAATAGAAGGCCCATAAACGAGGAGGACCCATGGCCACGAGCACTCATCGCGAGTCGTCGACCGACCTTCCGTTGCCGGAACAGGAATTTGTGGACAGCGCCTACGAGCGCCTGGATGCCCTGCGTGCCTCCTATCGGGAGCGCCAGGGTCGCGTTCACTCCACCCACGGCGTCGGCAACGCTCAGGGATGGACCGAGCGCGAGGCCCTGTCCGCTCACCTGGGCGAAATGGCCGCCCGCCTCGAGGGCGTCGAAGAGCGCCTGGTGTTTGGCCGCCTCGACATGGCCGACCGTTCGACCCGCCACGTGGGTCGTCTCTCCCTGTCCCACGAGGACGGCACTCCCCTGCTCGTTGACTGGCGCGCCCCGGCAGCGCGCCCCTTCTACCAGGCGACCTCCGCCGAGCCGGACGGCGTCGTGCGCCGCCGCCACATTTCCACCCGTGACCGACGCGTCACCGGCCTCGAAGACGAGCTGCTAGACGCCTCTCGCGCATCCGGGCTCGAACTCCAGGGCGAGGGTGCCCTCATGCACGCCCTCAGCGAGGCCCGCGATGGCCGCATGGGCGACATCGTCGCCACCATCCAGTCCGAGCAGGACCGCATCATCCGCGCCTCCGACAAGGGCCTCCTGGTCGTCCAGGGCGGCCCGGGCACCGGCAAGACGGCCGTCGCGCTCCACCGCATCGCCTACCTCCTGTATGCGCACCGCGAGCGCCTCGAGCGTTCGGGCGTCCTCCTCGTCGGCCCCTCGCGCCTGTTCCTGCGCTACATCGAGCAGGTCCTGCCGTCGCTCGGCGAGACGGGTGTCGTCTCGGTGACGCTGGGCGACCTGGTGCCCGGCGTGAACGCGCGCGGCAGCGAGGACGAGGCCGTGGCCCGCATCAAGGGCCTGCCCGCGTGGGCGAAGATCGTCAAGGAAGCCGTGCGGGCGCTAGCCAAGCTCCCCGACGGCGACCAGGTGCTGCGCGTGTGGAACCGCGAGGTGACGCTCACGCGCGCCGACGTGGAGAACGCGAGGCGCCGGGCGAAGCGCTCGGGCCGCGCGCATAACGTGGCGCGAGAGTCCTTCGCTCGCGAACTCATGGACGTGTTGGCCCTGCGCCTGGCGCGCGAGGCCGGGGACGCGGACTCCGAGGGCGGCGTCGATCCCGAGGTCAAGCGCTCGTGGCTCATCGAAATCCGCGATTCGGTGGACTGCAGGCGTGCGATCAACACGGCGTGGATGCCGACGAGCGCACAGACGCTGCTGCGCCGCCTCTACGCGCGCCCCGAGGTACTGGCTGCGGCAAACCGCAAGGCCGGCTCCCCCCTGCGTCCCGACGAGCTCGCCGCCCTCGTGCGTCCCCGTTCGGCGCCGTGGACGGTGTCGGATGTGCCGATCCTGGACGAGTGCGAGGAGCTGCTCGGCCCTATGCCCTCGTCTTCCTCCTCGTCGCGCGAAGCTGACGAGGGAGCGATCGAGCGCGCCCGCGAGGCGATCGAGGCCCAGAACCTGGGTGGTGGCATCGTGACCGCCCAGATGCTCGCCGAGCAGGTGGCCGGGCAGGACACCTGGACGCCGCTGTCCGAGCGCGCCGCCAAGGACCGCACGTGGGCGTACGGCCACATCGTCGTCGACGAGGCCCAGGAGCTGTCCCCCATGGCCTGGCGCGCCCTGCTGCGCCGCTGTCCCTCGCGTTCCTTCACGGTCGTCGGCGACCTCGACCAGCGCCGGGGCTCCACGCGGCCCCCCTCGTGGGAGAAGGCCCTGGGGCCGGCTGCTCGCGCCTTCGCGGCCGAGTACGCGCTGACCGTGTCCTACCGCACGCCCGCGACCCTCACCTCGCTTGCCGAGGGCGTGGTGGCGCGCGCAGGATCACCCGTCCTCTACCCGATGACCGCCGTTCGCGACGTCGAGGGCTGCTACCGCGTGACTCACGTGGACGCGCCCGAGGAGGCCCCGGCCTCGTCGCGCCGCGACAGCCCCCTGTGGCGCGCCGTCGTCGATGCCCAGCGCGAGGCTGAGGAGCGCCTTGATTGCGAGGCCGGTGCCTCGCGCGGGCGCATCGCCATCATCGTCGGCGCGCAGCGCGCCCGGGCGTGGGGCGCCGACGTGGACGGCGAGACCGCCCTGTCCGAGCGCGTCGCCCTCCTGTCCGCCAACGCCTCCAAGGGGCTCGAGTTCGACTCCGTCATCCTGGTGGAGCCCGGCGAAATCATGAGCGACGGGACCGGCGACCTCTTCGTTGCGCTCACGCGCGCCACCCACGACGTCCACGTCGTGCACGCCGGCCCCCTGCCCGCCGGCATGGAAGAGTGGTAGCGAGTGACCACACAGTGAGGACCCCACGCTGGTCGCCCTCTCATCTGCCATGATGGAACCATGACACGCGCACTGCTTCTGGAAAACCCGCACCCCATCGCCGACGACATCTTCGCGAAGTTCGGTATCGAGGTCACCCGCGTCACAGGCGCCCTGTCCGAGGATGACCTGATCGCGGCCCTCGACGGCGTGGACTACCTGGGGCTTCGTTCCAAGACAGAGGTCACCGAGCGGGTCCTGCGCGCGCGCCCAAACCTGAAGGCCATCGGTGCCTTTTGCATCGGCACGAACCAGATCGACCTGGACACCGCCACCGACATGGGCGTGGCCGTCTTCAACGCCCCCTACTCCAACACGCGTTCCGTCGTCGAGCTCGCCATCGGCGAGATCATCGACCTCTCGCGCCGCGTGACCGTGAAGAACTCGCGCCTGCACCGCGGCGTGTGGGATAAGAGCTCCGACGGCGCCCACGAGGTGCGCGGGCACACGCTCGGCATCATCGGCTACGGCAACATCGGTACCCAGCTATCCGTCCTGGCTGAGGCCATGGGCCTCAACGTCATCTTCTACGACGCCGCCGAGCGCCTCGCCCTGGGCAACGCCACACAGATGCCCACCATGGAGGCCGTGCTACGCGAAGCCGACATCATCTCCGTGCACGTGGACGGCCAGGAGTCCAACACCAACCTGATCGGTCGCACCGAATTCGAGCTCATGAAACCCGGTGCCCTGTTCATCAACCTCTCGCGCGGACACGTCGTCGACGTGGACGCCCTGCACGCCGCACTCGTCTCCGGCCACCTTGGTGGTGCGGCCATTGACGTATTCCCTGAGGAGCCACGCGCCAACGGCGACCCCTTCACGTCCCCCTTGGCCACCCTCGACAACGTCATCCTCACCCCCCACATCGGCGGATCCACTGAGGAAGCGCAGTACGACATCGGCCGATTCGTCGCCGCGAAAATCGGCGAGTACCAAGCCAGCGGCTCGACCGACATGAGCGTCAACCTGCCGAACCTGACGATGAACATCGGCAAGCGCTCGCGCTACCGCGTGCGCCTCATCCACCGCAATGTGCCCGGCGTCATGGCGCGCGTCAACCAGATCTTCGCCTCCTCCGAGGCCAACGTCGACGCGCAGATTCTGGCCACCATGGACGAGGTCGGCTACGTGCTCACCGACATCTCAGCGGGTCTGGGACGCGAGGCCCTCGAAGAGCTGAGCCACCTGCCCGAGACCATCCGGCTGATTGCGACTCCGCTGTAAAGGCTGTCACGTTCGTCGCGTTGCCAGCTGGTCAAATGCGGCCCTAACTTACGGTATCGTAGGGGCAGCATCACCGAAGGAGCACAGATGGATCTGACGTCACGGCTGCGAGCGTTCTACGCGCCCGGGGTCGCCTACGAAATCGCAACTCCGGATCAACCGATCCCACACATGGTCCTGGAGGTCGCCTCCCGCTACCCCACTCGCGCAGCCATCGACTTTTTCGCCCGTCAGCTCAGCTACTCCGAGCTGGCCCAGGACATGCGTCGATGCGCGGGCGCGCTGCATCAGGCGGGCGTGCGCCCCGGCGACCGTGTCGCCCTCGTCATGCCGAATTGTCCTCAGCATGCGGTCGCCGTCCTCGGCACGATGCTGTTGGGGGCCATCGTCGTCGAACACAACCCCCTGGCGCCCTCGGGAGAACTCCAGAACGAATACAAGCGCCACGGTGCCCGCGTGACGATCGCTTGGTCTAAGACCCTGGAAAAGCTCACATTCCTCGGGCGAGGTCACACCACCTTCTCCGTGGACCTGGCCAGCGCACTACCCGCGGCCTCACGCCTGGCGCTCAAGCTGCCGTTGAAAGCGGCGCGCAAGAAGCGCGATCAACTCGGCAGCCCGCGCCCGGCGTGGGCACGCTCGTGGACGCGCGCAATGCGCGCCGCGAGGCCGTGGGAGGGCCCCTGCGCCTCCTCCGTGGAGGACATCGCCCTCCTCATCCACACCGGCGGCACGACGGGCATACCGAAGGCGGCCGCACTCACGCACGCGAATCTACAAGCCAACGTGGAACAGTGCATTGCGTGGGTGTCCGTCCTCCACGAGGGTGCCGAGGTCTTCTACTGCATCCTCCCGCTTTTCCACGCCTTCGGTTTCACGGCGAGCTTCCTAGCTGGCCTGCGCCTGGGCGCGACCATCGCCATGTTCCCGAAGTTCGACACGACGCTCGTGCTCGCCGCCCAGCGCCGCCTCCCCTGCACGTTCTTCCTGGGCGTTCCCCCCATGTACGAACGCCTCCTAACAGCCGCCGAGGGCACGGACGCTGACCTGTCCTCGATCCACTTCTCTCTGTCCGGCGCGATGCCATTGTCGGCACCGCTAGCCCAGAAATGGGAGGAAGCGACTGGCGGTCTCATGATCGAGGGCTATGGCATGACCGAGGCCTCTCCGGTCCTCCTCGGCTCACCCTTGGCTTCCTCGCGCGCACGCGGGGCGCTCGGCCTGCCTTTCCCCTCCACGCGCGTGCGTATCGTCGATCCCGAGAATCCCACCCGCGACGTTGCCGACGGCGACGTCGGCGAACTCATCGCATCGGGCCCTCAGGTCTTTTCCGGCTACTGGAACCAGGACGACGAAACCGCCGAAGTCTTCACCTCCGACGGCTGGCTGCGCACGGGCGACCTGGTCCAGGTGCGCGACGGTTTCATCTACATGGCGGACCGCCGCAAGGAGATGATCAATTCCTCCGGTTTCAACGTCTACCCCTCCCAGGTGGAGGACGCCGTGCGCTCCATGCCGGGCGTGGCCGACGTCGCCGCCGTCGGCGTGCCCGCTGGAGAGAGAGGTGAAGACGTTGTCGCCGCCATCGTTCTCGAGGCCGGCGCCTCGGTAACGCTCGCTGAGCTGCGCAAGTGGGCTGAAAAATCTCTCGCCCACTACGCGCTGCCCCGCCAGATCGTCGTCATGAGCGAGCTGCCGCGCTCGCAGCTGGGCAAGGTCATGCGCAAAAAGGTACGCGAGCAGATCATGGGCGCGCAGGTAGCCGCGACCGAGGCCGTTGCCGGGGCACGCGAGGCCATGTCTGAAGCCATGGCCGGAGCGCGCGACACGATGTCCGAAAAGGTCGCCGTCGTCCGCGAATCCATGTCCGAGGCCGTAGCCGGAGCGCGCGACACGATGTCCGAAAAGGTCGCCGTTGCCCGCGAATCCATGTCCGAGGCCGTAGCCGGGGCACGCGAATCGGTGGCCGAAGCGTCGAGCGAAGCCATGCGCCGCCTGACCACGACAACGAGCGGCCGCGCCAATCAGGACGAGAAGTAGGCTTCATTCATCGCGGCGCTGATGCGTCGCCAGCAGGGCGGGGGCGCGGGCGCTACTCGTCTCCGAGCAGCGCCTGCCCCGCAGTACGCTTGCGGCTAGCACGAGGCTTACGCGCCTTCTTCGAGGCCACCGGCGTCTGCTCAGGAGATGCACTCTCGCCCGCCTGCGAGCGTTCACGCAGCGCCTGAATGGCCTCCTCGAAGTCCTCGAGGGTGTCGAAGGCCCGGTACACGGAAGCGAAACGCAAGTAAGCGATGACATCGAGGTCACGCAAGAACGGCAGGATAGCCTTGCCAACCTCGTTCGTGGAGACGTTGGAGACACCGGTGGAGCGCAGCTGCTCCTCCACCTGCTGGGCGAGGATCGCGAGCTGATCGTCGGAGACGGGCCTGCCCTGGCATGCCTTTTTCACGCCGGACACGACCTTGTTGCGCGAGAAGGATTCGACCACACCGGAACGCTTCACCACCTGGAACGACGATGTCTCCAGAGTTGTGAAACGCTTCTTGCAGTGCGTGCACTCGCGACGGCGCCGGATCGAGGCACCGTCATCGGCGATGCGCGTATCGACGACGCGCGAGTCAGGGTTATGACAGAAAGGGCAGTGCACCCCTCAACGGTACACGCTCACCCCCTCCCATGTCCCAGGAGTCCCACGCTCACCCCTATCGAACCGGCACGACGACGCGCTGCCCGGGATGGATGGCACCACTGATGTCATTAAGGCGTTCGATATCCGCGACAATCTCTTCGAGCGGACGCTCACTGCGAACGTTTTGAGCCATCGACCAAACGGAGTCCCCACTGACGGCAGCCTTCATGACGGTCGGACCGTCATAGGTATCGGGCTGGAGGGCCAGTCCTAGGACGCCCGCACCTACGGAAAGCGCGAGGGTAGCGAAAGCGCCTGCAACCATGCCCCGGCGCGAAGGCTTCTCAGGCCGACGAGGAGGGGCAGGAGGTCGCAGGAAAGCGGGATCGTCCGCCCGCTGCGCCTCGATGCGCCGTCGGACGGACGGGGCCGACGCAATGTCACGAAACATCGCCAGGGGTGCATCCTGCGCCGGGCGTATCGGCGTGCGACGCGCGGAGAAGGAGCCGGCAGGCGTGGGAGAGTACGAAACACTCATGACAACCTCCAAACAATGCTATCGAACATATGTTCGTCGAACACCTGTTCGATAGCATGTGCTGCCGCGAATGTCGAGACCCACTCGAACATATGTTTCATATTGCGCGTTGTCGGCTTAAAATTGATGTATCCAGTGGACGGCCACCCATGCACATGTGCGTCCACACCCACGAAGGAGGGACCATGAGCGAGCGAGCGATCAGTGAGCGACACCGCGCGATCCTGCACGTTATCAACGACAAGCTGACCTCCAGCGGCTTCCCTCCCTCTGTGCGAGAGATCGCATCCGCTGTCGGGCTGGCTTCACCCTCAACTGTCAAACACCACCTTGACGCCCTCGAATCCTCGGGCTACCTCGCGCGCGAACCCGGGCTGCCGCGCGCCCTCGACCTGACAGACAAGGCGCGACGCGCGCTCGGCGTCACCCTGCCTGGTCCGGCCTCGTCCCCCATCGTGCCCATCGAAATTCCGATGTCCCACGTGGAGGAGGAGGGCAGCGCCATCCCGCTCGTCGGCCGCATTGCCGCGGGCGCTCCCATCACCGCCGAGCAGCACGTCGAAGAGGTTTTCCGCCTGCCCACCTCCATGACGGGTCACGGCGACCTCTTCATGCTCGAGGTTTCCGGCCAATCCATGATCGACGCGGGCATCTTCGACGGAGACTACGTCGTCATCCGCGCCCAAAACGACGCCAGCAATGGTGAGTTCGTGGCAGCCATGATCGACGGCGAGGCCACCGTGAAAGAGCTGTCGATCACGGATGGACACGTGTGGCTGTTGCCCCACAACAAGGACTACTCCCCCATCCCCGGCGACGAGGCCACCATCCTCGGCAAGGTCGTCACCGTTATCCGATCCCTCTGATTCCCCGCTTATAGCAGTGGTGCCGACCCCGCGGGGTCGGCACCACTGACGTCGTTATGACAGGATCAGAAGCCCAAGTCACGGGCCACCTGGCGCAGACGCTCCGCCGAGGCGGTCAGGCCGTCACGCTCGTTGAGGGTCAGCGGCGGGTTCAGGACACGTCCGGCACCGTCGCGGCCCACGATGGTCGGGGCCGCCATGACGACGTCCGAAATGCCTTCCCAATCCTCAAGCAGCGTCGAGATGGTCAGGACGCGCTGCTCGTCGCGCAGGACCGCGCCGGCGATGTTCGCGGCGGACAGGCCGATCGCGTAGTTGGTCGCGCCC
>ERZ772928.1078-NODE-1078-length-11934-cov-16.529169_pt1 | contig 11934 bp, 10 predicted proteins | sample MGYA00511686_ERZ772928 | MGnify/ENA primary metagenome ERZ772928 (study PRJEB29015, sample SAMEA2738063) | human oral metagenome | biome: human oral; feature: human-associated habitat; material: saliva | place: China | collected 2219 ... | reverse complement strand
CTATTCGAACGGATGATCATCTGGTTATGGTGAAAATTGAGGATCTTATTCTAGCTGATATTGACAAGAATTTATTAACCATTTATACGGTAGATGGGATTTATAAAACTAAGGAAACATTGATGAGCTTTCAGAATCGGATTAATCGGCGTAACTTTATACAGATATCACGCCATTCAATTATAAACATTGACCACTTAGAATCGTTATCAGATAGTTTTTCAGGGAACATGATGGCTAAAATGACTCGGGGCATCAAATCTAGTGTGAGTCGGAAATACGTTAAGTCCTTAATGAATTATCTAGGTTTATAGGAGAAAATCATGAAACGATTAATTGATTATTTTGTATCGGGAATGCGTACGGCTTCCTTCTTTTATTTGAGTATGATGTTATTAGCTCAGTTTTATCCAGGTATTACCTATCCTGAACCAATGACAAAAAATATTCTAGCTCTGTTTTTAATGGGTGGAATTATGGGGGTATTGACTTTAATCCTTGAAAAGCTAGAGTTTCTTGCTTTTAGTATACGTGTAGGAGTTCATTTATTAGTGACAGCTACTATCTTAGTATTGACCTCTCTATTTTTTGGCTGGGGTTCAGCCTTGTGGAGTCCCTTGCTTTGGTTCTTTTTCTTGTTAATTTATGGATTGATATGGTTGTATCAAATCTGGCAAACTCACAAACTCACCCAACGAATTAATCAAGCCTTAGAGGATAAAAGACAGAAAACGGGTCACTAATATAGTGTTGAGGATGAAGTTTGAAGATAGTGCCAGTTTCCAAAGAGAACAATTTGTGATATAGTATTTTCAGCGTAAAACAAGGAGAAGAAAAATGCCAGTAAACGAATATGGTCAGATGATTGGGGAGTCAATGGAAGGTTATACACCCGGTGCACTGCCTTCTATTGATTTCTTAGAAGGGCGTTATGCTCGAATAGAGGCTCTGTCGGTAGAAAAGCATGCGGAGGATTTGCTAGCTGTTTATGGCCCTGATACGCCTCGGGAGATGTGGACCTACCTCTTTCAGGAACCAGTGGCAGACAGAGAGGAACTGGTTACTCTTTTAAATCAGATGTTGGCTCGTAAGGATCGTTTTTACTATGCAATCATAGACAGGTCAACTGGTAAGGCTTTGGGAACTTTTTCTCTTATGCGCATTGACCAGAATAGCCGAGTAATAGAAGTGGGAGCAGTCACTTTTTCTCCAGAACTCAGGGGGACACGGATAGGGACAGAAGCCCAGTATCTCCTGGCTCGCTATGTCTTTGAAGAGCTCAACTATCGTCGCTATGAGTGGAAATGCGATGCTTTTAACCTGCCATCAAGACGAGCTGCGGAACGTTTGGGCTTTATTTATGAAGGAACCTTCCGTCAGGCAGTGGTTTATAAGGGGCGTACGAGGGATACGGATTGGTTGTCTATGATTGATAAGGACTGGCCAAAAGTTAAATCTCGTTTGGAAACATGGTTGCGTCCTGAAAATTTTGACCAAAATGGACAGCAGTACAAGAGCTTGAGAGAACTCTAATAGGTGATGATATGATTAGCGTTAGAAAGCAAGATGTTGTCAAGCTAGAAGATGTTTTACATCTCTATCAGGCTGTCGGTTGGACAAATTATACAAATCAACCTCAGATGCTGGAGCAGGCCTTGCCCCATTCACTTGCTGTTTATTTAGCGTTTGATGGGGAGAAAATAGTTGGCTTGATTCGTTTGATTGGAGATGGTTTTTCATCAGTTTTTGTACAGGATTTGATTGTTTTGCCTACTTATCAGCGCCAAGGGATTGGTAGCGCCTTGATGAAACAGGCTTTAGGAGATTTTAAAGGAGCCTATCAAGTCCAGCTGGTGACAGAACAGACAGAAAAAAACGTGGGATTTTATCGTTCTATAGGTTTTGAAACCTTATCCACCTATGATTGTATAGGAATGATTTGGGTAGATCGAGAAAAATTACAATAATTCTTTTATCTTAAGTTAATTTTAAGTCTTCTACTGTATCATATAGTCATTAAGTAAAGACCTCCTAACTTTATTTAATAAAAAATCCTAAATTTTTCTTTTTCATAATAATCTCCCTAAAGAAGTCACCCAATCAGGTGGCTTTTTTGCGTGGTGAGATGCTGGTGATAGAAATTTTTTGCAAAATAGTAAAATTTTAGAAAAGTTAAGCTAATTTTAAGTCTTCTCTTGTATCATGTAATCATTAAATAAAGACCTCCTAACTTTATTTAATCAAATCCTAAACTTTTCTTTTTCATAATAATCTCCCTTAACTCCACCCAATCAGGTGGAGTTTTTTGGCTCTATTTCAGGCTTTTGGGGACTATTCTAAAAATTATTTTTCGATATTTTTCGATATTTTTCGGATTTTGGTCGGGAAATTGGCGGGAACTTTTTTAGCGAATGTGACTAAGAAATAGGTCTGTTGTTATTTAAGTGAATTCAACCTTAATTTGATTGTAGGTGACTGTTAATTGAAGGAGTGGAACTATTGTAATGACGATTTTACTTGTCCAGTAGTGGCGTATTAAATGAGGAGTGACATGTAAGTTTGTCTCTTCGTTTATGAAATTAAAATTTCTATGAAATTGATAGAATCCCTAACTTTCTCTTAAACTTGAAAGTCTTGTTGTACAGTGGTTAAAGCTTGCGAAATCGAGAATGTAAACCTTTGACAAAATGTGTGAACTGTGGGATAATAAAAAGGAATTGAGTACTAGTTCTATATCATAGGCTAGAAAAGACCCCAAGCTAACTTCCACATTAAGCTTAGGGTCTTTTTTGACACTATTTGTCCTTGTTTAGCCATTTATCGACTAATCGAAGAACGACACCGACCACAATTGGTCCGATGATAGTTTTGAGTACTAATTCCATCATGGGCTATCTCACCTCCTTTCGTAGGCGGTGTAGAAGTGCCGAACAATATTATATCATAAAATACTCTACTCTCTCAGTAGGATAGAGTGCTTTTGCATTTGGAAAGGAGAAAGTCATGAATGATTTACTCCTTATCCCAGTAATTTTTTAGCAGTAGGAGGAATTCTCATTCTTTTATGGAGACTCTTTCTTATTGCCAGTGGACTTTTCCTGATTGGTTTTGTCAGTTTTCTTATTTTCGTTAAGGGCTATGGAATTTATCTTCTCTTTACAGAGACTGAACTTTACACGGCAGATTTAGCTCAAAATGGATTATTTGGTTTTACGACTTTCTTTATCATCTTTAATTTAGTTTTACTTGTATTAGTAAGTTTGGCGGGATGCAAATGGAAGAGGGGATATTAACAAGAGTGGAGAAAACTATATTAGTTCCTCTCCACTTTTACGTTTCTAGCTAATTGGTAATTATAACTTATTACGATTGAAGTCACCTATCCTTATCTTTCAAAAAATGATCAATCTTAGCCATCATGAGCTTGTGCTCGTATATTTTACAGATATCACGAGCTTGTAAATAATAGTCAAGAATTTCATCGTGCTTTAAAAAATCTTTTCCGGCATTTGCAACGATAGTTAAAAGAGGCGCCAGCTGATAGCTGGTCTCTTTTTGTTTACAAAAGTCAATGGTTTCTAAGGCTTCTTGGACGGCTTCTAATTCCTTCCCTTTAGAGTGTAAATAATAGGCGAAATTATGTTTAACTCGAATATAACCAAATAAAAACTCTTGGTGGTTTAAATCTTTTTCCTGATACAAACTGATAAGAAGTGAGTTATTTTCTTCGTATTCTGCATCACGCCCTACAGAAAAATAAAAATTAGATAAAGTATTGAGGAGTTTAAGATACACAGATGAGCTGACCGAAAGCTTTGGCAAAGCGTTTTCTAGACTGGCGATAGCTTCATCTTTGGAACCATGTAAGTAGAAAAGGATAATCGCTTGAATCCATAGAAGATAAAATTCATCCTCAGTAGACAGATACTGATACTTTTCTTTTTCTAAGTTTAAGAGGTATTCTAAATCCTCGTAGTTACGATCTTCAAGTAATTTTTCTGCTAATTTCTTAAACGGTGCTATATTGGAAGTCATTTCAATCTGTTCATCGAAAAAATAATCTAAGGGAACTTGAAGCCGATTTGCAAGTTTATAGAGTAAATCAGCAGCAGGCATATAGTTGCCACGTTCTATTTTGCTGATTTGGCTTTGCTCACAAATTCCTTCGGAAAGTGTTTTTTGTGAGAATCCTTTTTCTTTTCTCTTGGCTTTTAGTTTATCAGATAATATGCTCATCTTTAAACCTTCTTTAAATAAATTTACGATTAATTATATACTTTTAATCTCTATTTTTCAACTTTCTAACATAAAAATAGTCATAAAGGGATAAAATAAAAAAAAGATGATGAAAAGAATAGTTTTTATTGACAAAGAATATTTAAAGTAGTACACTTACAAGTGTAAAGATAAGAAAAAGGTAGTTAATATGAGTATTTTAGCGAAGTTTCGTAAAATAATTTTTAGATTATCTTTTTTCACGATTCTTTGTAAGCGATTGCTTTTAAAAACTGTAAATCAATCACAATATATCTGGGACTCGAAAATTATACAACAAGCTGCAACAACTAATGGAGTTTATCTGGTACAGGCGGATTGATTTGTTAAACTTTTTGTGAAGTAACATTTATACAATGGATCGTGTCACAGATTGAAGAGCTTAAAGGGGGCTTGTAAGTTTGATATACTCTATTACCCTCTCATATAATTAGTTATACAGAAACTACTCTATTATATCTCTTAATGTGGGTGTATGAATGTTCGGAGGAGAATTAAAATGAGAAATCCAGTAATACAGACATTTAATTTATCAAAATCCTATGATGGGAAAATTGTCTTAGATAGGATAGATTTTACATTAAGACAGGGAGAGATCTATGGCTTACTAGGAAGAAATGGTGCTGGGAAGACAACCTTTATCAAGTCTATTTTAGGCTTGACAGCGATGGATAGTGGTGAAGTGAATATTCTATCTGAAAAACTGTTGGGGGAATTTTCTAAAGACTTGCTATCTCAAATCGGTGTGGTATTGGACAGTGCTTCTTTTTATCCTAATTTAACGGGACCTGAAAATCTCTCTATTTTTGCAAGATTGAGAGGAATTTCGCTAAAACAAGTAGAGCAAGCTTTACAAGTAGTAGGATTAGATGGGGAAAATAAAAAACTATTCAAGCAGTATTCTCTGGGAATGAAGCAAAGGTTAGCAATTGCTAATGCTATTATGCACCAGCCGAAAATTCTGATATTAGATGAACCAACAAATGGTTTGGATCCTATTGGTATCCTTGAAATGCGCCGTTATCTAAAGGAACTCAGTACCAATCATGGCATTTCGATTTTAATATCCAGCCACATTATTTCAGAACTTGAAAAGCTTGTAGATAGAGTTGGGATACTGCATGATTCCCACCTTATGGCTGAAAAGACTATGAAGGAATTAATAGATGGTGCAGATAAAAGGAAAATCCACCTAATTGTTTCGGATGCTCCTCAAGCTAAGGAAGTGCTTTGCAGGATAAATCTGCAAGGACAGATTAGTATTCTTTCGGATATAGAACTTGAACTTCAGGGAGAATCACCTACTTTTGACATTGCAGTCGTATCTAACACCTTAAAAGACAACGGAATAGTTCTAAAAGAATATTCTTATAAAAACAATGAAAGTTTAGAGGATTACTTTAAGAGGATAACAGGAGGTGAGGGAATTGCTTGATTTAGTGAAGATTGAATTTCTCAAACAAAGGCATCAAAAACTGAATTTGGTCGTATATGGTGTTGTTTCCCTCTACCTAGCGCTCATCTGTTATTATGTAAATGATGCGAGAGGGTTGTTTGACTCCTTTCCCTTTGTCTATAAATTTTCTTTGTCTTATTTAAACTTTTTGATTCTCCCTTTGTATTGTGTTTCCTATACAATACAGGTATTTGGTGTAGAATATCGCTATCGCATCATGAACAACTTAAAACTCGCTTCAGCAAATCTGATGAAGACATTCTGGGCTAAGATTTTGTATATTGAAATCAACGCTCTGTGTATCATGTTATTCACCTATATTTCGGTTTCCTTATTTGCACTACTATCCCGCTTTTCTTCAACAGTCAGTTTGTCTTTGTTATTAAGATTTCTCTATCTTTGTATGAGTAGTGGTGTCTTAATTCCCATGGGAGTATTTCCTTTAGTTGCTTTGGTCATGATAAAAGTAAGAGGCAAGGAGATAGTTGGAAATTTGGTTGGCGTCATGTATGTTTTAGTGTCATTTTTCTTAGCAAGGACGAGTCCAAATATCAGTCCAGTAACAAGTGCTAACAGTTTAATCTGGGAAGGAAACAGAGAAGGAGTGGTGCTTCAACAGCCAGCTATCTTATCGATTGTTGTACTAGGTTTATCTTTACTTGTTTTGTCTTTCTTGTCCATTAAATCTTGGTTAAGAAAGGTGGATGAATAAATGTTGATGCTAGAATTGACTAAACTAAGAAGGCGAAAGATACTGTATATGATTCCCTTTGTAGCCATCCTGCTCTTTTTGTTGGAGTTTATGATTGGTCATCAGATTTATCAAGGGCATTCGTACGGTAGTGTGAATGGTTGGTATGTAGAAAATGGTTTCTTCTTTTTGAACTACTATTTTCTCCTCCCTTTTGCAAGCATGATTTTAGTGGATTTGATAAGAATAGAACAAGTGTCTAAAACGATTTTAAACCTCCGATTGATTCCTGTCGATTTGAAACAATTACTCCAAGCGAAGTTTATGCTTGCTTTGTTGATTAATCTACTAGTCAGTGAATTCACTTTTTTGGCTATGCTGGTCCTAGAGTTAATGGATGGTGATTTTGCTTTCTCTAGTCTTGAAATTTTATCGTGGGGGCTTGCTTATGGAGTAATTTCTTTTGCTTACACACTGTCTGCTGGCATCATTGTTCTCTTCTTAGGGAAATATCGGAAGGAACTTATCCTTGCCCTACCACTTGCCTTTTTATTGTCATTTGCAGGTTTGTTTGTTTTAACAACGGTTGTTGGGCGGTATTATCTGGCAAATTTACTACTAATCATCATGGAGGAATTCACGGTTTTAACAGTTTCTGTATATGCCATATGGCTGGTTACCTTGCTGGCATGTCTCCTTTATTTGTTGGCAGATAAACGCATGATGAACATTATTTTTTCTTATAAATGATAAGCCGAGAATGTAAACCTTTGACAAAATGTGTGAACTGTGGGATAATGGAGAGGAATTAAGGATTAGTTCTATATCATGGACTAGAAAAGACCCCAAGCTAACTTCCACATTAAGCTTGGGGTCTTTTTTGACACTATCTATCTTTGTTTAGCCATTTATCGACTAAGCGAAGGATGACACCGACCACAATCGGTCCGATGATAGTTTTAAGGATTAGTTCCATCATGGGCTATCTCACCTCCTTTCGTAGGCGGTGTAGCAGTGCCGTAGAATATTATACCACATAAGTGCTAAACTCAGGAGTCACCCAATCGGGTGGCTTTTTTGTTTGTGGCTTGGATTTTTGATATAATAGAGCCATGAGTAGAATTTTAGATAATGAGATAATGGGGGATGAGGAGTTAGTAGAACGCACGCTCCGTCCTCAGTACTTACGTGAATATATTGGGCAGGACAAGGTCAAGGACCAGCTACAAATCTTTATTGAAGCTGCCAAAATGCGGGATGAAGCGCTGGATCATGTGCTCTTATTTGGCCCTCCAGGCTTGGGAAAAACGACCATGGCCTTTGTTATTGCTAACGAATTAGGAGTGAATCTTAAGCAAACTTCTGGTCCAGTCATTGAAAAAGCAGGTGATTTAGTAGCTATTTTAAATGACTTGGAGCCTGGAGATGTCCTTTTTATTGATGAGATTCATCGTTTGCCCATGTCAGTAGAGGAGGTGCTTTACAGTGCCATGGAGGACTTCTACATTGACATCATGATTGGGGCTGGTGAAGGCAGTCGCAGTGTTCATTTGGAGTTGCCACCTTTTACCTTGATTGGTGCGACGACTCGGGCTGGTATGCTCTCAAATCCCCTACGGGCACGTTTTGGGATTACAGGTCATATGGAATACTATGCCCACGCTGACTTGACAGAAATTGTTGAGCGGACGGCAGATATTTTTGAGATGGAGATCACTCATGAGGCAGCATCTGAGTTGGCTCTACGTAGTCGTGGAACCCCTCGTATTGCCAATCGTCTCCTTAAGCGCGTGCGCGATTTTGCCCAGATTATGGGGAATGGGGTTATTGATGATGTTATTACTGATAAGGCTTTGACCATGCTGGATGTAGACCATGAAGGTCTAGACTATGTGGACCAAAAAATCCTTCGTACCATGATTGAGATGTACGGTGGTGGACCTGTCGGATTAGGAACTCTTTCTGTTAATATTGCCGAGGAGCGAGAGACTGTCGAAGATATGTATGAGCCTTACTTGATTCAAAAAGGCTTTATCATGCGGACACGGTCTGGGCGGGTAGCGACTGCTAAGGCATATGAGCACTTAGGTTATGAATACAGTGAAAAATAAGCAAGAAATCCTAGAGGTTTTTAGAGAAAATCCGGATATGATGGCTATTCTGACGATCATACGAGACCTTGACTTAAAAGACTCGTGGTTGGCAGCAGGTTCTGTCAGAAATTTCATATGGAATCTATTATCAGACAAATCACCTTTTGACCGTGAAACAGATGTGGACGTCATTTTCTTTGATCCAGATCTTTCTTATGAGAAAACCTTGTCCCTAGAGAAAAAGCTGAGAGAAGACTTTCCTCAGTATCAGTGGGAGTTGAAAAATCAGGTCTATATGCACCAGCATTGCCCTCATACTGCTCCCTATATTAGCTCTCGTGATGCTATGAGTAAGTATCCAGAACGGTGTACGGCAGTTGGACTGCGCTTGAATGAAGAATCCGCTTTGGAACTCTTTACTCCATACGGTCTCGAGGATATTTTGAATTTTCAAGTTCGTCCGACTCCTCATTTCTTAGAAAATGAAGACCGAATGGAAGTCTATCAAACACGTTTATCCAAGAAAAATTGGCAGGAGAAATGGAAAAATTTGATTTTTAAAAATAATTAAGGAAAATTTAAGTTAGGTGCTGTATACTAAGTTCATAAGTTAAGAAGGTCTTAACTTAAACTCCTAAAACTTTTTCATAATAATCTCCCTATAAAAAATAGAGTCGCCCAATCAGGCGGCTTATTTTTTTGAAAAATGGGCTTGGTTCCTGAGAATAAATAGCTTAGTGATAGAAGAAAATGGGGAAATATGGTATAATGAAACGATAGATTTTTGAATAGGAATAAGATCATGTTTGGATTTTTTAAGAAAAATAAAACAGTGGAAGTAGATGTTCCGATACAGGTTCCTGCTCACATCGGCATTATCATGGATGGTAATGGACGATGGGCAAAAAAACGTATGCAACCAAGGGTGTTTGGGCATAAGGCAGGGATGGAAGCTTTGCAAACTGTGACTAAGGCAGCTAGTAAATTAGGTGTTAAGGTGCTTACAGTTTATGCTTTTTCTACAGAAAACTGGACGCGTCCAGATCAGGAAGTAAAGTTTATCATGAACTTGCCGGTAGAGTTTTATGACAGTTATGTACCTGAGCTACATGCCAACAATGTTAAGATTCAAATGATTGGGGAGACAGACCGCCTGCCTAAGCAAACCTTTGAAGCTCTGACCAAGGCTGAGGAATTAACTAAAAACAACACAGGATTAATTCTTAATTTTGCCCTCAACTATGGTGGACGTGCCGAGATTACACAGGCTCTTAAGCAGATTTCCCAAAATATCTTAGATGAGGAAATCAATCCTTCTGATATCACTGAAGATTTGGTTGGAGATTACCTTTTCACTCAGTATTTACCGAAGGATTTACGAGATCCGGATTTGATTATCCGTACAAGTGGAGAATTACGCTTGAGTAACTTTCTTCCTTGGCAGGGAGCTTATAGTGAGCTTTACTTTACAGATATCTTATGGCCTGATTTTGATGAGGCGGCTTTGAAGGAAGCAATTCTTGACTACAATCGTCGTCATCGTCGCTTTGGAGGAGTTTAGGAGGATTTATGACAAAGGATTTACAAAAAAGAACCTTATTTGCGTCCATTGCCCTAGCTATTTTTATACCCATTCTCATGGTAGGAGGGCTTTTGCTTCAGATAGTGATTGGCCTTATAGCCATGTTAACCATGCATGAACTATTGAAGATGAAAGGTTTGGAAACTATGACTATGGAGGGCCTCTTGACCCTCTTTGCAACATTTTCTCTGACTATTCCATTGGAAAACTACTTGACTTTTTTACCAGTTGATGGGAATGTCGTAGCCTATAGTGTTTTGATCTCAATCATGCTTGGAACGACTATCTTTAGCAAGTCTTATACTATTGAGGATGCCGTATTTCCGTTAGCTATGAGTTTTTATGTAGGTTTTGGTTTTAATGCCTTGCTAGATGCTCGTGCTGTTGGTTTAGATAAAGTTTTATTGGCCTTATGTATCGTATGGGCGACAGATAGTTCTGCCTATCTGGCTGGTATGAATTTTGGTAAACGGAAGTTGGCACCAGCTGTTTCTCCCAATAAAACAATTGAGGGTGCAATGGGTGGTATTTTAGGAGCTATTTTAGTAACGATTATTTTTATGATGGTTGATAGGACGGTGGCTCTTCCATATGGGATTTACAAAATGTCCTTCTTTGCTATTTTCTTCAGCATAGCTGGACAGTTTGGTGATTTATTAGAAAGTTCAATCAAGCGTCACTTCGGGGTGAAGGACTCAGGGAAATTTATACCTGGTCACGGTGGTGCTTTAGATCGCTTCGATAGTATGTTGCTGGTATTTCCAATTATGCACTTATTTGGACTTTTTTAGTAGAAACAGGAAGGAAATACTATGCTCGGAATTTTAACCTTTATTCTGGTTTTCGGGATTATTGTGGTGGTGCACGAGTTTGGGCACTTCTACTTTGCAAAGAAATCAGGAATTCTAGTGCGTGAATTTGCCATTGGTATGGGACCCAAAATCTTTGCCCATATCGGTAAGGATGGTACGGCTTATACTATTCGTATTCTACCTCTGGGTGGCTATGTTCGTATGGCTGGTTGGAGTGATGATACAACTGAAATCAAGACAGGAACTCCTGTCAGTTTGACTCTTGCTGAGAACGGTAAGGTTAAACGCATCAATCTTTCTGGTAAAAAATTGGATCAAACTGCCCTCCCTATGCAGGTAACTCAGTTTGATTTTGAAGACAAGCTTTTTATCAAGGGCTTGGTTCTGGAAGAAGAAAAAACATTTGCAGTGGATCACGATGCAACGGTTGTGGAAGCAGATGGTACTGAGGTTCGGATTGCACCTTTAGATGTTCAATATCAAAATGCGACTATCTGGGGCAAACTGATTACCAACTTTGCAGGCCCTATGAATAACTTTATCTTAGGTGTCGTTGTTTTTTGGATTTTAATCTTTATGCAGGGTGGTGTCAGAGATGTTGAGACCAATCAGTTCCATGTCATGCCTCAAGGTGCTTTGGCTAAGGTAGGAGTGCCAGAAACGGCACAGATTACCAAGATTGGCTCACATGAGATTAGCAACTGGGAAAGCTTAATTCAGGCTGTAGAAGCAGAAACCAAAGATAAGACGGCTCCGACCTTGGATGTGACTATTTCTGAAGATGGTAGTGAAAAACAAGTTTCAGTTAGTCCAGAAGAAAGTGAAGGACGTTACTTACTTGGAGTTCAGCCGGGAATTAAATCAGACTTGCTTTCTATGTTTGTTGGTGGATTTACAACTGCTGCTAACTCGGCTCTTAGTATCCTTTCTGCTTTGAAGAATCTGATTTTTCACCCAGATTTGAATAAATTAGGTGGACCTGTTGCCATCTTTAAGGCAAGTAGTGATGCTGCTAAAAATGGAAT
>ERZ772928.1076-NODE-1076-length-11942-cov-2.934382_pt1 | contig 11942 bp, 9 predicted proteins | sample MGYA00511686_ERZ772928 | MGnify/ENA primary metagenome ERZ772928 (study PRJEB29015, sample SAMEA2738063) | human oral metagenome | biome: human oral; feature: human-associated habitat; material: saliva | place: China | collected 2219 ... | reverse complement strand
CTGGCTGCCCCGCCAAGAGAGAAGCACGCCATTACGGTTTGAAGAATAAGTCAGGCGCAAATTAGTTGGGGCATCTGGAGGAATCTGAGACAACAGACGGACAATTTCTGTGTCTTCATGGTCTACTGCCTGTGCATCAGCTAATGCCTGGCGTGCCCGGGCATAGTCTTTTGCCTCTACCGCTTTATGGTAAGCATCTAATGCGGATTGTTTGCGTTTCTCAGCAGCTGCTAGAGCCTCAGCTACCTGCAAAGCTACAGGATCTTTTTCCTCCCCAGCTGTGCCAATAAACGAAGTGTAAAGGCGACGTGCCCCCGCTAAGTCACCAGCAGCAATCATTTCTTTAGCGCTGGCTAAATCTGGACCTTTGCTGCCGCCGCCCCCCGTAGATACACTAACCACCAGCCTGCGAGCATCATGGTCGTCGAGGCCAAGCGCTGTGAGGCGGTTAAGCGCCAATGTTGGGGTAAGCCCCTGACGAGCTACCAGATTATCTGCCAAGTCAGCAAACCAGGCTAGAATGAAGCTTTGTAAAGCAGCGTCAGTAGGAGCCTTCTGCGCAATAACAGTCAGAGTTTTCTTGGCGCTTTCCGTGGCATCATCAGAGCGGGTATTAGCAGCCGTCTTAGATTTTTTTATGTCAGCGGTGGTTACACGGCGGCGGCTGCGTCCATCGACGACGGCGCTTAACTCATCAAATACGCGGATATCACTGGGGTGTGAGCCCCGCTCATGTATAAGCAGCACGTCAACAAGGCTGCGAAACGAGGGGTGCAGACGTAACTTTGAGGATGAAACCCCTAAGTCCGCCATCGACACCTTTAACTTAGGGTATACCTCTACCCCTCTTGCTTTAACTGCACCTGCCAGTTCCTTATCGCTAACAGATGTGCTAATCCCATAGGACGAAGCCGCTTTACGTAATTCCTCAGCTGTAACAGCACCAAGAGGATTATCTTGTTTAACGGCTAAAGCAAAAGCTTTAAGCTCCTCCTTGCGGATTTGTGAGGTCTTTTTAATTACCTCATCCCAAAAAGCCGGGTTGGAAATGTAATCACCCTGTGAGGCTTTGGAAGTTTTGACCAATTGCTTGATCGAGACCACCACAGGGATCCTGGTTTTGTTCAGGAACATTTCCAGGTCCCTGAAGTGCTTTGTTAACTCGGCATTAGACATGCCAGGAGTGAGGGCGAAGAGTGCGGCGGCATCAGCCTTGGCTAATGCCGTAGTTACACTAGCGCGATCGGTTGCATCATTGAGCGCCCGAAGAGCGTCTGCAATAGCTGCCTGTTTGGATGCGTTCGCTTTCAGTGGTTGCAGAACGGAATCCCGATACGCTTTCTTGTCGAACACCGTAGTCTTCGCCTCACTCCTGTGCTTCTATTTAGGATCGGGTAGTGATTAGGGCGATCTGCTGCTTGGCCTTGTTGACTTCTTCTTGAGTCAGGACCGAGACCGCAGCCTCTGCCTTGAATGACTTACCGCTCTGCGGTTCGACAACGACCAAGGTGGCGACACCTTCCGTTGAGACCTCCAGGGTGATGTCAATGGGGTCGTGCGCGTGCAGATACGGCAGGCCAGTAATGGTCGTGCTCGGACCTGAAACCATAGCCTTGTTCGCCTCTGGCTCTTCGGTTTCGGTTTCGCCGCCCTGCTCGTAAAGATCTACTGAGACCTTCGACTGACCATCGTAGAGAATGCCAGCGTCCAATGATGTTGAGAGGGGTAGCGTCTCGTTAGCGTGTGCGAGGAAGTAAATGTACTTATCGTATTCGTCCTTGCCGACTTTTCGAGCTAAACAGACTCCCAATCCGCGCGAGAGGACGTTGGTGACAACTGTGCGGCGCAGGCCGACTCCTGACAGTGACTTTGAACCTGAGTCGCCGGATGCGGCGTCGGCATCTGCATTTGAGAATTCTGGCGCAGGCAGCTCACCTTGGCCAAAGATTGCTGCACCCTTGGCAACAGACAGGTCAAAGTCTGTGTTTTCTACGTTGAAGCCCGCCTCAGTCAGGGCCTCCCTGATCATGGGCATACGTGAAGAACCACCGACCAGTAGGTAACGGTCAACATGCAGGTTGGGGAACTTCTCCTGAGCCGTGCTGATGACACGTCGAGTGATTTCAATGGTTTGTGCCACCAAGTGTGAGGTAGCTGCTTCAAACTCTTCTCGGGTGACCTCAACGCGCTGCTTCTTGTCCTGGAAACGCAGCAGCAGGTTAGTGGAGGCGCGTACGGTGAGCATCTTCTTGGCGTCTTCTACCGCCACTCGCAGCTCAGTCATGAAATCGTCATCCAGCGAGGGGTCATTGTCCTCGTCGAGGCCGGCCTGTTCAATGAAACGCTGCAAGAACAGATCTTCTAGGCACTGGTCCCAGTCAGCACCGCCCAGCAGGCGGTTTCCGTCAATCGCGATAACTTCCACGTTGCCGGCGCGCGTCTTGAGGATGGTGGTGTCGAAGGTACCGCCACCAAGGTCGAAAATGAGCAGGGTTTGCTCCTCTTCCTGGCGGGCACATAGTGAGATAGCGGCTGCGACGGGCTCAGGGATGATGCCGATGACGTCGAGACCGGCAATTTCCCCAGCCTGCTTTGTAGCTTGACGCTCCTGGGTGCCAAAGTAGGCGGGCACGGTGATAACAGCTTTGTTGATATCAAGCCCGTTCTGGCTGTTGGCGTTGTTTACCAGCTCTTTAAGGATCAGCGCAGAGATAGATTCAGGAGTGTATTCCTGCCCCTGGAATTCGAGCGGGTATTCCTCACCCATGTGACGCTTAATCAGGGAGCACGCATTGTCAGGGTCGCTGACCTGAGTCTGCTTGGCCTGGCTGCCGACGTCAACAGTTCCGTCGTCGTTGAAGTACACAACCGAGGGGGTAGTGTCGTCGCCTACGAAGTTTTTGATGATTTCTGGAATGCCAAGTTCGTTTACTAGGGCAACGGCAGAGTAGGTCGTCCCTAAGTCAATTCCATATACCTTGTCGCTCATGCGAGGGTTCCTTCCTAATTTATTGATTTATGCCTGAGTGGGCGCGGTGTCTAAGGCCGCGTCATAGCGGTAAACGCTTACCTGTGCGGGTAGGAAAGCTCGCTCCGCACCAGGACGGATAAGTCCTTGTCGTAGCACCTTTGCCACGGTCCAATCCAAGGCGCGTTCACCTGTTCGCACAGACTTGCGTGAGGCGTGGACGGCCCTGTCAAAGGTATCGCCAGGTTTTGCTCCAACTGAGTCGATACCGATCAGATCGAGCGCTTCAATGAGTGAATCGTGGAAGAACTCGAACTCAACGTCTGCCTGGTAGCCTTCGCCGTGTGCGCGGGCCAGCTCCACTGACTGCGCTGACTGGGTTACCAAGATTGCCAGTTTGACCATGACCGGCCCGAGCAGCTGCTGAATTTGGTCGTTCTGGAGTAGCTCGATGCGGCTTTGCAGTTTGCCTACTAAATCCTCGTAGAACTTTGCGCGCTCGTTGAAGGCACTCAAATTTGTGTCTACGCCTGCGATAAGTTCAGCGATTTCAGAGTTAGTTACTTTAGCGTCCACATTGTCGCTAGTTTGGGTTCCTCCCGGGGTTGCATTAGCTGTTTCCGCAGAGGGGTAGCCAGGCGTCATGGCTGGCGCAGGGGGGTAATAGCCGGAATTTGCCTCGCTATTTTGCCCATAGTCTGGAACGGTGCCACACGTATCGTCCATCGTAGGTCTCCTTCAGTTGTTACAGATGTCGACTGCAAGAGTCGCCAAACAGAAGGGCACGCCAAATGACCGCATTATGCGGTTGGTTGGGTGTCCTAACCGTCAAGTGTGGTATGTGTCAGCCACCAAGTGACTGGCAGAGAAATTTGCCACCCTTAGCCCATATGGGAATCGCTGTGGGTGCCGCAGCACCGTGCCCTGCGGGACACATTTTTTGGTGCATTGCTCTATTCTCCAGATGTATACGAAACGCTTAACGACCATTTCACAAACTTTATCTGGTCGCAACCGCGTTAGTGCAGATCAGAACTGTTTTGTACCAGCCGATCGGGAAGTATCCTACATCACCACCATGTGGCTGTCCACATTGGATTGTCACGAAGCGCTGTCATTGTCTGCAATAGAGTCGTTGTTTTGTTAAAAGAGTGAAAACTGTTGCAAGTGCCTCTTGGGTGGAGGCTTACCGGACACGTCTTCACAGAGTGGGGGAAGTGTGGGCAGAACAGCCCAAACTCCTGTTCTTCGCTAGTGCGTTTAAGCGGTAGGGGTGGATTGGTAGTTAATTAAGCCGAAGGTGTCTGCGAGTGATGAAGATCAGGTTAAGTTCTAGACCATTTAGGGTGTGGTGGGTGCGAGGTTGGTGTTGATCGGCTAACTCTAGTGATCGTGCGGAAAATACCCCGATTTTGGAAGCTTTCAGGTGTGTGCCTGCTGTGTATGCGAGGCAAGGTGGGTAGTGATCGCAGAGACATAGCAGTATTGTGGGCAGCACTGGAGTGGTTCATCATGACAATGAACATCATGTGACCACCACTACACAGGGGAGAGTGTCGTGAGGCTTGACGGGAAATTGACTGCTCGGCAGCTTTGGAAGATTGCATCTGACAAGGAACGTCGAACACCTGAATTGTTGGATGCGATTATGGTGCATCCTTCCACGTATCTGACTTTGTTTCGTTGGGCTATGTATGCTCAGAAGGAACCTGATGCTACTAATTATTTAAAATTTGTTTTGCGAATTTTATGTAAAGTAAAATGTAGTTATCCGATGATGGATTATAGGGTTTTTCGGTAAGGGCTATTACCGAAAAAGAGTGATGGGACTTGGCGGCACGAGCTTGGGTATATGCGGCTCGTACTGAAGATTTTAAAAATGAGGCTACCTAGATATAAAAAGTCTCAAGGCAAACGGGAAGGGATTTAAAAATGCTTACAGATGACGTAGTAGCTCAGGCGGGGCAGGTTGCAGGGAAAGTCGTAGAGATTATTGTTGGAATAATGGCGCGTCAAGGACCGGATCTGCTGTTATGGGCATTGAAAAAGGGTGCCAACATGTCGGCTTCAATGATCATGACTTATATGCGTAGCAACATGCTTGATCTTTCCACTTTGCATCAACAAGCAGGTGGGGACTTACGTATGTTTTCAATCGCGCCTGAACTTGAGCGCTCTGTTAAGGCTGACTTGCGTCGTCGAGGGGTAGGTTACTCGATTGAGCATGGAGCAGACGGTAAAACCTATCTTCATTTTTCTGGCAAGGATATAAGAACAATCCAGCATGGGCTTAGGCAGGCAGCTGCAAGGTATGAGCGAAAGTTAGAAAAACGCAATAACAGGACTATTAGAAGATCTCTTAGGCGTGAAGCCTGGGCCAAATTCCGGCTTGGAATGGCTATTAGCCGGCCTAATAGGCGTGCTCTCAATCTTAAATCTAAGGTTGCGAGGGCTAAGTATGATGTTAGCGAAGCTCGATACAAGGCTGGTGAGGCCTTGGGTAATGCTGAGCAAGCTAGGGATGCGGTGAAACAGGCTACCTTAGATAAGAGGGCATTGCCGTATAAGGCCTGGCTAAGGGGTAAAGCCAGGTTCTTAAAGTTTAAAGCGGAACGTGCCCAAAAGAAGCTTGATAAGCGTATTCTACGGTCTCACAAGTTGGCTTTAGACGCTGAATACGCTCAATCTAGGGCTGACCGAGCTGAGAAACGTGCTCAGAGTCGTTTTGAAGCCAGGTTTGAGAAGATTCAAAGGTGGAGGGATAAAAGGCTTAAAGATAAGGATAACTTTTACTCTCAACCTGTACCTTATGAGCCTGTGCCCTATGAGGACCAACCTGATCGTAAGGATGATCAGCAGCCTGACCGCGACAAGAAGCGCGATGAGGACAAATCCGACCGCGATAAGGATCCGAAGCCTGATCTAGACAATGACCAGCAGCAGCCTGACCGTGATCAGGATCAGCAGCCCGACCGCGATCAGAAGCGTGATGAGGGCCAGCCTGACCGTAAGGATGACCAGCAGCCTGACCGTGATCAGAAGCGTGATGAGGGCCAGCCCGACCACAAAGGCGACCAGCAGCCCGACCGCAACCAGGACCAGCAACCTGACCGTGATCAAAAGCGCGACGAAGGCCAGCCCAACAAAGGTAAGCCTGATAATGCTCAGCCTGATAAGTGGCAGCCGGGGCAGAAGCCGCCTAAAAAAATGACTAGAAAAGAGATGAAAGAAATCATCAGGCAACGTACGCAAAAGCTCGTCGAGGAATCTAAAAAGAAAGTTAACAGTCGTTATACTCCCAGCCATAACAGGGGCTCTCGCTGATGGCGTCCTATGCAAAAGTGTTCATGGCGGGCACGATCACTGGGCAAATCACTGTGCGTACCAGCCCTGATATTGCCTTGTTCAAAATTGAAACAGTTTTAGGGCAAGACAGGGCAACTGAGTGGGTTCAGGCTCAAGGTGATCTAGCCAGGTTCGTGGTAGAGAAGAAATTTAAGCCAGGCGATCAGGTGCTAGTGCACGGTGAGCTTGTGCAGGGGAACAGGCAGGGCGAGTTTTTCACTCTAGCCCACCGTCTTAGCCATGATGAGTCAGCCATTTGGAGACTAGCTCATGGCGCGTAGGGTACTGGCTATTGCCCGCACTAGCAGCGACGAAACAGCAATGACACGGCCTTTTAAAGGTTTAGCTGATGTTGAATTAATCGATGCTAGTAGCGGGCAGGCTCGTGCAGTTATCGCCAGGTACGGTATTAAAGCTCAACCAGCTTGGCTGTATCCGCTTGGCGAGAGTGTGATTGTGGCCGTGGGTAGTCCAGAGCCGATTGTGCAGCGTTTACGTGAGCAGTTAGCTCGTGAGATGAAACCAGGCTCGGAGCAAAAACATCAAGTCCACCAACCCTTGCAAAGTCAAGACAAGCAAGTCAGGGATAAGGAACCTAAACGCCGGTTAACTCGGCAAAGGGTTTTGGAAATGATGGAAGGCCGGGCTGACCAGCTACACCCGGTTACTCAAGTAAGTAGGGTTAACCGCCGTCTGAGTATGGAGCGCGCAAGAACAAGGGGCAGTGAAAGTGAGTAAAGGCAAGATTTTTTTCGCTTCTATCCTGGCTGTTTTAGCTTGGTGGTGCGCTAATAAGGTCACCTGGCAGGTGCGTACTGACCAGGAGGCGGGCCGTGACTTTTCCCAGATAATCGACCGGTTCACGCTGGATTTAACCGCTCACCCGTTACACATCTCGTTTGCGGGGGCTGACGTGTTAGGCGGTTTTGGTGGGATAGCACTGGTGTTATTGATAGCCCTGTACATGTATGGGGCTAGGAAACCCACCCGGCCAGGTGAAGAACAAGGTTCGGCTCGCTGGGCGAAACCTAGTGAAGCTAGGAAGTTTGTTGGTGACAGGAAAACCGACATGCTGTTCACCCGCACCGAATCACTAAACCTTGACTCACGTAAAACCCAACGTAACCTAAATGCCCTGATTATCGGCTCTTCTGGCTCTGGTAAATCACGCTACTACGTGATGCCTAACCTGGCACAAGCTAACACCTCGTTTTTGGTGACAGACCCTAAAGGCGAGGTACAGCGAGCTATGGGACAAGGCCTAAAAGATAAAGGCTATGAGATACGTAGCCTTAACCTGATTGATTTTGACCGTAGCGACACGTTCAACCCGCTACGCTATTTCAACCCTGAGCAGGCTGAAGTTGACTGCGCTATCTTGGTGGAAAACCTGATCACAAACACCTCGGGCCAAAAACCTAGCGGTGGGTCAGACTTCTGGGAGAAAGCAGAACGCGCGCTACTGACAGCGTTTGTCTCATACATCTACTTCACTAAAGGCGCTCAAGGTACCTTGATTGATGTAGTGGATATGCTGGCTAAAATGCAGGCCTCTGAGGAAAACGAGGAGGCTACCAGCGAGATCGACGCAATTTTTAGTGTTGCTAAAGAATGCGTGGAAGTTTTCGATCAAAACCCTGACGAGTACGACGAAGAAGCTACCATAATGCTTAATGGGTTACGGTTTGCTTGTAGCCAGTACAATATTTACACCCAGGGCGCGGGGGAAACCAAGAAAAGTATCATTATTTCCCTTGGTGTACGTATGGCGCCCCTACACATGGCGCAGCTACGCCGTATTTTGGGCTCTGACACTATCGATGCTGACCAGGTAGGTAAACGCCGTAGCGCGATCTTCCTGGTGATCCCTGACAGTCACCAGGCCTTTAGTTTCATAGCTTCGATTTTTTATGAGCTGTTCTTTGAACGCAACATGTACCTGGCTGACCACAATCCTTCAGGCCGCCTAGAAGTACCGGTTCAATGCTTCATGGATGAGTTTGCGAATATCGGTAAGCTACCCTCGTTTGAACGTAAAATCGCGGTTATCCGTTCACGCGGTATTAGCACGTCAATCATTATGCAGACCTACGCCCAAGGCAAGTCACTGTACAAGGACGACTGGGAAACCATCGTTGGTAACTGTGATTCGCTGTTGTTCCTTGGTGGTAACGAACCTAGCACCACAGAGTTTATTTCTAAGCGTTTAGGTAAAGAAACCATTATCAGTCAAGACACTTCCGAGCAGAAAGGCACTAATGGTTCATGGTCACGCTCGCTTAGGTCTCAGGGGCGTGAGCTGATGACACCTGACGAGATCGGGCGTCTTGATGGCGGTACTTGCCTGTATTTACTTCGTGGTATACCACCGTTTAAATCACGTAAACTACAGGCCCCTGAAACTGGCTTTTTCGAATATATCCCAGTTGCTTCAACCACTGAAGTACAGGAAGCCCCTAGCGAAGAGGTTGGTAGTGGTTGGCTAAACGTCCAGCCAACTATGGACTAGAAGTTACTAAACGCCGCTTTCTAGACAATGTCTTGGTGTGTTGTTAGCGGCGTGGCACTAACGAGAACACTAACGAGGTTTGCGTCAGTACTTGCTCAAAGAGACTGATTCGTCGGTTTGGTTGGAGGCGAATCTTGATGATATTGCTGATGAGCTTAATGGTCGCCCTTGTAAAACGTTAGACAAGGATATGGCCCCAACAATCCCCTATTTTTGGGGTTGTTGGGGCCAAGCACTCTTTATAGGCCGCGTGCTACGGCGGCGGCGGCGTGTAGCCAGGCCGCCCGAGTGGTGGGGGCTAGCTTGTCTGAACGTAGCCACTGCTCACGCATAGCCCGGTCATAAGGGATAGTGACTACCTCACGAGCGATACCAGCGAAACCATCCACTAGTGAAGTAGCGGGGGGTTCTTCACGGTCTGCTTGCGAGATAACCACTACCGCGTTAGCTGCCAGGGCCGCGCTACGCTCATCGCGGCTGGATAGGCCCTGTAAAAGTAGGCGCCCGGCTTCTGCGTGATCGGTGCGGGTGGTTGTGGCAATAACGATCTGGTCAGCGTGGCTGACGATACGCAGCCAGAGACTGTCACCTTCATCGTTACCGGTATCCCAAATAATCATGCGGTAGTAGCGGGTTAAAACCTGCTGAATACCGTCTAGTTCTTCGGGGGTTAGTTTCTGCTCGGTTGATAGTAGCAGCGGGTTTGAGCGTAGAACATCGAATTGGTCGATGGTTTGGTGGTGGGTGTAGGCGGCTACGTCACCGTTACGCGCTGAGGGGTCCATTAAAACCTCAGTTTGCGGGACCATATCCAAGATGGTGGCGTTGTGTGGTCCTTGCTCGGTGCGCCAGCCTAGAGTGCCGCGTGTGACGTTACCGTCTGCTGCTACAACCGACCCTGAGCCTAAACGCGCGAAATTACTGGCCAAAAGAATACTGGTGGGGGTTTTACCGGCCCCGCCTTTACCGTTGAGTACTGCGATTGTGCGGGGGCCAGGCCAGTGCTGGGAGACAGTGCGTTCATCCTCCCATTGCTGACATTGGGCTTGGCTGGCTTGGACTTTGAAGCCTAAGCGGCCAGCGACGGCGCGCCAACCGGTTGGTTTAGGGCCACCAGCAGAGCTTTGGGCTAAGAAAGAATCAGGGCGAGGCCGTGAAACGGGCGCTGGCGCAGTTTCCATTTGAAGCGACGGCGCGTTTTGTGGGGTTAGGGCCTGCTGCGGTGCGTAGTTAGTAGGGACACCCTGGAAGGCAGACTGATTCACTTGGCTAGGCATAACCTGAGGTGCCTGCTGGGCAGGTGTCGGCTGATACACCGGCATTACTTGAGGAACTGGTTGCTGGGGCATGGATGCTGCCGGGGCTTGCGCTGGTTGGTTTACCTGGGTAGGCGCTGGAGTTGGTGCTGCTACCGGCTGGGCAGGTGTAGCTGGTACATGCACAGCCGGCGTTTGATTTACAGGCGCACTCTGGGGTGTGGGTTCGGGGGTTGGTTCTTCAGTTTTCGCTAGGCTGATGGCTCCGGAGGGAGTTATCAGCAAATGCGTAAGCCCAGAGGTGTCTTTAGCTGCAACGCGCAAAGGTTGCCCTTCTTGACGAGCACGAGCGGCAGCCCTCCCTAGCAACAAAGAACGTAGCTGTTCTTGGCTGCTAGCAGTTAAAGACTCAATCCCGTTTTCATCCTCATAGCTACCTGAGCCATCAGGGCCGATCGTTAATGTAATCATTCTTTTGCCTACTTATCATTGATTTCTGGATACGTTTTTTTGATTGCCTCAACGACTAGGGCGGTAACCGAAGTGTCGCGTTTAGCTGCCAAAATCCGTAACTGTCGAAACATATGAGGCGTCATAGCAATCTGCGCACGATGCGAGGGTGTGCGCCGGGGAAGGGGGGCTGGGTCCTGCGTTGACACATCGCTAATCATAACAGTAAGACGTAAATGCGTCTTTACGTTTTTACTGGTTCGGAGTAACCTTAGTAGCGGAAAGGGGTAGACCATGAAGAAAATGCCTATGTTCATGTCAGTTATGGCGTGCGCTGCGTTAGCGCTGTCTGGCTGCGGTAATAGTGTTTCTGATGACAGGGCGCAGGCTTACGCCTCGCTTTCGTCTATGACTAGTTTGAGTACGTCGCAGGCGCAGGAGTATAAGCAGAGGCTGACGGTGGCCCCCGATTCTGCTGCTATTAAGAGTGTTCTCGCTGAAGCTAAGGCGGCTAATGAGAAAAGGCGGGCAGACGACGCTGCCGCTGCCGCTAAAGAGGCAGCCGATAACAAGATTATTAAGAAGACTGAAGCTGCTCTGTCTGGAACAAAATTAGTTGGTCTTAGTGATGAGTGTAAGGGGATTACTATAGCCCTTAATGCTGATAAGACTGTGGAAGCCGAGATTAATGTAAGCCCTAATAATTGCATTGATCCTAACGGGAAAAATTGGGAAATTACTGTGGAAGACTGGTCGGGGAGTAAGCCAGTATTGCGTTTCAGTAGTAATCCGTCACCGTATACCGTGACGCTAAACGGTGACGGTACGGTTTCCCTTGAAAATTCAGGGGTGTACAAGTTTACTATTTTAAAAAAGTAGTTTGCTTGTGCTAGGAGGGGGCATTGAGAAATTCAATGCCCCCTCATCTTTTACTGCCCTACAATCGCTTTAGCAAATTTCCCTGAACTCAAAATTAAAATCATGAGTAATACCGGGCAAATAACGAATTGTGCGTAGTTGGTAAACATCCAATCATTAAGTGATTGCTTAGCTCCGATGCTGGCAAATTTTCCTGAGAAATCTATAAATTTAGTGTACATGGCCACAGCTATCATAAGTGTAGCTGCTTGCAGGGATACGGCCGCGTATTTTTGCAGATAGGAGATCCCCATGCTTTTAGTGTCTGGATGTCCTAAAAATGCAATCGGTAGTGAAGCGAATGCGGTCATAACATAAAGTTCTGCGAAGCGTAAAATCACCATTACCTGTATGACTACCTGTGCTGCAATAGTAATTACAAATGGTAGTAGCAGCATCATCACTAGACCAGCTTGGTCCACAGTTCCAGCATCATCTATCAGTTTATTTACCCTAGCTGGTAGTACGCCGGGCGGATTATTAATATTAGTTTTAG
>ERZ772928.1066-NODE-1066-length-12016-cov-9.163448_pt1 | contig 12016 bp, 10 predicted proteins | sample MGYA00511686_ERZ772928 | MGnify/ENA primary metagenome ERZ772928 (study PRJEB29015, sample SAMEA2738063) | human oral metagenome | biome: human oral; feature: human-associated habitat; material: saliva | place: China | collected 2219 ... | reverse complement strand
TGTGACATGTCTTCTACATGCCGGGTTGCCCCATTCGGAAATCTACGGATCAATTTGTATGTGCCAATCCCCGTAGCTTATCGCAGCTTATCACGTCCTTCGTCGCCTCCGAGAGCCAAGGCATCCACCGTCTGCCCTTATCTGTTTTTGCGCCTAACGTACTTCTATAAATAGAAAGCACGCAGGTTGTATACTAACTTATTATATATGCTCTACGTTGTTTTCTCGTTTGTTTTTATCAAGTATGTCAATGATCGCTAAGAGGGCCGCTGGTGTTAACCTTGTGACACCTCCTTTGAGTCAATCATAAGTAAGTCGCCTTACTTATATCGTCTTCGCTAACGTCTATCTCCCCTTCCTCAGCTACCCTCGCTCGGGTCAGCGCTTCTTCGAGGCGGTTCGTTTCTCGTTTGCGGTTGCAAAGATAGAGCAAAAACTAAATACAAACCAAATCTTACCGCAAAATATTTCTCAATACCGCCCGTTGAGTTGCATTCATTTCCCCATAAGCAAGAGAGTTACAGGGGGCAAAAAAAATTTCATTCTCTTGGGGAAGACGGGCGATTTCGCGGGGGAAGAACGAGAGGATTGAGCGGGGAAGAGGTCCGCTTGGCGGGGGAATGAAGGGCAAAGATGGCTGAGGGTGGTTGTGTAGCGATATAGGGACGTGGGGCAAACCAATAGTCATTCGAGGGTAAACCAATAGTGGTTTGAATGCAAACCACTACTTATTCGAGTAGCAAACGAGTAGTGCTTCGCACCCCAAACCAATAGTCGTTTGATCCCAAACAACTATTGGAGCACAGCGCACCTTCTGGAAGTAGGCGCAAGAGGGCAATAGGGAGGCGTAGTATTTGGCGGGGATGAAAGGTATGTAGAAAGGGGAAAGCTCCCGCATACTCCCCTACCCCACTCAATACATACCGGCAAGAGGGATATCAACCTATATTGGTCGGCGGGCAAACCTATATAGGTCGGCGCTACGACCTATATAGATTGCTTTCGTGACCTATATAGCTTCGCCCACCGACCAATATAGAATCACACCACCCTACTAAAGGCAGCCTTCCTCCTATCTCTCTAAAGAGGGAAAAGCAACCAGTACTGGTCGTTTTCACCACCCTATAAACACACCGTCCGCCTACCCCACAGAGGGGATAGGCGGACGGCGTGTTTGCTACCTAATATATAAGGAGAGAGATTAGGAGGCGGAGCGCTCCAGCTCCTTGAGATTCTCGAGCTTCTTGCGCTGCATGAATTCGTAGATACCTTCGAGGTGCTCGGTGACCTTACCACCCCCGAACTCATAGACCTTGCTCACGAGGCCGTCAAGGAAGTCACGGTCGTGGGAGACGAGGATGAGCGTACCATCATAGTTGAGGAGGGCTTGCTTGAGGACTTCCTTCGTCTTCATGTCGAGGTGGTTCGTCGGTTCGTCGAGGATCAGCAGGTTGTATGGCTCGAGGAGGAGCTTGAGGAGTGCCAAGCGCGTGCGCTCACCACCGCTGAGGACCTTGACCTTCTTCGTCGAAGCTTCGCCACCGAACATGAAGGCACCGAGGAGGTCCTTGATCTTCGTGCGGATCTCGCCCTCGGCTACATCGTCGATAGTCTGGAAGACGGTGCGCGTCTCATCCTCGATGGCCGCCTGATTCTGGGCGAAGTAGCCGATCTGGACATTATGGCCGAGCGTGAGGACACCTTCGTGCTCCAGCTCCTTCATGATGCAGCGCACGAGGGTACTCTTCCCTTCCCCATTCTTCCCGACGAAGGCAATCTTGTCACCGCGCTCGATCATCAGGTTGACATCAGAGAAGATACGCTTGTCGCCAAAGGCCTTGCCGACGCCCTCCATCTGCACGGGATAGTTGCCCGAGCGTGGGGCGGGTGGGAAGCGCAGGCGGATAGCGGAGGTATCGATCTCATCGACCTCGACCAGCTCAAGCTTCTCGAGCATACGCACACGGCTCTGCACCTGGTTGGTCTTGGAGTACGTGCCCTTGAAGCGCTCGATGAAGTCGGTCGTCTCGGCGATGAACTTCTGCTGCTCCTCGTAGGCCTTCATCTGCTGCTCGCGACGCTCAGCACGCAGGCGCTGGTACTCGGAGTAGTTCACCTTATAGTCGTAGAGGCGGCCCATGGTGATCTCGAGGGTACGCGTGGTGATGTGGTCGACGAAGGCGCGGTCGTGGCTGATGACGACGACCGTCTGCCCCGTCTCGATGAGGAAGTCCTCGAGCCACTGGATCGACTCGATGTCGAGGTGGTTCGTCGGCTCGTCGAGGAGGAGGACATCGGGCTTCTGCAGGAGGAGCTTCGCCAGCTCGATACGCATACGCCAGCCCCCACTGAACTCGCTCGTCTGTCGCGTGAAGTCGCTTCGCTTGAAGCCAAGACCGAGGAGCGTCAGCTCGATAGCCTTGTCGTAGTTGATCTCTTCGATAGCGTAGTACTTCTCACCCAGTGCAGACACCTCCTCGATGATCGCCATATACTCGGGGCTATCGTAGTCGGTGCGGGTATTGAGGGCCTCGTTGAGCTCCTCCATACGGGCTGCCATCTGGTGGATGTTGCTGAAGGCTTGCTCAGCTTCCTCGAAGACGGTGCGCCCATCTTCGGTGAGGAGGTGCTGGGGAAGGTAGGCCACCTGCACACCCGAGGGGACGTTGACCTTACCGCGGGTCGCCTCACGCGTACCGCTGAGGATCTTCAGCAGGGTGCTCTTACCGGCACCATTCTTCCCCATAAGGGCGATGCGGTCCTTGGGGTTGATGACGAAGGAAATATCTGAGAAGAGGGGTGCCCCACCGATCTCGACAGTGAGGGCATCGACTGAAATCATACGCTTTGCTTAGAGAATAGAAGGAGGAAAGGGGATGAGGGAGTAAAAGATCCCCCTATGTCAGGTGTACGGACACCCAGCATAGGGGGACGGGGCGGGCAGACTACTGCCCTATCTGAAGGAGGGTGAAGCCGGCCTCGACGGGGTCGGTATCGAAGACGTTGCGCCCGTCGATGAGTAGCGGAGTCTTCACCGAGCGGCGAAGGACTTCCCAGGCGGGCATACGGAATGCCTTCCATTCGGTGACGTGGAAGATCGCATCGACATCGAGTGCGGAGTCGTAGACATCACGTGCGTAGCGGACGCGGTCGCCGAGACGACGGCGGGCCTCAGGCATAGCGATCGGGTCATAGACAGCGACCTCACAGCCAGCCTCGAGGAGGGAATTGATAAGGACGAGCGAAGGCGCCTCACGCATATCGTCCGTCTCAGGCTTGAAGGCCAAGCCCCAGACAGCGACACGACGACCCTTCAGATCACCACCGAAGTAGCGGGAGAACTTCTCGAAGAGCACGTGCTTCTGCGCTTCGTTCACAGCTTCGACAGCTTCGAGGACGCGCATAGGACGGCCATACTCCTTCGCTGTGCGGATGAAGGCTTGCACATCCTTGGGGAAGCAAGAGCCTCCATAGCCACAGCCCGAGTAGAGGAACTTACTCCCGATACGGGCATCACTACCGATACCCTGGCGCACCATGGAGACGTTGGCACCGACGGCTTCGCAGAGGTTCGCCACCTCATTCATGAAGCTGATGCGCGTAGCGAGCATAGCGTTGGCCGCGTACTTCGTGATCTCTGCCGAAGTGATATCCATGAAGAGGACGCGGAAGTTATTGAGGAGGATGGGCTTGTAGAGGCGCGTCATCAGCTCACGGGCACGGTCGCTATCGACACCGACGACGACACGGTCGGGGCGCATGAAGTCCTCGATAGCGTTGCCCTCCTTGAGGAACTCGGGGTTCGAAGCGACGTCGAAGGGAATGGACACGCCACGCTCACGCTGTGCCGCCTCGATCGTCTCACGGACCTTGAGGTAGGTACCTACGGGCACGGTGCTCTTGGTGACGACGAGACAATAGTCCGTCATCGCCTCACCGATAGCACGAGCTACGGAGAGGACGTGGCGCAGGTCGGCCGAGCCATCTTCGTCTGGGGGCGTGCCGACAGCACTGAAGATAATCTCGACATGGGGCAGGACTTCGGCGATAGAGGTAGAGAAGTGCAGGCGTCCAGCCTCCACTCCACGGCGTACGAGGGCGTCCAGACCCGGCTCATAGATGGGTATCTCCCCATCACGCAGGCGCTGGATCTTCGCCTCATCGACATCTACACAGTAGACTTCTACACCGAGGTCAGCGAAGCAAGCTGCGCTGACCAGTCCGACATAGCCTATCCCTACGATAGCAATGGGCATAATGCTACTCCTTATTATATATGTATCGGTGTTACTTCGCTGGGGCTGCTTCACGCAGCTCACGGGCGATACGCTCCATCTCTTCGGCAGGAAGCTGGAGCTTCTTCTTCAAGTCGATATCTCCCTCAGCATTGATGGGCACGAGATGGATGTGCGCGTGGTTGACCTCAAGTCCGAGGACGAGGACAGCGACCTTGCGGCACTTCGTCACCGTCTGGATCTGACGGGCGACCTGCTTAGCGAAGACCATCATGCGCCCGAGCAGGTCATCCTCGATATCGAAGACGTAGTCGACCTCCTGGCGAGGTACGACGAGCGTGTGACCGGGCTGTACGGGATTGATGTCGAGGAAGGCGTAGAACTCAGCGTCCTCGGCGACTCGATACGAAGGGATCTCCCCCTCGATGATGCGTGTGAAGAGCGTAGCCATGGAGCAAAAAGAGATTAGATCGAGATATTGAGGATCTCGAAGTTCAGGAGGCCACCAGGCGTCTGGACCTCGACGACATCACCGACCTTGCGGCCCATGAGGCCCTTGGCGATGGGGGTGTTGACGGAGATCTTCTTCTCCTTGAGGTTCGCCTCGGTGTCAGAGACCAGCGTATAGGTCAGCTCTGCACCCGTCTTGGTATTGCGGATGGTGACCTTGCTCAGGATCTGGATGCTATCGGTAGAGATCTTAGACTCATCGATGATACGAGCGTTAGCGACCTGTGCCTTGAGCTGAGCGATCTTCCCTTCGAGGAGGCCCTGAGCTTCCTTGGCGGCGTCGTACTCGGCGTTTTCCGAGAGGTCACCCTTATCACGTGCCTCGGCGATCTGACGAGAGATCTCGGGGCGGTGAACTGATTCGAGTTCGTTGATCTCAGCTATGAGCTTGTCATAGCCGGCTTGTGTCATATAGTTATATGCCATAGTCGTAGTTGGGGAGTCATAGACTCCAGCCTAATTTTTGCGCGGTCTTGACCGCAAGTAAAAACAATAGTGAACCCTACTCCAGCCGATCGCTGTCGTAGGGTTCCTTCGCAAAGGTACGATTATTTATCTAAGGCAGGGTACCAGCTTAATTTATTTGCTCCCCCCACCCCATCAAAACCTTACGCCTCCTGACTTCCCGACTCCCAAGCACAGCAGGCGGGAAGGCATCGGCGTATATCCTGCAGATAGCGGCAGTCGCCACCACGCCTGTATAGAGCGACTTAGCCGACTATCCGCATACGATCCACCACGGAGCAAGACCACCCCGCAGGTCCCCTTCATCTGAACCTAACAGCGGTCTACGGGCGGACCACTATGAAAACGCCCCACTCACCCGTAGTCGTACATCAGCGAGCTGGCTACTCCTCGTCTTCGGCGAAGGGCAGCCACTGCTGCACCCACATCCCCGGGCGAAGCTCCTCGGGCGGATGCGAGAGGGAGAGTCCCAAGAGGCGAATGGGACGGTCAGCATAATCAAGCCCGCGAAGAAGCTCCAAGCCACGCTGCAGAAGAAGCTCGGGCGAAGAGAAGGCTTCGGAGAAGGAAGCCGAGCGGGAGAGCACGGAGAAGTCGGCGAACTTCACCCGCAGTGTGAGCGTGCGCCCCGAGAACTGACGGCGCTGCAGACGCCCGTCCAGCTCCTCGACCACCTCACGAAGGTGGGCTTCGACGACGAGGGGCTCGGCACTATTCTCCTCGAAGGTGCGCTCACAGCCGAGGCTCTTACGTACCCATTCGTAGATGACGGGGCGCTCATCCACCCCACGAGCAAAGTCATAGAAGACACGCCCCGCCTTACCGAAGTGACGGGTCAGCTGCTCGAGGCTTCGCTCTCGGAGGTCAGCACCCGTGCGGATACCCAAGAGATGCATACGCTCTGCCGTAGCACGCCCCACACCCCAGAAGGCTTCGACGGGAAGCTCGGCGATGAAGTCCAGCGCTTGCGACGGATGGATCGTACAGAGCCCGTCGGGCTTGCGCGCGTCGGAAGCAATCTTCGCGAGGAACTTATTGTACGATACACCCGCCGAAGCCGTTAGCCCCAGCTCCTCGCGGATGCGGCGACGGATCTCACGGGCTATCTCTACGGCCATAGGCTCCCCGACCTTGTTCTCCGTCACATCGAGGAACGCCTCATCGAGGGAAATCGGCTCGATGATATCGGTGTAGTCGTGGAAGATGCCGTGAATGGCTCGCGATACCTCACGGTAGCGATCGAAGTTCACCGGCACGAAGATGAGCTGCGGGCAGAGCTTACGCGCCTTCGCCCCAGGCATCGCTGAGCGTACACCGAAGCGCCGAGCTTCGTAGCTCGCAGCACAGACCACCCCACGCGACTCCGCTCCGCCCACGGCAATAGGCAGCCCCCGAAGCTCGGGATGGTCGTGCTGCTCTACCGAGGCGTAGAAGGCATCCATGTCGATGTGTATGATCTTGCGCATAGCGAAAGGATAGGGACGAGCGTGCGGCTTAAGGAGAAGCTATCACTTCTTGGGGCGCTGAGGCATCGGGCGCGTATAGGCCCAAGCCCAAGCGATGAGAGGGAGCTGAAGCGGCAGACGCACCAAGGCGAAGGTCAGACGGGGATCCGCCGTGGCCTTCATATTGAGGTAGGTCTGGATATTTGCAGGGAAGACAGCGATAAGCAAGAGGACAATACCCCACGCAGCCCACACACGCAGACGAGTCTTCGGGCGAAGGACAAGAGCCACACCCAGCACGATCTCGATGACCCCACTCAGGGCAACGAGCGCTTCGTGAGCGGGTAGGTAGGGTGGCATCGTGCGCAGGTACATCTCGGCATTCACGAAGTGATTGATCCCAGCAGCGATATAGAGGAGGGCACAGAGGTAGAGCCCGACGAAGTAAAGGAGATAACGAAGCATCAGAACGTATAGGAAAAAAAGGAGATAAAAGCACTGACCCCCTACCGCAGGTGCGTTAGGGGGCCAGGCAGACCTGCCCTAAGCGGGCAAGCGTAGTACTTGAGATTATTCCGCTTTTAGCGTCACACGCTTGAAGGCAGTCACCGTGAGGCTCTTGCTCTGAGCCTGGAGGTACTGAGCGATGGTCAGCTTGTTGTCCTTGACGAAGAGCTGATCAAGGAGGGTATTTTCCTTGTAGTACTTCTTCAGGGCACCCTGTGCGATGTGGTCGACGAGGTTCTCGGGCTTACCAGCTTCGCGAGCCTTTTCGCGAGCGAGGTTGAGCTCACGCTCCTTGACATCAGCGGGGACATCTTCTTCGGTGATACCGACGGGAGCCATAGCAGCGATCTGCATAGCCACGTCGCGAGCGACCTGAGCGTCGGTAGCTTCGTTGAAGGCTACGATCGTAGCGAGCATGTTCCCTGGGTGGATGTAAGAGGTCGTGAAAGCACCCTGGACGAACTCGTATACACCGAGCTCCATCTTTTCACCTGAGACACCGCTGCGCTCGGTGATGTGGTCCTGTACGCTACGGCCGTCAGCCATAGGAGCAGCGAGGATTTCTTCCTTAGAAGCACCCTTCTTAGCCTTAGCTACTTCGAGGATAGAGGAGACGAGCTTGATGAAGTCTTCGTTCTTAGCGACGAAGTCCGTTTCGCACTTGACGCCTACCATGACAGCATAGTCGCCTTCGTGAGCAGCGAGGATGCAGCCTTCTTCGGCTTCGTGGTCGCCACGCTTAGCAGCGATAGCCTGGCCACGCTTACGGATGAGTTCGATAGCCTTTTCGAGGTCGCCAGCAGCTTCTTCGATAGCCTTCTTAACATCGGTGAGACCAGCACCGGTGAGGGCGCGGAGCTTCTTGATGTCTTCCAACAATTTACTCATGATGGTATCTTGTATTGAGTTAGAGTTCTTGTGATTGGTAGATAAGACCCGAGGACGAGCGGGTTAGACGGCTCATCCTCGGACTTATCTTACTGTATATCGCTCCCGTCAGGGAGTCGACAGGGTCGTCTCAGACGGAGAGCTTAAGCTTCTTCGGAGGTAGCCTCAGCCTTGCGGCGGGTACGGCTACCCTTCTGTACGAGCTTAGCGCCACCTTCGCCTTCGCCCTTTTCCTGGCCCTTACCTTCGGCCTTGCGTTCCTGCAGACCTTCGGAGATAGCGCCACAGATAGCCGAGACGATGACTTCTACGGCAGCCGTAGAGTCGTCGTTAGCAGGGATGACGTAGTCGACATTAGAGGGATCGCTATTGGTGTCCACAATAGCGAAGACGGGGATACCGAGGCGCTGAGCTTCAGCTACTGCGATGTGCTCCTTCATTACGTCTACGACGAAGAGGGCGTTAGGCAGCTTGTTCATATCAGCGATAGAGCCGAGCGTAAGCTCGAGCTTAGCACGCTGACGAGAGATCTGGAGCTTCTCGCGCTTGGAGAGGTTATCAAACGTACCATCAGCAGTCATCTTATCGATCTCGGTCATCTTCTTGACGGCCTTGCGGATCGTAGCGAAGTTGGTAAGCATACCACCGGGCCAGCGCTCCGTGACATAAGGCATACCTACAGCCTTAGCCAGCTCAGCGACAGCGCCCTTGAGCTGCTTCTTCGTAGCTACGAAGAGGATCTTCTTGCCAGCCTTTGCCAGGCCCTTGGCGACTTCTGCTGCTTCGTCGACCTTAACAACAGTCTTGTGAAGGTCGATGATGTGGATGTCGTTACGCTCCATGAAGATGTATGGAGCCATAGCTGCATTCCACTTACGGGTGAGGTGACCGAAGTGGGCACCTGCTTCTATGAGTTGGTCAAATGAAACTCTTGACATGATTTCGTTTACGTTCTATAAAGTGTAACAGAATTACTTTCAACTGCTTGGTAGGACGGAAGTCTTACTCAGGGAGAAGACTCCCATAGCTCTAAGCAATTTAGATACTAAACGCGAAATAACATCCCTCAGGCCACAAGCCTGAGATGAGGGATATTAACGCTTGCTGAACTGGAAGCGCTTGCGTGCCTTGGGGCGACCTGGCTTCTTACGCTCGACGACACGAGAGTCGCGAGTAAGGAAGCCTTCTGCGCGCAGGGCTGGCTTGTCTTCTTCGTTGATCTTGACGAGAGCACGAGCGATCGCAAGACGAGCTGCTTCGCTCTGTCCCTTGAAGCCCCCACCCTTGAGGTTGATCTTGATGTCATACTTCTCTACGGCATCCAGAGTAGCCAGGGGCTGGCGTACGATGTACTGGAGGATCGAAGAGGGGAAGTATGCAGCGATATCACGCTTGTTGATCGTGATCTTCCCGCTACCTGCTGCTACATATACGCGGGCTACTGCGGCCTTACGACGGCCAATGGCATTGATGAATTCCATACGTCCTGGTATATATTACTTGAGCTTGGAGAGATCGACGAGACGAGGCTGCTGTGCTTCGTGCTTGTGCTCTGCGCCGTCATAGACGTAGAGGTTAGCCAGGATAGCAGCACCGAGACGGTTCTTGGGGAGCATACCCTTGACGACCTTGCGGAAGAGGCGATCAGAACCCTTAGCCTGCAGGAAGCGGGGGCTGAACTGACGCTGCCCACCGGGGTAGCCAGAGAACTTAAGATAGACGCGGTCATCCCACTTCTTACCAGTGAGGACTACCTTGTCGGCGTTGATTACGATCACGTTGTCCCCGCAGTCTACGTGGGGCGTGAAGTTGGGCTTGTACTTACCGCGAAGGAGCTTAGCGATCTTGGAGCATACACGACCCAAGCTCTCTCCTGCTGCGTCCACGACGACCCACTCCTTGGTGACGGTCGCCTTGTTGGCAGAGACGGTCTTGAAACTTAAAGTGTCCATTCCTTCTGTCTTGTTGTTAATGATTCGACGAAATAGCGATTCTACTTATAGCGACAGGTCTTCTCGTGGCCTTACCCTATAACTATGGGACACAGGCAAAGCGCACACTACTCTCCCAGTACTGGGCGATAAGACTCTGTCGATCCTCATAGACTCGCTGGGTACTATTTGATAAACAGCGCACAAAGATACAAAAAAACAAGAGATGCCGTGCACGACTCTCATCATCACATCTCGATATGGGTGGGCATCTCTATAAAAGTAGCGATACAGCCCGCATCCCCTCGAAGTATAACCCTCTAAAAGGCGGAGCAAGCTTCATCGCGCCGAGCTGAAGATACCTGAGCGTGCAAGGCGTGCAAAGCAGTAGTAGTCGGTGGTATGAACCACTATTGCTCCGTGGCAAAGCACTATTGGTTTGAGGTACGAACCAGTAGTGGTTTGCAGGCGAAGTACTATTACTTCGAAACCCTCACACTATGAAAGCTCACCATACTCCATCAATAAGAGAGGCGAACCCTTCGGCAAGAAGATCACCCGAGAGCGCGTAGCTACGCACTCAAATAGGCACAAAGCACAAGAGCCTCGTACCCCCTCCCGCCATATCCGTCCGAGGGATAATGGTGACACACGGGAAAAAGAATCCCCCCCTTCCCCGCCGTATAAAGCGGCCTATATAGGAGTAGGTTGTTGCTACGAGTAGGGATAAAAGTTGCGGACGAGTAGCAGATAAGTTTGGGCTACGTACGTGGCTCTAATATCTACGTACGTGGATATTTGGATTTACGCACCTGGGCTTTAAGACGACGTACATAGATAGAGAAAAACCACTACGTGAAAGCGCTTTTTCCCTCATGAGAAGGACACTTTCCCCTCCGCTGGATAAGAGGAATACGCGCGATAAGGCGAAGGACTTGCTTGACTACTTCGGGGGGGGCATATCGGGGAACTGTGAATGCGATACCTTAGCACACTAAATAGAGGGCAGGACTCGCGGCAACCGTCTCATATCGGTTCAAATCGCCCCTCCGAAGGCCGCCCTCTATCTTCCTATAAATAAACCACACACCACCGCTAAAAATGGGGCTACTCCCCCCGAAAAAGAAGCCCCCATCAGTATGGGTACAAAAAGATCCCGCCCGCAGGAGCAAGGCTCTTGCGGGCGGGGCAGATGTTATAGGGAGGAGGGCTTAGCCAGCGATGCTGACGTCACCTTCGAGGTCGAGACCAGAGGAGGCAGCGAGTGCCTGTTCGTGTTCGCTCACAGGCATGACCACGAGACGCTTGTACTCACGCAGACCCGTACCAGCGGGGATGAGGTGACCACAGATGACGTTCTCCTTGAGGCCTTCGAGCGTATCGACCTTACCGTTGATAGCAGCATCGTTGAGGACCTTCGTCGTTTCCTGGAAGGAAGCAGCCGACATGAAGCTCTTCGTCTGCAGAGCAGCGCGGGTGATCCCCTGGAGGATCTGGCGAGCCGTCGCGGGCTTAGCTTCGCGGACCTCTACGGTACGCAGGTCACGGCGCTTCAGCTGGCTGTTCTCATCACGCAGCTTGCGGAGCGTGACGATCTGACCTGGGCTGAGGGTCTCGGAGTCGCCAGCGTCGACGACGACGACCTTACCCCAGAGGCGGTCGTTCTCATCCATGACCTCAAGCTTATCGACGACCTGCTGCTCGAGGAAGAGCGTATCCCCTGGATCGAGGATCTCTACCTTGCGCATCATCTGGCGGACGATGACCTCGAAGTGCTTGTCGTTGATCTTCACACCCTGCAGGCGGTAGACGTCCTGGACTTCGTTGACGATGTATTCCTGGACAGCCGTGGGGCCCTTGATCTCGAGGATATCGGTAGGCGTGATAGCACCATCAGAGAGAGGCATACCAGCGTAGACCGAGTCACCCTCCTGCACGAGGATCTGCTTAGAGGTAGGTACGAGGTACTTACGCTCAGCACCGAGCTTGGTGGTGACGATGACCTCACGGTTACCGCGCTTGAGGCTCTTACCGA
>ERZ772928.1056-NODE-1056-length-12048-cov-15.611774_pt1 | contig 12048 bp, 16 predicted proteins | sample MGYA00511686_ERZ772928 | MGnify/ENA primary metagenome ERZ772928 (study PRJEB29015, sample SAMEA2738063) | human oral metagenome | biome: human oral; feature: human-associated habitat; material: saliva | place: China | collected 2219 ... | reverse complement strand
TTTCTATTTGAGGTGATTATTGAATCACACATTCTATTTTACTATTATATGAAAAAATACATAGAATAGCAATTAAACAATTCGACGCTAGATAAGTATTCTATTTACTATTCTCTAGTCGCCTGATAGTAGGGAAGCAAGCGTTCATAAGCATCTTCTAATTTTTTTAAAATCACATCTAATGATTGACTTTCTATAAAAGAAACATCTGCCTTCACTAAAACTTTGCGAACTTCCTGACTTCTCAACTTCTCGCGTAAAGTACAACGATTTTCTTCGTTAGCCTCCCACCGTTGACTTTGACCGTCAGAGTAGACTAGGTAATAAATGCCTTTAACGGTTGGAATTTCTAAAACTTTAGCCTGCTTGCCTAGAGTTTGTTCATCCTTCTTACGCTCAATGAAACTAACTTCTAGTGAGACTCCAAAATCAGAAGGGCTTCCGTATAAACGTAAGGCCATCATAGGTTCTGTCACTTGTCCGTCTCTCTGTAGATAAACCCAAAAATGTGGTCGCAAACGCTGGGCCTGATTCATCCACTGACTAGTTTGTTGGAGTTGCCATTCTGGATGACTTGCTTGAAAGGCTTTGGCCAGTTCTGTAAAAGCCTTTCGTGCCTCTTGACCTTTGTGGCGGAATGCCAGCATCTTCTCTCGCTCTTCTCCTGCTTTATCAGGATTACGGTACTGCAAACCAGCAAATTCTAGATAATTTCTTATTTCATTTAACATCCGTTTAATCTCCTCTAGCTAGCAAAAAATCAGGATAAACCTGATTTTACTTATTCTGTATCTACAACGACATAGCGATTTGGCTCGTCACCTTCAGAGTAACTAGTCACGCCATCCATACGCGAAATAATACGATGGATAATCTTACGTTCGCTATTTGACATAGGATCTGTTTGATGACTACGTCCTTCTTCTAAAACACGATTCGCCAATTTTTGAGCGTATGTTTGCAAGACTTCTGCACGGTGTTCAACATAATCATTGACATTGATTGTAATGTAGAAGGTTCTTGAATAGCGGTTATAAAGATAATTTTGAGCCAATAGTTGCAAGGCTTTCAAGACTTTGCCATGGTAACCGATAATACGACCTGGCTCATTGGTATCAATTTGTAGATTGATACTACGACGGTTATAATCATTTGAAATCGTCGCCTCAACATCCATATCATCAATAATCGTTTGAACATAAGTCGTTACTTCCGTTGCTACTTGCTCAATATCATAGCTAGGTTCAACTGTTAAGCCTAAATCTCCTAATTCTTGATGCTCATCTTCTTCTAGCTCCTCGACACCTGAAGGTTCTTCTACTTGTTCATGCATCGCAGCTTCTTTAATTTGCATTTCATTTAAGATTTCAATATGACCTGTTTCTTCTAAAATAGTGTTCGCCTGTTTTTCATTTTTGAGGATTTCAGCCTTGACTTCATCAGAAACCCCTTGGCCTTCTTCTTCAATCTTTTTAATTGCTTCTACAACATGCCCCAAATCAACGGTCGCTTCACTAACAGTTTTAACTGGTTCATTTTTTTCATTGATTTCCTTTGGAACACCTTTAACTGCTTGTTGATTTGCTTTAATAACTGTTGTTTCACTAATCGCTTCAATATCAACCTGAGCTGGTTTTTTCCCAAACAATCCAAGAAACCCCTTTTTCTCTCTAGAAACGACTTTAATATGAGCCTTCATTCTTGGAATATCCAATTTTTTCAATCCTTTCTGGATTGCTTCTTCAACAGTTGAACCTGTAAATACTACCATTACAAGATTCCTCCTTATTTCGTTTTCTGAGCCTTTTTCTTAGCTTTTCTTTTTCTATTTTCTAAATCTTTTTTGGCTTGTACTACTGCCTCACGCTCTGCAATAATCTTGAATGGATTATTCAAGAAGTAAGTTTGCAAGACTTGATAAGCATTGGATACTGTCCAATATAAAGCCACTCCACCCGGTGCGTAAACTGCAAAAACAAAAATCATGATTGGGATTCCATACATCATGGCAGTTGTTGCTCCATTTCTTTCAGACAAGGCTTTATTAGACAACCATGTACTTAAAAAGGTAAATACAGCGGCTAAAATTGGGAGCACAAGTGTTGTATCTACTCCTCCAAGATTAATCCATAAAAAATGACCTGTCTTTAAAAAATCAACTCTGGATAGAGCTTGAAACAAAGCTAAGATAACCGGCATCTGAATCAAAATCGGCCAGAGTGAATCCGAATGTCTTATACCCATTTCCTTATAGACCTTACGCATCTCTTGATCCAACTTAGTTCTACTCTCCATATCACTACCTGGATACTGCTCGCGTAAAGCCTTAATCCGTGGCTGAACTTCCTGCATTTTTCTTGATGCAACCATTTGCACCTGAAATACTGGTAAAAGTACGGACCTGATCAAAATTGTGAAGAGTATAATACCTATTCCAATGCTGATATCAAAAGATAAAAAGCGAATGACTTCCGCAAAGAAGTAAACAAATTTACTCCAAAAATCAGCCGAATCTGCTGTAATATCACTAGTTGTTCCACTTGTAGCACAAGCTGTCATGAAAAATAGTGACAAACATAGCAAACTAGTCAACTGTAGTTTCTTTTTCACTCCCATTTCCTTCCTGATAAATCTTTGATAACTTTAATACGTGGAGTAGATTTTTCTCCATCTCTGCGTATCCCAAGGCTTCAACTCCATTTCGAGCAATGACTACAAAGTCAACATCTTCTGAAATCTTCCCCTTTGCATTCTGTAGAATGTGGCGTATCCGTCGCTTGATTTGATTTCTAGTGACTGCATTCCCCAATCTTTTGCTGACAGACAAGCCTACTCGAAAGTGTTTTTGCTTATTTTCCAATCGGTAGATGACAAACTTTCTATTTGCAAAACTGGTACCCTCTTTGAAAATCGCCTTAAAATCTTTCTCTCTTTTTACACGAAAGTTTTTCTTCAAAACTCAACTCCATCTATTAAACTACTACTATTATACCATATTTTTTAAAAAAGCCAATAATAGCAAGGTTTTGGAGATTCCCTTAATAAAAAAGGTGGGAAACTGAATTCCCCAACCTTCATTTCTTGTATTTTTTACTCAATAAATTAAATTTATTTTCTTAAACGTTCAACGTCACGAGCGATAACTAATTCTTCATCGGTTGGAATAACCAAAACACGGATTTTTGCTTCTTCTGTTGAGATATCTCCTGTTGATCCAAAAACATTCTTTTCAGGATCAACATCACAACCAAACCAAGTAATACCTGAAATAACTTTTTCACGGAAACGAGCCGCATTCTCTCCAACACCCGCCGTAAAGATGATAGCATCAGCTCCGTTTAAGACCGCTAGATATTGACCAATGTATTTTTGGATACGGTCAACATACATTTCATACGCCAAAGTTGCATCATGATCCCCGGCTTCTACAGCTGCTTCTATATCTCTCATATCACTTGATTTAGCAGATACACCCAACAGCCCTGACTCACGATTGAGAACGCGACTGATATCCTCTGGCGTATTGAAATCCTCTGTATATTGCATTAAGTAAGGGATAATAGCAGGGTCAATATCTCCAGTACGAGTACCCATCATCACTCCAGCAAGCGGTGTGAATCCCATAGAAGTATCAACTGACTTACCACCGTTAATAGCTGTAATTGATCCCCCGTTTCCGATATGGCATGTAATCAACTTCAAGTCTTCCAAAGGTCGTCCCAAAAGTTTTGCAGCTTCTCCTGCCACAAACTGGTGACTTGTCCCGTGGGCACCATATTTACGAACCTTATTTTCTGTGTAATATTTTGTTGGTAGAGGATAGCGATAAGCCTTCTCTGGCATAGTTGTGTGGAATGAAGTATCAAAAACAACTACACTCGTAATGTCTGGCAACAATTCCTTGAAAGCTCGAACACCTGCGGCATTGGCTGGATTGTGGAGAGGAGCCAGCAAACTCAACTCTTCAATTTTTTCTAAAACATCTCCCTCAACTACTGTTGATTCTTTAAAGTGTTCTCCACCCGCTACAACACGGTGACCAACCCCTGTAATTTCTTCATAAGATTTAATAATGTCGAAACGAATCAAGTCATCCAATAAAATTTTAACTGCCTGTGTGTGATTTTCAATGTCCAGAATTTGTTCTTCAGAACGGCCATCAAATTTTACAGTAGAGATAGAGTCCTTCAAACCAATACGTTCAATCAGACCCTTAGCCAATACTTTCTCTTCTGGCATTAAATATAATTGCCATTTCAAACTCGAACTTCCTGCATTGATTGCAATTGTTTTTGTCATAACATGATACCCCTTTTTAAGCGTTTTCATCTATTATAACAAAATCTATTTTATATTTCAGTACCTTGAGTCCATTTTTGAAAATTTTCTTTAAATTTCATTAAAACACTTGCATCTTGCAGGCTAGCAAGTGGATAAACAAAAGGCTCTACTGCTATTTCACTTTTCTTCTGTAGGATAAAAATAGTCTTAGATTGTTTAGCATTGGCAAAAAGATTCTCAGGTAAACTAATCATAGCGACCAGACTTGCCTCTTCTTTCAACCACCCTTTCAACAAATCACTTTGAGGACTGGTCAACAAATCACTCGGAGCTAGAAAAATAGCGTATCCGTCTGACTTGAGATACTTAAGTCCTTGTTCCATGAGCAAGTGATGGGCGTAAGTATGTTCTTGACTAGAAGCAACTTGATGGCGCGACGCAACGGCATCATCAGGATAATAGCCGACAGGCAAGTCGCTGATGACCACATCGCTTTCTTTGAGCATTTGTGGACGAACGGCATCTCCTTGGACAAAGCCAGCCTGGAAACCAATCACATCTGCCATACTAGCCGCCAAATCAATCAGCAAATCATCCACTTCCATTCCCAAGTAATCCACTTTTTTAGCAAGCGAGGTCAAGAAAGTAGCGCCCAGAATTCCCATGCCAGAACCCATTTCGAGGATAGTGATTTCCTCCTCTTTAAACAACTCCTCCACAATAAACACCAAAAGTAAAGCAATAGCATCTGGTGTAAACTGATGATTGGCCTGCAAGGGTTCTGTTTGCCCACCCTTCATCAAGAGAAACTGGTAGGTCTTGAGCCATTCTTCTTTGCGAAGTGCTAAACGCTTAAGGGCTTGATTGTTCTCCTTGACCTGCTCTAACTCAGTTTCACCATCCAGATAGATGCTGTTTTGCTCCACCAGGGCGTCATAAAAGTTGGTCGCCAAATCACTTTGGATGACTTGGACATTCTCTAGTAAATACGTATAAGCTTGTTCAATTTTTTCAAAATCCATATTCCTATCTTATCAAAATTCCCTCCTTTTTTCCATCCTTATAGAAAAATCACTCCCTGACTAGGCGAGTGATTTTTGGGCTACTGTTAAAAAGAGTTCTGAGTAATTTCCTTGAAACAGGTCTTCAGCGCTATAGAGGATCTGACTATGCACAGATGAAAAACCGTGCTGAATTAGCTTGTTTTCCAGTTCCTACTCAATGAAAATCAAAGAGCAAACTAGGAAACCAGCCGCAGGTTGCTCAAAGCACTACTTTGAGGTTGCAGATAGAACTGACGAAGTCAGTAACATATATACGGCAAGGTAAAGCTGACGTGGTTTGAAGAGATTTTCGAAGAGTATCAGTTAAATCAAAGCCGTGGTGGTTATCCTCTGTCTTGGTAAAATCAGCAAGTAAAAGTTGTCCATTTTCCCTCAGATGTTGATGAAACAGTGAGAGAGCCGCATCTAAATTAGGCATATGATGAAGAACCCGACAAACAACAATGAGATCAAACTCTTGCTCCAGAAACTGGATATTCTTGATGTCTTGTCGCTCCGCTTTCAAACGAGCTTGCTCCAGCATTTTCTCCGAAATATCCACCAATGTTACAGACTTGGCTTGTTTAGCCAGAGGCAAGGCTAATAGACCCGTGCCACCACCGAAATCCAAAATTTCTTTGTCTGATAGAAGATCAAGCTGTTTCTCGACAGCTTGACAAACCAAATTTGCAAGAAAAATATTTTTGGGCGAATCAAAGGCTTCTGCTTTGTGATTAAAATCATGTTTCCTGCTTTTAGTTTAGCACAAAGTAGCTTGATTGGCTAGGAATTCTCTTTCTTTTCAACCTTCTCTTCAGATTTTTTCTTCTCTGATTGATCATTTGAATCAGTCACTACTCTTTCCTTTTTATCTGTTTTCTCTTCTTTAATTTTGACTGAAGGAAATAGGAACTCATATTGACTCTTAGGCGTACGAACCCTTGTCACCAAACTTGTTTTCTTATTTTGATAACTCACCTGACCCAGATTAAAGGTCTGTTCCCCACTTTCTTTCTCAACCTTATCTTTGGTTCGCTTGGCCATAGTAAAAGCAACCAACTTTTCTTTATTTAAAGCATAGTCTTGATAATGGGCGACTTGCCGGTTCAAGTAAAATTGTAACAAAAGACTAAAGATGCCTGCCATGGTGATCGCATAGAGGAGAACACCTGCCTTAACTTTTTTCTTTTTCCACATGATAGATGAACTCTCTTTCTAGTCCTTTTTGGAATTGAAAACGGAAGCGGATTAGCTGATTTTCCTCTGTAATCTGAGCTGATTTGAGTCCATAAACCATGGGTTGATAACCTCGACCACTAGAATCTGTTTTACGAAAATCGTCTAATCTAGACTTACCAATGGCGATATCCTTACCATCTTGCTTCATATACAAGCGATTGCCTTCTACTTTTTCAAATTGGGATTTCTCCAACTCTACCTCCAACTGATCTACAAACAAGAGCCACTCCTTTTGCTCGCTTTGTTGCTGGTAGCGAACTTCTGAAATGAGGAGCTGACTCATGGTTTGAAAGAGGAGTAAGCTTCCACTGATGACAATAAGGGCGACAAGAGATTCTAACAAGGTAAAAGCCTTGACCTTATGGCTCTTTGATAGCCAACAACTGTTCTGAACCATGATAAACCTCCAATCCCTTTTCACTAGAAAACACCTGAATCTCAACTCCGTTGATGTTTATCTGATTTTGACCTGTCTGCAAAGCCATCTTAGCTACACGCAAGACTTCTTCCTTTTGCAATATTTTTGCTTCTTCTTGCCTATTTTTTTGAATTTGTCCCAAAAGGAGGGTCGCAATGCTGGCAAAGATAGCTAGAGCAACTACTGCTTCCAGTAAAATCACTGCCCTAATTTTTTGTTTCCTTAATGCGTTTAATTTTTCCATTTCCTAGATATAATTGATAACGAATCGCTCCTTTACTGGTCTGAAATTCAACCTTAGCTAGGGACGAATTCCCACCAGCTCGGTCAAATGTAATACTTTGGCCTGATGGCGCCTGAATTCCTTTAGGGACTGTCAACTTTTGGCTGCCATTGCTAATCGTCTGCCCATCTAAGTTTAGACTAGTCTTTTTCTGACTAGCTACACTGCGTTTTTGTGTTTCCCGATAGAGTTCTTCAAACTCCATAAAGAAAATCTGCTCCTCTACCGCCGCAAAAGTGGACTGGACAGAGCTGGACAAGCCCCAGGCAATCATACTTACAAGTCCTAAAACTAGAAGACTTTCCAACATAGTGAAAGCCTTAATCTGCGACCGTTTGAGTCTTATTTTGTTTTGCATGATATTCTTTATAAGCCTTAGCCTGTTCCTCAGTGATTCTACCATCTGCTTTTAACTTACTTAGACTAGCCTCTTCATTTTTATCCAAGCTATAAAGTTCTGATTGGCTTTCCACTACCTTAACAACAGCAGCTTTTCCTTTATCGTTAACCGCTTCTTTTTGCTTGGTCAAATTAGGTACAAAGAGCAAGAGAAGTACGCTGATAATCAGAAGGACTACCAACATTTCCACAAGAGTAAAGGCTTTTGCCTTCGCTGTTTTCAAGTACGTCATCATTTTTTTCATGTTAAAAATTTACCTCCATATTTTGATACATGGGCATCAGCATTGCCGCATAGAGCAAAACGATAATAAGGGCCACAAAGATAAAAACCAGTGGCTGCACCAAATTCATAGTGCGATTGACTCGGGTAAAAAAGGATTCCCACGTTTTTTCAGCATAGATTTCTAGTTCACTACCTAGCTTGGATTTGACTTCTCCGTATTCAATAATCAAACTTAACTCCTTCTTAAAGAACGGATAGGCCGCTATCGTCTGAGAAAATTCCTGACCATTTTGCAAGCCTCCAGCTAGATTTTGACCAATTTCTTTAAAGAGTTGAGAACCTTGTCCCTGCATAATCTGAAAAATTTGGCTCAACTCCATTCCTTGCGAGATCATATTCCCCCACTCACGCGCGTAATAGGCTGTCAAATAGGTCTGAACAAAGATACCAAAGAAGGGAAGGCGTGCTAAGATAGAAAAGACGCGCATCTTAGAGCTTCTTTTATAAAAAGCTAGTGCTAAAAGGACACCTATCGAAACAAACCCTACCATTCCTAGAAAGATTTGTGGCAGATTACCAATGATTTGCGTGGCGATATTACTACTATCCAGTTGTGGTAGCAGGTAGTTCCGTAACCCCAGCATGATAACTAAGAGAAAACCTAGTAAAATCAAGGGATAGGTCGCTACTTCTATTAATTTTTTCTTAACCTTGGCAAGATTTTCCAGGTATTCTTCTATCTTTCCCAAACTCAGGTGGAGATTCCCATGAACTTCAGCTAGGGATAACTGAGTGACAATAGCACTTGAAAAACCTAAACTTTCCATCATTTCTGAGAATGATTTCCCCTGAGACAAGCCCGTGCGCATCTGGGTCACACACTGCTTGTCCAACAAAGCACTCCTATCTAAAAAGGAGATGGTCTCCACCAAATGAAATCCACTGGAAAAAAGATTATGAAACAAGGTAATGATATTTTTTTGCTTAGCTGTAGCTAATTTTTTCCCTTTCAGCCTGAAGACTTGTGATATATCCATCTTTAAGAAGCTGGTCAATTTGCTCATTCCATTTGTCTGCTTGATGTTCTTGATAGTCTTGGTTTGCAAAGTCAACAATTCCTCCTCCCCTGATTAATCTTTGGTAGCAAACTCCCTGAAGTACTACTCTTAGTTCCTCCTCGCTCACCCCTAGCTCCAGTAGTCTCTCGTAAACACCGCGAATACTCTTTGCATGAATAGTTGAAAAGACTGTTGCCCCTGTCAAACTAGCCCTAACAACAGCGCGCGCTGTTTCACTATCACGAATTTCCCCTATAATCAAGAGGTCTGGTCGATGCCGCAAGGATAGCTTGATAAGATTTTCATAAGTCAAGCCAATCGTTTCATTTAACTGTAGTTGAAGCATATCTTCTTGCTTGATTTCAACAGGGTCTTCAATGGACATAACCTGTTGCCCCTTAAAGAGGGACTTGGCCAATTCATGCATCAGGGTGGTCTTTCCACTGCCAACTGGTCCTGCAAAAAGGTATAAGCCTCTTTGTCTGAACTCTTTCCCAAGTTCATCAATATCTTGAAACCAAAACTTCAGTTCTTTCTCCTCATCATGCAACAAGCGAATCACTAAGCTTTCATTACCCCTATAATCTCCCACAGTAGACAAACGAAGTGAAGCAACTTTCCCATCATAAGGGTAATCACAGGAACCAAGCTGACTACGTCGTTTTTCTCCCACATTCATACCTGCTACAAATTTGAAGTGGCTGATAACAGCTGCAAACTTTTCAAAGTCATAAGAGCCAACCTTGCATCGCTCATCTCCCACTCTCATATGGAGTTCATAGGCATCCAATTTAGGAACAAAATAAATATCTTGTGCAACTTTTCTCCTAGCTGAACGAATGATTTCTTGTGCAATTTCTTGAACCATAATTTCCTCCTCACCAATACTATTCGTAAAAAAATAAAAAAACAACTCAAAAAGTTGCTTTTTTCTATGTTAATTTCATACGACAAGAACGATGTTTTTGTCTTCCTGTCTGTTTTTCATAACCTGGTCTTAATTTTTCATCTGGAATAACACGTTCATCCTCTAAAAGGGCTAAGGAATGGTATTGTTGTAAATACTCATCACACTCCTCGCACCAACGCTGATCGTCTGGATCCCAAAAAATAGTCATCAAATCACTTCTACTTTTATATTGGGGCAATTTTTGTTCCAATTGAAACCAGCAAGATTTATAGTATTTGAGAGCATCATAATACTGATCAAATTTTCGACTTGCTACAATATCTTCTTCCCAGCCTTCTATGAACCACCAGGGTTCAAAATCCCCATACATTTCTATAACACGATACATACTCATTCATTCCTTTGTACCGTATATTATAACCAATTCCCATCAACAATAAAAGAAATATGCTCATTTAAACGTTCTCAAAAAGAAAAACAGCTACCTTAAAGATAGCTGATTCTACTGTTTAATCATTAAGCTTCAGAAAGATCGTTTTCTATGATAACCTTAATCGCATGGTGGTCTGCTGCCTTACTGAAGACTTCATAGGCTTTTTCAATTTCACTGAGTTTGAAATAATGAGTTACCAATTTTTCTGGTTCAATCTTATGAGTTTCAAGAGCTTTCAACAACTGAGGTGTTGTATTTGTAGATACTAAACCAGTAGTGATATTGATATTGCGGATCCAAAGTCTATCCAACTCAAACTCAACTGGTTTACCATGCACACCACAGTTAGCTACTGTTCCGTCTACACCGATAATCTTTTGACAGAAATCAAATGTTTCAGGAATACCTACAGCTTCAATAGCTACATCTACTCCACGACCATCAGTTAGATCATAGATTTCTTTAATCGCTTTTTCAGGATATTCCGAATTTACTTTGTGAGTTGCACCAAATGATAATGCAGTTTCCAAACGGTTATCATCCAAGTCCACCATGATCAATTTAGCTGGTGAGAAGAATTGAGCTGTCAAAAGGGCTGCCAATCCAACTGGACCTGAACCAATAATCGCAACGCTACATCCTGGTTCTACTTTCCCTTTTAAAACACCAATTTCATAGCCAGTTGGTAAAATATCTGACAACATAACAAGAGCTTCATCTGATAAACTTGCAGGTGTGTGATAAAGAGTGTTATCAGCATGAGGTACACGTAGATATTCTGCTTGTGTACCATCGATCAAGTGCCCAAAAATCCATCCACCTTCATCTTCACAGTGAGCATAGATTCCTTTTTTACAGTGATAGCATTTACCACATGAACAAACACATGAAATTAGTACTTTATCGCCTTTCTTGAAGTTAGAGACACCTTCTCCAACCTCTTCTACAATACCAATTCCTTCATGACCAAGAATAGTACCACTTTGGCAAGCAGGCACATCTCCTTTTATGATATGAAGATCTGTTCCACAAATAGTAGTTTTAACGAGACGTACGATAGCATCTGTTGGCTTGCGAAGGACTGGTTTTTCAACATCGACAAAAGAAGCAAGTCCTGGTTTTACATAAGTATAGGCTTTCATAAAGTACCCTCCGTTATTTTATTTGTATCTATATTTTAATTGTAAGCCTTTTTCATTTGTTTCTTCAAGCTTTTTTTGTGATTTTTTTAACTTTTTATTTACCAGTAAAGCACCATAAATAAAAAAGCAGAAACCATCAAATAGTCTCTGCTTTTGTGTTATGCTTGGTAACGTTTCACACCATCTAGATACGTAGCTACCAATTCCAAATCTTTGTCTAAAACAATAAAGTCTGCATCATAACCTTCACGAATTTGTCCACAGACATCGTCAATATTAACAGATTTTGCTGGGTTAAGGCTAGCCATCATAACCGCTTCGTGTGGATTTGCAATACCCCACTCGACTACATTTTTCATACCATCTTTAAGTTTGAGGATAGAACCTGCCAAATTACCAGTAGATTTGAGACGTGCAGTTCCGTTTGCTACTACAACAGGGAATTCTCCCAACATATAGTCACCATCTTCCAATCCACCAGCTGTCATACAGTCCGTAATAAGAGCGATATTTTCTGTCCCCTTCTGCTTAAGTAAAATCTCACAAGCTTTTGGATCTACATGATAACCATCACAAATCAATTCTGCGTAAGTATGTGGGAGCTCATACATAGCTC
>ERZ772928.1053-NODE-1053-length-12062-cov-2.586241_pt1 | contig 12062 bp, 8 predicted proteins | sample MGYA00511686_ERZ772928 | MGnify/ENA primary metagenome ERZ772928 (study PRJEB29015, sample SAMEA2738063) | human oral metagenome | biome: human oral; feature: human-associated habitat; material: saliva | place: China | collected 2219 ... | reverse complement strand
GTTGAAAAAGGGACGGTGAACGTTCCACTGTCCACCGGAGCATTCGTGAAAGCTGGGCGTCCCCCGGCCAAGCCGACGACATCCGAGTCACATGAAGAGGATCAGGAATGAGTGAAAGCCAGGCTCGCAACGGTTCGCTTTTACGGGCCAGCGTATTGATGGCCTCGGGAACAATGGTTTCCCGAGTCCTTGGCTTCATCAAGACCGCAATGCTATTGGCGGCGTTGGGTTCGGCCGGCGGTGCGGTCTCTGCTGCATTCCAGACAGCAAACACCCTGCCCAACACGATCTTTAATCTCCTTGCCTCCGGCGTTTTCGACGCTGTCTTGGTTCCGCAGATTGTTCGCGCACTCAAGAGAGATGAGGGCCAGGTTTACATCAACCGCCTCATCACACTGGCCGGAACAATCCTTTTCCTCGTGGCTTTTGTGTCGACCCTTCTTGCGCCACTTCTCATCATCATCATGGCGCCGGGCTACAGTATGGAAATTCGCTCCCTTGCGGTTTCCTTCGCCTTCTTGTGCTTGCCACAAATCTTCTTCTACGGGCTCTATAACCTGCTCGGTGAGCTCCTCAATGCCCGTGGAGTTTTCGGCCCCTATATGTGGGCGCCGGTATTAAATAACATTATTTCGATCGCTTCCCTGGCTGCCTACCTGTTTATTTACGGCGAACACTCCCGCGGCGGTAGCCCAGCTGACTGGGATTTCACCCGCACTGCTGTAATTGCGGGCACCTCCACCCTGGGTATCGCCATCCAGGCTTTGGTCCTGTACATCCCGCTGGTACGTACTGGTTTTAAGCCTCGCCTAGTGTGGGGTCTACGCGGCTCTGGCTTGGGTCAGGTATCCAAGGTGGCCCTGTGGGCTGTGTTTGGCCTGATCGTGGTGGAGATAAGCACCCTGGTGGTCTATAACCTGGGTACCGCAGCTTTAAGCGCTAGCGAATTGCCGCAATACGCCCACACGGTGGTGCCTTCTACGGTTATTTACACCAATGCGCAAATGATTTTCATGCTGCCGCAATCATTGGTGACTACCTCAATTATTGTGGCGCTATTTACCCGCATGAGCGAAAAAGCGGCTGCGGGAGACGCTGATGGCGTTAAGGATGATTTGTCTTTAGGCCTGCGCACTATCGCCGTCTTCACCACCCTATTTAGTGCCGGTATTTTCGTGTTGGCCGGCCCAGCCATGCAGGTGTTTGTGCCTACCTTGCGCCCTGAAGAGGTTTCCGCCTCTGCAGCCGTGCTGATGATGCTGGCTATTGGTATTGTGCCGCAAGGTTTATGGGCCACTATGCAGCGTGTAATGCTGGCCTATAACGACACTAAACGTATGCTGTGGGCCGACGTGCCCGTGGGTCTTTCCCAGATCATTATTTGCGCTGCGGCATATATGTTTGCTCCGGCCACCTGGTGGATGATCCTGGCAGCCCTGGGTTCAGCGGTAAGCCAGGCTACCGGCTCGATAATTATCGTGTTTTTGCTGCGCAAGCACCTGCCGCATATGGATGTGCGCCGGGTTAGCACCACCTACGCATTGCTGGGCCTGGCGGTGGCCCCCGCCGTAGTGGCTGGTTACCTGGTGCGTTATGGGCTCAACCTAATCCACATCAACAGTGGCTTTAGCGACTCTCTGGCGCAGATACTCATTGTTGCCCCCATCATGACCCTGGTGTATCTACTCACCGCCCGGACCTTGCGTATTGAGGAACTAAATAACATTGCCCGCCCGGTTACCTCCGTGGTGCGTAAGGTAGCTTCCCTGCTGCCCGCCCCAATCGCCAAGGTGCTTAATAAGGGTGCCGCCGCCCTGGTTACCCCGCCTGCTTACAAGAGTGAGAGCGTGCCGCTTAAATACTCTGACGTAATCGCTGAGGGCGAGGTTATCCACGCGGCTGCTACCGACGTCGTCAGTGATCAGGCAACCGGTAAGGTCACGGTAGCTGAGAGCGCCCCTGCCACCTTAGCTGCCGCCAAGGATGCCACTGCGGCTGCCCGTGACGCCGTCGACGACGCCGCCACTAAGGGCTCAGCTAAGAACTCTATTAAGGGCGCTACCTCTACCAGCGTAAGCGACACCTCAAAGACTTCTTCGTCTGCATCTAAGTCGCTAGGTACAATCGCTAACGCAGCTCCTGCTGCAGCTATTCCGCCAATTCCTCCGCCCCCGGCGTCGTCGGGCGCGGATACGCCAGCGCCTTCTATTCCTATGCAGCCAGAAGCAGAAAATCTAGTTCAATCTTTCCCGATCGGTTCGGGCCGCTATCACCTGTGTGGCAATCTGCCCACATCACTTCCACACGTACGCCGCTACCACGGTATCGACACGATTTTGGACCAGCCGGTGGCCATTTATGTGCTCACCGAGGCTGTACGCAACCAGGTCGAGGTGCTTGAGTCTGCTCAGCGCGCTGCCTTGGCTACCGACCCGCGTCTGGTACGGGTGCGCGACGTCGAATTAGAGCCGGCTTTCATTGTCACCGACCCGGTTGAGGGGGTCTCCTTTGACCGTCTCATTGAGGACGGCCTGGAGGTTGAGCAGGCCCGCTCCATTATTGGTGAGGTAGCTTCCGCTTTGGATAATGCCTCCCGTCGCGGCCTGCACCACCTGTGCCTGAGCACTGAAGATATCCGCGTCACTGCGGACGGTAAAGTGCGCGTATTTGGCTTGTCTTACGAGTCCGCGCTGCGCCACGTAAAGATTGACCGTGACGAGCATGGCTTATTGGCTTACGACATTACTGACGCCAAGACACTACTGGATCTGCTCTACTACGGGCTGACCAAGCGCTGGCCCGGTAAGCGCACCGGGATTCCCAGTGCCCCCTTAACCGGCGGTCACCCGGTTTCCCCGGCCACGATTAACCCGCAGGTTCCGGCCGACCTGGACGAGATTTTCGCCCAGCAGTATTCGGGTAGGCCCATCCGTAGCGCCGCCGCGCTGGTCACCGCCCTGGGCACATGGCAGCCAGTTAAAGGCTCCCAGCTGCCAGTAGCTCAGCCCACTGAGTTCACCACTAAGCAGCTTGAAGAGGGCGTTGAGGGCCTTGAGGCTGTTAAGGGCCTGATTAAGAACACTCGCATTAAGACCACCCAGTTGGCTTCGCGCGTGGGTAACAGTGTGCGTGAGGACATTAAGGCGGCCAGTGACGCCATTCCGGCTGCCCCTGGCCCGGGCCGTGAGGTTGATTTAAGCGATCTGAGCGACATCATCTCTATGCCCACCATGCCGGCCACAAAAGAGGCCCTAGACGCACCTCGTCCTATGCCCAGCAAGGAAGAAAACGAGGCAGAGTACATCCAGTACAAGGAACGCAGCCGCACCTCCTGGGCGCTGCTGGCCGCCTTAGCGCTGGTAGTGATTCTGGCAGTGGTGTTTGCCTTCTCGAACCTGCTGGGTCTGTCTAACGTTTCCTTCGATGAGGATGATGGTCCCGCCGCTTCGACAGTGCCCACGGTCACCTCAACCCAGGGACAATAGTTACCGCTGCTAGTTAAGTTAGCTGCCCCTAGTTAATAGGGCGCAGCTAACATTTGTATTGGGAACATTCGGACCTAGGTCTCGGTTGTACCTGCCAACAAACATTGAAGAACAGGAGCAGCATGGTTCACGACGTCGTTATCGTAGGTTCCGGGCCTGCCGGTTACACCGCCGCTATCTACGCGGCTCGAGCCCAGCTCAAGCCGGTGCTGGTAGCAGGCGCCGTGACTGCCGGTGGCGCCCTAATGAACACCACTGAGGTGGAAAACTTCCCCGGTTTCCCTGAGGGTATTCAGGGCCCTGACCTGATGAACAACATGATGGAGCAGGCTGAGAAGTTTGGCACCGATATCCGCTATGAGGATGTGGTCAAGCTGGAGCTGGCTGGCGAGGTAAAGCGCGTGCATCTAGAAGATGAGGTGCTTGAGGCCCGCACCGTCATCTTCTCCACCGGTTCGGCTTACCGCAAGCTGGGCTTGGAGGAAGAGGATAAGTACTCCGGTCACGGCGTTTCTTACTGCGCTACCTGTGACGGTTTCTTCTTCCGCGACCAGGACATCATTGTGGTGGGTGGCGGCGACTCCGCTATGGAAGAGGCAACCTTCCTAACCACTTTCGCTAAGTCTGTGACTGTGGTGCACCGCCGCGACGAGCTGCGCGCCTCGGCTGCTATGGCTAAGCGCGCCCTGGAGAACCCCAAGATTAACTTCGCTTGGAACTCGCGCGTATCGGCACTGCATGGTGAGGGGGCGCTAGAGAGCGTAACCCTAACCGACACGGTTACCGGTCAAACTCGCGAGCTGGAGGCTACCGGGCTGTTTGTTGCCATTGGTTCCAGCCCGCGCAGCGAGTTGGTGCGTGACCAGCTGAAGCTAGATGCCGCCGGCTATGTGGTGGTTTCTCACCCCTCCACCCGCACTAACATTCCCGGCGTCTTTGCTTGTGGCGACGTCGCAGACCCCACCTACCGTCAGGCCATCACTGCTGCCGCCTCTGGCACCCGCGCTGCCCTGGACGCCCAGCACTACCTGGCTGAACTGAACTAACTACCCGCCTGATAACTAGCGTGGGTTTGCGCCCACAATCCTTTCAATCTCTACTAGGCTAGAAACAGCTATCAAATACAAGGAGAACAACATGTCGAACGCTCTCGCAGTTACTGACGCTACCTTCCAGGATGAGGTCATCAACTCTGACAAGCCCGTAGTGGTGGACTTCTGGGCCACCTGGTGCCCGCCTTGCCGTCAGATGGCTCCGGTGGTTGACGAGGCCGCTAAGCAGCTTGAGGACGTCAAGTTTGTGAAGGTGGACGTGGATGCCAACCCGCTAAGCGCCGCCAAGTACGGCGTGCGTTCCATCCCGGCCTTCCTGGTGTTCCGTGACGGCGAAGTCCGCCACGAGTTCGTGGGTTCGCGCCCCAAGGCTAACTTTGTGGAAGAGGTCCAGAAGGCCGCCTTCCCCAACGCCTGAGCTGCACACACAGGCAAATACAGCAAATACAGGCAATTTCATCCCTTCCCTATAAAAATTCCATGGGGTTTTATAGGGAAGGGATGATTTGTCAGTTTTTGTGCTCAGCCCCTTACGCCCACCTCCCTTAAGCACTAAATATCGACGACGACGTCACCCTCCAGCCAGCCCCACGATAAACATCGTGTTTCACGTGAAACACACGCGCCGCACGCGCCACACACACCCCGCGCCGCCGTCGGCCTCTATGCTGCCGCACTTCGCACAGCTGCCGCCTGGCGCCGCCCCTCACAACAAACATGGCCCGCGCACATCGTCGCCGTCGGCCCAGCACCCCAGCCCCGCAGTCTAACCCAAGCACCCAACCGCAGCGCCGCCGTCGGCCCCACAGCCAAACCCCACACCCAAACCCCAACATCCCAACCCCAGCACCTCAGCACTTACGCCCTCAGCTTTCCGGCATTAGACGCCACCAACGTGGCAGAATTAAAGCTACGCGCGCCTGGGCACAACCAGCCCACCAGCGCTTACGAAAGGAACCACCGTGACTGAGAATCAAAGAGGTAACCGACTCGACCCCTGGCTAGACTCCTACGCAGAGCGAGCCGCAGGGCTGCGCGAGTCAGAAGTGCGTTCCTTATTCTCGGTGGCATCGCGCCCGGAGGTAGTTTCACTGGCCGGCGGGATGCCCAACCTCAAAGACCTGCCCATGGCTGACATCGCTGAAGCCACCAAGCAGATGCTGCTGCGTGATGGCTACAAAGCCCTGCAATACGGCAATGGTAAGGGCCTGCCGCAGCTAGCAGAGCAGCTCACTGAAGTAATGGCCTATGAGGGCATCGAGGCTGACAGCGCCAACATCCTTATCACCACTGGCTCCCAGCAGGCCGTGGACCTAATTACCGAAATCATGATTAACCCGGGTGACGTGGTGGTCTGTGAGGCCCCCTCCTACCTGGGTAGCCTGGGTATTTTCCGCGCCTATGAGGCTGAGGTAGTGCAGAGCCCTATTGATGCCGACGGCGTCATTCCCCAGGCCCTGGAAGAAACTTTCACTCGCCTGGAGCGCGAGGGCCGCAAGGTTAAATTCTTCTACACCATTCCCAACTACCACAACCCTGCCGGGGTGTGCGTTAGCGAGGAGCGTCGCCCGCAGATCGTGGAGATTTGTAAGCGCCACCACGTGCTGATTGTGGAGGACAACCCCTACGGCCTACTTGGTTTTGACGGGCGCACCTACACTTCGTTTAAGAGCTTGGCTCCTGATCATGTGGTGTATTTGGGGTCTGTCTCTAAGATTTTTGCTCCCGGTTACCGTGTGGGCTGGGCCTGTGCGCCGTCGGCAATGTGCGAAAAGCTGAAGCTAGCCTCTGAGTCTGCGATCCTGTGCCCCACCTCTATGGGCCAGTATTCGATCTCCATGTACCTAAGCGAGTTTGACTGGCGCAACCAGATTTCCACTTTCCGAGGCATGTACCGCTCGCGACGTGACGCCATGATTCAGGCGCTTAACGACTACCTGCCCATGTGCCAGTGGAATGTTCCCGAGGGTGGTTTTTACACCTGGGTTAAGTTGCCGCAGGGTCTGGATGCCAAGGATATGCTGCCGCGCGCGGTAACTAACTTGGTGGCTTATGTTTCGGGTACCGCCTTCTACGCCAACGGCGAGGGCCGAGACCATATGCGTCTGTCCTACTGCTACCCCAATGAGCAAGATATTCGTGAGGGCGTGCGCCGCATCTCTGAGGTGGTTAACCGCGACCTGGAGCTGGTTTCGCTGTTTGGCACCACCAAGCGCCCTTCCTAAATCTACTTACAAATTTTTAGCCGTATAGAAAGGCCTTTTATGACACAGCAATTGCGTGTGGCCATCATTGCCGGCGGCCTCAACCACGAGCGCGAGGTTTCGCTGCGCTCGGCTCACCGCGTAGCTAGGGCGCTGCGCGAGGCCGGCCACGAAGTTAATACTTTCTGCCCTGACGCCTCTATGCTGACGTCTTTGCGCAGCTACAACCCGGATGTGGTGTGGCCGCTGGTGCACGGCTCCACGGGCGAGGATGGCAGTTTGCAAAACATTCTGCTGGCCTTGGAGGTGCCGTTTGTGGGCACGCACTCTGATGGCTGTCAGCGCGCCAGCTACAAGCCCACAGCTAAGGCTGGGGTGCGTACGGCGGGTGTGGCCACGCCTGATTCATTGACGCTGCCGCAGTCTTTCTTCAACCAGCTGGGCGCCAATGAGCTGCTGGATTTGGTGATTGCGCACCTGGGTCTGCCGCTGGTGGTTAAGCCGTTCCAGGGCGGCTCGGCACTGGGGGTTTCTTATGCCGACGACGTCGACTCGCTGCGTTCCGCGATGGTGGAGTGTTTCGCCTATTCTGACAACGCCTTGATTGAGGTGTTTGTGGAGGGCGTGGAGACTTCCGTTTCGGTGGTGCGTGACGGCGACGGCGTAGCTCGGGCCCTGCCGACGGTGGAGATTGTTACTGACGGCTCCTACGACTACGATGCCCGCTATAACCCTGGGCGTAGTGAGTTTTTTGTGCCTGCGCGTTTGGATCAGGCGCGTGACGACGCTGTGCGTGAGGCGGCGGTGAAGGTTCACGAGACTTTAGGTTTAGGGGCGCTGTCGCGCTCTGACTTTATTGTCGACGCCGAGGGCACGCCTTGGTTCATTGACGTTAACGTGGTGCCGGGCATGACTGAGACTTCGCTGCTGCCGCTGGCAGCTGAGGTGGATGGTAACTTCACGCAGCTGTGCCAGCAGCTGGTGCTAGCCGCCTACAACAACTATCAGGGCGAGGATCAGGACGCCCAGTAGCCGCTAGCGCAGCAAAATACCGACTACGTAGCCTGCGTTGGGGGTGAGTGTTTCACGTGAAACACTCACCCCAAACATTTTTTGCCCGCACCCCAGCCACCCTGAAATTTGGTATTTAGTAAAGTAGGCCCTGGTAGATATTTGTCTAGACTGCAAGACTTGTCTCATCGAGTATCTTCTAGACGAAAGACCTAAACGCTATGGCAGCTAAATCAGCTCACACTATTTCACCGCCTAGCGCTGAACCACATAAGTCCAAGCAGGCAGGTAAAGTCTCGCTTATTGCCGTGTCACTGATGCTGTTTTCGATGTTCTTCGGAGCCGGAAACCTGATCTTCCCGCCGGTGATGGGCGCCCAGGCGGGCACTGCCTTCACTCCCGCAATTACCGGCTTTTTGATCGGTGGCGTGCTACTACCGGTTATTTCTGTTTTTGCTATTGCGGTGGCCGGAGCTGACCTGCGCGATCTTTCTTCGCGCGCCGGCAAGGTGTTTGGGGTTATTTTCCCTTCGGCAGCGTATTTGTCGATTGGTGCGATTTACGGTGTGCCGCGTACCGGCGCGGTCAGCTACTCAACCGCCATAAAGCCGATTATTAACAGCACCGGTATTTTGCCTTCGATAATTTTCAACGCCGTGTTTTTCACCGTGGCGGTGTTGCTTTGCTGGCGTGAAGGCAAGGTGGTTAATTACCTGGGCAAGATCCTCACCCCCACCTTGTTGCTACTGCTGGTGCTGTTGGTGACGCGCGCGCTGACTGTCTTTAAGGCCGCCCCCGCCGCCCCTAAGGGTGATTACGCTACGCAGCCGATTAATGCCGGTTTGCTGTCGGGTTATATGACTATGGACTCGGTGGCCGCCTTGGCTTTTGGCATTGTGGTGGTTAACGCCTTCACTTTTGGCCGCACCGGCATTTCCCGCTCGGGGGCTACCACCCACACTGGTATCGCTGCACTGATCGCTGGCGCCCTGCTGGCGGCGGTTTATGTGGGTTTAGGTTTTGTGGGCCAGTTGATGCCTAATGGGGCTGGTTATAGCGACGGCGCCACACTGCTTTCGGATGCTTCGGCGCTGGCCATGGGTTCGTTTGGCAGGTACGCCTACGGTTTGACGGTGCTGTTGGCTTGTATGACGACGGCGGTGGGCTTATTGGCAGCCTCAGCTGAGTTCTTTAATCGGCTTATTCCAAAACTTAGCTATCGCCTGTTGCTGATTGTTTTTGCGGCGATTGGTTTTACTTTTGCTAGCTATGGCTTGGAACGATTGCTTAAGTTTTCCGCGCCGCTGATTACTTTCCTGTACCCCATTGCGATCGCTTTGGTGTTTGCGACTTTGCTCAGCCACGCGTTGCGTCTGCGTAGTAATTTCATGTTCGGCTTTGCTGCGTGGGGCGCAACCTTATGGTCAGCGCTTACCTTTGCCAGTGAGCATGTTAAAAACATGCCAACGCTGCTAACTGACTTGCTGGCTCTCTCCCCCGGCCAGGGTGCGCAGCTGGGCTGGATTCTACCTACGGCATTGGTGGCAGGCTTGGGTTTGATTGTGGATCTATCGCGCGCCAAAGCCTAAGAAAGACTCCCGCGAGCCATGGCTCGCGGGAGTGCTTTTTTGATCAGCCTCAATTGGAGCTGGTTTTAGACCAGCTTCCATTCGGTTTAGAGCAGTCTCCGCCCGGTTTAGACCAGCTTCCATCCGGCTGCCCGGCTGCGGGCCTGCCAGAAGGCCCGGTATTGTCCATCACTTTGGCTATAGAGCTCGGCGTGTGTGCCTACCTGGGCTACGCGGCCAGAGTGGTCAAGCACAATGATCTGGTCTGCAGCGGTAATGGTGTCGAGTTTATGGGCGATGACAATAAGGGTGGCGTTGCGTCGCAGCGCATCCATGGCGTCGGTGATGTGGTTTTCGTTTTCGGGGTCCAGCGCGCTGGTGGCCTCGTCGAAGAGAACAATGGGGGCGGCTTTGAGCAGGGCGCGGGCAATGGAGACACGTTGACGTTCGCCGCCCGATAGGGCGCGGCCCCCTTCACCTACACGGGTGTTCCACCCTAGTGGTAGACGCTCAACGATTTCGTCGACGCCGCTTAGGCGGGCTACTTCTTTAACGTCGTCGTCGCTAGCATCGGCTCTACCAATGCGTACGTTAGCTTCGAGTGTGTCGTCGAAAAGATATACATCCTGGAAGACTAGCGATAGCTGGGCCATGAGCTGGGCAGTGTCCCATTGACGCACGTCGCGTCCCCCCACACTCACGCTGCCGGCGTCGACGTCGTAGAAGCGGGCAACCAGGCGCGCGATAGTGGTCTTACCACAACCTGAGGGGCCCACGATCGCCGTCATGGTTCCCGGCGCAACCTGGAAGGAAACGCCGCGCAGGACGGGGTGGTCGGCTTCGTAGGCGAAGGACACGTCAGTAAGGGCCACAGCGGAACCAGAGCAGGCCGGGTCCTGATCGGAGCTGGCCGGATCATGATTGGAACTGGCCGGGTTTTGATCGCAGCTGGCTGGAAGGATTGGCAGTTCGGGGGCGCTAAGGACCTCGTGGCTTAGATCCAACACTGGGCGGCGGGTTTCAAAGGCGGAGGCTAGCATCCCAATATCGACGAGGATCTGCGTAAAGCGCAGAAGTAGACCAATCGAGACGATCGCCTCCACAGGGCTGACGCTACCGCCCACTGCCAGCAGCCCAATCACAATAATCAGTGAAACCACTACCACCTGAGCGGCCATCCCGTTGACAACCTGACCGATGGTTTCACGTATCAGTGAGCGCCGCGCGGCTTTCCCATAGGTATCCTCGGCCCGCTCAAGCGGATCATAGGAGCTGGAGCGCCCGCACGCGCGCAGGGCTCCCTGCTTGGTTGCATACTCTACGATGCGGTGAGACAGCTCTTGGGCGGGAGGTTCTTTAAGTGCAGATCCAGAATTCAGGCAGGTGCGGGCCACCCACACTCCCCCAGCGATGACGGGAATAGCTAGCACACACACCAGCCCCAGAGCCGGGGAGAACACAGTGATACCCACAAGCATCGTCAGTGAAGTGACGATCGCAGCGATGAAGGGCGAATACATGTGCGCGAACATCTCGCCTAACAGCATTAGTTCACGTGAAACCAGGCGTGACATCTTTCCGGCCGTGTCCGCCCGGAAAGAGCCCAGCGGCAGGGAGGCTACCTTATCGCCGATTGCGCGGTGCATGTTGGACAGGAAGTCGAAGGAGACCATATAGGAGCGCATAGCTAGCAGGTATTCAGTGATGAAAGAAGCTAGAGCGCACAGCGCCAGTACGATGAGCCAGGCAGTTAGGTTCATGCCCCAGGCTGGCCGCCCTGAAGTTAAGGCAATTGCGGCCGGGATGAACGCAATCAAGGATAAACCTCTAACCACGCCAACAATGCAGGAAAGCGCCGTCACCTGCCTGAAATTAGTGCGTCCCGCAGCAGACAGTGGTTCACGTAGTCGTGATATAAGCTCAAACATGTCAGTGTCCTTTCACTGCGCTCATGCGACGCATGTATGGGTGGTCGGCGAGTTGCTCGGGGGTGCCGTGCGCAATGAGACGGCCCGTCTCAAGGATGGCAATCTGATCGACGCCGGCAATTGAGGTAGCACGGTGGGCGATCACCAGGACTGTCTTGCCTTGGACCAGTCGGGTCAGGGCTGCTTGGATATCGGCTTCAGCCTCCGGGTCTGTGAAGGCGGTGGCCTCATCAAGTACAAGGATGGGGGCGTCTACAAGCAGGGCGCGGGCAATCGCAATACGCTGAGCTTGGCCGCCTGAAGGATGCGCATCCTGGCCGATGACAGCGTTAAGACCTTGAGGTAGGCCGCGCACATAATCATCTATGCAGGCAGCTTTCGCAGCAGCCCAGATTTCCTCATCGCTGGCCTCAGGCATACCGAGCGCAATATTGTCACGTACGGAAATATCAAGAAGTTGCGGGTCTTGAAGTACAAACGAAACATGCTTGTAGAGCGCATTTGGGTCGACGTCACGCAGATCTACGCCCCCAATACGGATCCTGCCTTGGTCCGGGTCAGCAAAGCGCGCAACCAGTGTGGCCAGGGTGGACTTACCAGAGCCATTGCGGCCGACAATCCCGTAGAAGTCACCTTTTTCGACCTCAAAGGAAATATCTTTCAAAACATGCTGTTCTTTGTAGCCTTTGATTCCCTTAAAACGATTGACTAGACTGGTTCTCAAACTCTGAGTAGCCTCAGTAGGCAATCGAAAGAATTTACTTACATGGTCGACTTTTACTGCAATATTATTTGACATTATAAAATCTCCGCA
>ERZ772928.1050-NODE-1050-length-12085-cov-8.020116_pt1 | contig 12085 bp, 8 predicted proteins | sample MGYA00511686_ERZ772928 | MGnify/ENA primary metagenome ERZ772928 (study PRJEB29015, sample SAMEA2738063) | human oral metagenome | biome: human oral; feature: human-associated habitat; material: saliva | place: China | collected 2219 ... | reverse complement strand
GCCGCTCACGAAGGCACCATGGCAGCTCACTTTGGTGAGGTGGCGCAGGGCTAGAGCACCTGCAACATGCCCCTTGGGGCTCAAAGCGGCGGGCTGCACCGTTGCCTTGAGCCTCAAGGGGCTTCTTTAGTCTGCGCCGGAGAAAGACTTTCCCCAACACCCCTGCAAAAACGGCAGAATATTACCGAAAACCTGCTTTAGCCTCCCTGCCAGTCACTCCATACCTTGAAACCGGCAATATTTTACCGATTTACTCAAAAAATCCAGCTTTTCATTCGCTATACTAATAAATCGGCAGTATTTCACCGGTTTGTTTGACCGGGGTTAGATAAGGAGAGGTAGTGGCACGAGAACTCACTGGAACACTTGCCCAAGTGGTGAGGGCGCACCGGCGTGAGCTCAAACTTACTCAAGAGTATTTGGCACTTCTTGCGGGAGTCTCAGAGCGTACTATCCGAGACCTCGAAAAGGGTCGCGAATCCGTTGCCTTCAGTAAAGTAATCACCGTACTTGATACCCTCGGTATCGATCTCATCTTGAGGGAGCGCTAATGCCTGAAATCCTCGCAGATGTTTACAAGAAAGGGATTCTCGCCGGGCACTTTTCTCGAACCGACGATGGAGCCACAGCTTACACCTATGCGAGTACGTACCTGGAAACTAACAGCAAGCCCCTATCCCCCACTCTGCCGCTCTCCACAGACTCGTACCGCAGGGAAGGTGGGGCGCTACCACCATTTTTTACCGGGCTTTTACCCGAAGGACGTCGTCTAACAGGCCTTCGGAAACACCTCAAGACTTCAGCAGATGATGAGCTTGGGATGCTCATTGCTGTCGGGGAGGACACCGTGGGAGATGTACAGATAGTTTCTCCCAACACCCAGCCTGCTCAGCTAGTCATTCCTGATGCAGGCGAACTCATTCAAAGTGAGGACTTTCAGACAATAACATTTTCAGAGCTAATAAACCGGCATAGTATTATTGACCCTGCGGCCATACCGGGAGTTCAAGACAAGGTCTCTGGAAAGATGCTTACTCTTCCACTACGTAGCAGTGAGGATTTCTACCTTCTTAAAATTTCTCCTCCAGAATACCCTCAAGTAGTTGAAAATGAGTCTTTCTTTCTAAAAGCAGCGAGCCGCATTCACGCTTTTCCTCAAGTCGTCTCTCACCGTCTTGTACATGATGCAACGGGCCGCTCAGGAATTCTAATACGCCGTTTTGACCGTTATATTGATGAGCATGGTATAGCGCATCGTCTTGCAGCCGAAGACGCATGTCAACTCAGTAATCGTTACCCCTCCGACAAATACCTTTTAACCGCAGAACAATGTTCTGAAGCCCTACTGACCCAGGTGTTTTCACCCCGCATTGCAGCTCCCGAGGTTTTCCGCCAGTTTGTCTATGCGTGGCTTACCGGAAACGGCGATCTGCATGCCAAAAACCTGTCAATTGTGGAGAATCGTAAAGGGCAGTATGAGCTATCCCCCATCTACGATATCCCTTCAACCGCCCCCGTACGGGGACAAAAGCATGGCGCTTCTTCTAAGCGGGAAAAAAAGATGGTTTATCGCGGCGTAGGTTTCTGACATTTGCACATAATATAGGTGTGTCATCCAGGGTTGCCGAGCATGTGCTTGAAGAAGTTCTTACAGGCACCGAACACCTAGCCGAACAAGCACGTGAAGAGTTGCCATTCGATTCACACCGCATGAAGGAGCTTCTCAAAGTTTTGAAGAACCGGCGCAGGTCCCTGCTATAGCCGCGCTGACTTTATACACCACGACACCCCATCTTTTGGACGGTTCTCAAGCCTTCAATATGCAGCATGTCTTTATGTCATATTTCGGCAGGGAACCGTAATTCTGACGTGTTTTTAATAACCTATCTGCCGGTGGGCTAGGCAATGGTGTGGAGCAGAAGATGAAGCACTGCAGGTATGAAATACGCCGGTGGTGCGCCCGCGAACTAGCGCACTACCGGCTGCCGCACGAGCCCTAACTGCCCCGTGAAGGGCGGGTATTTTATGGGCTCAGCGGAGGCTGTTTTATTAGCTGCCGCTAGGACAGGCGGCCCAGCTGCGCAAAGAGTGATGCATTAATGCGGAAGCCTTCGACGGTTTCGTCAATGAGGGCCTGCCGCTGCTCTTCGGTCAGGGGCGCGTTATCGAGCAGTTCCCGGTAACTATCTTTGAAAATTTTGGGCTTGGGCAGTTCAGTGAACCGGTACATGCTCAGCGCCTCGGCGGGAATGCCGTAGTGGCGCGCCACGAGTGCAGCGATTGCCTGACCACCCGACAGGTCCCCCAAGTAGCGCAGGTAGTGGTGCGCTAGGAAGCGTTCAGGAACGTTGGCGGTGGCGTTAATTCGTTCCACATATTCGATAGTTGCCGGCAGCGGCGCGTCAATATCCTGCTGCCCTAGTGCACGGATGTCGTTGCGGATGCTCGCGGCGCGGTCGAGCCCTTCAAGGGTGAAGGGGTCGGTGACGGGGTTGCCTGCCTCACGCAGGTTTGCGGAGATCGCTTCCAGAGCCTCGTAAATGTAGGTGTACTGGTTGATCAGGCGCAGGTAGGCGGCGGTATCGAGTTTGCCTCCCATGAGGTCTTCCATGAAGGTGGAGTGCTCGGCATTGTCGTGCACATTTTTGGTGCCCGCTTTGAGGCGGGCAGAGAAACGTTCGTTGGTTGTTTCGGGTGCGCAGGTAGTAGTCATAGCGGGTTCCTTAGTTGAGTTTGAGGGTTTGCGGCGCCAATTTTTTTACTGACACTGTGTCGTCAAGATTAGCTAATGACATATTGTCACTAAAACTTGGTTTTGGCAATACCCCTACCAAAATTTCTGCTAAGGTAACCCTTAGAGAGCTCGCATGCCGCTCTAGACACCTATTACGTTACACAAATCTTCTCTAATAGGTCTAGACTGGAAGCGAACATCACATCACCCTTTCGAAAAGAGAGTAGTCACATGTCTGTCTCACTCAGCGCCAAGCGCTCCTGGGCGTTTTTAGCCAGTGCCGCCGTCGGCCTTGGCAGTATCGTCTCCACACCCGTCGCATTCGCAGATACCACAACCACATCCGTAGCCTCTCAAACGCAGGTGCACAACACCGCAGATTCTTTCACTCAAGCAGAAACAACATGGGGGCTCAGAGATTCCTTCCGCGACTACTTGCTGAGAGGAGTCGCCCAAGGCACCCAAAAGCTGGCCAGAGTCGGCACTAACCCCAAGGGTGAATACACTTTCGGCGAGTTTGACGCCTCCAAGAGCAGAGTCACCGACGACGGCTATGAGATCGTCTACACCGGAAGCAAAATCCACTACACCGGGCACCACGGCGTGCTGGAAACCATCATCACCGACTTCAGCATCATTATCAGCAAAGACGGCAAGGGCGAGGTGCGCGCCAATGTTCAGTCCCGCCCCTACGAAGGCACAACACCGCAGCCGCTGAAGTCATACCAGAATATTAAACTGGGCACTTTCGACGCTTCAGACCTCAAACACGACGGCAATAACATTTCTCTTGCCGCCAGCGACAAAACCAAAGTAATCCTTGCCGAAGAGGCTACCCCTGTTTTTGCTGGCTTCTATGATGCAGGGCAGAAACTAGACGCTATCTCGTTCAGTGGGCGTATCGCTCGGGGGTCCGCAGAGACTCCCGCCCAGCCATCACCCAGCGAGAAGCCCACCGCACCGGCACCGGTCCCTGAGGCCCCTAAGACGAACACCGTTCAGCCGGAAGCACCAAAAACCGACCAGCAACCGGCTGCCGATGCCCCCAAGGCCGAAGAGAAACCCGCAGCCCCAGCACCCGCAGCCCCGGCTCTACCCAATAACAGCACGAACACCGCCAAAGGGCATGTGGTTGAGTCCGGCTCCATGCAGTGGGGTATCCGTGATTCCTTCCTGCGTTACCTGTCAACCCTCGCACGCGGCAGCATCCAGGTCAGCGGTATGGAGAAAACCAATGCTGGCGGGCTGAACTGGACCAAGGCATCCGGCGCCTTCGACCCGGCCACCCAAACCGGCCAGATCTCGTTCGCTGGCGAGGTGCATATCACCGGGCACCACGGGCAGCTCGACAGCACATTCAGCAACACCCGTCTTGTCGCTGTCAACGGCAAGGGCTATTTGGTGGTGGATGCCGAGGCACTAAACCTTAAGGGCGAACACAATACGTTCAAAGACCTCATAATGGCCGAGGTGGATCTGAGCGGCGCCTCCTACGAGAACAACGTTTTTAAGCTCTCGAACGCGGCTGTAACCGTGACTGTTGCCGGTTCGAATGCTCTCTTTGCAGGCCAGTACAGCGACGCTGATAAGCGCGCCATGGCACCGTTGAACCTGTCGGTGAAGCTTGGGGAGCAGCTGACGGATCTTAACGTAAGTCAGCCTGACATCGCCAAAGCTAATCAGGGCGGCGGCAATACCCCGCAGCTACCCGGTGCTGGTGATAATAGCGATAGCACAGCCAGTGGCGGTTCGGGGGTATCTTCTTCCGACTCCTCAAGTAGTGGCGACGCTTCTTCCAGTAGTACCCTAAGCAGCGGCGGCTCAGGCTCGGGCACAACCGTCTCCACCAACCCGGCCCAGCCGGTATGCGTGCCCGTCACCCGAACCCGTAAGGTTGCGGTCGCCCCAACGACCGCAGCAAAAGACGTGGCGTCCGCCTCAGACGGTAAGGTCGTCACGGCTGAACTGGGCTGGGGTGTGAAAGATTCTTTCCGTTCCTATGTACGCGGCGGTATCGCCAACGGTAACTGGGATTTGAGCGGAACCACTTTTGCTCATAATACGTTCAACTGGTCAAGCGGCTCCGGAACGGTGAAAGACGGTAAGGGCTCAGTATCGTTTACTGGTTCGATCCATTTCACCGGCCACCATGGCGTACTCGACAGCACAATCGCCAACCCGCGCCTTGACATTAACGGCTCCAAGGGCGTCCTGTACGCGACCCTGACCAGCAACAATATGGAAGGCAAATCCAACAGCTACGGGGAAGTTGCCTTACTGGATGTTGACCTGAGCGGTTTGCAGACCTCTAACGGGTCGGTCTCCGTCAAGGGTGCATCAACCAAACTGACGGAGGCGGGGGCTAAATCATTCGCCGGTTTCTACTCCGCCGGGCAGGACATGTCCCCGCTGAGCTTCAACGCCTCGCTCTCAAAGAGCAGCGAGTCGAGCACACCCGCTGCAGCACAGCCGACCGAGAAGACCATCACCGAAACCGTGTATGAGGGTGAAGGGTGCGATAAGAAGCCTCTGGCTCATACGGGTGCTAGCGGCGTGCAGAGCAGTGTTGCCGGTGGCGTCTCAGCGTTGCTCACCGGGGTGGGTGCACTGTTCTATGTGCGTCGTTCACGTGCTCAGACATCCGATAACTAGGGCGTAGCGTGCACTGCTTGGGGTGCGGTGAAGGTGAAGAAGCCCGCCGCACCCCTCAACTTATTTCGCATCATTATTCACACTATTCGCAATATTTTTGAGAGTGAACTCGTATGTTTATCCATTCACTAGTGAGCGGCATCAAAGCCCCCAGCTGTTTCTCACAGAAAATTGCTGCCCTCATGATGGCGGCGTTGCTTTTCACCCTATCCGCGTGCGGCATCGGCACTCAGAACCCGAATAATGCCGCCTCATCACAGACGATAGTTAGTGAGGAGCAAAGCAGCGCCGCCCTAGCTGAGCTAGCCCAGCAGCTTAAAGACGGCAAGGCTGCTCACCCGAAAGAAGTGACCGGCCCCTCAAGCGCAAAGAACACCCCCGAGGTGCAGGCAATGGTGGACACCCCCACCCCGCAGCTGCCGGTAACTTTTAAGGACTACACCGGTAAAGAGGTGACTGTTAAGTCGGCGGAGCGCATCCTGGCCCTCGATACGTACGGGACTCTGGCACAGGATGTGATAGCTCTCGGCTTGGGCGGACGACTGGTGGGGCGTACAGTCTCTAACACGGAGCAGTCGCTCTCGAAGCTTCCGGTTATGACTCAGAACGGGCACGACCTCAACGTTGAGGCTATTCTCTCCGCCAAACCAGACGTGGTGTTCCTCGACTCGTCAGCTTCTTCACGTGATGCGGCGCAGAAACTGGAAAGCTCCGGTATTACGGTGGTACTGACCGACACGAATCGTAAAATGAACCTCATTATTCCCCAGCTCAAGCTGGTGGCGCAGGCCCTCGGCGTGCAGGAGGCGGGGAATACGGTGGCTGAACGCATCCAAAAAGACCTTGACTACGCAACCACCACCTTGAAGGAAGTCGCTCCGCAGGGAGATCAGCGCCTGTCAATGGCTTTTCTGTATGTGCGCGGTAACTCGGGAGTGTTCTTCGTGCTTGGAGATGGCTACGGTGCAGATGAGCTGATCACTGCCGTAGGCGGTCGAGGCGTCGCCGCCGAGAACGGGATTAAAGAGATGACAATGGCCAACGCCGAGGCACTGGTAAAGCTGAACCCAGACCTTATTCTGGTCATGAGCCGCGGCCTTAAATCCACTGGAGGCGTGGACGGGCTGGTGTCCCGCCCGGGAGTGGAGCAGACCACCGCAGGTAAGAACCGGCGCATTGTAGATATGGATGACGGTCAGATCCTCTCGTTTGGTCCGAACACCCCAGCAGTCCTGCTATCGCTGGCGAAAGCCATCTACGCCCCAGAAGGACAGTAGTGGAACACGTAGCAGAGGACTTAGCGGTTACCTCAGAAACAGCCCGGCATCAGCCAGCCGACGAAGTGGACCTCACCAAGGTGCAGAAACCCGTGGGTGCTGGGGCCCCAAAATACACGAACCCCCGACGTACCCGCGCGGTTGTGACGCTTTCGGTACTGGTTGTGACCCTCGTGGCTGTCACCATAGTGTCAGCTGGGCTGGGCCAATATAATATTCCCACCGACCAGGTGCTTGCCTCGTTCGCCCGCAAATGGGGTTTCATCCCGCCACAGCAGGAGTGGGCGATCGCTGACAGCACCCTGTGGAATGTGCGTTTCCCGCGTGTGCTTTTAGCCCTGTTCGTGGGCGCTGCATTGGGCTGCTCGGGGGCTGTTATGCAGGCGGTGTTTGGCAACCCGCTGGCTGAGCCGGGAGTGGTTGGTATTTCTTCAGGTGCAGCTGTGGGTGCCTGCCTGGCTATTGTGCTGGGCCCCCAGTTGAGGGACACGTTTGCGGTACCGACCTTCGCCTTCGTAGGGGCGCTAACCGCCACAGTATTGGTGTATGCTCTCTCCCGCTCGGGTGGACGCTCGCAGGTGGTGTCAATGATCCTAACCGGTATTGCGGTAACAGCGGTTGCGAACGCGGCTATCGCGTTCTGTGTTTATGTTGCTGACAGTACCAGCCGTGACGAGATCGTGTTCTGGCAGATGGGGTCGCTGAACCGGGCCAGCTGGACATCATTATCGAATATGTGGTTTGTTGTGGTTGCGGCGCTACTGGCCTGTTTCATGATCTCCGGGAAACTTGACCTTTTGGCGTTGGGCGAGCGCGCAGCGCAGCATTCGGGGGTGAATGTTGAGCGTCTGAGAATGCTGGCTATCGCGGCAACAGCTCTTTTGACGGGTGCGGCGGTGGCGCATTCGGGCATTATTGCGTTTGTGGGCCTGATTATTCCGCACCTGCTGCGGCTGCTGCTGGGGCCGTCGAATAGGGTGCTGCTGCCGGCTTCTGCACTGGGCGGGGCGCTGTTGGTGTCTCTCTCTGATTTGGTGGCGCGCACGCTTATCCCGTTCTCCGATATGCCGATCGGTATTTTCACGGCACTGGTGGGTGGGCCTACGTTCTTTTTCTTGCTCCGCCGGTCGATGCGTAAGGGCGGTGTGTGATGCTGCGGGTCGAAAACATTTCGTACTCGGTGGGGTCTCGGCGCATCCTTGAGGATATTTCATTTGAGGTGCACGCGAACGAGGTGGTCTCACTGATCGGCCCGAACGGTGCGGGTAAGTCTACCTTGTTGTCGGTAATTGCTGGGGATGCGAAGCAGGATTCTGGGGTGGTGCAGCTTGATGGCGCCTTGACGAGTTCGTATTCTCCGCGGGATATGGCGCGTCGCCGAGCCGTGCTGCTGCAGAAGACTCAGGTGGCGTTTTCGTATACGGTGCGTGAGGTGGTGGCGATGGGCCGCACTCCGTGGCGCGGCACCATCCGCATTGATGAGGACGAAGCTGTTATTGAGCAGATGATGATCCGCACAGAGGTGGCCCAGTTCGCTGAGCGGGATATTACGACTCTTTCTGGCGGTGAGAGCGGGCGGGCGCATCTGGCGCGCGTGTTTGCGCAGCAGACTCCCCTGCTGCTTTTGGATGAGCCGACGGCGGCACTGGATATTAGGCATCAGGAGCAGACTCTCAAAAGTGCTCGTGACCTGGCGTCGGAAGGGGCCGGGGTGTTGACGGTGCTGCATGATTTGGATGTTGCCGCTGCATATTCTGACCGTATTGTGCTTTTGCGGCAGGGTCGGGTGGTGTGTGTTGGTTCCCCTGAGCAGGTGTGTACGGCGCAGCGGTTGAGTGAGGTTTATGGATATCCGATTGAGGTTTTGAAGCATCCTGTGACGGGGCGTTTGTTGATTCTGCCGCTTAGGTAGCAGGAGCCCACCCCCACATTATCTATTCTGCATAAGGAATATACCCCACTTCCCGCGTGTTTTCAGGAAACACACAGGGAGTGGGATTACCTTTTATGCCCGTTGAACCGATAGACTGAAAAATAAGCTTTGCCGCCTGAGAGCGGGTCGGTAGAGGCCCGCTGGCCTTTGAAGGAGAGTACTGGTTCATGAGTTCCAAGCCGCAGAGTACATCAACAGCGGATTCTGCGACCGCAGGTTTTGTTCCCGAGTACTCGGCGGATGCCCATAATGGCTCTGCGGAGCTTGCATCCTGTGGGCTGAGCACGGCCGAGGTTGAACGTGCCGTCGCAGCAGGGAAGGTAAACACACAGAACAATAAGTCTTCCCGCACCCTGTGGAGTATTATGCGGGCGCACCTGTTTACGGTGTTTAACCTGGTGCTGGGGCTGTGCGGGCTGGTCGTGATTCTGTACCAGCGTTGGGCAGATTTGCTGTTCTTATTCGCGGTGGTAGCGAACGTCATTATTGGCTTTGTGCAGGAGTACAAGGCAAAACTTGAGCTTGACCGGATTTCTCTGCTGGATCGCGCCCCGGTGTCTGTGGTGCGTGACGGCAAGCTGTCCGAGGTCCCGATGGAGACCTTGGTTGAGGGCGACGTGGTGGTGCTCAAACGTGGAGACCAGGTGCCTGCAGACGCAGTGGTGCTGACCTCTGATTCGATGGAGCTGGATGAGTCTCTGCTCACTGGTGAGAATGACCCGATTGCTAAACGTCCTGGCGATATGGTGCTCTCGGCATCCAGTGTGTTGGCCGGTACCGGCCGCGTGCTGCTGCAGGCTGTGGGGGCTCAGTCGCGGGCGAGCAAAATCTCTGACGAGGCGCGCCAGTTCTCCCGCATCCAGTCTGAGCTGCGTGATGCGCTCGACCGCGTGGTGCGGTGGATTACTTTCGGCCTTGCCGTTATTATCCCGATCGTGCTGTGGGGCCAGGTGCGTGCCGCAGGTGGCCTTGAAGTTGTGAACCGTGATGGTCTCTGGGAGAACGTCGCCATTGCGGTAGTTTCGTCAGTGGCATCAATGATTCCGCAGGGTTTGGCGCTCATGACCACCCTGGCGTTCGCGGCGGCGGCGGTGGCGCTGGGACGTAAACACAATATTTTGGTGCAGGAGCAGCCTGCTGTTGAGGTGCTCGCCCGCGTGGATACGGTGTGCTTCGATAAGACTGGAACCCTGACTGAGGGCGGCGTGATTTTCGATTCGGTGCGCCCGTTGAGCACCCCGGCCCAGACCGAGGCACCGGAGGGCGACCAGTGGCGTGCGTCCTTGCCGAAGGGCTGGGATGAGGCGCTGGCATGGTTCGGTGCCGACGAGAACGCGAACCCTACGGCAAAAGCGCTCACCGGCGGTTTTGCGGATGCGCCTGCTGAGAAGACCAGCGGAGTGGTTCCGTTTTCTTCGGCGCTGCGTTTTAGCGCGGTTGAGTTCGCCTCATCAGGGGCGTGGCTGCTGGGCGCCCCCGAGGCGCTTTTGGATCAGGGCACTATTGAGCGTGAGCGCGCCGCTGAGCTGGCATCTTTGGGGCTGCGCACTATGGTTTTGGCGCATGCCTCCGCAGTAGTACGCAACGATGACGGCAACCCGGTGCAGCGCATACCGACCGATCACACGCCTGTGCTGTTCGTGATTTTCCGTGAGAATGTGCGCGCTGATGCCCCCGAGATTGTGGAGTATTTTGGGCGCCAGGGTGTGACGCTGAAGGTGTTCTCCGGTGACAACCCGTTCACTGTGCGCGCTGCAGCTAAGACCGCCGGTATGGATGTGGCCGCTGGCGCTATTGACGCCTCGACACTGCCCGAGGACGGCCCGGAGCTTGCTGAGGCGGCGGAGAAATACAATATCTTTGGCCGTGTTTCGCCTGAGCAGAAGAAGAACATGGTGATCTCCCTCAAGGAGAAGGGGCATGTGGTGGCGATGACCGGTGATGGCATTAACGATGCGCTTGCCCTCAAACACGCCAACCTTGGTATTGCGATGGGTAACGCGGCACCCGCAACGAAGGCTGTCTCGCGCCTGGTGCTTCTGGACGGCAAGTTCTCTTCACTTCCCGCCGCCTTGGAGCAGGGCCGCCAGGTGATTGCGAATATTGAGATGGTGGCGAACCTGTTCCTGACCAAGACGGGCTTTGCGATCCTGCTGGGTGTGGTCTTCGGTCTGATGGGGCTGATCTTCCCGTTCCTGCCCCGCCAATACTCGACCGCGGATTTCCTGATTGTTGGGGCGTCCTCTTTCGCGCTGGCACTGCTGCCGAATTCACGCCGCTATGTTCCGGGGTTTTTGCACCGTGTGCTGAACTATACGGTTCCGAACTCCATTATTGTGGTGGCGATGCTTCTGACCGTGAATTTGGCGGCGCTTCTGGTGTTCCCGGGAACCGATATGCGGCAGGTGCAGACTGCTTCTTTTATTACCCTGGTGATTATGGGATTGTGGAACCTTGCGGCAGTGGCTAGGCCGTTTAACAAGGCACGTATCCTGCTGTTTGGGGCGCTGCTTGCCGTATTCTTTGCAGCGTTATTGGTTCCGGTTTTGGTGCGGTACCACCAGTTTGAGGCTCCGTCGGCGCTATTGTTGTGGCTGTCGGTGGGTGCTGGTGTTTTAGGGGCGGTGCTGATTGAGGTGAATGCGCACCGCTCGCGCCGCTGGCAGAAGCGTCATTACCCAGACCTTGAGGTGGCGCCTCTGCGGTTCTTCCCGCAGAAGTAGCAACTGGGGCTTTGGTGAGCACGCCGTGTGTTTGTGCATCTTAGCGGGTGCACGGATGCACGGCGTGTCTGGATTTTGCCGCGCCTGTGGGTCTGTGTGTAGTTTTTGGTTCTTCTTGCTTTCTGAGGCAAAACCGATTACAGTACTGAATAAAACTTAAGGTTGTTTTGAACAGCCTTTAGCACAGGGTTGTTACTGGTTTGGCAGGCAAGACCTGAGTTACTCCGCTGCTGGGCGTATTTTACGTTGGTGGCACCCGTGTATTCGGGCACCCTTATACGGGTGTTGCGCACGGTGAAGGAGCTGACTCGGGTCTTTTTTGTTTTCCAGGTTGCATCTTTTGACAACAGCCCGCACAGACAATATCGCTAATTATCCAAGGGATGAACCGTGAAGAACCACGAGCTTGGCGAGAAGATTCTTCAGGGCCTAGGCGGCCCCGAGAATATCGCCCATTTTACGCACTGCGCAACACGTTTGCGTGTTACCCCATCTTCGAATGAGAAGGTGGACCGCACCAAGATTGAGAACCTGCCCGGGGTGCTGTCGATTATTGAGCAGTCTGGTCAGACTCAGGTGGTACTTGGTGACCGCGTTGAGGCGGTCTATAACGAGATGCTGACCTTACCGGGTATGAAGAACTTGGGTGAGGATGATGACTCCAAGGCTAAATCATCCGGCGGTAAAAAGGCTGGCTGGCTGACGAATGTTTTCGATGTGCTCTCCGATTCCTTCCGTCCCCTGCTGTGGGCGCTGTTGGGCACCT
>ERZ772928.1049-NODE-1049-length-12093-cov-22.004818_pt1 | contig 12093 bp, 9 predicted proteins | sample MGYA00511686_ERZ772928 | MGnify/ENA primary metagenome ERZ772928 (study PRJEB29015, sample SAMEA2738063) | human oral metagenome | biome: human oral; feature: human-associated habitat; material: saliva | place: China | collected 2219 ... | reverse complement strand
GTCTTGCTCGACAATCCAAAGATAATTGAGAGGCTAGGACTTTTGTCCCAGCCTCAATCATCTATTTCCAATTCATAAAGGCCTCGTACTGCGTTGCAGGCGTAGATTTTTTCTGCTGATTTTAAGTCGTCTAGGCTGAGGATTTTTTCTGTAGCCTGACCTGTTTCTAAGAGATGCTGGCGGTAGATGCCATTCAAAAGGCCTAGCTCGACTGGTGGCGTGTAGAGGTGGCCGTTCAATTGGAGGACTAGGTTACCGATGGAGCTTTCTAGCAGCTGCCCGTGGGCATTGTAGTAAATTTGCTCCTGCTGGCCTAGGGATAGGTGTGGCCGATAGCTGGTTTTAAAGTAGGTGAAAGGCTGCTGTAAGTTGGCATTTTGCGGAACGAGAATGGCCTTGCAGAAAGCTTCTGGGAGTGCCTGTAGCTTATCTAGCTGGTAGCTCACTTTTCCAGATTTGGCGATGGAGATCCGTAGGCGGTAGTCCGTACTTGGATCCAGTTCTGCTGGGGTTTGGTTCAACTCTGCCTTCAGTTTTTCCTCATCGAATGGATAAGCAAAGTAACGGGCAGCTTCCCGTAGACGCTTCAAATGTTGGTCTTGGAAGGTCAGTTGGCCTTGCTCAACCTTCCCTGTCGTAATCAGGTCAAACTGAGGATTTTTCCGATAAAGAACAGCGGATTTTTGCTGGGTTTCGATGTACTCGGATTCCCATGTGCTATCCCAAGTGATGCCGCCGCCAACACCGTAAATCGCCTTGCCAGCCGCAAGCTGAATGGTGCGGATGGCCACATTGAAAATCCGTCTCTGGCCTGGCAGGCAGATACCAACTGTACCGCAGTAGACACCGCGGGCGGCTTTTTCGGTCGCCTTGATGATAGCCATGGTCGAAATCTTTGGAGCGCCTGTGATAGAGCCGCAAGGAAAGAGTGCATCAAAAATTTCTCCTAGGCCAATCTCAGGTCGCAGTTGGCTTTTGATGGTGGAGGTCATTTGCCAGACAGTGGAATACTGCTCGACCTGACACAGATGTTCGACCCGTTCGCTGCCAATCTCTGAAATGCGGTTCATGTCGTTGCGCAGCAGATCAACGATCATCATATTTTCCGCTCGATTTTTAGGATCCTGATGTAGCCAGTCCGCCTGTTCCAAGTCAGCAGCGACTGTCAGACCGCGATTGGTAGTACCTTTCATCGGCCGCGTTGTCAGCTCACCTCGGTGCTCCTCGAAAAAGAGCTCAGGACTGATGGATAAGACTGCCTGTTCGTCATGCTCTACATAGGCATTGTAGGCGGCGTTTTGCTCGACGACCAGACGGTTGTAGATAGCCCAGCTGTCCTGTGGATTGAGCTCTGCGCCTAGCTGCACCGTGTAGTTGACCTGATAGGTATCGCCCTGACGGATATGATGGTGAATGGTTCCGATAGCCTTTTCATACTCTTGCTCAGTCGTCAGGCTCTGCCATTGCGCTGGCATATCTACCTCGTCGTAAGCCAATGGGAAAGGGGCTTCATCAGCTCTGTCATGAATGGTAAAATAAATCAGGTACTCGCCTAGCAGAGGGCCTTTGTGGACCTGGAGTTTTTCCTCAAAAGCAGGAGCCGCTTCGTAGCTGACATAGCCGACTGCATAAAATCCCTTTTTCTGCCAGTCCTCGACTTCTTGCAGAATCGCTCTGACTTCGGCCAACTCGCGTGTTTTGAGCTCTTTGATGGGCTGGCTGAAAATCAAGCGCCGACCCAGTTCTTTAAAATCAATAATTGTTTTCTTGTGCATGAGTTTATTGTATCATAAGATAATTTGAATGAAAACGGATTTATCGGATGAGACACTCATTCTTTTGTAATAGTTGACAGATTAGAAAGTGGCTCGGTATACTATTTAAAAAAAGAAAGAACGAGATGCTTATGAAATCAAACAAATTGCTGTGGATAAATGGAATTGTTGGCATTTTAGGAGGCCTTCAGATCATTTACGCTTCTTTAAATAGATGGCACTGGGAAATTATTTATTCGGTTCCCACACTGGTTGAAAACCCTGGCTGGGGCAAGGTTGTTATACTGACCAGCTGGCTGCTTTTGGGGCTTTCTATAGTTGGAATGTATCATTATAGCAACGACCCAAGAGTCAATAAGACGAGTCATGAGCTTCTATTCTGCGCCTCCATCATGGGCTTTATCTCTTTTCTGTTTACTTTTTCAGGACTTCTATCTATCATCTCAGGAATTCTATATCTTCTAGATTTGTCAAAATTTAAGAGTGATGACAAAGCTGATTGACAAGTGTGGCGACTAAGTTTCTCCTGCTCGAAAGGCCTTGAAAATTATGATAAAATAAGGAAATGACAAAACTGTAAAGGAAGTCTTATGAAAAAAATCAATGAATCCTATAAACTCATCGTCTTTGCGGCGCTTGCTCTGGCTCTGGTTCTCTATATCGGAAACATTTGGTCGTGCCTGCAGAGCCTGACGTCAGTATTTTCACCTATTATACTGGGCGGAGTATTGGCCTTTATCTTTAATGTACCGATGAAAAAGCTGGAAGACCTCTTGGACAAATGCCGAGTCCCTCAGAAGTTGCAGCGCAGTCTGGCCTTGGTTTTGGAGGTGCTGATTTTAGCTCTCATCATGACGGGGATTGTTTCTATTGTCGTGCCGACTTTGACCACAGCGGTCAATCAGCTGAGCGCGACCATCGGCAAAGTAGCGCCGCAGCTAGCCAAGTGGCTGCAGCAGTCTGGCTTGCTTTCTTCTAGCCAGCTGAAAGATTTGACCAAGCAGCTGCAAAACAGTGGTATTGTCAACAGAGCTATCTCTCTTCTGGGCAGTTTGACGGGCAATATTTCTGCTATTTTTGGTAATTTCTTCTCTGTCATCATGTCCATCTTTCTTATGTTTGCCTTCTTGAGCAGCAAGGAGCATTTGCAGACAATCACTAGCCGTCTTTTACAGGTTCTGCTTCCTGAGAAGGCGGTGAAACGCCTATCCTATGTCGGTTCTGTCATTGTTGAGACCTATGATAAGTTTCTGATGGGGCAGATGATAGAGGCAGTCATTGTTGGTGTTTTAGTCTTTATCGCCTATTCTCTGACAGGCCTACCTTATGCTGCGCTGACAGGGGTTTTGGCTGGAGTACTCTCTTTCATTCCCTACATAGGGCCTTTCTCAGCTTGTGCCTTGGGAGCTATCTTTATCTTTACCGACAGCCCTTGGAAAGCCCTTCTTTCAATCGCAGTCTTTCAGCTGGTGCAGCTGATTGAGGGCAATATCATCTATCCGCGCGTGGTCGGTCAGTCCGTCGGTCTCCCAACTCTCTTTACCCTAGCCGCAGCCCTGATTGGAGGCAATCTCTTTGGCTTGGTCGGCATGATTTTCTTCACTCCTATCTTTGCGGTTATCTATCGTTTGGTTAGAGAGTTTGTTGTGGAGAAGGAGGAGGCTGAAGGGGACACAAGTAGGTGAAAAAATGAAGTTTATGGGCTTCATGTTGATGGCTGTTTTTGTTCCTGATCCTGCCAAAAGATCCTCTCAAAGGAAGTGTCATATAAACCGTTTGTTCCAAAGTTCATCAACTATTAAATGATTGTGAGCGAAAAGAAATTATCTTTGATAGTATTTCTGCAGATTGCTTTTCTTTATCTGGAGACCTCTATTTAGGTATATTTAAAAAGTTTATAAATGCCCCCAAAAAAGTTAGATACAAAAATCTAACTATTTGGGGCTTTTTTAATGAATTTAACTTATGAGGACAGAGACTAAATCTATAACTTCAGAAAACAAGAAAATAGTTACAAGCAAGTTTCAAATAAATACAGGGCAACTATTATAATTTTAGATACTTGATTAAGTTGAACAATCGTTTTGGATCATAAAGTGTTGAGAGTGGGGAAATAAATGGTAAACATGTTATAATAAGGGCAGTAGAACATCGTTAAAGGAGAGAATGATGCAAGTAGAACCAGAACTGGAGATAGAAAAACAACTGATCACCCAACTGGTAACTGGTGAAAGCCAATGGACTTATAGAGAAGATTTAAAAACAGAAGAAAAACTATGGGAGAACTTCTTTGAGAAGTTAGCCCAGAACAATGTGGCTATTTTGGCAGATAATCCCTTGACAGAACAGGAAAAACGCCAGATTCAGAATCAACTGAACTTTGTCAGTTACTATGATGCTGCCAAGTGGTTGGTCGGTGAAAACGGCATTGCCAAGGTTGAAGTTCAAAGAGAGGATGCAAGTCTAGGAACCATCCGATTATCCGTCATTTGGCGAGACAATATCGCAGCAGGAAAGTCTAGCTATGAAGTTGTCAATCAAGTTGAGAGAGACAAATCCAATCTTCTGGACCAAGATCGTAGGCTAGATGTGACTCTTTTGATCAATGGCCTTCCGATGATTCAAATCGAGCTTAAAAGTCCTCGAGTATCTTTTTTAGATGCCTTTCATCAGATTAAAAAATATGACCGCGAAGGCAAGTTCCGTGGCATTTACTCTAGCTTGCAGATGTTTGTTGTGACAAATAAGGTCGACACTCGCTATATCGCAGCTGCCCGTGAAAATAAACTCAATAAACAATTTCTAACCAAATGGGTGGATAAGGATAACCAACCCATAACGAGCTTGACAAGCTTTGCTCATGAGGTGCTTTCTATCCCTCGTGCCCATCAGATAGTCATGCAATACTCGGTCATTGATGATAGCAAGAAAGTTCTCATCCTCTTGCGCCCCTACCAGATTCATGCTATCGAAGCGGTGCAGGAAGCTTCTCGCCGTCAGGAGTCTGGCTATGTCTGGCATACGACAGGCTCAGGAAAGACTTTGACTTCTTATAAGGTGGCGAGGAATCTCCTTCAGATTCCTTCTATCCAAAAGACAATTTTTGTCGTTGACCGTAGGGACTTGGACCAACAAACCACATCCTCCTTCCTCTCATATGCGACTAATGATGTTATCGACATTGATGAGACGGATAATACACATGATCTGGTCAAGCGACTAGGTAGTAATGATAAGCGGGTCGTGGTGACCACCATCCAGAAAATCACTACCATGATGCGCAAGTTTGACCAAGGTCTTTACCAACGAGATGCGGACAAAATCAAGGGACTCCGAGTGGCCTTTGTCGTGGATGAATGCCACCGTGCCGTAACACCACAAACACAAAAAGACATTAAAGCCTTTTTCCCGCAGTCTCTCTGGTATGGATTTACAGGCACCCCCATATTTAAGGAAAATAAACGCCAGCAAGTCGGTGACCTAGCCCAAACCACCCAGCAACAGTATGGAGACCGTCTCCATGAGTATACGGTCAAGGAAGCCATCCACGATGGAGCTGTTTTAGGCTTTAAGGTGGATTATCGCAATACCCTCATTACAGATCAGGCTGAAAATGAAATACCGGATACCGTCTACGAGAATGAGGAGCACATGCTGGAAGTCTTGGATGCCATTATCAATAAATCGCGCCAACAACTAGGCTTCCAAAAAGGTGTGGGCAATACCTACAATGCGATTCTAACCGTCAAGTCCATCCCTCAAGCCCAAGCCTATTATGACCTACTCAAACGAGTCAAGGCTGGTCAGACACGTGTCAAGGTATCGGAGAGGGTTAAGCAGGTCCTTCCAGACTTTCCAAAGGCGACCATCACCTACTCCGTTACAGAAAATGAAGAAGACTCAAGAGCTAACCAAGACCACATGAAGCAGGTCTTACTAGACTATAACCAAGAGTTTGATACTCACTTTACCATGGCGGATCTTCGTGGCTTTAATACGGATGTCAATAACCGTCTAGCTCGAAAACAGGACAAATACCTCTATCGCAATGAGCAGTTGGACTTGGTTATCGTGGTCAATCGTCTCTTAACGGGATTCGATGCCCCTTGTCTATCGACACTCTTTATCGACAGAAAGCCCATGCAACCGCAGGATTTAATCCAAGCCTTTAGCCGAACCAATCGGATCTTTGATAACAGTAAGACTTACGGTCATATTATCACTTTCCAAAAGCCCCTAGCCTTTAAGGAAGCAGTAGATAATGCCCTCAAGCTCTACTCAAATGGTGGAGAAAACGAGGTTCTAGCTCCTAGCTGGGAAGAGGAAAAGAGAAACTTTTTGCGGAGTTGCAGTGACTTCCAAAATCTCATCACCGATAATCCAGAGGAAGGTCTTCAAATCGAGCAAATCTCTACACCTGAATTGAGAAAGCTCGCCAAGGCCTATCAAGTCTTTGATAAATACCTAGCTTCTATCCGAGTTTATAAAGAGTATGATGAAGAAGAAATCTACGCCCAGACAGGACTAAGCGCAGAAGAATTGGAAACATATCTTGGCTTTTATCAAAATATCCTGGCAGAATTAAAAAGTCGAAGAGATGATGGTGGTGAGGATGGGGAGCCCCTTGATATTCACTATGAACTAGAGTCTATTCAAGTGGATGAGATCAACTATGCCTATATCCTAACCTTAATCCAAAGCCTGATCGAACAAGGTCAGAGTCAAGAAAAGAACCTAAGCGCTCAAGATAGAGAAGCAGTGGATAGCTATATTCAGAGCCTTGAGAAGACCAATCCAAATCTTGCCCAGATCATCACGGAACTATGGAAGGAAGTACAGGACAAGCCAGAAAGCTATCGTGGTCAGTCCATTGCCAATATCTTGGATCAGATGATCGAGGCAGTTATCCAGCAACATATCCAAGTCTTTAGCAAACGTTGGTATGTCGGAGAGGATGAACTCCGTTACTATGTCGAACACTACCGCAAGGGAGCTAAAAAACAACTAGGAGAGAGCCAGCTGACCAAGAGCCAGCGCTATCAGGACTATAAGCTAGAAGTGTCAGATGCCCTCAATCCACTCCTTTATAAAAAACAAATCAAAGAAGCCTATACCCAACTGATCGAAGAAGTGATTGAGCCGTTGAGGGTGGGGAGGTAATATGTAGATTTTTAATTTTAATTAAATAATGTAGTACCTTTAAAAAAGCCTTATTTAAGGCTTTTTTTGATGTTTATAAATTTTAAAGAAGAATAAAAAACTACATATTGTGGTTTTGTAAAAAAATATACACAATCTATACATTATGTTGTGTTTTGGTCTTGACTTCCTATAGAAAATTGATATAATAACAAATGTAGCATAAAAAAAGACGTCAGTGGGCCCTGACGATTTGATAGGGTTATGAATTTTTAGCTAGTTCAGGAAAGCACTATTCAAAAATTCCATTTCTAGTGTATCATTTATTTGATAGATTGTAAATCAAAGCGAAAATATTCTAACCTACATTCTACAAAATATTATGGAAAGTAGGTGATCGGTATACGATTATCAAAATATTTAAATAGAGAACAAATACAAAAAGGATTAGACTTCTTAGATGTCGATACAAATGAAGACGTTATGTTATTTGTAGATCCTTTGTTATTGCCAGAAAAATTTAAAATAATTGTGGATGATTTTATTAAGCGATCTTATGAAATTTATTGCGAAGGGAATAAGAAAGATTCATTTGATCTTTTTTCACATTCGAAAGAATGTAATGCGACTCACTTAGGATATTCTTCAAATAACTCAAAAGGGAAAGGTGTCTCAATGCAGATGCTTGACCAATTTTTTAGTTATGTAAAGTCATCTGTTTTACCTGTGCAAGAAAAAGCATTAACTTCAGTAGCTATGCCCTTGTTTACTAAGAGATTTTCTGAAGATAGAATGTCAGATTTGATTGTCAGTTTGTTGAAGAAAGAACTCATTGTTTTTTCATTAGAACAAGCTAGATTACATGGACTTCAAATTAGCAGTGATATCAAAACTTTTGAATATTGGGATCACATAGGTCATGAATGGGCAAAGTTTGAGAGTCATTATGTGTTGGATCCTGAGGAAAATAATAAAGATAGATTATTGATTTTGGTTCCAAAAACAATAGTTAGTAAGAGATATATTATATCTCCAGCAAGATATGTTTCTAATATCTTTAGTCGCTTACAGCTATTACCGATGTATCAGGATGCAAAAGGGAAACCATACTCTAAAAAAACTCTGCGAGAACTTGAAATCAATAAACGGTACAATGAAGATAAACAGAAAAACTATATTTTAGATTCAACAACTTCTTCTCCAGAGTATTTTATAGATTACATGGAGCATTCAGAAAAATATAGAGACAATAAATCAATGCTTGATGATGAGTTAATTAGTCTTTTATAACTTTACAAATAATTGAATAGTGCTACAAGAGAAGAAGAGTTTTCTTCTCTTTTTACTTTGTTATTAGCGTTCATATTGGTTTTTCATGATATAATATTAAAAAATGATTAATGAGGTAAGGTAAAGAGTTTGAAAACTATACTACCTAAAATAAAATTCAAAAATTTTTATGAAAAATGGAATAGGAAAAAAATACAAAGTATTGCTCCTCTGCGTGGAGGATTTGCTTTTAAAAGTGAAGAATTTCAAGATTCTGGCATTCCAATTGTTAGAATATCAAATATCAAATTTGACGGGACTGTTGGAGGGGAGTTTGAATATTACTCTAAGATAAATCCGGATGAAAAATTTGTTCTTAGAGGGCGTTCAATTCTATTAGCTATGTCAGGTGCAACTACTGGGAAAATAGCTATGTTAGATTCTGAGAAAGAATATTATCAAAATCAACGGGTAGGTTATTTCCAAAATACTGGGGCAGTAGATTATGATTTTCTCTCTTTTATTTTACAGACTAAAGAATTCACAAATCAACTAAATTCTGTATTGGTAGCAGGTGCACAACCTAATATATCTTCTAAAGAAATTGATTCTTTTGTTTTTTATGTTCCAGAATCATTGGAAGAACAATCTGCCATTGGCTCCCTCTTCCGCACCCTCGATGATCTTCTGGCTAGCTACAAGGACAATCTTGCCAACTACCAATCTCTCAAGGCAACCATGCTTTCTAAGATGTTTCCAAAAGCTGGACAGACAGTACCTGAGATTCGTCTAGATGGATTTGAAGGTGATTGGGAGAAAACTGATTTAAATAATGCTACAAGTCGAGTTAAAACCTACTCTTTATCAAGGGATGTTGAATCTAATCAAGACACAGGGTTGAAATACATTCATTATGGCGATATTCATTTAGGAAAAGTCTCGCGGATAGATGATGGGAAATTAATTCCGTACATTAAACCTGATACAACATTAAATGAATTCCTTCAAAAGAGAGATTTAATTTTTGCAGATGCTTCAGAAGATTACAAAGGAATTGCTGAAGTAGCGGTATTAGCTTGTGATGTACCAGAGAATGTTGTAGCAGGACTTCATACTATTGCTGTTAGACCGAAATCAAGTTTTGATTCAATCTTTTTATTCTATATGTTTAAGACTCAAACGTTTAGAAAGTATGGCTATAAAGTAGGTACGGGTATGAAAGTATTTGGAATAAGTCCATCAAACTTAATGAAATATGAATTTTACTACCCTGATAGAAAAGAACAACAAGTCATCGGTGCCTATTTCTCTAACCTCGATAACCTCATCAATTCTCACCAAGAAAAAATTTCTCAGTTAGAAACACTGAAAAAGAAACTCTTGCAGGATATGTTTATATAGAATTTTGTTATGAAAAAATTTAAAAGATTATGTTTGTCGTTTTATTTATCAATTTGTTCTTTTTCGCCAGGTTTAGTCTTGTATCTATTTACGATAGACATTTTTCCCTCACATGATTCTTATGTATTTAGTTTATTTAAAATAGTAGTGTTAGTTTTTCTAATGTTTTCTTTTTCTTTTGGAGTCTTACAGTATTTGATAAGATTTAAAGAAGCAAATGATACTGCTCAAGTTGAAAGTATACAACCAGTAGAAAATGAAATCATTCCAACTTACCTAGGCCTTTTTGTAATTATGCTGGGTTTAGGTGAATTAACATTCTTATATCAGATTGTAGTAATAGTCCTCATTTTTCTAATATGGTGGATTCTTATGGAGAGATCGTATTATTTTAATTTGATATGGTTACTTTCATATCGTTATTACAGAGTCACTGATAAAAACGGAAATGTCTTAATTATTTATAGCAAGAAAAAAGATGTTAAAGAAACTGGGACTATAAAAGGACTAGTTAGAATAAATAATTTTACTTTTTTGGAGAAGGAATAGTATGTTTTTAGTAAAAGTAGGTCAAATATATAGAAAATTGGAGAACTCGGATGATATTTCAGAATTAGTTGCTCCGGAGATTGATCCTGAAAATAGTAGAGAATTTGATCCAGAAATAAAATTAGAACATGATGAATGGTTCTATGTTGAAATTGATGATTCGCATATGTCTATGGTCAAAGAATATGAAGATAAGTTTTTAAATACTGTGGGTCTAAATGATGTGAATGAAGCAGAGTTCTCAAAAATTGACTTGATTTTTCGTAAAGTTGAAAATGATGGGGTAGTTTTTCAAAAAATTACACAATCAAAGAGACTGGTTGATAAGTCAATCTTAAAATTGAGACATAGAAGAGCTGAAAGAACAATTATTGAAAATGGTATAGAATTAAAATCTGAGAACGATGCCTATTATGATGGAAATAATAAATTGTACTTTAGAAGTTTTAGGACGATTCATAGCCTATTCAAAGGTATTGATGATTATTACCGTATAGCTAGTCTTGCAGAAGTTGATGAATTAAAAAGAATTGATTTAGTTAGTTTCTCAGATTTTGAAATTAAATCTAATAATTTAAAGATGGTGGCAATTCTAAAAGATTATGAAATTAACCTATCTGATACCTCAATAATTAGCACCTTATTAACATCATATGAACAATATCCAGAGCAGGATTTTAAGGTCTCAGAAGGAAAATTTATTATTGATACCAACAAACGATTGACAAGTTTTTTAAAATTGGCGTTAGGGAGATTATATACTAATCCAATTACAAGTCATCAGATGGAAGCCAGCTCTGCTAGGCGATTACGGAAGAAGGAAAACTGAAGTAACATTCTTTAAAAAATTATCTATAAAAAGGAGCATTTATGGTATCTGTAACACAACGTATAAAAGAAATTCAGCAACCTCGAGGTGGTTATCTGCCCATCAAGTTATTTTCAGTAGAGCAGTTCGAAGATCACAGAGTTCTGCATTCTGTAGAGTCTATATCTCCAAGCCTAGTGGGGATTTGTGTGGACTACCTGACTCGGTTTATGAACAGCACGGACGCTAGGAGTGCTTTCGAGATTTCTCTCATGGGTGCCCGTATGATTGGTATGGAAGATCTAGCAGAAGCGTTATTAGATTTGGTGACAGGATTGGATGATTTATCGATTGATAGTGCTTGTCGTTTGGCTTCCTTTGATGTCGTCCTTCGTGCTGGTGTTAAATACTATAAACCTTTTGAGGAAATATCGCTGGACCCGGAAACGATCGAGAATATTCGCATCATGGTAGAACGAAGTCTTTGCTTTTTCGACCTCTATGGTCCTTTGGTAAAGGATGGCTTTCATTTTCTTGGAGGTTATACAGATACGATTGATAAGGGTGATGGAGATTTTCTTACCAAGGATACATTATGGGATTTTAAGGTGACTAAAACAGCTCCTAATAAAGACCATACACTACAAGTCCTTGTATACTATATCATGGGCCTACATTCCTTTGATCCTGACTTCCTTTCTATCGAAAATCTTGGATTTTATAACCCTCGAAAAAATATCGTTTATCAACTTCCAGTCTCTTCTATTCCTTTAGATTTGATTCGAACGATAGAAAATGAAGTGATTTGTTATAAATGATTGCTTGTTTTAAAAAAATAATTGCAAAACTTAGAAAGAAACACTATGGAAACAACACAAACGTCCCAGTCGCTCTACCAAGCCCTGTGGAACTCAGCGGATGTTCTCCGCTCCAAGATGGATGCTAATGACTATAAGTCCTATCTCTTGGGCATGGTCTTTTACAAGTATCTGTCAGACAAGATGCTCTTTTTCGTAGCTGAGACCATGGAAGAAGGAACAGATAGTCTTGAGGCTGCCCTTGAGGTCTATCGCAACTACTATGAGGATGCGGATACTCACGAGGATCTTCTTGCAGTCATGAAGGACGAACTCAACTATAGTATCAAGCCTG
>ERZ772928.1045-NODE-1045-length-12145-cov-5.932589_pt1 | contig 12145 bp, 7 predicted proteins | sample MGYA00511686_ERZ772928 | MGnify/ENA primary metagenome ERZ772928 (study PRJEB29015, sample SAMEA2738063) | human oral metagenome | biome: human oral; feature: human-associated habitat; material: saliva | place: China | collected 2219 ... | reverse complement strand
ATGATGGTAGCACGCCAGAGGCCGTCACGACTTGGTACCTCGCCTACACGGACAAGGGCATCAGCGTCACGTGCGATGATCATAAGCTCGAGGCTGGTATCGTGAAGCCTTCGGAGTATCGCCTGTCACTGGATACCGCAGGCCGAGCTTCCCAGCTGGAAGAGACTTACTACACCGCCAATGGGCCAGTGCGCTGGAGTGAAGCTGACTACGTCTATGACGGTGACGGGCGTCTCACGGGATATAAGTCCTCTCGCTACGGGGAGATCCTCCTCACATGGCAGGATGGTAATGTGATGCGCTCTGCCGTAGCCGAAGGGGGTCTGCCGATTGAGCAGCGGACATTCTCCTCCAAAGCGAATAAGACCTACCCCGACCTCTGCCTGTACTTAGCAGACCTCCGAGGTCGGACGGACGTGCAATTCCTCTGGGGAGATCATATGGGGATGCGTTCGGCGGACTTACCCCGAAGCTTCTCGGCTTCTCTGGGAGACTCGATACCCCCGATCTATAGTGGCTTCATGTATCGCTACGATAGCAAGGGCCGCCCCCAGGAGGTGGATCGAGCGGATGATACGGGCAAGGTCCTTCGCATCGTCATCACCTACCTCGAGAAGTAGGCACCGCTCCCACACGTATCTATACGACGACACCCCGCAGGGTGACTGCCTCCAGAGAAGGCAAGTCCCTTGCGGGGTGTCGTATGTATGGAGTTAGGCTAAGCCTTAGAGGCGGCGAGCACCGTCAGAGATGACGACGTCGTAGAACTTAGGCTGGATGCCGTACTTAGCTTCGTAGCGCTTCTTGACTTCGGCGATGAAGCTGTCGTGAAGCTCTTCCTTGAGGAGGTTGATCGTGCAGCCACCGAAGCCACCGCCCATGACGCGTGAGCCGGTGACGCCGAATTCACGAGCGAGGTCGTTCAGGAAGTCGAGCTCTTCGCAGCTCACTTCGTAGAGCTTGCTCATGCCGTGGTGCGTCTCGTACATCTTCTCACCGACGGTCTGGTAGTCACCCTTGTCGAGGGCTTCGCAGACAGCCAGGACGCGCTCGACTTCGCCGATGACGTAGGCTGCACGCTTGTAGTCCTCTTCGCTGACTTCATTCTTCACCTCTTCGAGCTGAGCGAAGGAAGCATCGCGGAGGAACTTGATCTCGGGATAGCGCTTAGCGAGGACGGCGACGACATTCTCGCAGCTCTCACGACGCTTGTTGTAGGCCGAGCTGGCCAGCTCGTGCTTGACGCAGCTGTCGACGAGTAGGAGACGATAGCCCTTAGGATCGAAGGGGTGCTCTTCGTACTCGAAGCTCTTACAGTCGAGGCGAAGGAGCTTGCCAGCCTTACCGAAGACCGAAGCGAACTGGTCCATGATACCGCACTTCACGCCGCAGTAGTTGTGCTCGGTAGCCTGACCGATCTTCGCCATATCCCACTTAGAGAGACCGAGAGAGAAGAGATCATCAAGGGCGAAGGCGAAGGTGCTCTCCAGGGCTGCTGACGAAGACATCCCTGCGCCCAGAGGAACATCGCCAGCGAAGACCGTGTCGAAGCCAGCGATCTTGCCGCCACGCTTCTGGATCTCACGGCATACACCGAAGATGTAGCGTGCCCAGGACTGGCTGGGTGCATCCTCTTCCTTGAGGCCGAACTCAGCCGATTCGCCGAGGTCGAGTGCGAAAGCACGGACGCGGTCCGTACCATTGGGACGGATCTCAGCGACCATAGCCTTGTCGATAGCGCCGGGGAAGACGAAGGCGCCGTTGTAGTCGGTGTGCTCACCGATGAGGTTGATACGGCCAGGAGACGTGTAGAGGGTACCGGCTTCGCCGTAGAGAGATGCGAACTTGTCGCGGATAGCTTGTGTATTCATCTGAGTGATGGAGCTTGATAGGAGTGAGTAAACGTGGTATGATAGCAGTCCCCCTGACGCACCGATGGGTGCGGGAGGGGGACTGATGGGATTGTCCTTAGAGGACTAAGGGAGCTGGCGAACCTTGTGACCTACGAGAGCGTAGTAGAGGAGGTAAGCTTCACCGATGAGGACGATGATCCAGGTGAACTGCCAACCGCCGAGGCTGTCAGCGAGGATACCCTGAGCGAAAGGCAGGATAGCACCACCGACGATACCCATCATCAGGGCACCCGAGCCAGCGGACGTGTACTTGCCGAGCTTGTCGATAGCCAGTGAGAAGATAGCGCCCCACATGACGGAGTGGAAGAGACCAGCACCGACGAGGAGGTAAGGATTGTTCAGGACCATACCACCGAGGACGAGGATACCTGCGCCCAGAGAGGTGATGAGGAGCTGCTTGCTGGCGCTGATGCTGCTGAGGAAGCTACCACAGAGACGGCCGACGAGCATCAGACCCCAATAGATGGTAGCCATCAGTGCAGCCTCCGAAGGCTCGAAGCCGAGGCTCTGACCATAGAGGTTGATATTGTTCCCTACGCAGACTTCGACACCGACATACATGAAGATAGCGACGACACCGAGAGCGAGGTGCGAGAAGCTCCATACGCTCTTTTCGAGGACTTCGCCTTCCTTCTTCTCCGTGCTTGCGATCGCGGGGAGATGGAGCTTAGAGAGCGCTGCGATGAGACCACCGACGAGGACGATGAGTACGAGGAAGGGGATGTAGAGCGAGCTCAGTGCGATGTCCAGACCGCTCTTACCTGCGAAGATGACCGAAGCCACGAGGATAGGAGCGATGGTAGCCATCGTAGAGTTGGCCGTACCAGCGATAGACTGACGCGTAACACCCGTCGTGCCCTTCACGTCACAAGCGACGATGTAGGGGTTCAGCACTGCCTGCAGGAAGGTCATAGCAGAGCCTGCTACGAAGCCAGCCAGAAGGAAGATGTAGTAGGCCACGGGGATGATGACGACGTTAGGATCGTCCGTAGCAGCCTGGAACTTTACGAGGTCTACTGACTCGAAGACATAGGCTGAGAGCTCATACAGTCCGAAGGCAGCGATCAGCCCAAAGAGACCCGTGATGAGGGTGTTCTTATAGCCCTTCTTCTCGATGCACTTGGCGCTGGGGATACCCATAGCGAGGTAGCCGAGGAAGAAAGCGAAGGTGATCAGCGTGGTGAGCGCATTGGTGAGCGAGCCCGATTTCTGCAGGAAAGCGGCCTGCATAGGTGCTTGGAACTGCCCGTTCAGGTTCGTGATCAGACCGACGAGGGCCATGAGCACGACCATGATGATGAACGGCACCAGATAGCTCTGAGTCTGTTTCTGTTGTGTCATTGCTTACTGTTTATGTGAATGGATTTTGTTTGTTAGCTAGCTAAGCTTCGAGCGTGAAGCGGAAGATCGTCGTCGAGCGGAAGGTCTCTCCGGGATTCAGACGCGTCGAAGGGTATTCGGGCTTGTTGGGGCTGTCGGGATAGTGCTGCGTCTCTAAGCAGAGTGCGGCACGTGCAGGATAGCGGTGATCGTGCTTCCCGCGGAGGTTGCCGCTCATCCAGTTGCCCGTGTAGAGCTGTACCCCAGGCTGGTCGGTGTAGACCTCCATGACGATGCCCGTCTTGGGTGAAGAGCAGCGTGAGGCAATAGCGAGCTTGCCCAGCTCCTTGTCCAATATATAGGTGTGGTCATAGCCACGTGCCCAGCGAAGTTGGTCGGTATCCGTGTCAATACGCTCGCCGATGAGGTGGGGCGTAGAGAAGTCCATAGGCGTACCTGCTACTGCAGCGGGAGCGCCATAGGGGATAGCCGTCTCGTCGGTGGGGAGGTATTCCTTGGCGAAGATCTCTAAGGTGTGGTCGTGTACCGAGGGATCGCCTTCGCCGGAGAGGTTGAAGTAGGCGTGATTGGTGAGGTTCACTACCGTAGGACGCGTAGTCGTAGCCTCGTATTCGATGCAGAGCTCGCCTTCATCGGTGAGTGTGTAGACGACACGAACAGTGAGCTGGCCTGGGTAACCTTCTTCGCCGTCGGGGGAAGTGTAGGTGAAGGCGACCTTGTTAGGTGCCAGCTCTTCGCCATCCCAGATGATGGCATTGAAGCCCTTGAGTCCACCGTGCAGGCTGTTGGGACCATTATTGATGGGGAGTTCATAGCTCGTGCCATCGATGGTGAAGTGACCTCGGGCGATACGATTCGCATAGCGCCCGCAGATAGCACCGAAGTAGGCTTCTTCGCTGTGGATATATTCGTCGAGACTGTCGTGACCGAGGACGACGTCTGTATAACCTGTGCGGCTGGGGACTACGAGAGAGACGAGCTTAGCACCTTGGTTGATGAAGTGCGCTTCGGCTCCTGCCTTATTGATCAGAGTGTAGAGCTGGACGGCTTTACCGTCTACGACTCCACGGAAGGCCTCATGGGAGAGCCCGGCTTTATTCTGCTGCATCGTTAGTTTGTAGTTAGTTGGCTGTGAAAGCCACTCAATTGAAGCTTTAACGTGGTCAAATATACGAATAAGTACGCATACAGCCACGGCTCTCGGTACTTTGTCTTGGAGCGGAATGAATAGATAAGCCGACGCCCCGCATCCAGTACTTGGTGCGGGGCGTCGGCTTGTATTTGGTAGGGAGTGCAGGCTACTTCTTCGGGGTGTAGAGGCGCATGCGCTTGATGATGACGTTTTTCAGCGGACGGTTGTTGTCATCCGTCTCGACGCGCTGGATCTTATCCACGGTACCCCAGCCGTCGAGCAGACGGCCAAAGACGGTATATCCGCCGTCCAGATGCGCTGCACCGCCCTGGAGCTTGTAGGCTTCGCGCTGCTCGGGCGTGTACTTCCACGAGCGACCAGCTTCCATCTCGTCCAGATCCATGTCGGTATAGTACTTCCCCGTGACGATATAGAACTGGCTGAAGGACGACTTCTTCTTGGGATTGGTATCATCTCCCTCGCGGGCAGCACCGATATAGCCGCGGACGTGGACGAACTTCTCGGGCATGATCTCTGCCTTTATCGTCGCTTCGTCGGAGTCGCCAGGGAGGGACTTCTCGCGGGAGAGACCGCGGGTCTTTAGGTTCCCAGCCTGGATCATGAAGTCCTTGATGACGCGGTGGAACTGTACGCCGTCAAAGGCATGTTGTCTGACGAGCTTGAGATAGTTGTCTCGGTGGATGGGCGTCTCGTTGAAGAGCTCGATGATGAAGTTACCCTTCGTCGTCTCTACGAGGATCTGGGGGCGCTGCTCGCTCTGTGCGCTGAGCAAGGAGCTTAGGCTAAGGGCACAGAAGAGCGCGAGTAAGGGGCGGAAAAGCTGTCGCATGGAGTGTGTGATGTGTGAGATTAGGGTAGGAGAGGCATGCTGTCGTTGGACGCATCAGCTGTGGTGATGAAGGCCTTGGGGTCAAGATCCTTGACGAGCTTCTTCAGCATAGCGAAGTGCTTGCGCTCGATGATGATGAAGAGCACCTCACGGGGCGTACCCGAGTACATCCCTTGGCCGTGGAGGAAGGTGCCACGCACGCCGACTTGTCCGATGAGTACCTCGCGAAGCTCCTGCGTCTTGTCCGAGATGATGAAGACCGACTTGTGGGGATTCTGAGGCTGGAGGGCATCGACGACCTTGCTGTAGACGAAGATAGCGATCCACGAATAGAGGGGGACACGCCAGTCTTGGAAGACCCACAGCCCCAAGAGGACGATCAGCGAGTCGATGAGCATGATCAGGGTGCTGACCTTCGTGTTGAACGCACGAGATAGTACGCGAGCCAAGGTATCGGTACCGGCGCAGGTACTTTGTGCCGTGAAGATCATCCATACACTTACTCCGAGCAGGGCCCCGCCGTAGAAGCTACAGAGAATAGACTCTTCGACGAGCGGACGACCGCCTGACCACGTCTCGATGAGGTCAGAAAAGAGAGCGACGAGGACGAAGGTCACGACGGTCTTGACTGCGGTGATCTTCCCAAGTCCCTTCATCGCCAGGAGGAAGAGCGGGATGTTGAAGACAAGAGCAATGGTACCGAGGCCCAATTCCAGCCCAAAGAGGCTGCGAGCGACCTCGCGGATGACGAGCGCCAAACCATAGACACCGCCCGGGCTAATGTGTGCTGGGGCGAGGAAAAGACTGTAGCCAATGGCCAAAATAAAGGAGCCGAAGACGATGAGAAAGGCATCGAGCAGGAGCTGCTTCTTCGTTGTCGGAGCGGTAGGCATAGTGTATGAGGTAGATGTTTCTCTCACAAAGATAATTCCTCTGGTTGATTCTGCAGCCTCCCGAAGGGAGATCCCGATGAAGCTACCTGAAGAGGGTGGCCGAAGTGATATTACTTTCGGCCGGGTGTTATTCTACTTTTCGCCGAATGTTATATTACTTTCACTCAAATGTTATATAACTTTTCACTGAATGTTATATTACTTTTGGTCGAAAGTTATATTACTTTTTCCAGCCCCTCCGAATACCCTGTGTAGACAGGCTTTGTAGAGGCCTCCCGAATTGCCTTCTGACCCGAGAAAAACGCCTTCCCCTCCCTCCGCTTTTAGGCGAAGGGAGGGGAAGGAAAAGGGCTCTTTCAGCCGAGCGATGGCGGCGAATTAGATGTGAAGTGAAGCGGTGAACTGGACGTTGCGCCCTTCGGCGGGGATGAACTGCGTGCTGTTGATCGTCGTGCTGTAGTAGACGGTGTCGAAGAGATTGTTGACATTCAGCTGCAGGCTCAGCGCCTTCATGGGCGAGAAGCTTACGACGGTGTTGAAGATCGTACTGGGATCGATCTTATAGATATTGGTCTCGTCGGAGTAGAAGCTGCCCGTGTGGATCGCACCGAAGCCCAGTCTCAGGACGGTCTCGCTACTGAAAGCAGCATTGTAGAAGGCCCAAGCAGAGACCTTATCACGAGGAACGCGCTTGAGGCGATTGCCCGCGGAGACGTTTTGCGTGAAGTTGCTCGACGTGTATTCGGCGATACGCGCGTCGGTGAGCGAATAGCCGAGGTTGAAGTCAAAGGCAGAAGAGGGCGCGTAATTCATCTCCAGCTCGACACCCTTACTGATGGACTTCCCGATAGGACCACCGATCTTGCGGCCGTCGGCAGCTACACCGAGGTTGGTGCGGACCATATTGTTCAGCGTGATATGGTAGGCGGCGGCGTGGAGTGAGAGTTCGTTGCCGAGATCCAGATGCAGACCCGCTTCCCACTGGCGACCCGTCAGCGGCTTGAAGCTCTTGAGCTCTTCGGCACTCATCTCATGTCCGTCAGCAGCCATATAGACTACCTCGGGCGAGAGGGTGATGCGCTGGGGCTTGAAGAAGGAAGATACGGAACCGTAGACGTTGAAGCTCGGCGTGATGTTGTACACAGCGCCGAGGCGATAAGTCAGTGCGGCATTCGTAAGTATCTGGTCGGTGGTGCGGTCGAGGAGCTTGCGGTCATCCGTATTGTAGATGCCGAAGTCACGACGGAAGAAGTCCATACGTACCCCAGCAAGGAGTCGCAGATTCTGCCACGTCATGAAGTCCTGCAGAGATACCCCATTGACCAGGTCCTTGAAGACCTGCATGCGGCGGTACTTCATATAGATCGGGCCCTGATCGAGGATAGGATCCTTCAGCGTCACGATAGATCCGACGCCAGCACCGGTATAGAGTGCGCGGTCAGAGCGACGAAGATCCATGTAGGAGAAGTTGTGAGCGGCGAGGATCGCGTGGCTGGTATTGCCCCAGCGTAGACGTCCCGTCAGCTCGATCTGATTCTGTGCCGTCAGCGTCCCATAGGCAAAGCCGAAGCCATCACGCTCTACGCGGTCGATGAGTACAGGTACCTTCGTCGTGCCGTCGAGGTAATAGTGCTTGGCACCGGTGGCTTTTGCTCCCGTGAGATAGTTCAGCCCGTCGGTAGAGTAGTAGTTGAGGCTATCGTAAGCGAAGAAAGCGTGCTCAGAGAGTCTCCAGCGCTCGTCGATCGCGTAGTTGTACTTGGCGTGGAACTTGACCGTCTTATTCGTCAGGAACTCATTGGGGTCGGTGTAAGCTCTCGAGGCAGGTTCGCTGCTGGGGAAGGTACCTCGCTTGTAAGCCAGCTCATCGGTCGTGCTATCATAGACGTCCCACTTGAGGTGTGGCTGACCATAATCACCACGGAACTGGTCGTGGCTGATGATCGCAGCGAAGCCAAGCTTGTGCTTGGGCGAAAGCTTAATGTCGACAGCGGCATGTGCATTGGCGATCTTCGTGTAGTTACCTCGCCAGCCATCACTGGTCGAATACTCCACGTCGGCACGTGCATTGGCCTTGCTTGAGATCGCACTTGTCCCACCAGCTGTGATACGATGCGTGCCGTACGAGCCGATGGTATAGCTTGCGTCGAAGGCTGGACGGGCCTTAGGTTGCTTATTGATGATGTTGATGACACCACCGAGAGCGGAGTGACCGACGCTCATCGAGGCAGCACCCTTGAGTACTTCGATGTGGTCTACCGCTGCCATCCCCGTAAGAGGTGCTGATTGCCAGAGCGCATGACGCTCATCGCGCATCCCATCGTTGAGGACTACGGACTCGTAGAAGCCTCGGAGGAAGAACATATGGAAGCCACCGTAGTCCTTGAATGCTCCTACGCCAGGGACGGTCTGCATAGCTTGTGCGGGATCGGTGTAGCCTAAGAGGCGGATCTTCTCAAGAGGAAGGATATTCGTCGTCAGGGGGATCTCACGGCGTGGAGCGGGGATCTTGACGACTGTACTCGGTGCCATCACACGGGCACCACGTACTACGACTTCGCCGATGACCTGAGCCGAGTCGGCTGTGTCTGTAGTCTGGCCTGCCAGCGTCATAGGTAACGCCAGCGCCATGAGGCAGATAAATCGCTTCATGATGTACAGGTTTTGGTTTGTATAAATAGGGTTGGCGCCTGCTGGGGGTAGGAGTGCACGCATTCACGTGCTGGGAGCTCCCTCCCGTGAGGCTGTAGCAAAGGTATAGCTTTCCTGTGAGAGGAAAACAAATGCGCAGGGCTGTCAACTGACAGCCCTGCGCATCCATATAATAATGTATAGCCCGCGCTAAAGCACCTCGAGCTGGGCGAAGCGCAGGAGGAGCTTCTTCGTCTCGCCCGTGTCGAAGGTGACCGTAGCCTTGGCATTGTCGCCACGACCTTCGAGCTCGTCGATGACACCCGCACCGAAGCGCTTGTGCACGACGCGTCCGCCGACAGCGAGCGCACCGATACGCTTGTGCTTCTCCTCGGGTGTGTCACTCGCCTCTCGGCGCTCGATGAGGACACGGCGCGAAGGAGCGGGAGGAGCCGAACGGAAGACGGGGCGGTCGGAGAAGTCCGTCGGGAGGTCACCACCTGCGGGACGCACTGCCTTGGGGCGATCCCAGGGCGAGGCGTGACTACTTAATCCCGAGTCGAAGGTCACTAATTCCTTGGGGAGCTCACGGACGAAGCGGCTGGGACGGCTGAACTCCGTGCGCCCGTTGCGGAAGCGCTCTCTCGCATAGCCGATATGACACGTCTTCTCGGCACGCGTCAGAGCGACGTAGAAGAGTCGGCGCTCTTCCTCCAGCTCCTTGCCCGTATTGCTCATCATCGAGGGGAAGAGATCTTCCTCCAGCCCTACGATAAATACGTGAGGGAACTCCAGTCCCTTTGCTGAGTGGACGGTCATCAGCGTGATGCAGTCCTCATCGTCGCCCGCCTTGTCTTGGTCGGTCATCAGCGCGATCTCGCTGAGGTAGACGCCGAGTGAGGGCGTCTGGTCGGCCTCGAGAGCCGCATGGATGTATTCGTCGATACCACCGAGTAGCTCTTGGATATTCTCCACGCGCCCCTTGCCTTCGCTGGTGGTGTCGCTCTTGAGGTCGGTGAGGATACCCGTCTCATTGATCACGCGCTCAGCGATCGCATAGAGGTCATCCTCCTGCTGGTTGTAGGTACGCAGGTCATCAAGGAGAGCGGCGAAGGCTTGTAGTCGGGCAGCGGTGGGCTTATTGACCTCGACACCATAGGCGAGGGGATCACGGAGGATCTGCATCATCGGCAGGCCCTGCTGTGAGGCGGCCTGACGTACACGCTGCACTGTCGTGTCGCCGATGCTGCGCTTGGGGTAGTTGATGATACGCAGGAGAGCCTCTTCATCCAGCTCGTTGACCAAGACGCGGAAGTAGGCGACGACGTCCATGATCTCCTTGTGGTCGAAGAACGAGCGTCCGCCATAGATACGGAAGGGGAGCCCTACACGGCGGAAGACCTGCTCGAGGGTACGGCTCTGCGCATTGGTGCGGTAGAGGATGGCTATCGAGCTGTAGGGATTGCCATCACGATGAAGACGCTGCACTTCGTCGGAGACCCAGAGAGCCTCGAGGTCACCCGTGAGCGCCTCATGCACGGTGATAGGCTCACCGACAGACTCCTCCGAGAAGACATCCTTGGGGATCTGGTACTCGTTGTTCGCGATGATCTGCCCCGCAGCCTTGACGATGGTCTGCGTGGAGCGGTAGTTGCGCTCGAGCTTGAAGGTGCGGGCGTTGGGGAAGGTCTTCTCGAAGCTGAGGATATTGTCCAAGTTTGCCCCACGGAAGGAGTAGATACTCTGGGCATCATCGCCGACGACGAAGATAGCACCCTTGTCCTGCATCAGCTGGCGGGCGATCATGTACTGGGCGAAGTTGGTATCCTGATACTCGTCGATGAGGAGGTAATCGATGCGGTCCTGCCAGAGCTTCAGCACATCAGGGTGCTGGCGGAAGAGGATGTTGATCTGTAGCAGGAGGTCATCGAAGTCCATCGCATTGGAGCGCTTGAGCTCAGCCTCGTAGTGCTGGTAGATCTCGTAGAGCTTTGGCAGGCCACTCTTCGCATCGTACTTGAGGAAGTCGGTGTAGGAGGCGTAGGCACTGGCGGTGATGAGGCGGTTCTTCGCCGAGGAGATGCGGTTGTGCACGACATTGGGCTTGTAGACCTTGTCGTCGAGACCGAGCTGCTTGATGATGGCCTTGATACGGCTACGGCTGTCGGAGGTGTTGTAGATCGAGTAGTCCGAGGTGTAGCCGAGGAGGGGGGCATGCTGGCGTAGGATCTTCCCGAAGATCGAGTGGAAGGTACCCATGTGGATCTGCCGAGCTACCGAGCCGACGTGGCGGGAGATACGCGCCTGCATCTCACGGGCGGCCTTGTTGGTGAAGGTCAGCGCCATGAGACCTGCGGGGTGATAGCCCGAGTCTAAGAGATAGAGGAGCTTGTAGACGAGGACGCGGGTCTTGCCGCTACCTGCGCCAGCGATGACCAGTGCAGGGCCATCGTTGTAGACGACGGCGGCACGCTGGGCTTCGTTGAGCTCACTGAGGTAGGGTAGGTCGAGGGTATCACTTGCACTCATGACGAGAGGGGTATATATAATGATGTAGGGGAAGGCCGATATGCCGAGCTCTTGCTTCGAGAGCTAAGGGCTTCTTTTGCCCCGCAAAGGTACAGCGAATCTCTCCATAATATATAGGTGTGAGCCCCACAATGCGGTTGCATTGCGGGGCTCACTGCTCTTAGGGCGTCGCTGTCTCTGAGCTACAGCTTAGTGCTGCATACTACGATGGCTGTGCCAGTCTCTACGCAAGCGATGGAGGAGGCGACGTGTGAGGCGTACCCCTTCGGGGATAGCTCCGACGAGGAGCATGAAGAGAAAGAGACTGGGAAGACGATCCTTCCAAGTGTCACCAGCGGACTCTGCATAATAGAGTAGCCAAGCGAGGAAGGCGTAAAGGATAGTGAGTAGGATTCGCTCCATAGGCATTATAAATTGTGGATTCAGTTGAGCTGCATGAGGGGAGCCTGAGGGCAAGCGCGCATTTGGTGCCAAGGCTCACCCTGCGAAGATAGTACATTATTATCATATAGATGCTTATCCTATCGAGCGCCTTGTCGGCAGGGCCTCTTCGGCAAGCTCCGAGGGGCGTATTATAAGCAGGCTGTAGATGAAGATCGGAAAGTTGATGCACAAACGACTACTGGTCTGCATGCGGACGACTATTGGTTTGAGGTGCAAACCACTATTCGTTCACGAGTCAATCACTATAGGTTCGTAGTAGTAGCCTATAGTGGTTTGTGCGTCGACCAATACTGGTCGCCCCGCAGACCCATATTAGGTTGTTGCTCCGCGTAGGGATAAAAGTTGCGGACGAGAGGGAGATAAGTTTGGACTACGTACGTGGATCTAATATCTACGTACGTGGATATTTGGA
>ERZ772928.1044-NODE-1044-length-12154-cov-12.326391_pt1 | contig 12154 bp, 8 predicted proteins | sample MGYA00511686_ERZ772928 | MGnify/ENA primary metagenome ERZ772928 (study PRJEB29015, sample SAMEA2738063) | human oral metagenome | biome: human oral; feature: human-associated habitat; material: saliva | place: China | collected 2219 ... | reverse complement strand
GATAAACTGTATTTTTGTGCGTCCATTACACACAAGATACAGTTTACCAAATTTCTACAAAAAAGTAAAGAAGTTTATAACAGAATTCCTAAAAAAATCGCAACTAAACCACCTAAGTAGGTCAAAGTCAAGTAAGAATAAAAGACCTTCTTATCACTTAGCAACCTTTGAAGTTCGTCATTCAAGGTCGAAAAAGTCGTCAGACCTCCACAAAATCCTGTTGCTAGAATAGCATAGACTTCCTTAGACTCCACATGATTGTAGAATAATCCAATCAAAAAACACCCCAAAAGATTGGCTATAAGCGTCCCAAGTGGTAATTTAGAAGCTTGATTATAGCGGGAAAAGAAATACCGTACGAGCGCTCCTAAGCCACAAGCAATTGCAAGATAGACGATTACCATTTCTTCCTCCCTAAGTAGTAGGCTAATAGTAGGCCTCCACCGATGCTCAAAAGCAAGTACATGACCAAACTAAAATAACGCCCTGTATCCAGTAATTTTACAGCATCAAGCATGAGACTGGAAAAGGTTGTTAAACCTCCACAAAAGCCCGTCCCCAGTGCTAATATAACACCTTTACTGGTCCCCTTATAGACCAGATAGCCCTTAACAAGATAAACCAAGCAAAAAATTCCTATATAGTTGACAAAGAGAGTTCCCCATGGAAAGTCTGGACTAGCAGGCAACCAACTCGAAATCAGATAACGAGCAAGTCCTCCAAACATGGCAGCTAGAAAAATCCCTAGCGGATAAAATTGTTCTTTTTTCATGTGATATGTTTATCCTGATAAGCACGTGAGCGTTTAAGAATATCGGAAAAGATTGCAACAATAGGCTCTTGATAGCGTTTATCCTCTACCTTATTTCTAACTCTTTCAAATATAAGCTCTTCTCTTTTCGTATCTAAAATATGTTTTCCAGATGCCTTCTTAACAGCAACAACTCGTTCAACTAAACGCATGCGCTTTTCTAAAAGATGAACAATCTGATCATCAACTTGATCAATTTCATGGCGAATGATATCTAAATCCATACAGTCTCCTCCAGTATTTGAATCATTGTATCAAAAAGTTAGTCAATAGGCTAGTAAAACCTAAAACAAGGAATAAAAACTGCACTGACTTACACAATCAGCACAGCTAAATTTTATCCTACTTTTGCAGCTAATTCTTCAGCAAATTGCTCCAAACGCTCGATATCTTCTTCTTCAGCAGAGAGGTCCACTTTGACACTCTCTGAACCTTTTTCTGCCCCTGTTGAAGCAAATACACGATCAAAGTCATCAACAGCTTTGCAGAATTCATCATAGAAGGTATCACCTGAACCGACAACCCCATAGATTTTATCACTTAAGTTTAGATCCGCCAAATCTTCGTAGAAGTCCATCATCTCATCTGGCAACTCACCATCACCATAAGTATAAGTTGCAACGATAGCAATGTCAGCTTCTAAAAAATCCGAAGCGTCAACCGTTGTACATTCGTCAACATCAACATCCAATCCTAACTCACGTAATTTATCTGCTACAATATCTGCAATTTCTTCGGTATTACCGGTCATACTGGCAAATACAATTTTTGCTAATGCCATATCGTCCTCCTCAATTTATCTTTCTCCATTATATCACATCTTTTTCATTTTAAAAATAAAAATTCTTGTGCTACAATGAAATGAGAAAGAATTGAGGTTATTTATGAACATTTGCCAGCAAATTTTAGACAAAATTAAAGAATATGATACGATTATCATTCACAGACATATGAAACCAGACCCAGATGCCTTGGGAAGTCAGGTAGGTTTGAAAGCTCTTCTCAAACATCATTTCCCAGAAAAAACCATCAAAGCCGTTGGTTTTGATGAACCAACTCTTACTTGGATGGCGAAAATGGATCTCGTTGAAGATAGTGCCTACCAAGGTGCCCTTGTCATCGTCTGTGACACGGCGAATACTGCTCGTATCGATGATAAGCGCTATCGTCAAGGTGATTTTCTCATTAAAATTGACCACCATCCAAATGATGATGTATATGGTGACCTATCTTGGGTTGATACTAACTCAAGCAGTGCTAGTGAGATGATTACCCTATTTGCTCAAACAACCCAACTGGCCTTGTCAGATCGTGCTGCAGAATTGCTCTTTGCCGGAATTGTTGGTGACACTGGGCGTTTCCTCTATCCTTCAACTAGTGCCCGTACGCTTCAACTTGCTGCCTATCTTAGAAATCATGACTTTGACTTTGCTACCCTCACGCGTAAAATGGACACCATGAGCTACAAGATTGCTAAATTGCAAGGCTTCATCTATGACCATCTGGAAGTGGATGAAAATGGTGCAGCGCGAGTTATCCTGAGTCAAGAAGTCTTGAAACAATTCAATGTTACAGATGCTGAAACAGCAGCTATTGTCGGGGCACCTGGTCGTATTGATAGTGTTAGTCTCTGGGGAATTTTTGTTGAACAAGCGGATGGTCACTACCGTGTCCGTCTACGTAGTAAAATTCATCCAATCAATGAAATTGCTAAAGAACATGATGGTGGTGGACATCCTCTAGCAAGTGGTGCGAATTCCTATAGTTTGGAAGAAAACGAAATCATCTACCAAAAGTTAAAAAACTTGCTTAAAAACAAGTAAAAGACTTGTCAAACTCATTAGAATTTGATAGACTAGTATGGTAACAATCTATGGCTCGCAAAGAGACCATGGCAGAAAGGAAATATTGCAAAATGAAAAAAGATATCCATCCAGAATATCGCCCAGTTGTCTTCATGGACACAACTACTGGTTACCAATTCCTTAGCGGTTCAACAAAACGCTCTAACGAAACAGTTGAGTTCGAAGGCGAAACTTACCCATTGATCCGTGTGGAAATTTCATCAGACTCACACCCATTCTACACTGGACGTCAAAAGTTCACTCAAGCAGATGGACGTGTGGATCGTTTCAACAAAAAATACGGTCTCAAATAATCATAAAAAAGAACAGTACAACTGTTCTTTTTTATTTTCAACATAGTTAACCATTAACTACCACCAATAAATGATACCTACTAAGATTCAAAAAGAAGCAACGGATTTACCGCTGCTTCTTTTTTTGAAATCAAAACTACTTTGATAATAAGTTAATTTAAACTAATAGTCTATATTCACAATTAACATCAATCAGATCTTAATCTTCTTTCTTCTTACGAGCTACAAGTCCAAATCCACTCAATAATCCAAGAAGTCCAAGAGTTGCAAGACTAGCATTGGTTGCTGTACCAGTGTTTGGCAATTCATTCTTAACTTCTGTTGATGATTGAACTGATTGTTCAGAAGTAGATGCTAGACCTGTTGTTGAAGTTGGAATCTTACGATAAATATTGCGAACATTGCCTCGAGAATCTCGTTTGATACCAATCAACTCATATCCTTCGATTTCTCTACCTGGATGTGAACCATTTTCTTCATGGATAATCACATTACCGTTTTCATCCACAAATGTTGTTAAAACAGAATCAATAGATGGTGTAGAAGTAGATGGATTTGATGATGTAACTTTTTGGTAAACGTGGATTGTATTTCCTTTGGCATCTTTCTTCGTTTCTTTGAAAGTATAACCAGAAATATCTTTGTTAGCTTTTGTTCCTCTATCTGAAGGGTTGATCTCTTTTCCTTCCTCGTCTACGTATGTTGTTGAAACTTTTTGATAAACGTGAATTGTATTTCCTTTGGCATCTTTCTTCGTTTCTTTAAAGACGTATTCTGGAATTTCTTTGTTTCCTTTTGTTCCTTTGTCCGAAGGATTGATTTCTTTGCCTTCTTCATCTACGTATGTTGTTGTAACTTTTTGGTAAACATGGATCGTATTTCCTTTGGCATCTTTCTTCGTTTCTTTAAAGATGTATTCAGGAACATCTTTCTTATCTTTAGTTCCTTTGTCTGAAGGGTTGATCTCTTTTCCTTCTTCATCTACAAATGTTGTTACAACTTTACGGTATACATAGTCAACGATTGTTGCACCTTCTACTACTTTACCTTTTTCTACTGATGTTTCTGATGCTTTTACAAGTTCATAGACATCACCATTTTCAGCTACTATCACTGAAGGTTTATTGTCAGTAGTATCGTATTCTGTATCTACTAATGCTGCATCTGTATCTACTACTACGTTTGGCACTTCTTGACCTTCTGGTGTTTTTCCTGAAATTGGGTTACCTTCTTCATCTAGATAGTTTACTAATACTACTCCGATGTGTGCTTCTGGGAATTCTTCTGTGTTGTTTAAGATTTCATAAACATAAGTTACAACAGAAGTTCTACCTTTAACACCTGATTGTTCAGCATCAGAGTTTTTCGTAACTTTCTTCAGTGTATAAACCTTACCATCTTTTGTAGTAATGGTTTGTGGTCTATTGTCTGTAGTATCGTATTTAGTATTTAATGGTGCATTTGGTGTATCTAGTACTGTACTTCCTACTTCTTTGCCTGTTTCAGTAACACCTGAAATTGGGCGTCCAAATTTATCCGTATAAAGAACTACTACACTTCCATAATTACGTTTTGGTTCTGATTCTTTCACTTCTTCATATACATAAGTGATTGTTTGTTCTTTATCACTTACTTTACCTTTTTCAGAAGCTGAATCTGCTTTTCTTTCTTTAAGTAGGTATACTTTACCATCTTTTTCAATACGTTCAGACTTGATAGTTTCTGTTGAAGCATCATAAGTAGTTCCAACTAAAGTATCTTTTGGTTTTACTGTTTGTGAATCTTTCAATACTTCTCCAGTAGTTGATACGTAACTTACTTTAACACTTTCACCTTTAGCTGGTTCATAAATATGTTTCGTATTTCCTTTGTTATCAAGTTCAACACGAATAAATTTATATCCATAAATATCTTTTGTAGGTTTAGTTCCATCTTCTTCATGAACAACTGGGATATTACTCTTATCTGCTGTAATAGGAGTTCCAGCTTCATCTACAAATGTTGTAACTGGACGAACTGTTGGTGTGTAAGTCTTCGTTACTACTGTTCCATTTGCATCTTTAACTTGTACAGATACACCTGTAGCTTTCCCAGCAAATTCTGGTTCTGGAGTGAATGTAATAACATTATTTACTAATGTATATGTACCTTCACCTGGAACTTTCACTTCTGTAGTAGGTGATCCATCTTTTCCTACTAATGTTGTCGTTGTTGGATCTAATGCTACATTTTCATGACCTTTGTTAAAGTTTACTGTAGAGTTATCTTCATCTTTCTTATCAAATACGATTGTTGATGTTTGAGGTTGTGCTTTTGGTCCTTCAGTTGCAGCATTTTCACCTTCTGGTGTTACTGGTGTAACTGTTGGTGTGTATTTAGCTGTTACTGGTGTGCCGTTCTTATCTACACGTTTAACTGTTACTCCTTTGGCTATTCCTGTGAATTGTGGTTCTGGAGTGAACGTTACTTTACCGTCTTTGTCAACTGTGTATGTTCCTTCTCCTGGTACTACAACTTTTCCTTCTGGATTTGCACCTTCTAATGTTGGTGTTACTTCTTCATCGATTGGTACATTTGGGTTTCCTGGTTTGAATGTTGGTGTTCCCTCTTGTGTTGATCCTTGGATTCCTGTTGTTTCTGCTGGTGTTCCTTCTGGTGTTACTGGTGTAACTGTTGGTACATATTTCTTCGTAACAACTTTACCATTCTCATCTTCAACTTGAACAGTTACTCCTTCAGCTGTTCCTTTGAATGTCTTAACTGGCGTAAATGTAATTGCACCATCTTTCAATTCATATGTTCCAACTTCTGGTACAGTAATCGTTGTAACTTTTTCACCATTTCCATTGACTAATGTTAATGTATCTTGTTTTAATTCAACTCTTTCATGACCTGTTTCAAAGTTTACTGTTGTATTATCAGATTCATCTTTTTGATTGAATACGATTGGTGATGTTTGAGTAAATCCTTGTAATCCTGTTGTTGCTGAATCTTTACCTGTTGGCGTTACTTCGATAACAGTTGGAGTGTAAGTAGTTTCTACTTTTGTTCCATTTGCATCTTTGATTTGAACTTTAACTGGTGTAGCTTCTCCTGCGAAGTCTTTATTTGGTGTAAAGGTAATAGTTTTATTAGCTTTATCCAATTCATACTTACCTTGAGGAGTTGTTACGCTAGTTACCTCTTCTCCAGCTTCATTTAATAATGTTAATGTATCTGGATTTAATTCTGTTCTTTCACCTTTAGGACCTTGTTCAATTCCCTTATTGAAGTTAACAGTTTTCCCTTTATCGTCTCCAGTTTCCTCAGTATCTAGCACGATTGATGAAGTTTGTACTTTACCTTGTACATCGCTTGTTGTTGAGCTTTCAGCTGTTGGTTTTACAGGTACAATTTCTGGTGTGTATGTTGCTTTTGAAGTAATTGTAGCTGGTTCGTTTTTCTCGTTTGTTACAGTTACTGTTGCTTCTACTTCAATTGCTGGTACTTCACCTGTATAACTTGGTACTGGTGTGAAGGTTACTTTTCCAGTTTCGTCAATGACGAATGTTCCTTTTCCTTCTATTGTCACAGAGTCTTTTGGTGTGTTGTCTGATGGATCAACTAGTTTACGACTTGTAATTGAAGCATTTGTGACACCTTCTGGAATTGTAAAGGTTGGAGTTCCTTCTTGTGGTAGACCTTGGATATTTTTAGATGTTTTGTTTTCTGGAGTTACTGTTAATGGCGTTACTTTTGGTGTATACTTCGCATCTTTTGTTTCTCCGTTTTCATCTGTTGCTTGTACTGTAATTCCATCAGTTGTTCCTGTATATCCTGGTTTTGGAACAAATGTTACTTGACCAGTTGTTTTATCAATCTTATATGTTCCTTGTTCTGGAACTTCGATTTCAGTACTATCTACAGGTGTTTTGCTTACTGGATCCACTAGTTTGTAGCCTGTAATTTGCACATTTGGACTTGAAATTGTGAATTCTGGTTTTCCAGTTTGTGTTTGTCCTTGTGGTGCTTCTGATGTCTTATCAACACTTTCCATTGTGACATCTGTCACTGTTGGAGTATAAGTTGTTTCAACTTTTGTACCATTCACGTCTTTGATTTGAACTTTAACTGGTGTTGCAGTTCCTACAAAGTCTTTATTTGGTGTGAAGCTAATTGTTTTGTTAGCTTTATCTAACTCATACTTACCTTGAGGTGTTGTAACGCTAGTTACTTCTGTACCTGTTGAATCCAATAATGTTAGAGTTTCAGGATCTAACTCAACACGTTCTCCTTTTGGTCCTGTTTGAGTTCCTTTATCAAAGTTAACAGTCTTACCTTTATCATCTCCAGTTTCTTCTGTATCTAACTTGATTGGTGATGTTTGTACTTTTCCTTGTACATCACTTGTTTCAGATTTTTCAGCTGTTGGTGTTACTGGAGTGATTGTTGGTGTGTACGTTGTTTGTACTTTTACATTATTAGATCCTGTTGCTTGTACAACTGCTGGTTCTACTTCACCTGTATAAGTTTTATCTGTTGGTGTAAGTGTTACTTCTCCAGTTGCTGGATCAATTGTGTACGTACCAATTTCTTCAGTTGTTCCTTTTTTGTATGCAGGAGTTGTTGTTACTTCAGCTCCATCTTTTACAAGTGTGTAACTATTTTCTTTAATCGTTACTTCTTTTTGTTCACCATTTACTTCTACTGTACTTCCAGTGAATGTTGGTGTTCCTTTTTGTTCTAACCCTTGTAAGTTTGTTGAAGTTGCAGGTGTTTTACCTAACTCTAGAGGAACAATTTCTGGTTGGTATGTTGCTTTTGAAGTAATTGTCGCTGGTTCGTTTTTCTCGTTTGTCACAGTTACTGTTGCTTCTACTTCAATTGCTGGTACTTCACCTGTGTAACTTGGTACTGGTGTGAAGGTTACTTTTCCAGTTTCGTCAATAACGAATGTTCCTTTTCCTTCTACTGTTACAGAGTCTTTTGGTGTGTTGTCTGTTGGATCAACTAGTTTACGACTTGTGATTGATGCATTTGTGACATCTTCAGGAATTGTAAATGTTGGTGTTCCTTCTTGTGGTACACCTTGGATATTTTTAGACTCTTGACTCACAGCAATGATAACAAACGGATTTACCGTTGGTGTGTACTTCGCTTCATGTGTCTTTCCAACATCTGTCACTGCTTGTACATTAATTCCATCCGCTGGTCCTGTGAATCCTGCTTTTGGAATAAACTTAACTGTCCCAGTTGTTTTATCAATTCTATATGTTCCTTGATTTGGAACATCAATTTCTTCATCATCTACTGGTGTATTCGTTGTCGGATTGATTAATTTATATCCTGTAATACGAACATCTGGACTAGATACTGTAAATTCTGGTGTTCCTGTTTGTGTTTGTCCTTGTGGTGCTTCTGTCTCCTTAGGAGTACCTTCCATTGTTACATCTGTAACTGTTGGAGTATAAGTAGTATCCACTTTTGTACCATTCGCATCTTTGATTCGAACGCTAACAGGTTTAGCTTCACCTGTGAAAGTTGCATTCGGAGTAAATGTAATGGTCTTGTTAGCCTTGTCTAACTCATACTTACCATCAGCTGTTGTAACACTTGTTACTTCATTTTCTCCATCTAATAATGTTAGTGTATCTGGATTTAATTCAACACGTTCTTCTTTTGGTCCTTTTTCAGTTCCTTTGTTGAAGTTCACTGTTTTACCTTTATCATCTCCAGTTTCTTCTGTGTCTAATACAATTCGAGAAGTTTGTGGTTTGCCCAATATACCGCTTGTTCTTGAAGGTTCCGCTGTTGGTGTCACCGGAATAATTGTTGGTGTATAAGTAGCTGTTAACGTTTTAGTCGTTACATTTCCATCCTTGTCATGCGTTAATTCTACATCAGCAGAAATAGTTGCTGGTGCTGGAATTCCTTTAAAATCTTTATTTGGTGTAAACGTAACTTCTCCTGTTTCAGGTACAATTGTATAGGTACCAATCTTATTAGTTGTCCCTTGTTCAAATGCATCTACAGTTGTTAATTCTGTAACTGTATTTGTTCTTGGATCTACTAATTTAGCTGGATGTTTAGCAGAAGCTGTCACTGGTTCTTTGGCAGATTCTACATTAAATGTTGGTTTACCTTTTTGTGGTAGACCCTGTAAATTTTGACTATCAGCATTAACTGGAGTTGCGTTTACTGAAGTTGGAACTGTAACTTTAGGAATATATAGTCCATCCATCGATTGTCTTACATCATTAACAACTGGTGTTGCAGCTGTATCTTTAGAAATCCAGTCTGTTGTAGCTCCATTAGTATCGTTTCTACGAAGTGTAATACCATGAGCTTCACCTACGAACCCATCTTCTGGAGTAAATTCTACATTTACATCTATTTTATTGTCAGCGACTGTAAATTTATACGTTCCTTGATCTGCTACAGTGTAAGTACCATCAGCTGATAATGTAATCTCTTGACCTGTCTTATTATCAATATATACCGGTGGTGTATTTGTATCGATTGATGTATCAGTATTCATGTCATATGAAGTTTTACCACGTGCTGTAAAATGAATCGATTCTCTTTGCGTTTCTTTTACAAGACCTTCAGTTGTTTTCTTTTCCCCAACAGGTGGGTGTGTGATTTGAGTTTTAAAGTCTTCAACTTCCCCTGTTCCAGCAATACCAGTTGGTTGTTCAATCGCTTTTGAAGTAGTAGCAATACGAACTCTTGTTCCTAATTCCACTACTGAAGGATCATCTACTGCAATATTATTATTAAATTGTAATGTTACAGGACCATCTTTAGTAATTGTTGCTAAATCAGAACGTTCATTTTCTTCGAATGTACCATTGTGGTTAAAGTCAATCCAACCGTAAATATGAGCTTCAGGAGCTCCTCCAGTATGAGCTTGAACTTGCAATGTATAAGAACCTTGACGTTCTCTGTTCATCTTAATGACTTGATTTGTTTGACCTTTTAAATTATCCGGCAAAATTTGATCGATACCTTCATCAGCTTCCTCTGTTCGATCATCCCCAAGCCAATTTTTTTCATTTCCCATATCCATATCTGGGCGCACGCTTCCTAAATATGGTTGCTTCACTTCGCTTCCATCAAAACTACTAATCGTAGTTATGGTATGAGTTGCCTCTCCATATGTTGCTGGTGCATCTCCTGAATCAACTGGTACAAACCCAATCATAGCAGCCTGATGTCCATCAGATACGATATACATACCAACTTCTGTTGCATCTTTTGTCATTATAACAGGTGTTGAGTTCGGTCCAGCATTGGTGACTGGTCCAAATACTCCTGAACCTAAACCACCTGTTTCTTGGTCTGGACTTGATAAATATTTGTATGCAATTCTTTTATTGTCTGGTCCGTACCCTTTCTTTTCATCCACTCCGTGTTGCATCAAATCAAGATGGTTAGTTAAACTAACATTTCCATATCGCTCGGCATAAGTACGATAATCTCTATTTCCCACATCTACTGGAGAATAATGTCTTGCATCCCCACGGTTTTGTCTTATTTCAGAAATTAATTGCCAACCCGTTCCGTTTGTTGTAAAGATTACTGACTCCCTGGATTAGCTGATTCACCATCTGTCATTACAACTGCTGGTCGTACTGGTTTTCCTCTATAAATCCCCGATATTTCAAACTGTGCCCCTATGCTATAAGCAACTTTTTCTGCTTTAATCGTCGTTTTTCTAGTACCAGTATCAACACCTGCTTTTTTAATTTCTGTCCATCCATCCATTGGTTTTGCGATAATGTTTACTTCTTCATTAGCATCTCCAGCACCTGAACCTCGATTTTTCATGTACCAATTTCGGGCAGTTGGATCATAAGTAGCTTTTTCTTCTTCAGTAGCTCCAGCTGCTTCCATACGTTTTTTATAAATTTCTGTTGCTTGGAATGGTTTTAAAGATTTCACAGTTATTTTAACAATGTAATCTTTCATGATTTCTTTTGTATAAACTGAGCCTTCTTGTAGGGCCATATCACCATTGGGTAGCATTTTAACATTTTGCCAATCTGCTAGATTGCTGAAATCCAACCAACTAACTTGATTCAGCATTCCTGCTGAAGCTTCCTTATTTGAATAATCTGATCTAACAGCATCAGGATTGTAAGGTTTCGCTGTTGCATCTACTACATCTGCACCAATCCCAGTACTTGTTGATGCTGTATCTGTTCTGAAGCCTACTCCTTCTTGTATCTTTTGACCATTACGGCTGTCTTGGTTTTTATTTTCTTTTACTGTTTCTTCAGCTTTAATTGATTTTAAAATAGAAGTTAACGAACTAATTTCTTTAGCCTTTGCATCTACTTCTTTTTGAGTAGTATCCAAAGATTCTAAAAATCGCTTAGCTTCAGAAGCCAATTTCTCTGCATTCGAAATATGAGCAGCCTGTTTTGCATTCCCTTGAATACGCTCAATTTGAGATTCCAAACCTGCTAATTTTCCTTTTAAAGAAGAAAGATTAAGAGATGGATTTTCTTCACTCTTAAGAGAAGTCTCTTTTACATCTTTATTTTCAATTGAATGAGATACCTCTGTCTTAGCATCTTCCTTAGTCTCAACTTCTTGAACTGTAGATGGTTTTACATCTTCTCTTTTCTCAGCTTCTTGAGGTTTAATTGACTCTTCAGTTGCAGGAGTCACAGTTTGTTTTTCATCTGCCTTAATCGGAGCTGTTCCAGTTACTGCTTCCTTATCAACTGAAGCATGTGTATCATCGCTTACTGGAGATACCTCTTCTTTTTCAGAATCCAATTGATTTGCTGGATGTGCCGGAGCTACTAGTGCCGTGTCAGTATTTTGCTCACTTTGTGTTTCCGCCGCTGCTACTGCTCCTGTACCTAGAAACATCAAACCGGCAGCAATCGCTACAGATGCTGCTCCAAAACTATACTTACGAATTCCATAACGGATATATTTTTCTGTTCTAAAATCTTGTTGATTTCTCTTCATGAGATAAAGAACCTCCTTTTATTATACATCTACAAAAATTATTTAAATGAAAAATCACTTTCCAAAATAAAATATAAAAATTATTTTTGTGGTTATTCATTTATGTATTCTTCTGTAAGGTAATAATACTTATCCCCCACTATAAAAACTATAAAATATATTATCCCCCTACTACTTTTGTAATTGATATTTTAGTTAGGTGGTTTAAGGGGTTTAGGGAG
>ERZ772928.1041-NODE-1041-length-12172-cov-3.023273_pt1 | contig 12172 bp, 9 predicted proteins | sample MGYA00511686_ERZ772928 | MGnify/ENA primary metagenome ERZ772928 (study PRJEB29015, sample SAMEA2738063) | human oral metagenome | biome: human oral; feature: human-associated habitat; material: saliva | place: China | collected 2219 ... | reverse complement strand
AGAAATTTCTCAACGTTTGAAAGAAGGTCGTTTATTAAAGGAACGTTTTGGAGAAAAGTTATCAGTTTTTAATCCAATTGAACAACCGTTTAATGAAGATAAACAAACTTTACCTACTCCGCAAGAAATTTTTCGTGGAGACACAGAAGCTATACATAACTGTGATATATTTTTAGTTGATATTACTAATGAAGATAGTGGCGTTATGGTTGAGTTAGGCTTAGCAATTGCCCTAAAAAAACGAATTATCGCCATCAATTCTGATATCCGTCTAAAATCTGCAAATAAATATGAAATTCCTAGTTATGCAATGAACCATTACGTTCTTGGTGGGATTTTAGAACACGGAAAACTTGTATATTCTTTTGATGAAGCATTAAAAGAATTAGAAGGACTATTTTGCTTAAGTAAATAGTCTTTCTACTGTAACAACATTATAATAAAAACATCCTTAGCGTTAGTTTTGCTATAACTAGCGCTAAGGATATTTTATTTTAAATATCATCTTTTTCTTTATTATCTATTCTAATTTTAAATCTCATGCCTTGCTCATATGGTTTAAAGCTATATTCTAAATCATAACTTTCTAATATATTTTTTACAATATATAACCCTAGCCCAGTACCATTTTGTGGTTTATTAATTACTTGAGTATGATAGAAAATCTTGAATAAATTTTTTTGTGCTTCTTCACTTAATGGCTTACACGGATTATCTATATATAAATATTCTTCATCGTCATATATTTGAATACTACTGTCTTCCGAAGAGTATTTAATTGCGTTACTAACAACATTAGATAATACTTTATCTAATGCTTGCTTACTCATAAATATAGTTGTAGTATCTTTTACACCATTATTTATCTTAATGTTCTTCACCAAATACATTTCTCTATATCTATCAATCATAATTTCAACAGCGTTCTTTATATTTAATATTTGTTTATTTTCAGTCCATTCTTGAAACTTAGAAGATTCTAAAATCTCTCCTAATAATATACTTAGACTATCAATCTTTAAAATAGTTTCAGATAAATATTTATTATGATCTTTATAAACACCCACATTATACTTCATATTTTCTAAAATAATTCTAATTCCTGTTAAAGGTGTTTTTAGTTCGTGAGAAGCCGCTCTCAAAAACGCAACTTTTTGTTCTTGCAATTCGATAATATTTTTATTCTTTATTTCCAAATCATTTATAGTAGTTAACAATTTACTGTATACTTTATTAATTTGTGAACCTACTTCTCCCAATTCACCTTTATTCCCTTCGTCAAATCTAGCATCTAACTCCATATTTTGCATTTTTTTAGTGACTTTTGAAATATATAAAAGTGGCTCTGCCAGTCTCTTAGAATAAACATATGAAAATATAAAACTAAATATTAACGTTAATACAAGTGTATATGGAAGATACACCAATACAATGTCTATTGCCTCATCTATTAAATTAGTGCCTGAAATAAACTGTACTGATAAGTTTTTATTATCTTTTGTTTTTAGTGTTCTTTCCTCAATAATAATATATGTAGATTCATTATTTTTATTAATGTTTAAATCCTTTACTATTTGTGAATCATCTTTAGGTGTTTCTTCCTTCAAATGTACAGAAATCCTCAAATTTTTTGAATATGATTCCAATAATAATGGAATCTCATCCGAATTTTTTTCTTCCAAATACTTTATTAAAATATCCGCACTCTCATTTATTTTATTTCTTTGATTCTCTGCGTAAAAAATCGGAAAAGTAAAGTATACTATAGCATGAATAATAATTATAGCTGTACCTAAAATTCCTAATGTCTTGAAAAAATTTCTTGAAAAAATCCCCATATTTTTTATCATAATTGCAACTTATACCCCACATTTTTTACTGTAACTATACAATCCAGTTCTAATTTTTTTCTTAAATTTTTAATATAGACATCTATTACTCTATCATATGGTACATCATCACTATTATTCCATACATAATCTAATATTTGATCTCTACTCATTACTTGATTAGAATGCTTCAGAAGAAATTTAAGTACATCTATCTCTTTTGGCTTCACATCCACCTCTACATTAGCATATACAGCCTTATAACTTGTAAAATCTACTACAGCTTCTCTATATTTCCAAATTTCATGATTACCATAATGTCTTTTTAATAAGGCGTTTACCCTTTTTGCTAATAAAGGAAGTGAAAAAGGTTTAGTTACATAATCATCCGCTTCTAAATCAAAACCTTTTAATTGAGATATTTCATCTTCCATAGCGCTTAGTATAATAACAGGAATATTACTTTGAGTTCTTATTTCTTCTAATACTTCATAGCCATTTTTTTCTGGCATCATGAGATCTAGAACAATTAAATTTATTTCAATATCATTAAAAATATTTATTGCTTCCACACCATTTCCAGCTGTAAAAACATTATATCCATATTCTTTTAAATATTCTTCTACTCCTGTTAGTATTGTTTGCTCATCATCTACTACTAATATATTCATCGTTATGTTTTCCTTTGGTATTATTCTCATATTTAAGAATAACATGTTGACATATTTTTTTCAACACTATTAATTAATTGCTAATCTTAGTAAACTAAAATTAGCAATTAATATGTTTTATATAGTTTTTAATTTTTTATCCTGTAATTGTAATACAACGTCCGCTTCTTTTGCTAGTTGATTACTGTGAGTTACTACAATTACACATTTATTTCTTTTCTTCGCTGAATCTTTTAATATATTAATAATATCCTCAGCCGTTTTTTCATCTAAGTTACCAGTAGGTTCATCTGCTAATATTATTGGTGCTTCTGAAACAAGAGCCCTCGCGATAGCAACACGTTGTTGCTGCCCTCCTGAAAGTTTCATAATATTTCTTTTTATTTGTTCTTCTTCTAATCCTAATTGTAATAAAATATCTTTATTAGCTTTTGAAGATACTAATTTTAAGTTTTCTAACGGTGTTAAATAATCAATTAAATTATAATTTTGAAAAACTAATGATATTTGGTGACTTCTATGGTAATTATATCCTTTTTCACTAATATCTTGATTGTTAAACAAAATTTCTCCACTAGTAGGTGTATCTAATCCTGCAAGTAGCGATAATAGTGTAGATTTACCTGCCCCAGATTTACCTACTATTGCATAAAATTTTCCTTCTTCAAATTCAACATTCAAATTTCTTAAAACTTTTTCTTTTCTGTTTTCATATGAATAACTAACATTTTTAATTTTTAAAATTGACATATACTTTGTTCCTCTCTTAGCTCATTTTTGATAAAATTTCTTTTGGCTTCATTCTTAATGTTATTAAAGATGTTATTACAATAGAACACACTATTATTAAGAATAATATAACTGATACTGTTAGAACATATCCTAACTCTACTTTTACATTTAAAATTTGTTGGGAAATTGCTTCTGGTAAATTATCTACCCCTAGCTTATCTATAGCATTTTTTACTCCATATTTTAAAATAACATTTTCTAAAACACTAGATAAGATTATGCTAAAAACAGCGATATATACTAATTCTATTATCTGTTGCAATATAATTTTTGTTTTTGAAGTTCCTATAGATAATAATATCCCTATTTCGTGTAATCTTTCTCTTAGCCAAAATATTAGAACTAATGATAAAATTATCACACTTGCTATAATACTTCCTATTTTTACCATATCTATTATCTTTTCTATACTTTGTAAAGAAGCGATAACTGTTTGGAAATTTTTATTAGATTTTACTATTTCTGTATCTTCTATCGCTAAATTTTCTGCTGCTTTGGCAACATCTTCTAACTTCTCTGGATTTTTTACAAAGTAATCTACAGACGTAACCTTTTTATCACTTTCAGAATATCCCATTAATTCTTGACTTGATTTATAATCTGTATAAACTGTGTTTTCTATGAAATCTGAACTCAATCCTTGGAATTCATTATTCTTTGTTCCTGAATAAATACCTACTACTTCGTAGTCTTTGTTAGTAGTCTTTTGTTCAGAACTATTTGCTTTTTCTAATTTTATTTTACTTCCAATATCAAGATTATTTAATTTTGCAAATTCTTCGTGAACTAGTACTTTATTACGATCTTCAGGACCTATATGTCTTCCTTTTTTCAATTTCAATACTTCGCTTTTAAAGTCTGAATTATCTGCAGTATTAGTATTTGCATTTAACATAACTAAATTGTTTTTATTTGTTTTCTCGTCTAAAATAAGATTATTTTGTCCCTCAACAACCTTACTCCCTAAAAGATTAACAGGTGTTGCAAATTGATAATTTGCCCCTTTTATATCAGGTAAGTTTGTAATTTTATCCAATTTTTTCACAGATATTTCTTTATCAGTTTTTGATAAGTTTTTAACAGTGAACCCAAAATTAGAACTTTCATATATTTTATTTGAAATACCTTTTACAGTATGATTTAGAATATTACTACTTAATAATACCGTTGATATAATTGTAAGTAGCATAAACATAATTATACTTCTAACCTTTTTTCTAGTTATATATAGATAGGCTCTTTTAAAAGTTGTCATATATATTACTCCTTTCTTTTACCATTTACTAATCTACAAAGTATAACTAGTTAATATTTTGTAACAATTCTTTTGGTTTTTTGTAAATTAATCGAATTGATGTAATACAAATTGCTATTACAATTACCGCTAATCCTATTCCTACAACACTCATCATATCTGTAAGGTTTACACTTACATCTAATGATGTTATCATTTTACTCGCTCCTTCTACCTCTGCATTAGCCCCTAGATTTAGACCTTTTGTTTGATTAGCAACACTCTCTGTAACAGATTTTATAGATTGTGATAAAATTTGATTCCCTATACTTTGACTTACTGCTTTACCTATAAAGTATGAAACGATAAAACTTGGAATACTGATTATAACTAACTCTAAAATAAATTGTCCTACTATTTTCGCCTTAGAAACTCCTAGAGCAAGGTTAACACCAATTTCTTTTCTTCTACCATTAATCCATAGGAATAATATTAGAGATAGTATAATAATACTGAATACTACTGTTCCTATAAATACTCCATTAGTAATACCATATATAGAATCAAGTGATTTTTGTAATACTGGGAAGTTTTGATTACTTTTCACTAGTTCAAATAATTTCCAGTTAATAGGTAACTTCTTAGCTTCTGCTATAACTTTATCTACATTATCTTTACCATCTACTAAAAATATAGCATCTTGATAAATTTCTTTTCCATCTTCGTAATTGTATAAAGTCTTAGTCGTTGTTGTATCTGCTATAAATATATTATCATACAACTCCATGTGACTAGATGTGTTTCCTTTATTTTGGCCTGTGAATATACCTATAATAGTTACTTCGGTTTCTTTATCAGATTTTTTCTCGTTATCGGCATCATTCGGATTACCTTTTAATTTAATTTTGTCCCCTAATTTTAAATTATTCTTTTTAGCGAATCCTTCATGTATTAAAACGCTATTTTTATCAGAGTCTTGTAAATGTCTACCTTCTTTTAATTTTAATGTTTCAGCAGAAAATCTATCATCTAATGAAGAATCGTTAGTTCCACTTACAATTACTGTTTTACTAAATTTCTTTTTGTTTTCTGATTTGTTTTCTTCTAATCTGTGATTAGCTAATTTCAATGGTTCTAATCCAATTAAATCAGCTGACACATTCATTCTTTTTATGTATTTTTTTATACCTGGTATATTTTTAATTTGTTCAATATCCTTACCAACGAGGTTACCAGCACCCCTCGCTGTTCCAGGATTTGTTCTTCTATTTATTTCCATAGAAAAACTACTTGTTATATTTTGAAATGTTTCTTTTGATACCTTATCTGTTGATTTCTTTATAGATATTGTACTTAAAATCATTGTAGACATACTTACTAAAATAAGAAATATGATTAATGTCTTCAATATCTTTCTTGTAATATAAAACCATGCTTTTTTTAATATTGACATACATGTTCACCTCATAAATTATTTTTTTGCTGATTCTAATATAACAAAGCAAAATGAATTGTAAATGAAATAGAGAGAACAAATTAAATTTTTATAATTTGTTCTCTCTATAATTTATTTATACTATTTCCATAAATCTTCTAATAAGTGTGTTTGTGTTCTATCCGGTCCAGTAGAAAAAATAGAAATCTTAACACCAACCAACTCTTCTATTTTACTTAGATAATTACGTGCGTTTTCTGGTAATTCTTCTAAAGTTGTAACTCCTGTAATATCTTCATCGAATCCAGGAAGTGTTTCGTAAATTGGTTTACATTCTTTTATAATATTTTCACTAGCTGGATATTCTGTTAGTATTTCACCTTTATAATCATAAGCTGTACAAATTTTAATTTCTTTTAGACCACTCAATACATCTAAACAGTTAACCGAAAGATTAGTCATACCTGATACACGCGCAGAGTGACGCATTACTACTGTATCAAACCACCCAATACGACGTGGACGTTTTGTAACAGTTCCATATTCATGACCTACTTCACGAATAGTATCACCAATTTCATCGAATAACTCCGTTGGGAATGGGCCATCTCCTACACGAGAAGTGTAAGCTTTACTAATTCCTAAAACTTTAAGACCATTTGTTGGGACAAATCCATTACCAACAGTAATTCCCCCAGCACTAGGATTTGATGATGTAACATATGGATATGTACCATGATCAATGTCTAACATGACCCCTTGTGCACCTTCAAATAAAATATTTTTATTCGTTTTATGTGCATCTTCTAAAACTTTTGATGTATCTGTTACATATTCAGAAAGTTGTTTTCCATATTCAAAGTATTCATTGAATATTTCCTCAACAGTAAATCCTTCTACGCCATAAATTTTCTCAAATACTTCATTTTTTTCTACTAGATTTTGTTCTAATTTTCTCTTAAATAACTCTGCATCTAATAAATCTGCTACACGGACACCACAACGTTTATATTTATCAACGTAAGTAGGTCCTATACCTTTTTTAGTAGTTCCTATCTTATTTTCTCCACGTCGTGCTTCTTCTACCTCGTCAAGTTTTAAGTGATATGGTAAAACAATGTGCGCTCTATTAGATATTCTTAAACCTTTACAAGTAACTCCGCTTTCTTTTAATCGATTGATTTCACCACATAACCATTTTGGATCAACTACTAACCCATTACCGATTATTGATAATTTATCTTCATTAAAAATCCCCGATGGAATTAATTGAAGTTTATATGTTTTACCGTCAAATTTAATTGTATGTCCTGCGTTATTACCTCCTTGATAACGCGCAATAACATCAGCTTTTTCTGCTAAGAAATCGGTGATTTTACCTTTTCCTTCATCTCCCCATTGTGATCCAACTACTACTATTGTAGACATAAATTACCCTCCTATAAAAGTAAGATTTATTTAATTAAAATTTTATTTATTCAAGCAAAAAATTATTATGTTTCTTTGATTATTCGGTTAAAACACAAATTACTTTATTATTCCTACTCAAACATATCCATTATAACATATTTTGCACTGATTTTGTATATTTTTGTGTTAAAAATTCGTAAAAAAAAGAAACCTTTCGGCTTCTTTTATAATTTTAGAATATTCCTAAAATTGTTTCTGTTTCTTCATCAATATCGATATTTAATGCACTAGGTACTTTAGGAAGACCTGGCATCGTTAAGACTTTGTTAGCATAAGCAACTACAAAACCTGCTCCACTACGAAGTTTAACATCATTGATTGTAATTTTGAATCCTGTAGGACGCCCTTTTATTTTTGCATTATCAGTTAATGACACTGGTGTTTTAGCCATACAAACTGGTAAATTACCAAAACCTAATTTCTCTATTCTAGCAATTTCAGCTTTAACTTCATCAGTTAGATTTACACCATCAGCTCCATACATTTCTCGACAGATTATTTCTATTTTTTCTGCAATTGGTGTTTCATCACTATAAAGAAGTTTTAAATCTTCTTTATTGTTATCTATTGCACAAATCACTTTTTCTGCAAGGTCAAGTCCGCCTGCACCACCATGTTCCCAAACTTCTGTTCTTGAAAGTTCAACACCTTGGTTAGCCGCCCACTCTTCTAAAAATGCTAATTCTTTTTCAGTATCTGTTACAAAAACATTTAAAGCAACTACAACTGGCAGATTATACTTTTTCATATTTTCTACATGTTTTTCTAAGTTGGCAACACCAGCTGCAAGTGCTTCTATATTCTCTTCTTTAAGATCTTTTTCTTCGATATTTCCATGAAGTTTTAAAGCTTTTACTGTTGCTACTACTACTGCTGCTTTTGGTTTTAATCCAGCTTTACGACATTTGATATTTAAGAATTTTTCTGCACCAAGATCAGCTCCAAACCCTGCTTCAGTTATAACATAATCAGCGTATTTTAAAGCAGTTTTTGTAGCTAAAATTGAGTTGCATCCATGAGCAATATTTGCAAACGGTCCACCATGAATGATCGCTGGATTATTTTCTAAAGTTTGAACTATATTAGGTTTAATAGCATCTTTCAATAAAGAAGTTATAACACCTTCAATTTTTAAATCTTTCAGATAAATAGGTTCACCTTTTGAGTTATAAGCGACAAGAATATTACGAAGCTTTTCTTTTAAATCAGCTATTCCTTCTGATAAACATAGAATTGCCATGATTTCACTAGCAACCGTAATATCAAAACCATCTTCTCGTTCTAACTCTGTTCCTGCATTTACTTTAATGTGACGTAAATCACGCGCATTCATATCCATAACACGATTGAACACAATTTTATCAATATCAAGTTCGTTACCTTGGAAAACATGATTATTTACTAATACAGCAATAGCATTATGTGCCGTTGTAATTGCATGCATATCTCCAGTAAAGTGTAAGTTAATTTCTTCCATAGGTACCACTTGAGCATACCCACCACCTGCAGCACCACCTTTGCGTCCAAGTACTGGTCCTAGTGATGGTTCACGAAGTGCAACACAAGATTTTTTTCCAAGCTTATTTAAAGCGTCTGATAAACCAATAGTAACTGTTGATTTACCTTCTCCGCTTGATGTTGGATTAATAGCCGTTACTAAAATTAAATTAGCATCTTCTTTTATATCATGTTTAATATTTTTTGTTTGAATTTTTGCTTTATAATTTCCATAAAGAATTAAATCTTCTTCTCTTAAACCTAATTTTGCAGCAACTTCTGCAATATGTTTTTTCTCACATTCATTTGAAATTTGAAAATCTGACTTCATATTTTACCTCATTGTAACGAAAGTTGCTAGGTAGTTCCTATATATCTTTCGCTTTTCTATTTTAATTATTTTTTATTATACAAAACTTTTTAATCTTCTAAACCTGGAATACGTTTATAAATCTTATCAATATTAACCAAGTGTACTTCTAGTGAAAAGCAGCTATCTAATATATCTTTAGACATTTTATTTTGAATAACTTCGTTTTCTTCTAAAAGTTGTCTAAATGGTATACCTTCGAACCAAGATTTCATGGCAAGTGGTTGGACTAAATCGTATGCTTCTTCACGAGAAAAATCATATTTTTCTATTAAATTACTCATTGTTCTTTGAGCAAAGATAACACCATTAGTTGCATAAATATTTTTTATCATATTATCTGTAAATACTGTTAAGTTTCTAACAACATTTGTAAATCTATTCAACATATAATCTAATAATGTTGTTGCATCATTACTCAGGATTCTTTCTGCACTTGAGTGAGAAATATCACGTTCATGCCATAGTGGAATATTTTCATACGCAGCTAACATGTACCCACGCATAATTCTTGCACATCCCGCCATATTTTCACTTGATATTGGATTACGTTTATGAGGCATCGCACTTGAACCTTTTTGATTTTTTGAGAAAAATTCTTCTGCTTCACGGACTTCTGTGCGCTGAAGGTGACGAATTTCTACACCAATTTTTTCAATAGAACTTGCTATTAAAGCCAATGTTGAATAATAATCGGCATGACGATCACGTTGTAATGTTTGTGTTGAAATGTTACTTGACTGAATTCCTAATTTTTTGCACACATAATCTTGAACTTCAGGTGGAGTGTTAGAGAATGTTCCAACTGCTCCAGAAATTTTACCTACTTCTATTATTTTTCTAACTGCTTTAAAGCGCTCAATATGACGGTTAAATTCATCATAATATAAAGCAAATTTCAATCCGAAACTACTGATATCAGCGTGTACCCCATGAGTACGGCCGATACATGGTGTAAATTTATATTCTAAAGCTTTTTCTTTTAATACCTCTTGGAATTTTAGTAAATCTTCCATGATGATATCGTTAGCTTGTTTGTATAAATAACCATATGCTGTATCAACAACATCAGTCGAAGTAAGCCCATAATGAACCCATTTTTTTTCTTCTCCCAAATAACTAGACACATTACGAGTAAATGCAACAATATCATGTTTAGTTTCTTTTTCTAATTCTAAGATTCCTTCTAAATCGAACTTAGCATTTTCAAATAATTTTTTTACATCATTTTCTGGAACAACTCCTAGTTTACTCCATGCTTCAGTTGCAAAAAGTTCTACTTCTAAATATGCTTTAAAACGATTCTCATCGCTAAAGATATTACGCATTTCTTCTCTACTATATCTTTCAATCATTGCAATAATCTCCTGATGTTTTTTAATTAAATCGATCTATCTAAAAATTCTATAAAGACAAATGACCGATGTCTTTTCTGTAAAATAGTTCTTCACAATCTATTTTTACTATCTCATTATACACTTTTTTATATGCTTCTTGCAAGCTCTTTCCTTGTGCACAGACTAATAATACACGACCACCATTAATTACTATATCATCACCTACACGCTTAGTTCCCATATGGAATACAGGTGTAGTGACTTTATCCAAACCATGTATTACAGCCCCTTTTTCACTTTTTTCTGGATATCCTTTCGCTGCCATTACAACACCTATAAAAGCATCTTTGCTCCATGATAATTTTACTTCTTTACCATCAATAATATTATTAGCTATTTCATATAAACTACTTTCTAATGATAAAAGTAATATTTCACTCTCTGGATCTCCAAAACGAACATTAAATTCAATAGTTTTTACACCATCATGACATTTCATAAGACCAGCATACAGTATACCGTAAAATGGCATTCCTTCATCACTCATAGCATCAACCATCGGTTGAACAACATTCCTAACACCTTCATCAATATCATCTTGAGTGATTTTCTTAAGTGGAAGATACGCTCCCATACCACCTGTGTTTAAACCTTCATCGTTATCAAATGCTCGTTTGTGATCTTGTGCAATTTCCATAGGATAAACTTTTCTATCAGAAACAAAACACATCAATGAGAATTCTTCCCCTTGAAGAAATTCTTCGATAACGACACTAGAACCTGCTTTATCGAATTTAGCATTACACATCATTTCTTTAAGTTCAGCTTGTGCTTCTTCTAAACTGTTTGCGATAATTACACCTTTCCCCGCAGCTAATCCGTCTGCCTTGAGAACTATCGGTGCTTTTTGTTTGCTTAAGTACTCTTTTGCCAGTTCGTAATCATTGAAACTTTCATATTTAGCTGTGGGGATATTGTATTTTCTCATCATCATTTTTGAGAATACTTTACTCCCTTCTAATTGCGCTGCAAGCTTAGATGGTCCAAAGGCGCGAACACCTACTTTTTGAAGTTCATCTACTAATCCATTTACTAATGGTACCTCCGGTCCAACGAAAACAAGATCGATATCATTTGTTTTTGCGTAGCTTGGTATTTGGTCTTCTGTTAATGCTACACATACTCCAAATTCTTCAACTGCAGGATTAATTCCTGCCATATGCACTTCGTGACCTTCTTTATGGAATTTATAAGCGATAGCGTGCTCTCTACCGCCGCTTCCTACTACTAATACTTTAGCCATATTAATGTTTAAAGTGGCGTATTTTACTGAAGACCATCGCCACACCTTTCTCATTACATGCATCTATGCTTTCTTGATCACGTATAGATCCTCCTGGTTGAACAATCGCTGCAATTCCATAATCAGCTGCAATATCAGCACTATCTCTCATTGGGAAGAATGCATCTGAAGCTAGCACTGCACCTTTTACTTTTTCTCCTGCTTGTTCTAGAGCTATTTTACATGAACCTACTC
>ERZ772928.1038-NODE-1038-length-12185-cov-8.795713_pt1 | contig 12185 bp, 6 predicted proteins | sample MGYA00511686_ERZ772928 | MGnify/ENA primary metagenome ERZ772928 (study PRJEB29015, sample SAMEA2738063) | human oral metagenome | biome: human oral; feature: human-associated habitat; material: saliva | place: China | collected 2219 ... | reverse complement strand
AAGTTGCAACGATTTTTACACGTTTGTTCATGATTTTTGTGACTCCTTTATATATATGACCTTTTTGGTCTTATTAACTAAATTGTAAATTATGACAAGCTCTTATTCAAGCTAGATAGCTCAATATCGGCTTTGTGTGGGTTGTTAACCACAATCTTACCTTCTGCAGTAAGGCTAAACAATGCTCCTTCTTCTGCAGTACCAAGAATTGGATTTTCAACCATTTTTTCATTACGGATACCAACCGCAACACCACCGATACCTTCTTTAAGAAGTTTAACAGCATGCGCACCCATACGTGACGCCAATACACGGTCACGCGCAGTTGGAGAACCACCACGTTGAATATGTCCAAGTTCTGTTACACGAAGGTCGCTTGTATCCCCAGCTTCTTTTAGTTTTTTACCAAATTCAGCTGCTGACATAACACCTTCTGCCAAGACGATGATATTGTGTTTTTTACCACACTCATAACCACATTTAATGCTTTCTACGATATCTTCAATCTTGAATCCTTCTTCAGGAATGATGATTTCATCAGCACCAGTTGCAATACCAGCCCAAAGAGCGATATCACCTGCGTTACGACCCATTACTTCGATAACAAATGTACGACGGTGACTTGATGATGTATCACGAATCTTATCGATAGCATCCATAGCAGTTGTAACCGCTGTGTCAAAACCGATTGTAAAGTCAGTACCAACGATATCGTTATCGATTGTACCTGGAAGACCGATAGCTGGGAAGCCATGTTCAGTCAAACGCATAGCGCCGTGGTAAGATCCGTCACCACCGATAACAACTACACCTTCAATTCCGTGTTTTTTCAATTGCTCAATCCCTTTAAGTTGCCCTTCAAGTTGAGCGAACTCTGGGTAACGAGCAGAGTGAAGGAAAGTACCACCACGAGAAATGATGTCTCCTACTGAAGCCGCATCTAGGGGATGAATTTCACCAGCAACCATACCAGCATATCCATCATAGATACCAAATACTTCCATTCCTTCTGAAATTGCTTGACGAACAACTGCACGGATAGCAGCGTTCATACCAGGGGCGTCTCCACCACTAGTCAAAACAGCAATACGTTTCATATTGGTTATGCTCCTTTTTCTTTTAACATTCTTATTGATTATACCACATTTGATTTTAAAATTCTTCTATTTTCCGTATTTTTAGCGATAAATCGTTTTCATAACGATTTCATTCAACTTCGCTTCTAATTCATTGGATTTAGCTACAAAATGATGGGGAGAAACGATTGTTTTCTGTTCCTCTTCATACCTGATGATGACTGGGATTTGGCCTTTATATTGGTCTAAAATACGTGAAATTTCTTGATCCGAATCATGATTCTTCACCTGTATCCAAAAGCGTTCAGCAACTGCTTCTCTTATTTCTTGTGCAATCATTTGCAGACGACCATCACGTGACTGGATTTTTCCTTTTATATAGTAGAAGGCTCCCTCTTTTACTTCCTGTCCAACCTGTCGATATAAGTCTGAAAAGAGAGTGACATCCAATTTTTTCTTACTATCATCTACCTGTAAGAAAGCCATGTTTTCGCCCTTTTTGGTACGAATTACTTTTATTTTCTGAACTTCAACCAATATAATTGAGTGACTATTTTCTGACAAATTTCCGATTGGTGTAATTGGGTAAATAGCCTTACTTGCAATAGCTTGCAGTGGGTGTTTGCTGACACCTATCCCTAAGAGCTCTTGTTCCATATAGAATTTTTCTTGATCTGTCCAATCTTCCGATTCCTGCCAACTATAAATGGTATCACCAAACAAGCTTCCTAACTCTTTTACAAATTCAAATAGATTAACTAAATTATTGAATACTTTTTGACGATTTTTTTCAAATAAATCGAAAAGACCAACTTTTACCAAAGGTTCTAGCAGAGGAAGTTTCAAATAATTCTCAGGTAATTTAGCTACAAAATCTTCAATGTTAGAATAAGGTCTATTTTCAAGAATCCAAAGTGCCAAATCCTTGCTGACTCCCTTAATCGATTTCAGACCTAGATAGATGGACTTGTTGGCAATTTTATCGTGATAGGGAATAGTATTGATGGACAATGGGGCTACTTCAAAACCTGCTTCTAAGGCATCTGTTACATAATCACTGTTGGCAGAATTCAACATGACCTGATAAAAGATGGCTGGATAATGTGTTTTGAAATAAGCCAACTGAAAGGCCAAGGCTGAGTATGCATAGGCATGTGACCTGTTAAAACCATAACCTGCAAACTTCTCCATGACATCAAAGACCTGCTCTGCCTTTTCCGCAGTATGTCCAGCTTCTAATGAACCTTGAATAAAAGAAGCTCTCATCTCATGCATGGCAGAGGCATCCTTTTTCCCCATAGCTCGGCGCAAAATATCGGCCTTCCCAAGACTAAATCCAGCAAAACGCTGAGCAACCTGCATAACCTGCTCCTGATAGAGCATAATGCCGTAAGTTGGAGCCAAAATATCCTCCAGAGCTGGATCTAGAACAGTCACTTCTTCCTGCCCATGTTTTCTAGCTACAAAATTATTGATATAATCACTAGCACCTGGTCGATTTAGGGAAGTAGTTGCTACGACATCTTCAAAACAGACTGGTTGAACACGTTTGAGCAAGCGAATGGCACCAGGTTGTTCAAATTGAAAGATACCTTTTGTATTTCCAGACGCAAAAAGAGCTAGCGTTTCTTTGTCTTCCAAATCAATTTCTTCTATTTTCAGATGAATACCTTCTGATTCAGCAAGCAACTCTTGCATCTTCTGGACAAAGGTCAAATTTCGTAATCCCAGAAAGTCCATTTTCAAAAGCCCACTAGCTTCAACTCCATGAGCATCATATTGAGTCAGTGGAATTTCATCACCATGCTTTAGAGGGATGTAATTGGTCAAATCTTGGTCACTGATTACAACACCAGCCGCATGGACAGAGGTTTGTCTTGGATAGCCCTCTATCCTGCAAGCAATTTCAAAGGCTTTTTGATATTCTAGCTTACTATTGATTTGCTGACGAAACTGGAGATTCCCCTCATAGGCCGACTTGAGATTATCACGAAAACTGATTTTCTTAGTAATTGCAGATAATTCATACTCTGGCACACCAAAACGTTTCAAGACATCTCGAAGAGCCTGCTTGGCTCCAAAGGTAGAAAAAGTAACGATTTGAGCCGCATGTTTACTACCGTATTTATTACCAACATATCTGATAAAATCTGGACGATAAATATCAGGAATATCAATATCAATATCAGGCATGGTATAGCGTTCACGATTGAGGAAACGTTCAAAAATCAGATTTTTCTCTACTGGGTCAATCCCTGTGATATCTAAGGCATAGGAAACCAAGCTACCAACTGCAGAACCCCGTCCCATACCCATATAATAGCCATTCGAACGTCCAAAACGCAACAAATCCCAGACAACCAAGAAATAATCATCAAAGCCCATATCATGAATAACAGCCAATTCTTGGTCTAGACGTTCTTGATATTCTTTACTAGACAACCCCTTCTGAGCAAGCCCTAGTTCAGCACGTTCTCTCAACTCTTCTACTGCTGGTTTCGCTGGGTTAAAACGAGGCAATTTCAGACTCGTATCCAAATCATAAGAAATATCTGAAATTAGCTTTTCTAAGTTTTCCAAGGCTTGAGGAAAACGTTCTTGGAATAATTTCTCTAAAGAACTTGCTGATATAAAGACATCTTGTCGCGAGCGTAAAGGGACTTCTCTGAGCGGTAGGTTTTCTTTGATTGCTGTTAAGACTTGCAGAACTTCTCTATCCCTACTTTCAAAGGCATTGACCCGATAGAGGGGCAAGATTGGATGATGAAATTCGCTGGCTAGTGTTTCCGGATAAACCCCTATATAGTAATCACAGCCTAGATTTAACAACTCCAGTCCATCAAAATAAGGCACAATTACCGCGATATCCTCCAGGTACTGGGACAGGACTGACCAACTTTTCTCCCCCTGCATCTTGGCTGTTGAAAGCTTCATCAACTGCTGATAGCCCACACTAGATAGAGCTAAAAAGCGCAGATTCACTTCCTGAGCATCCACAAATACAGTCATTTCAAGCCCTAATAAAGGATGAATGCCATATTTTTTTGTAATCTCTAGAAAATCAAATGCACCATAAAGATTATCAACATCCATCATAGCCAGATGAGTATAGCCATAGTCTTTTGCTCTACACACATATTTTTCTATTGAGACGACACTCTCCATAAAACTATAGACTGTTTTTGTATCCAGTTGTGCTATCAATTTACACTTCTCCTCTATCATTCTAACTATATTATACCATTTTCAAAAAGAGAAAGAAAAGAACCTGAGATATGAAATCTCAAGTTCTTTTACTATTTGAATGAAAAACTGTATCTAAAGAGATTCGAAATTATTTTTCATCTTCTCTTTTCTTACGAGCTACCAATCCAAATCCACTCAAGGCTCCTAGAAGTCCAAGTGTTGCTAAATCAGCATGATCTTTTGTACCAGTATTTGGAAGTTCATTTTGACCATCCGCATACTGTGGTGTAGCAGGCTCTGCTGGTTGTTCTGGTGTCACTCGAACTACTGGTTGTTCAGGAATCGCAGGTGTCACTGGAACAGGATTTGGTGCAGAACTAGGCTCTGGCTGAGGTGCTGGAGCTGGTTTTGGAATCGGAGTTGGATTTGGACCTGGGTAAGGTCTTGGTTCCGGTTGTGGTTTTGGTTGTGGTTGTGGTACTGGATCCAGTTTCGGTTCTGGTTTTGGTTCTGGCTTGAGTTTTGTATATTCCACAATCACTGTCATATCTTTTGTTGGTGGTGTAATTTGTACCGCATCCACTTTTGCTTTATTTGGAGAATTATAGTTTTTAACACTTGGAGATTCTACTGCAACCCAGCTTGCTTCACTCCAGTTTCCTTCAGTTATTACTCCTGTGACTTTGTTTCTCACATTTGTTCGTGTGATGGTCGCTGTTTGTTTAACAGTATCTGCAACTTCTTTTGTCTTATCCGCTGCATCTACATACTTGATGGTACGTGTAACTGTTTTACTTTCAACTATATTTTCTGTTCCTTGCCTATACTCAATTACTTCTGTCACATCTTTTGTTGTTGGTGTAACTTGTACCGCATCCACTTTTGCTTTACTTGGGGCGTTATAGTTCTCAATTAATGGTGATTTCACCTCTACCCACGTTTGTTCTTTAACTACCCAAGCCTGATTTTCATCAGTCGTATCTACTAAACCGTCATTATTTGTATCATAACCAAGTATACTATTTGTAAGTGGATCCAATAACTTAGTTCTAGTTACAATGGCTTCTTGTGTAACAGTAGGTGCTTCTTGAATCAACTGTTGTGTATCTTGATCTTTATACTGAATGGTACGAATTACTTTCTTTTCTTCTGTCTTAGCTATATTTTCTAATACTTGTACAGTACGGACAATTGGAACTGCGTATGCTCCTTGATTCATAGTTATTTCAGTTGGTAACTTTCCATCAATTCCTTTAGTATCTAAAGCAGCATACGTATAAAAAATCTTCAATTCTTTATTTAAGTACTCTGGCTTATTTAATGAAGCTTTTAAATCATCTAAACTTAAATTACGTTCTTTTATCACACCATTTTCAGTAATCATAGCACGAACATGTGTCTTGTCCACACCAATTCTATCACCAGAACTTGTTATTCCTTTATCTTCTAATTCAAACGAATTACTTCCTAATTTATCAACAAATTCTGTATCTAGTGTTGTCTTTCTAAGTTTAACTGCTGTTGATAAATCTCCAAAGCTCTTAAAGTAAGGACGAGTAGTTTCAATTTGGAATACTGATTTAGCTGGAGAAAATAATTGTTCTTTATTTGCACCATTATACATATAGTATTCAACATTTGTTATATGTGAAGATTCATCTAAACGTGTTTTCTCATCAGATAAATAATTATTATAATTAGAAATATTATTAGTAGTAATTGTCGCTAAATCTAAATCTGACATACGATAAAGTCCTGTCAACTGAATTTGACCACCTACTCCTAAATTAATTCCAGTTGCTTGTTTTTCATAATTTTCAAGATTAGCATTAATATCATCCATAAAATGTGTAATCAAACGATTTCTCAAATCTTGGAAAGTATAACTAGACCAAAAAGATTCTACTGTTCCACCATTATTGACTTTTTCGAATATTTTTTGACTACCAACAACAGACTTTCCTCCTAAAAATCTCTCTCCAAGATTATCGAATCCAGCCTCTGTAATCCCTAATTTTGTAGTCGTATTAATATAAAATTCATCCGAGCTTGTTTTTTCTATATTAGATTTTTCATTCATTTGTTTCCCAGAAGCAGATGTTGCCGTGAGATGAGCACGAGCTCCCGTTAAATAAGATCCATACAAATCTGGACTTCCACCTCTCATCGTTAACCATACATCATTTCTTTCTGTATTATAACGTGTTGGTATTACAAAATTATTTTTATTAGCAGGATCTAAAATATACTGGTCAACTGTACTATCTTCCCCATAACCTAAAAGATTATTCATCACTTCTAAGTCAGATACTGATCCTCTTGTCCAACCACTTCCCCAGCTTTTGTCAACTTTTTTCCAAATATTTGGTTGTTCTCCAACTGTTAATCTTGAAAAAAGATTTGGAACTTTCACAGCATGTTTTTGTCCATTTTTTTGATAATAAATTATCTCATAAGGTAGTTCAAAGCTTGTCTGTTGTCCAGTTTTCTGAGTTGCATTTGCAGCATTCCCTTTTTTATCTGTTACTTTATGATGATAGGAATAACGATCTTCAGGAGAATACCCAAATTTCTTCCAAAATTCTAATACCGAAGTATCCTCTGAAAGATCATCTCCATAAGTAGTCTTTAATCGTGTAAATTGATTGGCATTAACTAGGTCTTTAACTTTTTTAGTTAAAGTTTCCCCCAAATTTATAGATGGATTATTATAATAGTTTTTACCCGTTACTAAATAATGAGGAGTCGATTGAGTAACTGATAATTCTTCACTAGCAGGACTTTCTGGGCTTTCATTGACAGTTACAGAACGTTTTTTTCTTACTAGTTGCTTATTCTCTTCTTCCAATTTATTTTTTGGTAATTGAATTCCTTCTTCTCGAACTTCTTGTGTAGAGGATTCTCCTATATTTTTATGACTATTCTCTTCTAACTTTACTTCTTTATGATTTTGTTGTTCCAAAGTTGTTGATAAGTTGGTTTCTTCTTTTATATTAGAATTTTCATTTGAAATCCTACTTGTAGCCTCCGTTCTAGAATTCTCTGCACTAGTTGTTATTTTAACTTCATCCGCTACTACAGGGATTTCTATTCTACTAATACAGAACTGCCCTATTACAACAGAAACAATCCCTACACTCAACTTACGAATTGAATGCCTTTTCATTTTTTCGAACTTCATATTATCTACTCCAATCCAGTACTTAGTAAAATATTAAATCTTGTCTTTTTATATATCACTCTTAAAAGTAAATGTCAAGAATTTTACTATTTCTTATTTTGTAGTTACTATTTTTGAAGATAAAAAATGACTCCCATAGTAGCACTTGTGATAGAATCTGACATTGCAGATTCTATCACCGGAAAATTTGAGACCTAGGCTCAAATTTTAGACATGAGATTCGCTTTAAAGAAGCTACTGGCATCCTTACTACTATACTAGGAAGTCATTTAAAAATTATTCTTCTCTTTTCTTATGAGCAACCAATCCAAATCCACTCAATACTCCTAGAAGTCCAAGTGTTGCTAAACCAGCATGATCATTTGTACCAGTATTTGGAAGTTCATTTTGACTATCCGCATACTTAGGTGTGTTAGATTCAGACTGTTCATTTGGTCCTTCTGGCTGTACAGGAACAACCGGAGTTGGTGTTGGAGTTGGTTTTACTTCAGGTGTTGGTTTTACTTCAGTTTCTAATACATATTCATAAATAACATGAGTTGAACCTTCTTTTAAAGAACCACTCTCTGCATCTGATGTTGATGAAGTACCAACAAGAACATAATTTTTACCATCAACAGTGATTTTTTGAGGGCGTTCATTACTATCTTCTCCAAGATTATAAGTAATTAGCTCTCCATTTGAATTATAGATAGGTGTTAATGCAACCTTTGTATAAGTATCTTTAAGTTGTTTATTCGTACCTTTAATTACATAATCAACAACTACATCTCCTTGGTATAATGCAGAAACATCTTGGTCAGCCATGTCCTCTTTTTCAGATATATAATACGTTACCGCTGGATTAGCTCTTAAGCTAAATATTTCAGCATAGTGGAAAAATGTTTTTATATCAAGATTTGTATCTTCTGGAATATTAGTCCAATCACCATTATTTGGCGTAATATAAGTGCTAGGATTAGTCACTGATTTTATTAGATGTCCATCTTTTACATAACTATCATCTATCGATGAAGGATTTTCAAAACGAGCAAGCCCTTTGCTTCCTTCTTCAGCAACAAAAGAGTGATTTGGATACTCTTCTAAGTTTTGCGCACCAGTTTCATACCCCTGAATTCCACCTTCTTGACTTGATTTCCAAACCATTCTAGCGTCAATTGGTAAATATTTAATATTTTTCGCGATTTCAAAAGGAAGTGTGATTTCTACTTTAACAGCCTGACTCTTATCAAAGCTAGCATATAGTGCGTATGTAGCTATTTTTCCATTTTCAAGAGAGGCATAGTCATACTTACTTGTATTAACTACATATGGTTTTTTCCCTGCAGCAAGCTCCTCAGAAGTTGGTGTGTCAAAAGTATTCTCTCCACCTTTCAATGTATCGTCATAAGAAACTTCTTTCATCGGCTCATTTACAGTCACTGGATTACCTTGTGAATCTCTAGTTCCTATAAGCGTAAAGTTAACTGTAGCACCCTCAATTTTAGGAAGACGAATTAATACATCACTCACTGTTTGACCATGATCACTTGAATGCATTCTTTGAAAAGCAACTGTATATGGATAAGTTACATTTTTTCCATCTTTACTTAAAGTTGCATTTTGTCCCTCTACATTGACATGACCACCTTCGTTAATAATATTTTGTTTTGGCACGTCACACTTAGTAATGATTTTATCTTTATTATTAGTTGCTGCTTCATTGCTAACCGCTGTAGTATTTTCAGAAGTATTATTAGTTGCTACTTTATTACATACAGCTGTAGTATTTTCAGAAGTATTAGTAGCCTCTACATCAGCTGCATTAGCTTTATCTCCACCAACAAGCGCAAGACTAGTAGGTATAGCTGCACACATTAGTAAATATTTAATATTTTTCTCCATAAAATATTTCCTCCTAATTTATTGATTATTAAAATATCCCCATATTTCACTTGTTAAAAATACGAACTTTTTTTAAAATTATCCACAATTAATTATAATACTTAAAATTTAAAAAATCAATATTTTATGTGTTCCTATCTGTAAATAAAAAATAAAAAGAATAGTTCCTAAAAAACTATCCTTTTTTTAATTTTAAAATTCACTATATACATACTCTTGAACATTAGAAAAGTCAGTCATAAAGCAATAGATTATTATCCCCATAATTACAATATAGAAAAATGCCGTCCAAAATATAAGTCTATGTTTATCATTAATTTTATTTTTTAAGTTTATAAAGATCTCTTTCAAAATCAATCCATCCTCTCCAACCTAAATGCATTGCGTCAAACATGTAGTATTCTTCATATTCTTTATTTGAATAGTCCATTACTTCTATATTATTATTTTGAGCAATTTCTTTTATTTTATTATAAGCGACTTGGCGTGTTGCACTATCTATACCTGTATAATCACTCCACTTCCCATTAGCTGGAATAATAGCAAATTTCATCTTAATATTTAAGTCCTTAACTATCGATAACAAAATATCTAAGTCCTCATATTCTTTAGAATCATCATACTTAGTGTTCTTTGAACTATTTTTTAATTGATCATATTTTTCTCTTATGTACTTATCGTAATATGTGTTATCAATTTGATAGTCATTGTTATTAGTTTTCTCTTTAGCTTCGGTCGTAAATTTATTATCTAATTGATCCCAATTATAGTTCGGTGTATTTTCACCACTCTTTGAGTAATTTTCCTTACCTTTATTTCTATAAAAACTATATTTATTTTTAAAAGAATATATATAATTATTTAATTTCAAAAACTCTCCTGTAATAACATTACCCTTACCTTCAACAAAGTATCGTTTATAGCTTTTATACTTATCATTTAGCTCTTTATTAGTAGATGAAAGTTCAATTACCCTATTAATAAACTTCTCTTTAGTTTCCTTACTAATCTTATCATTAGCCATAGTATTATAGACATGTTCATCAGAAATTCTAGATAAAAATGCGTCTTTTAATATTCCATTTTTATTATCGAACCATTGAATTGACTGAATCATAACTATTTCATTATTTCTAACATCATCACCTATAGAACCTAGCGTAATCGCATGAATGATATTTTGAGAATTACCAACCCCTACTTGCATAATATTAAAATCCCCATAATTAAAAATCTTCTTAGGATGGAAATCTTCATTGATGGTTGTTGTTAACTCAGATGAACCTAATAACAACACAGTATTCGACGTCATATTTTCTAATATCATATCCTTACTTTTATACTTTTCATAAGATATATTGTAACGCATACTATTGTCATTAACTTTATAGTAATCTTCGATTTTCTTTACATATGTTCTATCTAAAATAAAAAGTGTTATTAATACCAAAATTATTGATATTAAAAATGCCCTTAACTTTATCATTTTTTATTATTTCCTATTTTCTATATATGAAATTACCTTATTTGGTGTATCTATTTCTTCATATGTTACTTCCGTCGGCGCTATACTTAGACCAAATATTTCCTCGATTCTTACTAACATCTCAACGAACGCTAATGAATCCATTAGACCTTCTTCTTTCATATTTATGTCTAAATCTTCTCTAACTACATCATCTTCACAGATTTCTTCCAACATATCTAATACTTGTTCTTTTACCATCTTCTTATTCTCCTTTAAATAAATTATTTATTTAATAAAGTCATTAATATTTTATATGGTTCTCCTGAAAAAATATATAAACCAAATATCACAAGGTTTATCGTTATAAACCAGCTACATACTTTATACCATGCTTTATTTTTATTTTTCTTATAAAATTTACTCTTCTTCTGATAATATTCAAACCCCGCCATAAGTATACCATGGTAAGCCCCATAGACAATATAGCTAATTGTTAAACCATGCCAAAATCCCATTAAAAGCATATTTACCATATAGGCATACATTGCTGTATTTAGTCTTTTCTTGAATCTTTTTTTCTTTGTTGCTTCCATAAAGACTCTTGAGAATACAAAGTCTCTAAGCCATGTTGATAGTGTTATGTGCCATCTATTCCAGAAGTCTTTTATGTCTATACTTAGGAATGGTTTGTTGAAGTTCATCGGTGTTCTTATTCCTAAGATGTTACTACTACCTACTGCCATTAAACTGTATCCTGCAAAGTCGAAGAATAGGTACAATGTATATAGATACATGTATTTTAATGAATAGACAAATGTCCCATTGTTTATTAAACCTACTAAGTAGTGGTAACTTAATGTTGAGAATACTATTTTATATAGTAATCCTAATATTAGTCTGTAGACTCCTTCTCCCGCCAATTCTAAGTACTCTGTCCTCGGCATTCTTTCTTTTATTTCGCTCATAAACCTTCTACTTCTGTCTATCGGTCCTGCACTTACAGTTGGGAAGAATAGTAGGAATTGTACATATTCTACAGCACTAATTTTTTCTTTTATTAATCCGTCTGATATTTCTATCATAATTTGTATTGTCTTAAATGACATATATGATATTCCAATAAAAGCTAATAAATGTAAATGTGTTACCGCAAATATTTTATTTATTACTAGTGGTAATATCGATAACATCACTAATAATTTTAAGGATTTTTTATTTTCTGTTTTTTGTGCTATTAATACCAATATGTATTCATATAGGATAAAACCTATTAGGTACACTATCATTATTGTACTTTTTCCATATATAACTACGGCAAAAATTACCGACAACGCTAAGATGTAATACTCGATTCTTTTACCTAAATAGTTTATAATAAACCCTATTATTA
>ERZ772928.1037-NODE-1037-length-12192-cov-3.450029_pt1 | contig 12192 bp, 7 predicted proteins | sample MGYA00511686_ERZ772928 | MGnify/ENA primary metagenome ERZ772928 (study PRJEB29015, sample SAMEA2738063) | human oral metagenome | biome: human oral; feature: human-associated habitat; material: saliva | place: China | collected 2219 ... | reverse complement strand
CAAAGCCAAACAATCTGCTCGATAATAAAACAAAATATGTTTAGGCTCTAATGACCGATTTGGGTTAATGTTTTCCAATATATTCTTTTGTTATAATGTCCCCCATAACCGATTTGGGTTAAAGTCTAATTAGCTTTTTCAAAAGAAATCATAAAAGGAGATTGTACCAGAGTATCAGGTTTTACCAATGATACTTCTGGTACAATCTCCTTTTATTTTTTGCTTTCTCCTACTGCGCATTAAAGAGATGATAAGGGAGAAAAGATGAAAACGTGCGTCTTGTTTGTAAATTCCCTTTTGTTCAGACTATGCCTTTTCTGCATAATATCCACCCTTTTCTTTGATATAATCAATGAGTTCTGCGAAGATTTGATTTTGTCTTAATGTTGGCTCGTTACCAGTAAGAATCAACTGTTTGCGCGCTCTTGTAATGGCAACATTCAGTTTACGGTCGATGGGTTGACCGTCTTCGTAGAATGTGTTGGCGGTGAGGAAGTCGAGTTGATAGCGACTTTGGATGGTGAAAGAATAAAGAATGATGTCACGCTGGCTGCCCTGATAGCGTTCTACTGTGTCAATACTGATTTCTTCTAATTCGGGAATACCGAGTTTCTCAATCTCCTTTCTAATCATTGCAATCTGATTGCGGTAAGGTACGATGACACCAACAGACTTCTGTGGGTCGAAGTTTTTGCCGAGTTGTCGGTATAAACGTCTTAGCAGGTCGGTAATGATACGTGCCTCCTCCGTGTTTACCTTCTCTGAAATATTCAGTTGTCGACATGGCTTTGAAGGGATGAAAATCATACGATGCGCCTTCAAAACATCATCGGTCTCGTCTTCACTCGCTTCGTTATAAGCCAATGTCTGCTCTAATTGGTGCGCTAATGGTACACATTCAAGTTGTTCGCGTGCATAGAACTTACGATTAGCAAAGTCGGCAATATCCGGATGCATCCGTCCTTGTTTGTGCAGTGTACCAATAAAATCAGTTCTCCCTGCTGCCCGCTCGGTTAGGATAAGGCGTTCGAAAAGAGAGTTAGCGCAAGAGTTAAGGTGAATTGCTTTCACTGTTTCGTCTTCAACAAGCACTTCCGTATCACTCTGTTGTACCACCGCTGGCAGCTGTTTATGGTCGCCAATTAGTATAAACTTTCGGATAGCCCGTCCTCCCCTGTGTTGGCTTGTAAGTAAACCAATAATATTTGGTTCTAATATTTGACTTGCTTCATCAATGATGGCGAGGTCGAAATGCTTGATATTAAAGAGTGCAGCATTGCTGTTCATTGTTGAGGTTGTGGCTACAACGATGCGTGCATCTGCTAAGGTAGACTTTATGCTGTTGAGGGTTGCGTTGTCATCTAACACTTCCTTCAATAAATGGTCGCTATATTTCGGATCACAACTGAACTCATTACCGATGCGGATATAGTCAAGTTCGTTCTCTGTCAGCATATTACAAATCTCGTCAACAGCACGATTTGTATAGGCAAGGAGGAGGATTGAACTTTGAACTTTGAACTTTGAACTTTGAACTTTAGGCTTTTCTGCCAACTGTTCACGCACAAGGAATTGCAGGGCTTGTGAGGTTTTGCCAGTGCCGGGAGGACCGATAAGAAGGAAATAGTCCTGCGCCTGCTTTGCTTTCAAGATGATTTCGTCATAATCGGGATGGTAGCTGTGGGATAAGGTCAGCGACTTATTGATGCGTGGTGTGCGTTGTCCTAAGAGCAACTGACGGCGTTCTTCGTTTGAAGTGATGAAAGTGTAAAGACTTCTGATAGCTGATGTGCCACCGATGTCACTGCCTGCATGCTCAATAGCGAAGTAATCTCCGCTGATAAGATCAGGGTTTTGCTGTCCGTCATTGAGGTGTACAACAAGTCTGTTGCTATGTATCTCCTGCAAAGAACCTTTGAAAAGAATACTCTTTCTCACGTCAGGAGCCTCGTTCTTCTTGTACGAATAGAGGTAAATCATATCTCCTCTGCGAAAGTTAGGGAGGAAATCTTCGCCCTGTTGGGGTACAGCGAGTGTAATCGTATCATAGCCATTGAACGAGCTGCTACGCTCTTTCTCAATGATAGTCAGCCCTGTATAGATGTTTCCTGTCTCTTTCTTCTCTGCAAGAGGCATGTTCCATAGGTCAGCATTACTGTTTCCTACACCTTCCTGTACACCCACTTTCGACACTAATTGTTCCTTGATAACAAAGGTCATCATACGTGTGAAATAAGCACGTTCGAGGTCGTTGAGTTGGTGAAGTGGTGCCAGTGTCTCAGTGAGTTGTGGTAAGAGGTATCTATTGTAGAAGTTATCGTTTTGTTTCTCAACGTTCAATGTTTGCGGTGTGAGCAATGGTAACATCCTATCAAAGCCATTTTCAGCCATCCAAAACTCGGTTGCTACGGCTTGATTACGGAAGCGGATAGCTTCACGAATCAGCTTTTGCAGTGGCTCCACTTCGAGGAGTCCGTCGGGTAGGGGATATTTAGAATACAAGAGTTGGATGTGTGCATTCTTCGGACTGAGTTGGAAGTTATATTGCAAGATACCATAGTAGAGCAACACCTGCACGTAGTGTTTCTCAACATGGAGTGAGCCATGCGGATTTTTGTATTTGCGTTCAATAAAAGTATTCTTGCCCGACTTCTGCTCAACAAGTAGTTTTAAGTCGGTTGTCATCAAGTCGACACGACCCTGTATGCCCAATCGCTCGCATACAAATGAAGGTTCAAGAATCGCTTTCTCACGGTCGAAAGTTTGGAAGATTTCGTCAACAATCCCCTTGATATTCTCCACCTGTCGTTCTGCATCTTGTTTGAAAGTTGCTGCATCAAAGTCGGGACAAGTCGCATAGTCCAAAGCCTTCTCTCTGAAGTTAGAACGGAAGGTTTCTTTAATGTCGTATCCTGCAGGATGATTGATGATATCGTCGAGAGCAGAACCAGCGAAGTTACCTAATACAATGTGTTTATTGCTCAGGCGGGGGGTAAGTCTGTTGACAGTGAAAAGCAACGGATGGTGTCCGTAAGTCTCAAAACAGTTTGCTATGGTAGAGATATCTATCAGATAGTCTGGCTCAACGACGATAAGGCGCGGTATGACCTTCTTTCGGGTGACAGTGCAGTCAAGAAGATTTAGCTGCATCCCTTCGCGTAACATCGGGCGTAAGTAGCTGAAATCAATGTAGTCTGGTGTGTTCAAATAGTCCACTAACAAGAGTTCTTCGCTACTGTCTTGATTGGTTACAGCTACCTGAATAGTACTTTCGTCCCACTCTCTTACGATACAACGAATGTAACGATAATTCGTAATCTGTATATTCTCCGTTGTGCGTCCACGTGCTGGAATTTTCCCAACAAGGAACGAAGGGATAGCTTCCTGTACAACAGCAGACACGAAGATAGCCAAGGCACGACAGTCGTAAGCCACATCTTCCGGGAGAATAGGAGCGTAAGAGTTACTGTGCCGACGCATTTTCTGGATTGCCACAATATCCTGTGGGGCAATGTTATGCTGCCTACAGAGCGACTCCACCTGCGAAGAAAGGTTGCCGAAACCATGTCGGGTATTCTTTAATCCTTCATGACAAGCAATGACGAGTGTCTCGTGCATGATAAGAGCCTGTGCTTCAGAAGGTGCCGAAAGGATGTCAGCGATACGTGAGAAAAGTTCGTGTGCCATTATGATAATGTTTCTCCAGTCCTCTTAATAAAGAAGAATTGTTTTTATACTATGCGTGAGGACTAATTCGTTGGGTTATGTTTTGAGTGGGTGTTATTGCTTTTTCGTCAGTTGGTTGTGAGCGCTTTTTATTGCAGAAAGCCTATTGTTGTGAATTATTTTCATGAAGAGAAGAATTTATTTTCATGAAAATAAATATTTCTTTTCACGATGAAAAATATTTCTTTTCATGAAAATAATTCGCAAAAATGAGTCTTTTCGCCTGCTTACTGTCCTCCTAAGCGTTCAAAGAAAGTGATAATTTCCTCCCAAGTCTTGAACTCTTCGCTACCGAAAAGTAGGCTTGTGCCGAGGAAATCGTCATGTTCAGTACTACTGATGAAGTAGTCGCCATAGAGAAGTTGAGGCTGGTTGGTGAAGATTGTATGGTTCCAAGCTGGTGCGCTGAAGGCATCTTCTATCCATGCCTGTTGTTCAGTGATGGCTGATGGATTGTTGGTTGGTGCAGGACACACAAAGAATACGTTGTAGTTATCAAGTAAGAACTCGTAAGCTTTGTTTAAACTTGATTTCGGTTTGCCGTATCCATCAGCGAGTGTGTCCTGATCAATGAGTACCGTACGACGCTCGCGCCCTTCCTGTCGGTCGTCAATCCATCGGATAACGGGCATGAGGTAATGGAAAACAGCTTTCTCGATGAGTCGGTGTTCACCATGAAAACGGATCGCCTGAGGGTAATGTTCGTTGAAAAGGTCGAAGGTATGGACAACAGGGTCTGCATCACCAAAGAGTCCGAAGACGCGTTGCTGCTCTTCCTCTGTCACTTGTGAGAAACACTTTTCAGTTATCTCTTTGTATTCCTTTACCAATGCTTTGGTTACGATAACCTCTTGTACGCCATCTTGTCGTGGATTTTGGAACACCTGTTTGCCCATCATATTCGTCTCGCTGATGGTTGTTCCCATTTGAAAAGCGGGATTCACGCAGATACGGTCGACACCATAAAGCATCTCGGTGTACATACCTCCCATTGAAGTACCAATAATAAGGTCGGGCTTTTCGGTGTCAACAAGGTTGCGTAATAGTTCCATTGCCTCCTCAGGATGTATGGGGAGGTCGGGCGCAATGACTGTAGCTTCGGGCATATAGTCCCTCAGTATCTGTACCGTATGACTTGAACCGGCTGACATAAAGCCGTGAACGTAGATAATCTTCTTTCCTACCATGAGGTCGGGAAAGGTCTTTTTATATTGATTTTCCATTGTTTCTTTTTAGGAGTTAAAGGAGTTGAAGGAGTGAAAGGGAGGGAGATGAATCTGGAGTTAAAGGAGTTAAAGGAGTGAAATGGAGTTAAGACAAATGTGTTGTGGGTGTCTTTATATTGATTTTCCATATTAAAAACAACTCCAAGTCTTCCCATGTGGCACTCTTTTTCATGCCCTTTTAAACGAGTATTTGTAATATAATCGTGTGATAACTATACCCCCTCTTTTTCCCTCTTTGCCTCCCCTCCCTTCGGAGGGGTCGGGGGAGGCTTTTTATATCAGTGGCAAACTGATACCATTTATCTTCTGATAGATGTCGAGGGCATAGATATCTGTCATTCCACTGATGAAGTCGAGTACTGCCATGATACGTGTTTCAAGGCAAGGACTTTGGATGTCATACTGGCTTGAGAAGCTTCGGATAAGCTGCTGACTGTGGAAGTGTTCAGGCTCAACGGCAGCACCAATGAGTGCTTCCATCAGTGTTTCCATAATCTTATAGCCTGATAACTCAACGTCGAGGACTGCTTTACTGCGGTAAATCCTATCCACTGAGACCTCTGTACAGTGTTTGTAAGCCTGTCGGGGAAGCTCGGAAATATGCTTGATGAGCGACCCTTCGAAGGTTCCATTGAGTATCTCCTCTTCGTGTTCTACAAAGACATTGACACATTCTGCCTCCAATAATCCTACGGCACAGGCACGGAAGTAAACAACTTGTTCGTTTTGGTCGGTCACACCCTCGTCTTCTATGCGCTTTCTAATGCTCTTTCTGGTTTCTTTATCGAAGAAGCCAAGGAGCAAATCGGCTGTCTCTTCAAAGGATAGGAGCTTGAGTTTGTGTGAGTCTTCGATATCCATAATCTCGTAACAGATATCGTCTGCTGCCTCCATAAGGTAGGTCAACGGATGCCGAACATAACAGATACCGTCCTCAGAGCTATCCTTTTGAATGATACCTAATTCATCAGCAATCTTCTTATAGGTTTCTTCTTCCGTTGCAAAGAAACCGAACTTGCCGTGTTTGCTGGCATAAGTGGAACTGAAAGGATACTTTACGATACTCGCTAAAGTGCTATAAGTCATTACGAAACCACCTTCTCTTCGGCCTAAGAAACGATGGGTCAGCAAGCGGAAAGCATTGGCATTGCCCTCAAAATGAGTAATATCTTCCCAGAAGTGTGGGCTAACTTTCTCCTTCAAGCTAATCCCTGGCCCCTCTGTGAAGAATGCCTGCATAGCCTTTTCGCCACTATGCCCGAAGGGAGGATTACCCATGTCGTGTGCATAACAAGCTGTCTGTACGATGGTTCCAATCTCTTCAAAGAGCGTACCACGCAACTCTGGGTGTATTTCGATGAGTCTTCTTGCAACGTCATCACCTAAAGATTTACCCAAGGAAGCCACCTCTAAAGAATGAGTTAGGCGGTTGTGCACAAAGACACTACCCGGAAGAGGGAACACCTGGGTTTTGTTCTGTAGTCGTCGGAACGGTGCAGAGTAAATCAATCGGTCGCTGTCACGCTTAAATTCAGAGCGATCATCGTGTCGAAGGGCGTGACGCTCTTCCTGTCCGAGACGCTTGTTGGATATGAGTTGTTGCCAGTTCATTGCGGGATTTTTGGGTGATGGGTGTTGAATATTGGGTGTTGGGTGTTGAATGTTGGGTGTTGATGAATTCTGTTTATGATGTATTGGCAGCTTGAAAGCTACACACAAAAGTAATTAAAATTGGCTAAAAACAAGTTTTTTACTTCATAAAATGTATGAATGTGGCTTTAAATGCTTAATTTTGTACCTTATTATATGGCAATGACACAGATAAAAGTAATTAATAAAGGGCATCAGCAGCTTCCTGCTTATGCAACTTCACAGAGTGCGGGGATGGACCTCCGCGCTAATATCGATGCACCTATCGTATTGCAACCAATGGAGAGAAGACTTATTCCAACTGGTCTTCATATTGCACTTCCAGTAGGTTTTGAAGCACAGGTGCGCCCTCGTAGCGGTCTTGCTTTGAAGCATGGACTGACCGTTCTCAACTCTCCCGGTACGATTGATGCCGACTATCGTGGTGAAATCATGGTACTGCTTATTAACTTCTCGAATGAGCCTTTCATCATTAACGATGGAGAACGCATTGCGCAGATGGTCATTGCACGCCATGAGCAGGCTGAGTTTGTTGAGGTGGAAGTACTCGATGAGACTGAACGCGGTGAAGGTGGATACGGCCATACGGGCGTGAAGTAAAGACAAAGAAAGAAACGATAAATGTTCAATAACGTTATATTGAAAGTCACAAAGATGCGCCGTACCCTCCTTGCTCTTGCTTTGTTGGGCGGCTCTTTGGCGATGCATGCTGATCGAGAGGATAGCCTTCAAAGTTATAACTACTTCTTCCTTGAGGCAATACGACAGCAGGATATGGGCAACCTTACGGCTGCCTTCGACCTTCTGCGTCATGCGCACGACCTCAATCCACAAGCTCCAGAGGTTTATTATCAGTTAGCTGCTTTTTATGTGGATATGAAGAAGGATGCTGTGGCACGTGAATACTTCGAGAAGGCAGCAAGTCTTGACCCCGAAAACTCAGCTTATCAAGAGAAATTAGGAAAGCTTTATGTGTCACAGAAAGACTATCCTAATGCAATAAAAGCCTTCGAACGCCTTTATGAATCCAATAAAACGCGTTCTGACGTACTGCAAATTCTCTATCAACTCTACGGTTCCCAGAATGATTACAAGATGATGATTAAATGCTTGGAACGTCTGGAAACACTGGAAGGAACCAATGAGCAGATTTCACTTAGTAAGATGCAACTCTACGAACAGATGGGGGAAAAGCGCAAGGAGTATGATGAATTGAAGTCACTCGTTGACAGTCATCCGCTCGATCTTAACTATCGTGTGATGTTCGGAAACTGGCTTTTGCAGAATGGAAAGAAGAAGGAAGCACTTCAAAAGTATCGTGATGTACTGAAAGAAGACCCTGATAACTCGCTTGCCAAGCTTTCCATGATGGATTATTATAATAATATTGGAGACAAGGCAACCGTAAAAACAATCATACAGGAACTCTTGCAATCGCCAAAAACAGAAAAGGAAGCGAAGTTAGAGTTACTCCGTCAGGTCATTACAAGCAGTCAGAAAGATAATACTCCAGATAGTACTGAGGTGATGAGGCTCTTCTCTGTAGCCTTAGCTGTTCCTCAAGAAGATGCTGATATCTATATGCTTAAAGCCGCATATATGACACTTCGCAAGCAACCAAAGGCTGCAGTCAATCGCGTTTATGAGCAAGCTCTTGAGGTAGAACCCGATAATTCGCGTGCAAGAATAGCATTGATACAGAATATTTGGGACACACAAGACTACGATAAGGTCATCGCTATTTGCCGACCAGCCATAGAATACAACCCAGATGAGATGGCATTCTATTATTTCCAAGGTATGGCTCAGTTCCAAAAGCACGACGGTGACGCGGCACTGGAGACCTTCCGCAAGGGAGTTGGGCAGATAAAGCCAGACAGTGATCCAAGTATTGTTTCAGACTTCTACGGTATCATGGGTGATATCCTGCATGAGAAGGGTCGGAATAAAGAAGCTTTTCAAGCCTATGACAGCTGTTTGCAGTGGAAAGCAGACAATGTGGCTGCGTTGAATAACTATGCCTATTACCTCAGTGAGGCGAATGAAAACCTCACAAAGGCAGAGCAGATGAGCTATAAGACTATTAAGGCTGAGCCAAATAATAGTACTTATCTTGACACCTACGCATGGATTCTTTTCCAGCAAAAGCGTTACGAAGAGGCAAAGATATATATCGAACAAGCGATTCGTAATGACTCTACACTGAGCAACGTAGTCAAGGAACACGCTGGTGATATCTATGCACAGACAGGCGATATAGAGAAAGCTCTTGAGTTCTGGAGGAAGGCTCTCGAAGGAAATAAGGAGAATGCGACATTGAGAAAGAAGATAGAACTAAAGAAATACATAGCAGAATGAAAAAAACTAAGATATTACTTGTAAGCATGACTGCTCTGCTGTTGGCATCATGTGGTACAAAGAAAGCTGTGATTCAACAGAAACCTGTGCAGGATAACAAGGTTGCACAGCAGACAGCACCTGCTACAAAGGATAGCAAGATGCAGAGTGTTGTTGTCATGCAGCGTGTTGCAGACAATGCACTTTACCAAAAGAACCTTGTTTCAAATCTTACTTTTACGCTCAACGATGGGCATAAGGACATTACCGTACCAGGTATTCTGCGTATGCGTAAAGATGAGGTTATCCGTCTACAGTTGCTGATTCCAATTCTTCGTAGTGAGGTGGGACGTATCGAGTTTGCAAAGGATTATGTCCTCTTCATCGATCGCATCCATAAGCAGTATGTAAAAGCAAGCTACGATGAGGTAGGATTCTTGCGTGATAATGGAATCAACTTCTATTCACTCCAGTCGCTTTTCTGGAATCAAGTGTTCATCCCTCGTCAACAAAAGGTGAGCGAAGCAGACCTCTCACAGTTTGCTGTTGATGAGAGTAAAGCACAGACAGAGGGTTCTACTCTGATAAGTCTTAAAGACGGAAAGATGGATTATAAGTGGTCAGTTAATCCTAAGAGCAATCAGATTGTCCTAACAACTGTTACTTATAATAGCAATACACATGGTGCTTCAAAACTCTCATGGAGTTATGATGACTTTAAAGCGTTTGGTTCAAAGCTCTTCCCTGCAAGTCAGATGTTGACAATCAATACACCGAAGTTTGGACAGAAGCCTGCAAAGACACTTAAGGCAAGCTTCGATCTTGAGAGCTTCAGCGATGCCAGCGATTGGGAAGTTTTTACCACACCATCTGATAAGTATACAAAAGTAAGCGTAGAGGATATCCTCGGCAAACTAATGAACTTTTAAATGAAACGTCTTTCTTTATTATTCATATTGTCAATAATGTGTATGCTGAGTGTTTCTGCGCAGCATTCACGTAAGCATAGGAAGCAGCAAAAAACAGCTGTGGCTCAAGCCGTAGAACCCCAAACTACCGTAAAAGGTAAGGGTAAGAAAGCTGTAAATGCGATTAATAACAACCACGCTGTAGCACCTGCTACTCCTGTAAAAGGTCAGAAGCCAATAGTTGAGAAACTGCAAACTCAACCCCAACTGAAGGGCAAACAGCAGCAGGATAAGTTGCAACACCAGCAACAACTCAAGGGACAGCCACCTCAAGTGAAGGGACAACAACCTCAACTCAAGGGTCAACCTGCTCAAGTGAAGGGTCAGCAAGTTGTCCGTGGTAAGGGTGCTGTACGCAACGCTCATGTTGGTAAGAAGGGTGCAAAGGGTCCTGCATACGTGACGACAGAGGAAATCAAAGGTTTACAACAGCAAAACTTGAAGTTGCAAAAAGAGATTTCAGAGCACGAAGAGGAAATGAAAGTAAAGCAGAAGGACGTTGACGACCGTCTGCAGAAGATTGTACGCCTTGATACTGAAATCGGTCAGCACCAAAGAACGATAGATACAATCGCCACAGATATCAAAGGATTGGATTCGAATATCGGTATTCTGAAAGGTCAGTTAGCTTCTCTTGAGTCACAGTTGGGTGAACGTCGTGCTCGTTTCATCCGTTCTATGCGTTACATGGCACGTCATCGTAGTATTCAAGACAAGTTGATGTTCGTCTTCTCGGCAAAGAACTTGACCCAGATGTATCGTCGTCTTCGTTTCGTACGTGAGTATGCTGCCTATCAGCGTGCGCAGGGTGAACAACTCAAGGCAAAGCAGATGCAGGTAGATGAAAAGCATACACAGCTGAAACAGGTACGTGTCAATAAGAGTAATCTTCTCTATAAAGACCGCCAGGTACATGCGCAGATGGAGCGTAAACGTGTTGAACAGCAAACGGTTGTAACCTCTCTGCAGAACGACCAAAAGGTGTTGCAGGGTGTTATTGCTCAGCGTCGTCAACAGCAACAGGCTTTGAATGCGCAGATTGACCGACTTATTCAGATTGAAATACAGAAGGCGCGCGAACGTGCTATAGCAGAAGCAAAGGCGCAGGCTGCCGCTCGTGCCGCTGCTGCTAAGAAGCGTGCAGAAGAATTGGCACGTAAGAAAGCCGCTGCAGAGGCTGCCGCCCGAGAGAATGCGCGCCGTATTGCAGAGGCGAAAGAGCGTGAAGCAAAGGCAAAGGCTGCCGCTCGTGCTGCTGCTGAGGCTGCCGAGAAGGCTCGTCAGGAAGCCGCTGCTCGTGCTGCTGCAGCCAGAGCTGCTGCAGAAAAGGCACGTCAAGAGGCTTTGCAGAAGGAGCGTGCTGCTGCTCGTGATCGTGCTATCCGTAAGGCAGAAGAGCAGGAAGCTGCTGCTAAGGCTGCACAGGAAAAGGCTGAGGCTCGTGCTGCTGCCGAGCAGGCTCGTGCTGATCAGATGGCTCGTGAGGCTGAGGCAAGCCGTGTGGCTGCCGAACGCAAGGCTGATGCCGACCGTGAACGTGCTGCTCGTGAGGCTGAAGCTGCAAGAGCTTCTGCTGCTGAAAACAATGATATGCTCAGTTCTGCCGATCGTGCGATAACAGGTAACTTTGCCAATAACCGTGGTAGATTGCCAATGCCATTGTCGGGTCAGATAGTTAGCCACTTTGGTCAGTACAATGTGGCTGGTATGTCAAATATTCGCTTGAACAATGATGGTATCAATATCAAGGGTGCTCCTGGCAGTGCTGTTCGTAGTGTCTTTATGGGCGAGGTGAGCGGTGTCTTCATGGCAGGCGGTATGAGTGTCGTGATGATTCGTCATGGTATTTATATCTCTGTTTATGCTAATTTGGGTTCTGTCGGTGTCAGCAAGGGACAGAAGGTTGGTACGGGACAGACCATCGGAACCGTTGGTAGGACTGGTATTCTTCAGTTCCAGTTGCGTAAGGAGACTGCTAAGTTGAATCCAGAGCAGTGGTTGCGTTAATAAGCATCCTATCTTATATATTAATAATGTGGGCTTATTGAGTTGAAAGTGACGATAATTCGCTTTGTGTTTTAGCGTCTTTCCAAGTTTAATAAGTACGTCATAACTAAATTATCTTCATGAGAAGGAATATTTCTTCTCATGAAGATAATTCTTTTTTATCATGAAGAAGAATGTTTTTTATCATGAAGAAAAATCTTCTTCGGCAGCTGTCAGGTAAATCTTTTCCTTCTATTAGTTAGCTATTTGCCTCTTATTCCCCTTGTTATAATGGGTTT
>ERZ772928.1034-NODE-1034-length-12231-cov-7.085496_pt1 | contig 12231 bp, 9 predicted proteins | sample MGYA00511686_ERZ772928 | MGnify/ENA primary metagenome ERZ772928 (study PRJEB29015, sample SAMEA2738063) | human oral metagenome | biome: human oral; feature: human-associated habitat; material: saliva | place: China | collected 2219 ... | reverse complement strand
CCGCCGAGCTCGTCTCCCACCTGGACGACTGAGGGCGCGCAGGACGATCAGATCAGAAACCGCCGACCGGTAAGCGCCGACCGGCCCACGCCCGGTTCCCAACCCTCACCGGGGCGAGGGGCAGGCTCGATCAGAGCCTCAGCCCGACTATCAGACCTGACACCACCCGAACTGCACGAGGGTCGGGATCCAGTGGCGGAGGGTCGGGTGTACTCCACAGGGTCCGGGGGTTCGTGCAGTACGCACAACCCCCAACCAGTACACCCCCACCCTCGTGCAGTGGACCGCTCTGAAGAAGACCCGGCTCAGATCATCGTCGAACCATGACTTCTGGGTCCCCTGCGCGAGCGCCGGAAGGGACCGGGCAGGGACCGGTGGGGTTGCCCCCAAGGTGAGAGAACCTGGATGTGCCGCCAAGAACCTGGCGGACCCACTCCCCGCGCAGCCACGTATCCACAGCGCTGACATCAGCGCGCCAGCCCTCGAAGCGCCTGAAATAGATCGTTGGAATCTTGCGGTTTCTTCTCAGGCTGGGAGGTCAGCGCGTTGTTGATGTCAGCACCGTGGACACTCTCGGGCCCTTCATCGACAATCAGGGCCCTTCTCATGGACACTTCGGCGCGCCTCGGGGTTCCGGGGCCAGGCGGCGCCCGGCTACCCGACGGCGGCTGAGGGCTGGGCCGGGGGCACGGCGCCCCCGGTCAGGAGCTGTCGGGCGCACAGCCCGGCGATGCACTCCTCGGCCGGGTTGAGGCCGAGCCGGTTGACGTCGATGTGCAGCAGGTCCAGAGCCCGGCGCCCATCGGTCCCCGCTCCCATGACCCCGATGGCGCGCCCGGCGTCGTCGGCCAGCTCGCCGATGGCACCGGCCGCCTGGCTCCAGGACGGGATCTCATCGAACTGGAACTCGATGACCTCCAGCAGCTGCTGAACGATCGGCCCCAGGGCGCTGCCGTCGCGCAGGTGCGCGGGAAGCCGTGATCCCCACATCCGCAGGTGGGCGGAGAGCAGCTCGGCCTCGGGCAGCGGCGCGCTGCGGGCCGCCAGCGCCAGGAACCGCGCCGCCAGGGCCGCCCGCGGCACCGGCCTCGGGATCTGCCAGACCTGGTGGTCCAGGCACCATCGGCTGGAGACGTAGAAGTGGCGCTCGGCCTCCTCGACGCCGGCCACGCCCCCGTACTTGCCGTACTCGGGGCCGTAGACGCCGAAGGCGATCCCGGGCCGGCTGGCGCCGATCCCTCCGGTCATCGGGTCGGAGACGAGGCGCTCGACCGTGCGCACCTCGGTCCGCTGGGCCACGGCACCCAGCTCGCGCATGCTCGCGTAGGCCTCATCCAGGACGCCCTCGACGGCCTTGAGCCGCAGCCGGATGTGGTGGCCGCGCAGGTCGACGAAGCGCAGGAAGTGCGCCGAGCGGATGTCCCACTGGCCGCGGGCCCGGGCCAGCCACTGCGCGATCTCGGGCAGCAGGGCGTCGGTGTCGTCCCCGCCGGCGCAGTAGATCCGCGCGTACAGCCAGCCGACGCCCTCACGCTGACCGGCCATCGCCGCGCCCCGCTGACGCATCGCGCTGTGCTGGGCGCGCAGGTTGCCGAAGTCGGCGGCCGCCATCTCCAGGGGCTGGATCCCCGGGATCGAGCCGCCCGCCTGCGGCTTCGCGCCCTCCAGGCCGACCGTCCCGGCCTGGCCGGCCTGACTGGGCTGGTCCACCTGACCCATCTGGCCCACCTGGCTCGCCTGCCCGGCCTGCCCGGTGCGCTCCGCCTGCTCGCCGGCCCGCGAGCGCCCGCCGAGCCAGCGCAGCCTGCGGGAGCGGATGAGCCGGCTGGGCTGGTTGCGCTGCTCGCGCCGGTTGGACTGGACGTCGTCGTGCGTGCTCACGCCATGCCTCCCAGGTTCTTGGGCCACTGGAGTCCCACCAGGTACTCGGCCACCGTCGGCTCACCGTCCTGGGTGAGCCCCAGGGCCTCGCCGCGGGCCGGCAGGGCCTCGACGAAGCTGATGTGGGCGGCGCCGGGGTCGATCCAGCCGCGCAGCGCCAGCAGCGAGACCGGCGAGGTGAGGTCCACGTAGCGGGGCTTGTGCTGGTCGAAGGTGGCGCCCTGGGAGGGCATGTGCTGGTGGACGAACACCTCCGTCGGTATCCCCCACTGCTTGCGCAGGTCGTCCATGTGCAGCAGGGTCGTGGTCAGGTCGCGGTCCATGAGCGGGGCGATCTGGTGGGCCGGGAAGGTCCAGGACTCGCGGCGGGTCACCAGGCGGCCGGCCACGGTCCGCTCGGAGTGCATCACCTCGTCGGGCAGGGGCCCGCTGAGGTCCCGACGGCGGCTGGTCCAGTGGTCCGCGAAGGGGGGCAGCCGGGACCAGGGGTCGCTCAGCAGCACCAGCCAGGACAGGTAGCCGCCCAGGAGGTACTGGGGGGTCAGGCCCAGGTAGGCCAGCCCCACGGGCCCGGCGTCGTCGGCCAGGAACAGGGTGCTCGTGGCCGGGTCGTGGACGAGCCGCAGGGAGCTGAGGGGGACCGTGTCCGGCGCCCCCGGCTCACCGGGCAGGCCCAGCGGCGGCAGGAGCCCGCAGGAGACGGCCTGACCGGTGTTGCACTCGGTGCTGGCCTGGATCTCCAGGACCCGCTCGGTGCCCCAGGCGGTGCGGATCCGTGTGGCCAGGCGCTCCCGGAAGCCGGAGCCCAGGAGCCGGTGGAAGCGGGCCTGGAGGGAGCCGTTGGCGTTGGTGAAGGCGTTGACGACGGTCAGGCCCCCGCCGGCGGCGTAGGTCCGGGCGCTGGGGGCCACCGGCTGGAGGAAGGCGCCCAGGTGCCTCGGCGAGCCGGAGAGCCCGCCGGACAGGGCGGCGCGCTCCTCATCGGGGCCGGCGGCGTAGTCGAGCCCGGCGGCGCGCAGCATCTCCTGGTCGCCGTCGGGGGCGTGGGCGATGGTCATGAAGAAGGCCAGCGGGTCCTTGCACACCCCGCCGTTTCCGAACAGGGAGACGAAGCGGGCCACCATGAGGTCGTAGATGTGGGAGCGGGCCACCCAGGGGTCGGCGAGCTCGCCCAGGGTCTTGACGTCCTGCTCGAAGGGGGCGTCCTCGAGGGGGTCGACCCAGCTGCGGGTCGACTCGCGGTCCTCGTAGAGGAAGCCGCTGGGGCGCTCGCCGAGCTCGCCGTCGGGGAAGACGCGCTCGGCCAGGCGCACCGTGCGGTTGAGGAGCTCGGCGCGGCCGGGCCCGTCGGCGGCGCCGACGGCGTCGTCGAGCCGGGCCAGCCAGGCCAGGTCCTTGCCCCACTGGCGCTGCTGCTCCGGTGAGAGCGAGGCGGCCAGCAGCGGGAAGGGGTTCTCCCCGCGGTACCAGGGCACGTGCGGCACGATGGCGCCGGAGGCCAGCAGCCGCTCCAGGCGCAGGCGCGGGTCGGCGCCGCCCACGCGCTCGCAGGCGTCGCGCACGCTGAGCACGGCGTGCATGCCGCCGCCGGTGAGGGCGTCGTGGGTCTCCTGGAGCCAGCGGGCGGGCTGGATGGTCTCCTGGCGGAAGACCATGCCGTTGCCGTACTCGTGCTCGCCGACGACGGTCAGCGCCTCCGCCTCGACCTCCCGGGAGGGGTACTGGCCGTAGGCGCCGGCCGCGTCCGGGCCGGGAGCGGCGCTGTAGGCCTGGCGCACGGGGGCGGGCTCGAGGTAGAGGGCGCTGTCGGGGGCCAGGTCCTGGGCGGTGGCGCTCAGGATGCGGTAGGCCAGGTGGGTGGCCACCATGCGGTGGCTGCGCCCGGTGGAGGGCTGGCCCGCCTCGTTGACGGTGGTCAGTCCCGAGAAGGGGCTGGTCTTGAGGGCGGCCCGGGTGGCCAGGGTGTAGAGGGTGCGCAGGACGCGGGGGTCCTCGAGCCTGCGACCGCGGGCGGCCAGGGTGGAGATGAGGGCCGGGGCGGCGATCGCCAGGGCCTCCTGGTAGCCGGGCTCGTCGAGGCCGGCCGCCAGCAGCTCGCGGCTGCGGTCCAGGTCGACGTCGACCAGGACGGCCAGGCGCGCGCGGGTCTCCTCCTTGCGGGCCACCAGGGCGTCCCAGCGCTCCAGCAGCGCGCGCAGCTCAGCGGGCAGGGCGGCCAGGACCTCCTCGGACAGGCCGGTGGCGCGCCCCTGGAAGACGCGGCGCTTGGCGCGCAGGACCGGGCGGCGCTCGGCCTTGTCCAGGGTGGGGACGATCTCGTAGAGCGGGTCGAGCAGCTGGTCGGCGGCGCCGTCGAGCACCTCGTCGAGCCGACGCAGGTAGTCCAGGGTGCCGATGACGGCGGCGCTGGTCTCGGGGACGGCCCGCACCGGGAGCCCGCCCAGACGCACGAGGGTCGGCAGGGCCACGGCGGGCTGGGCCAGGGCCGGGGGCTCCGGCTCCGATGCCGGTACCGACGCTGGTACGGCGGAGGACGGAGCGGACGGGATGGGCTCCCCGGGGGTCACGGCGGATACGGGCTGCGGCTGTGGCTGTTGGGAGGGGGAGGCACCGGCACGAGAGAGAACCGGCTGCGTCATAGGAGGAAACCTTTCACGAGGGCGTACAGCCAGTAGCCTATCCATACAATGCTCATCACGAAGGCCAGCAGTCCGAGAAGAGAGCACGCCAGCCCGTAGATGAAGTAGCCCCAGCGCACCGCGGGCCGCATGACGGCCAGGGCCGGCGGCAGGGGCTGGCGCCTCAGGACGCAGCGCAGCACGAACATGGAGCGCCCGCGCAGGTTGACCGAGCCGGTGGCCGCCTCGACCGCGGCGACGCCGTCGGACTGGGTGAGGGGGTTGAGGTTGGTGACGAGCATCGTGAGCTGGAAGGCGCACAGGGTCAGGGCCACCTGGCGCACCGTTCCCGTCGAGGCCCAGGCGATGGCCGCCTCCAGACCGCAGACGACGCCGTCGGAGAAGATGCCGGCCAGGGCCAGCATGGTCAGCCCGCGCCGGGAGCGCACCCGGTAGGAGTCGGTGCGGTCGACGTAGGCGATGGGGATCGCCCAGAACATGAGCGCCACCCCCAGTCCCCGGATGGGGGTGCCCAGGTAGCCGGCGACGATGGCGTGCCAGGACTCGTGCAGCAGGATGCTCACCAGCTGGATCACCACCGCCGTGATGACGACGAGGACGCCCGGGCGGGGACCCCCGGCCAGGGAGCTCAGCGCCATCGCCCCGGCCGCGTACCCGCAGACGGCCAGCGCCAGGAAGACCCAGCTGAGCGCGCGGGCCGGCAGACGCTGGAGCAGGGTGACGATCGGGGCGACGATCCGGTGGTACTTGCGGGCGATGATGATGCGGGGCAGCCACCAGCCCCCGCTGCGGCGGGGCCTCTCGACCTTGAGGTGGCGGGCCTGGCGGGGCTGGGCGGTGTGGCGTCCGCGGGTGCGCCTGGTGCGCACCGGGGCCTCAGGGACGGCGGGGGCGGGTTCGCCGCCTGCCAGGAGGCCCTTGTCGCGCAGGTTGTCGACCAGGCCCGTGATGCGCTTGGCACCCGCCTCGTCGATGTCCTGGGGCAGCTCCTCGATGATGGTCGGCAGGGGGCGCACCCCGTCGAACTGGCCCACGATGAAGGCGGCGGCCGCGCCGAGCCGGTGGTACTTGCCCGAGTCGGAGTCGAACAGCATCGGCTGGTTGTCCATCCCGACGATCAGGCTCACGCCGCGGCGCAGGCGCGGGATCGGGTTCGTCGGGGCGCTCCCAGGGCTCATCGGCGTGCTCGTCGCCGTACTCATCACCGTGCTCATCGTGGGCTCTTGGCTCCCTCAGGTCGGTTCGCGGGGCTCCGGGGTACCACCAGTGGCGGGTAGGGGACCCCGGTCCCCTACCCGCCACCATGGGGTCGTCAGCAGGACGTCGTCGACGCGCTGGCGGCGCAGGCCGGGCACGAGGCCGAGGCCGCGCTGGCCGGGCACGAGGCCGAGGCGGCGCTGGCCGGACAGGACGCGCTGGCGCTGCTGAAGGCACAACCCAGGGCGTTGCCCTCGGGCAGCTCCTCGACGCCGAAGTCACTGTCGGCGAGGGTGAGATCGATGGCGCTGTTCGTCATATGCTGTTCACCTCCTTCTCTCAGGTGTCTGGTGGGCAGGAGCGGGACCCCTTCGGGCCCCGGGGGTCCGGTCTGCCGGGACCGGACCCCAACCCCGCGAACGGGGTGGTCTGTGGGACTCTGTGACGCGGTATGCAGTTCTGGGTCCGTATGGCCGACGGCTGTCAGGGGCGCTCGCGGCTGGTGGGCCGGGGCTAGCCGGCCGCCTCATCGGGCGGTTCTGTCTGCGGACTGGCGATGGTGACGGCGAACATCTGGTGGCGGCTGACGCCGTCGGAGTCCAGCAGGTGGCGCACCGCCGAGGTGGCGAAGCCGGCGAAGACCGTCCCCACCAGTCCCCGGGCGGCGGCACGCAGGTGCAGCGAGTAGATGAGGGCGGCGCTGCGGCTCATGGTGAAGCGGTAGCCGGCGGCCCCGCCCCAGGCGTCGGCCTCATCGAGGTTGGCGGCCACCGAGACGATGGCGCCGGCGCGGGCGAACTCCTTCTGCACCGCCATGCCCTCGATCTCCTCGGCCGGCGGCAGGGGGCGGACGAGGTCGACGCCGTCGAGCCGCACCCGGTAGATGCCGGGCTCGGCGCCGCGCGGGCGCAGGAGGAGGACGAAGGGCTCCAGGGGGCAGGCCTCCGCGTCCTCTCCCCAGGTGCGCGCGTCATCGGCCAGGGCGTCACGGACCATGCCCAGGAGGGGCTCGGCCTCGAGCGGCTCGGTGCCGTAGGTGGTCGACGACGAGCGGCGCTCGAAGGTCTCGTGCAGGCTGTAGGGGTAGGACTCCTGGGGGCCGAGGGCGAGCGCATCCGGCCCCTGGCAGTCCAGCGGCGGGCGCGGGCGGCGCGCGGCCAGGCCGTCGGAGGTCGGCTCGGCGGGGCGGGCGTCCGATCCGGCGGAGAATCCGGCGATGAGCTCGCGCAGCGTCTCGAAGTCAGTACGCACGGCTGCCTCCCAGGTCGACGACGATGCAGGCCGGCTCCCGGGCCGGGTCGGTGCCCAGCGCCCGGGCGATGCGCTGCTCGTCCCAGCGGGCCCGGGCGCGCAGCGGCACTCCCAGGGCGTCGGCGACGAGGCGGATGACCTCGAAGGAGCAGCCGCAGTCCTGGACCGCGATGCGCAGGGCGAAGGAGAAGTACTTGCGGGCCACCTTGTCCACGTTGCCGGTCAGGACGATCCGGGCGCCGACGCCGTCGGGCAGGGGCTCCGTGCCCGTGTCCGACGCCGAGGGGCCGGGCCCGATGAGGGCCAGGGCGTGGTCGCGCTCGATGTAGACGTAGGTGCCCGGGGCCGGCCGCTGCCCGGCCGCCCCCTTCACCTCGTGGCCGACCCGCCCGCGCTCGGGGACGAGGACGTAGGCGGTCACCGAGCCGATGTTGCCGCCGGCGGCCGTCCAGCGGCGCAGCTTGGCGCTCAGCGGGGTCTGGGCGGCATCGGCCGGCCCCTGGCCGGTGGGCTCGGAGCCGAGCGGCTCGCGCACACCGACCGACAGCGCCAGGATCGTGGCGAGCTCGCTCAGGGTGGGGCGGGCGAGGACGTCGGGCTCGGCGCCGTCGTCGGTGAGCGGGTGCGCGATCGGCCAGGGCTGGTCGAGGCGCTCGAGGTCGGCCGGCGGCAGGGGCGTGCGCGGGCAGACCGGCCAGTCGCGGAACTCGCGCTGGAGGCGCAGGTTGGAGGGCTTGTAGTGCTGCTGGTGGCCCTTGGAGTCGACGAAGGCGGCCGGCGGGATGGCCACGGACTGCTCGTAGCGGGCCCCCACGGGGGCCGAGGGCGCCACCGGCACCGGCTCCTCGCCCTGCCCGGCCACCGAGCAGACGGGGCAGCCGGGGCGGGAGACGACCGGGCGGTCGGAGTAGGTGAAGGTGGCCAGGTCCGTGCGCCGGGCGTCGCCGGGCAGATGGGTGACGGTGGCGCGGGCGATGAGGGCGGCCACGGCCCTGGCGGCCAGGCCGACGACGATGTCGTGGCGGGCGGGCTCGGGGCGCGGGCCGATCTCGGGCTCGTCGGCGCAGGCGCAGGCCAGGCAGGGTGAGAAGGTCTCGTCAACGTAGGGGCCGACCGTCACCGCCTCCTGCTCGGCGCGCACCCGCAGCAGCGCGATGCCCTCCTCCCGGCAGCGGCGCGCCACCTCCTGGGAGCGGGCCGCGGAGTCGGCGGTCTCAACCAGGACGGTGAGGGTGTCCCCGCGGCGGGGGGCGCTGTCGAGCCGCACCTCGGGCAGAGTGGGCTCCAGGGCGGCGACCATCTCTCCGGCCAGCTCGGCGTCCCCGACGACGGCGACCCGGGCGGCGGCCAGGCGGCGGGCGGCGTCCTGCCAGGAGTCGTTGACGCCGGTGGAGTCGCCCAGGCGGGAGAGGAACCGGGCCAGCTCGGGCGCCGGGTCGCCGGGGGCGGGCTCGGTGTCGCCCTCCTCGACGATGCCGCCGGTCCACAGCAGGGAGACGGCCTCGAAGGCGGCCTGGGGGCCGATGCCGGTGACCTCGCCGATCTCGTCGAGGGTGCGGGTGCCGTCGCAGGCCTGGAGCAGGGGGCCCATGTGCTCGCGGGCGAAGGCGCCGCCCAGGACCTGGCTCTTGCGGGCGCCGTCGATGATCCAGCCGGTCTCCTCGGGCCGGGCGCGCAGGCCCAGGCGCACCACGGGCCTGCGGGGGATGCGGAACTGCAGGTCGCGGCGGGCGGCGCGGCCGACGTCGCCGGCGCGCATGACGGAGCCTGTGGCGTCCCCGGCCATCTCAGGCCACCTCCCCACGTCGCTCGGGCAGGAGGGCCGCGAGCGCGGGCAGGCCGTCGCGGCGCCCCTCGTAGCGGCCCGAGCAGGTCTCGCAGCGGTCGACGGCCACGGTCGGCGAGCAGGTGGTGATGCCGGAGACGAGGTCGATGGTCCACACCTGGCCGCCGATCGGGGCGACGTCGTCGGTGCTCTGCGCAGCCGGGGCCTGGGGGTCGAGGGCGTCGAGGGTCTGCAGGGCCAGGGAGATGAGGCCGGCGCCCAGGAGCACGTGGTGGTGGGCGTAGGCCTGCTCCAGCGGGCCGTGCTCGGAGACGACCTCGGGGGGCAGGGGGCGGTAGCCGTGCTGGCGGCGGCGCCGGTCGTAGCAGCGGTAGCAGGCGCTGCGGCCGGGGACCACGAGCGGCCCGCAGCGCAGCTCGGTGGGGAAGAGCTCCAGGCCCAGGGAGGGCATGGACCGGGTGAAGGAGAGGGTGTCGAGGTCCTCGCGCAGGCCGGACTGGTCGGGGTCGGCGATGAGGACCGCGCGGTCGGCGTAGGGGATGTAGGCGCTGACCAGCCCCTGATCGACCGGGATGACGACGTCGCTGGGACCGGCCAGGCGCGTGGCGACGGCGCGCGCGAATCCGCCCTGGGGCAGGTAGGCCGTCACCGGACCCGTGGGGGCCTGCGGTGCCGGCGACTGTGCCGGCAGTGCGGCCGGTGCGGGCGGCGTCGTGCTCATGTCGGGTCGGGGCTCCTGGGTATCGGTCAGTGAGGCGGACGGAGATGCGGGCATCGGGCTCAGGCGAAGGGCTGGCGGACGGGGTTGATCCCCGACTCGTCGTGGACGGTCAGGCCCATCGCCCGGGGCGCCTGGTAGAGGCGGGGCGTGGCCAGGTAGCGGGCGTGGTGGCTGAAGGACAGGGGCATGGCCTCGGGGATGAGGGCCTTGATGACGTGCATGCCGACCTGGCGGGCCTCGTCGGTGGTGATGTCGACGACGATGGCCTCGGCGCCGGCCCGCTCCAGGTTGGCGACGACCTGCTCCAGCGGGTCAGGGCCGGCACTGCCGCCAACGCCGTCGGCTCCGGGCCGGGACGCCGTGAGGGTGCCGATCTCATCGAGGGCGTGGACGGGCCGCTCCCCCTCCAGGAGGAAGTCGAAGACGTGGCGCATGGACAGGTCGGCGTCGGCCAGGGCGCCACCGACGACGGTGAGGTCCTGGCCCTTGATCTCCTGGGCGCGCGGGCCGCGGGCGTGGCTGCGCAGGGCGATGCGCAGGGAGGCGAGCTCGCGGTAGATCTTGGCCAGCGCCCGCTGCGGGTCGATGTCGCAGGTGGCGGCCACCACCTGGGCCAGCTCGGGGTCGACCTGGGAGGTCTGGACGGCGTAGAGGGTGGGGACGCCGTAGTCGGTGGTGGCGTCGAACAGGTGGGTCTCCAGCTCGGTGGAGGTGCCGACCCGGTGGTACTCGGCGACCTCCTCCCCCAGGGTGGAGGGGTCGACGGCGACCGCGGGCAGGCGCAGGCGCTGGAGCCAGGTCAGGGCGATGGAGTCGCGCTCGATGACCTCGAGCAGGCCGCCCAGGACCGCCTCGCGCAGGTCGGAGTGCGCGGCGGTGCCGGTGGAGATGGGGTTGACGAACTGCTCGGAGGGGGTGCGCACCGGGAAGTTGAGGTATGTCAGCACCGCTGGGACGAAGACCTCTCGGCCGCGGGTCAGGGACCAGCCGCGCACCCATCGCAGGGGGACGCGGGGGTCTGAGGCGATGAGCCCGCAGTCGGGGTCCGCCAGCTCGGTGGCCGAGCACGCTGGCCAGCGTTCCGGTCCGATCGCGGCCTCGCCGAGACCGGCGGGGGTGTCCCACACCAGCTCCTCCTCCGTCCATGAGCAGCTGGAGTAGCGCTCCATCGTCTCCACGATCGCGATGTGTCTGGCGCGATCGGCGTCGATGGCCCCGCCGGCCCCGTCGAAGTTGCCCGCCTCGGCACGGTGATTCCAGGTGCGCTGTGACCTCAGCGCCTCAGAGGGATCACCCAGAAGACCGGTCCAGATCGCGAAGACCGGCTCTCCGGCCGCTTGGGGCAGCTCGGTGGAACGGGAAACCAGGCCGAAGGGAGACTCGAGTGACGCAGCACGAGCCAGTGATGGCGCGACGCCCTCAATGAGCGCAGAGCGGTACACGGACCCTCCTTCCTGGGAACGACAGAGGAGGCACACTTGGGGAAGTGCCGTTGAACATGAGCCTGCCGGAATCCGACGGGGCCTCGCATCGCCCTTTGATCTATTGCTTTCCTCGCCGTTTGGATGGCTCCCTCCACCTTTCGTCGGGGCGCGTCTGAGGGCGTTTACACGGCGATCATCTTTTTTCAGGTAGTTTGTTCACTGTTCCCAGCAGACCGCGCCCCCCACTGATCGCGGACTGCACACATCTGCCCAAGGAGACTCATGTCTTCCCAGATTTCTCCCGATTGTGTCGGCCTGGCCCTGGTCGACGACGACGCGATGGCCCTGGCCCATCTGGAGTCCTACTTCTCTGATGTCGAGGACCTCAAGGTCCTCACCGCAACACGCTCACCGCGGGCCGTCCTGCGGTTTCTGCAGTCGCACCAGGTCGACGTCCTCATCACCGACGTCCATATGGAGCACATGGACGGCGTGGAGATGACCAGGGAGGTGCTCCGCCTCTCGCCGTCGACCCGGGTCATTCTGCTGACCACGGTGGACACCGACGAGGACCTCCTGCAGGGCCTGGGGGCGGGCGCCAGCGGCTTCCTGCTCAAGAGCGCCCCGGCCGAGGAGATCATCGCAGCGGTGCGCACGGTCCACTCCGGGGCGAAGGTCGTGGCCCCGACGCCGACGACGCGCCTGATCGACTACGCCCTGGCCTCCGTGCGCGGCGCGGACGGCAGCGTCCACCTCTCGGAGAGGGAGCGCGACGTGCTCCACCTCCTGTGCGAGGGAGCCTCGAACCGCAAGATCGCCTCCCTGCTGGCCATCGCCGAGGCGACGGTCAAGTCCCACATCACCGGCCTGTTCCACAAGACGGGGACGGCCTCGCGCCTGGAGATCGTGGTGTGGGCCTTCAAGCACGGCTACGCCTCCAACAGCCCCATCACCATCCCGGCCGCCAGCGCCCCGAGCGGCTCGACCCCGGGCTCCGCCGCACCCTGAAGCGCGCCCGCCCCCTGGGGCCGCGCCCCCGCTCCCTCGCGTCTCAGCCGTTGAGGGCCCGGATGACGATGAACAGCAGGACGAAGAGGATCCAACCGAGGATCTTGGCCGGGCTCGTGCTGGACGGCGATGACGGGGCCGTCCTCCTGGCGCTGCGCGAGGAGGCCGGGGCGTTGTAGCGCCCCAGCCCGAAGGAGGCGCCGGGGCCCTCCGGTGCACCGGAGGGCGACGGAGGCGCGGTCGGCAGGCCGCCGGCGGGCGCTCCTCCCACGGCCCAGGGGTCGATCTCCCCCCGGGCCGGGGCGCCTGCGGTAGTCCCGACCG
>ERZ772928.1033-NODE-1033-length-12234-cov-8.542327_pt1 | contig 12234 bp, 9 predicted proteins | sample MGYA00511686_ERZ772928 | MGnify/ENA primary metagenome ERZ772928 (study PRJEB29015, sample SAMEA2738063) | human oral metagenome | biome: human oral; feature: human-associated habitat; material: saliva | place: China | collected 2219 ... | reverse complement strand
GTGGCGCTGGTCACGCCCTTCACCGAATCGCAAGAGGTCGACTATAAGAGCCTGGAGCGCCTCCTCGAACATCTGCTCCGTGATGGGGCTACGGACTTCATCGTCATCCACGGGACGACGGGTGAGTCGCCCTGCCTCACGCGTGAGGAACGCCAGCGAGTCACCGACCACATCATCGAGCAGGTCGCAGGTCGCTGTCCGCTGATGGTCGGCCTTGGGGGCAATAATACCCGTGAGACGGCAGAGCGCCTTCGTGAGCTTGACCCCCGTGGTCTCTCGGGTGTCCTCTCTGTCGTGCCCTACTACAACAAGCCTTCGCAGGAGGGGATGTACCGCCACTTCGCCCACCTGGCCGAGGCGAGCCCGCTTCCGCTGGTGCTCTACAACGTGCCGGGGCGCGTCGGGGTGAATATGGCACCCGATACCGCCGTGCGCTTGGCACGTGACTTCGATAATATCATCGGGATCAAGGAGGCTTCGGGCTATCCCCAGCAGGCGGCACAGATCACCGCATGTGAGCTGCCCGAGGACTTCGTCGTCCTCTCGGGCGATGATGCGCTCACCGTGCCCTTCATCCAGAATGGAGCTGTGGGCGTCATCTCCGTCGTGGGCAACGCCTATCCCCGCCTCTTCTCCCACCTGACGCACCTGGCTATGGAGGGACGTATCAATGAGGCCGACATGATCCAGACGGAGATGCGCGCCATCAATACCCAGCTCTTCCAGGAGGGCAATCCCGTCGGGATCAAGGCCCTGCTCTACCTTATGCGTCTCATCGACAGCAATAGCCTGCGCCTGCCCTTGGTCGCTGCGAGCCCCGAGCTCTCCGAGCGCCTTGACTTGACGCGCAAGGCTCTCGACATCTATGCCTCCCACCTCTTTGCCTAAGTGAGCCCGACGACAGAGATCAGCGACAGCTATTGGACGCTCGCCGAGCCCAGCGAAGGCGAGTACTCAGAGAAGAGAAGTAAGTTCCTCGCCTACGCCTATCCCGTGACGACCGAGGAGGAGGCGCTGGAGCGTGTGCGCGAAGTGCGTGCCCGCTACTACGATGCCCGTCACGTGTGCTGGGCTTATCGTCTGGGCCCTACAGGCGAGCCCTATCGTGCGAATGACGATGGCGAGCCCTCGGGGACGGCAGGTAAGCCCATCCATGGTATCCTTGTCTCGCTGGGGCTGACAGAGGTCATCGTTCTTGTCGTGCGCTACTTTGGTGGCATGAAGCTCGGCACGAGTGGCCTCATCGAGGCGTATCGCGAAGCTGCCCTTGCAGCCCTCACCGATGCACCCCGCCGTGAGTGCATCCTTACTGAGCGCATCCGCCTGACCTTCAGCTATGAGCTGATGGGTCCCGTGATGCGTATAGTCAAGGAGACCGAAGCGCGCGTCCTTGTGCAGGACTTCAGAGAGTCCTGCTTCCTTGAGCTCGAGCAGCGCCAGGGCTGTGCCGCTGAGCTACGCTCCCGTCTGGAGCAACTCTATGGGGTGACCCTTCTCCCCGAAGCCCCCGACTCCACCCATTCCGAAGAATAGTATATCCTAATTAATAGATGGAAGAGAATATACCCACTCCTGAGCCGGAGGCTATAGGCCAACTTACGGACGACGTCTCGGAGCTCAAGGCGAAGTCCGTCTCGGGCTTTGGCTGGTCGACGATCCAGCAGATCGTCGGGCGTGTGACCACCTTCGTGGTGAACCTCGCTTTGGCTCGCCTTCTCGTGCCAGAGGACTTCGGTACGCTCGCCGTACTGGGGATCTTCCTCGCTATCTCCACTCAGCTAGCTGACATTGGCTTCGGGAGCTCGCTGACGCGCTCGGAGCGTGTTGATGATGCCGACCTCTCGACGATCTTCTACTACAACATCGGGATGAGTAGCCTGCTCTACCTCATCCTCTTCATCGCAGCACCGTGGATCGCAGACTACTTCCGCAATCCCATCTTAGTGTCTGTCCTGCGTGTGATCTCGCTGAGCGTGGTCATCAACTCGCTGTACAGTATCCAGGCGATCTTGGTCTGGAGGCAGATGGAGTTCCGCAAGGATATGCTTATCCAGCTCGCTACGGGCGTGCTGTCTGGGCTGACGGGTATCGTGATGGCTTACTTCGGCTATGGCTACTGGGCTCTGGTGGGGATGGGACTTGCCAACTCGATCGTGCGCCTCATCGGCTACTGGTGCTCTTCGTCTTGGAGACCGAAGCTGATCTTCAGTATGGAGAAGCTCAAGCTTCACTTCGGCTATGGCTCGCGTATGGTCGGCGCAGGGATGATCACCACGCTGTACAACAACCTGATGACGATCCTCATCGGGCGCTACTTCTCGCTGACAACCCTTGGGCTCTATGGCAATGCTAACGCCCTATATATCGTCCCTGTCTCGGTCATCGCTGACCCCATCAACAAGGTGACCTTCCCCGTCTTTGTGCGCTTCCAGAATGACAAGGAGCGCCTGCGTGCAGGCTATCGCCGTGTGATGCGCCTCCTATTCCAGCTCTCTTGTCCGCTGATGATGGCGCTGGTCGTGCTGGCTAATCCCCTCTATCACTTCCTCTACGGGGATAAGTGGATGGCTGCTGCACCTTACTTCCAGATCCTCTGTATCTGCGGGATTCTCTTCCCGATCAACTCCTATAATATCAATCTCCTTGAGGCCAAGGGTCGCAGTGATCTGCACCTCCGTCTGGAGATTATTCGGCGTATCATCGGGGTCGCTGCAGCCTTCATCGGCTTGCAGTTCGGTATCTATGGGCTACTGTGGAGTACGGCGATCACGCAGGTGATCTTCCTCTTCATCAATAGCCATTACTCGGGGCGATTCATTGACTATCCCCTCGGTCAGCAGCTCGCTGAGCTCTTCCCCTTTGCGCTGATGAGTGCTGCGGCTGGTGGCGTCCTCTGGGCACTTGATACCTATGCATTATCATCACTTGCCGACTTTTGGCGTTTATCTATTGGGAGTACAGTATTAGGGCTGACCTATCTACTCTTGGTCTACCTCTTTGCCCGTGAAGACTACCTCTATGTGTGGGGTCTCGTGCGCCACTATGTGCTGCGTCGTCCCGCCACCCAGTCCTGACAAATTGTTATCTTTGTAGCCATTGGTCTACAATACATTGTATCACGTCCATAATCATAGAATGAGAATTATGAAGAAGATCATCTTGGCCTCTCTGGCACTTGTGGCAGTTGCTTCGCTGAGCTCCTGCGGTGCGAAGAAGAGCGCTTATCGTAAGGCCTACGAGCAGGCTAAGCAGCGTGAGGTCGCTACTCAGAGCACCACGCCAGCCGTACAGTATGAAGCTCCTGCAGCTGCTCCTGCTGTCCCCGTGACCGTACGCAAGGAGCGTGTCACGACTTACCAGGGCGAAGATGCTACCCGTCTGAAGCGCTATAGCGTAGTCGTAGGTAGCTTCCAGAATCCTACGAATGCTCGCAACCTCAAGGATCGTATGGTCCAGGCTGGCTACAGCGCCGTCCTCGCTACCAACGACGTAGGTATGCTGCGTGTCATCGTAGCCAGCTTCGATACGCGCGAAGAAGCTGTTGCAAGCCGTGACGCTATCAAGGCTCGCTTTGCTCCTGACTTCAAGGATGCATGGCTCCTGGAAAACGATAACTAATCAGACTTTATAGCCCCCGCCCCAATCCCTGGGGCGGGGCTACCTATATCTATATGGAGATACTACAGAGCTACTCGCTACGTGAGCACAATACCTTCGGTATCGATGCCCAGGCTGACTGGTTCATCCCCTTCGCCAGCATCGAGGATCTCCAGCTATTGAGCCGTGACGAGTACTTCCAAGAGTGTCGCTGTATCACTATTGGTGAGGGAAGCAACCTGCTCTTCCTCACCAATTTTCATGGGATCGTACTACACTCGGTGATCCAAAGCATTGAGCGTCTCGCTGAGACGGCTGATACGGTCGACCTCCTCGTCGGCTCAGGCGTCAAGTGGGACGACTTCGTAGCCCAGATGGCCGAAGCCGAGCTCTACGGCGTCGAGAACCTCTCCCTCATCCCAGGCGAAGTCGGTGCTGCCGCTGTGCAGAATATCGGTGCCTATGGCGCTGAGATCTGCGAGGTCATCCGCGAGGTGCACACGGTGCATCGTCGTACGGGTGAGGTGCGTCACTTCGCTGTCGAGGAGTGCAACTACAGCTATCGCCATAGCTTCTTCAAGGAGCCCGAGGCGGCTGACTACATCGTCACGCACGTCCTCCTTCGCCTCTCCAAGCACCCCCATCTGAAGCTCGACTATGCTGACCTCCGTCAGCGCGTGGAGGCTCGTACGGCGACGCCTACTGCCCGTGATGTACGTGACGAGGTCATCCGCATCCGCCAAGAGAAGCTCCCCGACCCGAAGGTCTTGGGCAACGCTGGTAGCTTCTTTATGAACCCCATCATCTCGGCCGAGGCTTTTGAGCGCCTTCGTGAGGCTTATCCCGAAGCACCGCACTACGACCTCCCCGACGGACAAGTGAAGGTCCCCGCAGGCTGGCTCATCGACCGTTGTGGTCTCAAGGGCTATCGTCTCGGACATGCCGCCGTCTATGAGCGTCAGGCACTCGTCCTCGTCAATGCTGATGGCGAAGCTACGGGGCAGGACATCGCTCGCTTGGCAGAGTATGTGCAGGAGCAGGTCGCAGAGCGCTTTGGCCTACAGATCACCCCTGAGGTGAGGTACATCTCTTAGATAGCCACCCTTCACCTCGCTGCTTATTCACCTAACTACTCGCTCTACCACGCACCCTCTCTCACTCGATAGAGAAGGTATCTCTTTGCCGTGGTAGCTCTCCCTCCTACTTACATGAAGGTAATTCTTCTCGGTACGGGCACCAGCACTGGTATCCCCGAGGTAGGCTGTGGCTGCCCTGTGTGCCATAGCTCGGATGCTCGTGACCGTCGTCTGCGCACCTCTGCCCTCATCATCACCGAGGGTGGGAAGCGTATCCTCATCGACTGTGGCCCTGACTTCCACTACCAAGCCACACGTCTCGGTATCGATCGTATCGATGCGATCCTCTTGACTCACGAGCACTACGACCACACGTTCGGTCTGGACGATGTGCGTACCATCGCGTGGCGTCAGGATATCCCCATCTACGGGCAGCAGCGCGTCCTCGACTCGGTGCGTACTCGTATGCACTACGTCTTCAGTGACCATCCTTACCCAGGGACGCCTCGCTTCACCCTCTGTCCGATAGAGGAGGGGAGTGATGCCTCCTTCGAGCTCTTCGGTGAGCGTGTCACGCCCATCTCGCTGGCGCACGGCTCGCTACCTATCGTAGGCTATCGTATCGGCGAGGTGAGCTACATCACCGATATGAAGACCATCGAGCCCAGCGAATGGGCTAAGGTCAGTGGCTCACAGCTCCTCGTCATCAATGCCCTGCGCTATCAGCGTCCGCACCCCAGCCACCAGTCGGTGGAGGATGTCGAGCGCCTGCTGCCTGAGCTTGCCGTTCGCCCCAAGCTGACCCTTCTCACGCACCTCTCGCACCATGCCCCTTCGCATGCCCAGCTGGAGGCTATGCTCCCCGAAGATCTGCAGCCTGCTTACGACCAAGAGTATATCGTGGTCGACGAAGCGGGACCCCGTATCCTCCCTCTCCCAGCGTATGTAGAGCCCTACAGCTACCGCGATATGGGTCGTATCGCCTATGCTGATGCGTGGGCACTGCAGAAGGAGCTCTTCGAAGCCCAGCTGAAGGCTAAGCACGAGCACCGCCCCACGGAGTCCTTCCTCCTCTTCTGTGAGCACAATCCCGTCTTCACCATGGGTCTCCATGCCGATGCGACGAATATGCTGATGAGCGAGGACTTCCTCCGTGAGAATGGCTACGACTTCTTCTCCGTCGAGCGCGGAGGTGATGTCACTTACCACGGTCCTGGGCAGATCACAGGCTATCCCATCCTCGATCTGGAGCGCTTCGGTCTCGGGCTGAAGGCTTATATCGAGCTGCTGGAGCAGTCGGTCATCGAGCTTCTCGCCTTCTTCAAGATCGAGTCGGGGCTGAAGGATGGTGCTACGGGCGTGTGGCTCGATGTCGGCGATCCCCAGCGCGAGCGTAAGATCTGTGCTATCGGTGTGAAGAGCAGCCGCTACGTCACGATGCACGGCTTCGCCCTCAATGTCAACACCGACCTCGCTCCCTTCCAGCTCATCAATCCCTGTGGCTTCAAGGAAGGCAAGGTCGCCTCTATCGCTGGCGAAGTGGGTCACGAGGTGGACTTCACCGTGGCTAAGCATCTCTTAGCTTCGATCCTCCATCGTCGTCTTGCGGCCCTCCTTCCTCCGCGTTTCTAATCCCCCCCCCAATCCCTCCCTTTTACATCCCCATCACTCACATCATATCCTATGACTACTGAGTTCAATCTCTCTACACCGCCGCTCCTTTTCTCGGCGATCTCTCTCATCCTCCTGGCTTATACCAATCGCTTCCTCTCCTATGCCTCCACGGTGCGCAGCCTCAAGGAGCGCTACGAGAATAACCCCGAAGGTGAGCCTACCTCCCTCAAGCAGATCGAGAACCTCTACCGCCGTCTCGACCTCATCCGCTGGATGCAGGTGCTCGGTGCATCGAGCCTGCTGGTCTCGCTCGTGGCTATGTTCCTCTACTACCTGGAGTGGAACGTCGCTGGTGGCGTCGTCTTCGGCGTCGGTATGGTCCTTCTGGCACTCTCGCTCTGCGTCTGCATCTGGGAGATCCAGATCTCGGTGAAGGCCCTCAACCTGAGCCTCCAGTCCATCCGTCGTGAGCGCAGTGGCTCACTTCGTCAGCGCCCCGATGATGAGACCCTCCAGCGTGAGAAGTCTCGCAGCAAGCGCAAGAAGAACCGCGACAATAAGGAGGGCAAGGAAGCTTCTTCCCAGCCCGCAGCTCCTGCTCAGCCTCAGGAGAAGCAGCCCAATCAAGGTCAGCAGGGCGGTGGTCGTCAGCCCCGTCAGGAGCGTGGCGAACGCAACGAACGCAATGAACGCAATGACCGCGGTGGTGAGCAGCGTCAAGAACGTGGTGAGCGTCAAGAACGTAATGACCGCCAGGAGCGCGGCGAGCGCCGTGAGCAGAATCGCCCCGAGCGTAGCAATGACCAGTCCGAGCGCCCCGCTCGCGAAGGTCGTGGCAATGGCAATAACGGCGGTAACAACAATGGTAATGGTGGCAATAACAATAACGGCAACGGAGGCAATAACAACGGCAACAACCGCCGTCAGCGCCCCGAGCGTCAGGAGCGTCCCGAGCGCAACAATGAAGCTGCCCAGCAGCCTGCCCCTGAGGTAGCACCTGCAGCTACGACGCCTGCCGAAGCACCCGCTGAGCGCCAGCCCCGTGCTGAGCGTACGGAGCGCCCCGAGCGTAGCCAGCAGCAGCCCGCCGAAGGTCAGCAGCGTGAGGATCGCCGTCCCCGTCAACAGGAGCGCCAGCAGCGCCCCCAGCAGGAGGCGACGCCCGTAGCTCGTCCTGCCGAAGCCCCCGCAGCTACCCCTGCTCCAGCTCCACAGCCCACGCCTGCACCAGCGACTACTCCCGCTCCCGTCGTGCAGGAGCAGCGCCCTGTGGCTCAGCCTGCCGAGCGTCCTGCTCGTCCTATGAGCTACGAAGAGGCTGTTGCCCGTCAGCGTGAAGCCCAGGAGTCCGCAGTGAAGCCCGCTACGCCCTCCGTGCCCCGCACCAACGAAGAGGAATAGTCCTTAGGGCTACGTCCCTTCTTCCCCATACGAGTCATTCGGCTCCTTCACCCGATCTGGGTGGAGGAGCCGAATGCGTTTATAGCCCATCCTTGAAGGGGAAGATTCGTCCCCGTATGGGAGGGGGATATGAACCTATATGGGTCGGTGGGTGAACCTATAGGCGACTGTTGCCGCGAGTTCTGTTCTCTATTTCGAGTGCTAAGGCCTCGCATGCCCAGCCCCACGATATGCCTCTCCGAAGTGATACACAAGCCCTTCGCCTTATCGCAAGTATTCCTCTTATCCAGCGGAGGGAAAAGTGTCCTTCTCGTGAAGGGAAAAGCACCTTCACGTAGTGGTATTCTTCTATCTATGTACGTAGTCTTAAAGACCAGGCACGTAAATCCAAATATCCACGTACGTAGATATTAGAGCTACGTACGTAGCCCAAACTAATCTGCCACTCGTCCGCAACTTTTATCCCTACGCGGAGCAACAACCTATATATGGGTCACTTCACAAAGCTATATAGGAATCAGGCCAAAGATATATAGCTTTCTTCGCCATACTATATAGCTCTACACGACGCACCTATTCCACGGCCATTATTTCGTACATTCGTAGCGGAATACCACATCGGTATATGCTGCTGGGAGTGGTATAATCTTCATCCAACGGGTTTGATACTATGGAGAGCGAGCACGAACTTCATCACCTTCTTAGATAGCCCAGCAGACATTAAATTTTCTTCCTCTTATGCATCGGACAGTGAAGCGAATACTCTGTGGCATTGGGGTAGCACTTGCCATCCTCGTCATCGCAGCAGGCGGCCTCTATCTCACGGGGTACCTCCGAGTCTACGGACTCACATCAGGCTACCAGTACTTAGACCGCGAAGAGCGTGCAAGGATCGTCTTCTCAAGGAATAAGCTTCGTGACATTGACGAGACCCTCGATAGGATACATCGAGAGGGGAAGATCCTCTGCGTCAATGGTGCCGAGCTCCGAGCTGCACTCGCCTCCAAGCCTAAGGCCTTGGTCTACATCTTTACCGACGGCTGCACCTCAAGCACTTGCCTCCCCCTAAGTACCATAGGGGCGTATGCGCATAAGATCGGTGCAGAGCCCTACTATGTAGCTATTGACCTCACGCCTGGACTTCTGAAGCGCACCGAGCCTATTCTAAGTATCGACTACACGCACTACGGGACGAAGTGGCACGACAGCTTCTACGAAGCCTTCGTCAAGGATCTCACGGGGCGCTCGACCGACGAGGAGCACTTCAACTTAGTTCTCTTCGAGAAGGGGCGCATAGTGAGTATCTTCTCTACGGAGAAGCTACTCCAGCAGCCATAGCTCACTGCCGCTATAAGGGCAGTAAGAGTAGCTTCAACAAAGGAGCTATCGCGGGGTACCTCAATAGGGGTACCCCGCGATGCTTCTATAGGGATGAGGGACGATCCTTACCCCACATAGAGCGCCCCAATGGCGCTGGCAGAGGGAAGGCACTGCGAAGGACTTTTAGAAATACGGGGCTTTTTCGGGATAATATTTTAGGATGGGGCGTAGACTTATTAAGATATTGGGGGAAAAGCTATATATTTGCCTCTAACTCAACATAGCAGCATCAATGTATTTCGACGAACTAGATCTTGAGGACGAAGTGCTGGATGGGCTCGAAGCGATGAACTTCTTCGAGACCACACCCGTACAAGAGGCCACCATCCCCCTTCTCCTCGAACGCCGCGACATGATCGCTTGTGCCCAGACAGGCACAGGTAAGACCGCGGCCTATCTCCTACCCATCATCAACCGACTGAGCCGTGGCGAGGGCGACCCTAAGAAGGTCAATGCCGTCATCATGGCTCCGACCCGTGAGCTCGCCATCCAGATCGAGCAGCAGGTCGAGGGCTTTGCCTACTTCCTCCCCGTCTCCTCAGTCGCTATCTACGGCGGTACGGACGGGATCGCCTGGGAGCAGCAGCGCCGCGGTATGGCTCTCGGGGCAGAGATCGTCATCGCCACGCCAGGGCGTCTCCTGGCCCTGATGAACCTCCAGCAGGCAGACCTCTCGGGAGTGACGTACTTCGTGCTCGACGAAGCTGACCGCATGCTCGACATGGGCTTCCAGGAGGACATCATGCAGATCAATAGTGCGCTGCCGAAGGACTGCCAGCGTGTGATGTTCTCGGCGACGATGCCACCGAAGATCAAGAAGTTCGCCCGCACCATCCTGCACAATCCCGCCGAGGTCGAGCTGGCTATCTCCCGCCCGCCCGAGAGCATCGTGCAGTCCGCCTATGTCTGCTATGAGCGCCAGAAGCTGCCCATCCTGACGCAGCTCTTCCGCGAAACACCCCCTACACGCACGATCATCTTCTCCAGCTCCAAGCTCAAGGTCAAGGAGCTCACCGCAGCCCTCTCTCGTCTCAATATCCGCGTCGAGCAGATGCACTCCGACCTGACGCAGGAGAAGCGCGAAGAGGTCATGAAGAACTTTAAGTCGGGCAATATCGATCTGCTCGTCGCCACCGACGTCGTGGCGCGCGGTATCGATATCGACAACATCCGCATGGTGATCAACTATGACATCCCCCACGACCCCGAGGACTATGTACACCGCATCGGTCGTACTGCCCGTGGTGGCAACGATGAGGGGCTGGCGATCACCTTCGTCAGCGAGAAGGAACAGCCTGGCTTCGGACGCATTGAAGAGTTCCTCGAAAAGGAAATCTATAAGATCCCAGTAGATGAGGCCTTCGGCCCCACACCCGCCTACGAGCCCAGCCGTCGCCCCGAGCGCGGTGGCCGTGGTGGCTCTTCTCCCCGCGGGGGGCAAGGCAACAAGGGCGGTGGTCGCGGACGTGGCCGCAGCTCACAGCAGGGCCAGCGCCCCGAAGGCAAGACCGACGCCCCCAAGGGCGAAGGCGCAGCCCAGGGTGCACACAAGAAGAAGCGCCCCAACAACCGCCGCAAGTCTCAGGGATCTACGCCACCTAAAGGCGAAGCCTAAATAGCTCACCTCAGTACCAGACTCCACATGACACCCAAACTACTTGACGACCTCAGCCAGGAGACAAAGAAGGGGCTGCACAAGCTCCGTGTGATCAATTACCTGCTGCGCAACAAGACGGCCACGATGACGGACATAGCCAAGGAGCTATACGTCAGCGTCCCCACAGCTTCTAAGATCCTCCAAGACCTCCAAGACGGAGGCTGCATCCAGAGCCAAGGTAAGCTGGAGATCGGCGTCGGGCGCTTCCCCCTACTCTTCGGGCTCAACCCCGACGGGGGCTACTTCATCGGCGTAGACATCAAGCGCTCGGGCATGCACATCGGCCTGATCAACCTGCAGAGCGAGCTGATATGCGCTGACTACGACCTGCCCTACACGCTCGAGAACACCCCCGAGGCCCTCGAGACGATCTGCCGTGAGATCCGTGGCTTCATCACGCGCCACGGCATCCAGCCCAAGGAGATCCTGAACATCAACGTCAACCTCCCTGGGCGCATCAACCCCGTCACGGGGCACAGCTATAGCCTCTTCAACTTCTTCGGCGACCGCCCCCTCTCCGAGATCCTCAGCAGCAAGCTCGCCCTGCGCGTCTCGATCGACAACGATACGCGCGGTATGGCCTTCGGGGAATTCACTGCGGGCTGCACCAAGGATATGGAGGTCAACTCCGTCCTCTACGTGAATATCAGCTGGGGTCTCGGTCTCGGTATCATCCAGGACAAGCAGATCTACTTCGGTAAGTCGGGCTTCTCAGGGGAATTCGGCCATATCTCCGTCTTCGACAACCAGATCCTCTGCCACTGCGGTAAGAAGGGTTGCCTCGAGACCGAGGTCAGCGGTCAGGCTATGTGCCGTAAGATCCAGGAGCGCATCCGTGCTGGTGAGAGCTCCGTCCTCTCCTCCATCGTCCACTCGGGCCGTGAGCTCCGCATGTCTGACCTCATCAGCGCCTGCGCTCAGGAGGATATGCTCTGCCTGCAGGTCCTCAGCGAGCTGGGCCGTGAGCTCGGTAAGCAGGTAGCGAACCTCATCAACGTCTTCAACCCCGAGCTCGTCATCATCGGTGGTAGCCTTGCTGATGCCTCCGGCTACCTCACCCAGCAGGTCGAGGCCTCGGTACGCATCTATTCGATGAGCGTCGTGACGCGCGATACGCAGATCCGCACGGCTACGCTCGGCGACCGTGCAGGGCTCATCGGCGCCTGCATGCTCGCTCGCTCACGCCGCTTCGCAGAGCCCTCGAAGTAAAAGCCGCTCGCACACACATACACGACTATAAAAGCGCTCGCCCCAGCGATCCATACGGGATCGCTGGGGCGAGCGCTTTTAGCGTACCTATATTATACAGGAGATACTACAGGGGGCTATACCTTAGCGGCGGCTGTGCGTGATGAGCTGCATGAATTCCTCACGCGTCTTAGCTTCGCGGAAGGCACCGGTGAAGTCACTGGTCGTGGTGAAGGAATTCTGCTTCTCTACGCCACGCATCTGCATGCACATGTGCTGTGCCTCGATGACGACGATGACGCCGAGGGGATTGAGTGCCTC
>ERZ772928.1028-NODE-1028-length-12267-cov-9.425074_pt1 | contig 12267 bp, 19 predicted proteins | sample MGYA00511686_ERZ772928 | MGnify/ENA primary metagenome ERZ772928 (study PRJEB29015, sample SAMEA2738063) | human oral metagenome | biome: human oral; feature: human-associated habitat; material: saliva | place: China | collected 2219 ... | reverse complement strand
ATGAATTGTTTGAGAAAAAAGATGAAATTGCATTAGAAGTTCAAAAACAAGTAGCTGAAGAAATGTCAACGTATGGGTATATTATCGTTAAGACGCTCATTACCAAAGTAGAACCGGATGCAGAAGTTAAGCAGTCTATGAACGAAATTAATGCTGCTCAACGTAAGAGAGTAGCAGCCCAAGAATTGGCTGAAGCAGATAAAATTAAGATTGTTACAGCGGCTGAAGCAGAGGCAGAAAAAGATCGCCTACATGGTGTAGGGATTGCAGAACAGCGTAAAGCAATTGTTGATGGACTTGCTGATTCTATTATTGAGCTAAAAGGAGCAAACGTAGAATTAACAGAAGAACAAATCATGTCAATCCTATTAACCAACCAGTACTTAGACACATTGAATAATTTCGCCGACAAACAAGGCAATAATACAATATTCTTGCCAGCAAATCCTAATGGAGTTGAAGATATAAGAACCCATATATTATCAGCTTTAAAAGCAAAATAATTAGGATTTTAACCTTTTATTTTATTGATGAAGGCCTTTTCATTGACAAACACTATTAAAACGTTTACAATAAAAAATTGTAAAGAATAAAATAGGAGAAGAAATATGGCTAAATCTAACTTCGAAAAAGTAGAATCAGTTGTCAGCTGGGTTCGTGACAAGAAAATTACAGGGTATCGTATTTCTAAGGAAACTAATGCGCGTGAGATGTCTATCATTGCTTTAGCTCAAGGACGTGCGAAAGTGAAAAATATTTCCTTTGAAACTGCCCTTGGATTAATTGATTTCTATGATAAAAACCATGAAAAATTTGAAGATTAGTCTTTGGATACAGGCGGATTCTTAAAAAGAGTCTGCCTTTTCATTTTTATGGACAATAAAAAAAGCTGCTTTCTTGCAGCTTTTTCTTATCCAAGATAGCGTTGTAGAAACTCTCTTGTACGCTCTTCTTTAGGATTCGTAAAGAGATTTTCAGGCTTTCCTTCTTCAGCAATAACACCCTTATCCATAAAGATGACACGATTTGAAACATCGCGGGCGAACTCCATTTCGTGAGTTACAACTATCATGGTCAAGCCTTCTTGAGCTAAATCTTGCATGATTTTAAGAACTTCTCCAACCATTTCAGGGTCAAGAGCAGATGTCGGTTCATCAAAAAGGATGGCATCAGGATTCATAGAAAGGGCGCGAGCAATAGCTACCCGTTGCTTTTGGCCGCCAGAAAGTTGTTTAGGTTTTGCTTGCCAGTAGCGCTCTCCCATACCAACTTTTTCAAGATTTTCTTTAGCAATTTTTTCTGCCTCTGCATACTCGCGCTTGAGAACAGTTGTTTGTGCAACGATAGTATTTTCAAGTACGTTGAGGTTTTCAAAGAGGTTAAAGGATTGGAAAACCATACCTAGTTTTTCTCGATAATGAGTAAGGTTATAGCCTTTTTCAAGTACATTTTCACCGTGATAGAGGATTTCTCCCTCAGTTGGTGTTTCAAGTAAGTTGATTGAACGTAGGAAGGTTGATTTACCACTACCGGAACTTCCAATGATAGAAATAACTTCTCCTTTATGGATAGTAAGGGAAATATCTTTTAGGACCTCGTTTTGTCCATAGGATTTTTTGAGGTGTTTGATTTCAAGAATGGGTTGATTCATTATTTCAAATCCTCCGTTTGCATTTGGTTAGCACCTGTAGTATAGGTATCCATATCCATGCGACGTTCGATAAAGCGCAAGATACGAGTTACTGTAAAGGTGAGGACAAAGTAAATTACTGCAATGATTGTAAATGTTTGGAAGTATTGGTATGTTTGAGTTGCTACTGTGTTTCCTGAGAAATAGAGCTCTACAACAGAGATAACATTCAGTACGGAAGTATCCTTGATGTTAATAACAAACTCGTTACCAGTTGCAGGTAAAATATTGCGAACGACTTGAGGTAGAACTACCTTGCGCATGGTTTGATTGTGGGTCATACCAAGAGCTGTCGCAGCTTCAAATTGTCCTTTATCAACTGCCAGGATACCACCACGAACGATTTCTGTCATGTAGGCACCAGTGTTGATAGATACGATAAAGATAGCAGCGAGAGTACGGTCTAGGTTGATTCCGAAAGCCTGGGCGGTTCCATAGTAGATAACCATAGATTGAACGATCATCGGTGTTCCACGGAAAATTTCAATGTAGACGTTTAGCAACCAGCCAAGTACTTTCTGGAAGAATGCTACAGATTTTGTTTCTGATAGTGGAGCAGTACGGAACACACCAATACCAAGTCCGATGATTAGACCGACAACAGTACCGATGATTGAAATTAAGAGAGTGATGCCGGCTCCTCGTAAGAGTTGTTGCCAGTTCTCAGATAGGATTTTTGCAACTTGAGCAAAGAAACTACTGCTGTTTTCTTCAGTAGTTGTAGCTTGGACAGGTTGCTCCTTAATCATACGATCCATTAGTGCAACTTGTTCATCCCTAGAAATGGTTTCGATGCTAGCATTGATTTGGCTAATACGTTCGTCATCTTTGCGAAGACCGATTGCGATAGCTGTGTCTTCTTCTCCAGTTTCAAAACCTTTTTCTAACTGAACCATTTTGAACTTAGAGTTTGCGGCTTCTGCAGTTAAAGCTTCAGGACGCTCTGAAACGTAAGCATCGATGACACCAGCCTCAAGTGCTTGACGCATTTGAGCGAAATCTCCCATGGCCGTTTCTTTTTTGGCTCCTGGGATTTGTGAAATTAAATCATAAAGATAAACACCCTGTTGAGAAGTGATTTTAGCATCTTTAAAATCATCTAGTGTTTTGGCGTTTGCATAGGCAGAATCTTTTTTGACTAAAAGTACTGGTTCACTGGTATAGTAACTGCTTGAGAAGGCAATTTCTTGCTTACGTTCAGCGGTTGGACTCATACCAGCAATGATCATATCAATCTTTCCAGAAGTTAGGGCTGGGACAAGCCCTTCCCATTTTGTTTTCACAACCAGCGGTTCTTTCCCTAAATCTTTGGCAATTTTTTTAGCGATTTGCACATCGTAGCCATTAGCGTATTGGTTAGTTCCGTCAATTTTGACAGCTCCGTTGCTGTCATCGTCCTGTGTCCAGTTAAAAGGAGCGTATGCGGCTTCCATTCCGATACGTAAATACTCATCTGCTTGGACAACATTTGTCAGACCTAGCATGAGAGCAAGACCTGCAATAATTGATAAGACTAGTTTCTTCATTTTTTCTCCTATTATTGTCTAAAAGTGACTCCCTCTATTGTATCTAAAAATGGCGAGATTTTCAATACTAATTGGGAACGCCTTACTTTACGTTTCCTTAGAATTCTCTTACCCTTATATCACGCGCTTTTTAACAAAAAACTACTAACACTACATTTTACTACTTGTTCCCCCAAAGTACGCAAAAAGGGGAGCAAAAAAGCCCTTAAAAAGGGCGTATCATTTATGAGTTCAGCAGGCAAGAAACTAGCACGGTAAAACGTGCTTTTTTATTCCCTTGTAATATTATAGCATACTCTAATCAAACTTATCTATTGGCAAAACAAAAAGCGTAAACCCGAATCCTGCAAAAGAAAAAGGTAAACGCAGAGAGGTTGGGGCGAAAGCCCCTCACTCCTCTATTTTATCAAACATAAATAAGAAAAACAATATTCTTATTTATCCTCTTATCTGTCGTAAGAATTGTTTACCTCAGCTTCCAAGCGTTTAATAGCATTCTTTCTGACTCTATATAGCTGAGTTTTTGATAATCTTAGATCTCTACAAATTATTTCAACAGGTTCACAAAGAACATAGATTTTAGTGATAGTCAACCACTCTACAAAGTCATCTAAATAATCGATTAAGTCTAATACTGCTAGTTTTTCTTCATTCAAGGTCATAATCTCATGTATGATAGTATCTTTTTTCTGAATGATACTAATAAGTCTATTCTCTGTAGTGTTTACCTTACTTGTTGCTACTCTCTGTTCAAAGTTTGCAGATTTTGAATAGTAGCTATTATCTAACTCGTTTAGTTTTCTTTGTAAGCTGATTACTGCCTTTTCTATCTTCTTATAGTTCTTTAGTCTTTTAACTATATCATTAGTAGTCATTCATCTTTTCCTTTTCTTTATTTTCGCACGAAAAAAAATGTACAGTGACGGTGTGAAGCTCATTGAAGCGCGTGGATAGGGAGACTCCCCCACTATCACAATAATATGAAAGTTAAGTAGTAGCTTTAGAGGTTGAAAAATCAAGCTAACTTTCTGATAATGCTATATTTCTTTACACTTATAAACATTTCAAAAAGGGAATTTTTTGCACAAAAGAGGTCGGCGTTCTTTTCCTCTAGTAAAATATACCCCCGTTGAAAATTTAAGGGGGTATCTCTGCCTTATTTCTCCCATTCATTCCCTTTTAGTATCTTGTAATTGATTTAAAGATAAACAATATTTATATTATTCTTTCTTTAATGCTAAACCTTTATGAAGTATTCAGTTAAGTTATAATCTCTTACACATACAAACAAATACTTTTATCAATATCCACAAGAGCAGTATTAAAGCACAAAAAGAGGCGTTTGCCTCTCTTAACTATTCTATTGTGTAAGTTTAATGATATTCAGCAATTCCCTTATACTCCTTATCATTATCAAGTGATTTCAATAAATTAATGCTATCAGCTCCCACTAAATTCAAAGTACCGTATGCAGTCATAGAGTCCATAGTAATTGGAGTATCAGAAAGTAGGCGATCTGCATAGTCTAATAATTCTAATTCATAATTGATTATCTTATTCAATAAACTTTCAAAATTCTCTTTTTCTTTAAGTTGAGCCACGCGCTCACGTTTGTAACGTTCTTCAAATGCTTCATCGTCCACTGGTTGGTTGTAATAGTTTTTGAAACTGTCACAAATACGCTTGAAAGTCTTGTTTAGCTTGTTATCCTCCACATACTCAACTAAAAGAGTTCCTTTACCCTTGTAGGTCAATGAGATTGTAGGTTGGAAATATGTTCCTGCCATATATCCCATTAATGCGCTACCTGCTACCCTAGCAGTATCTAGGTCTTTAAATTCGTAAGTGAAAGTAAATGTTTTAGCTTTATCTGATAATGTTTTTAGTGTCATATTAATTTTCTCCTAATTCCTTATATAAAACCATTAAGCCTGTGATTGCTCCCATATCGTTACTATCTCCTATGGTTGCTTCAGAATATTTCACGTCCACCACTTGGACATTTTCCATAAAAGCATTTACTTCCTGTTCAAAACTTTCTATCGATTGTTTCCATGTTTTATAGAAAAATAGTTTAATTTTCATGTTCTTAACTCCTTTTTTGTTCAAATTCTATACACTTTTTACAAATTCTATACACTTTATTTTAGAAGTGTATAGATTTTTGTGTCAGTCATATCAAGGGTTTAGCTCTATTTCTATACACTTTATACACTTTATACACTTAAAATAAAATATATATAGAGAATTATTAAGCCTTAAATAATAACTAATATACTGTAAGAGAAAAAACCTAGTGTATAGAGTGTATAAAGTGTCTAAAACCCTTGTCGCTCTAGTGGTTTCAACTCCCACACTTTTTTTAGAAGTGTATAAAGTGTATAGATTTATTTTCTCTTCTTAGCTTTTCCGTTGAAATATCCCCGTTCATTCCTAGATTTTCTACGTTGTTCAGGTTTTTCCCTGCCATTAAAATATATCTGCGCATACGGGGCTAAATCCTCTTTAGGATAGAAACCAGTTGGAAGTTGTCTCCCTGCTGATATTGTTTTCTGTCCTGTGGTTATCCAACTAGGAAGATTGTTTTTAATCTCCCTGTGTAATCCCATTTCTGTTTTGTGTAACTTAACTCCATAATACTCAGTAAATCCTTTCCAATTATGGAATACAAAACTATTAGGTAAAAACTCACTTGTTAAATCCTCAGTAAAGAAAGACGATACAAAAGCGATAACAGGGTTATTATCTTCGTGATACTGTCTTAAAATCTCTTTTGATTTCTCAGGTGTAATATCTTCTGTTGGTGTTTCAAGGGCTAGGCGCGTGAAGTATTCTAAGACTTCTTTCTTGTTGATGTAATATTCTTTGATAGCTTTGTTTGGTTTGCCTTTAAAGACTTTAGTAAAAGGTAGAATTTTAAACCGTCTATCAATCGCCTCTCTGTCTCCGTTCATTCTTGGTAAACCATTAGACGATTGTACAATAGTCATATTTAAACGCAAACTATAAGGGCGCTTTCCTTTATCCTCTATTGTCATGATGTCCCCTGTTGCAAGACTAAACATATTAGAGGTGTCTTTAATAACTGCGTCTTTTTGTACGTCGTCCCCGATAACCAAAGTTTTACCTAAGAGGATAGAAGTAGAAAATCGGCTTTTATCAAACTCTGTCATTTTCAAACTAGCTACATTATCCATACCTACTAGGTTAATGAGTAATTGCTGAAAAGTACCTTTACCAGTTCCACCCTCTCCATAAAGCCAAAAGATATTTTTTAAAGTTCTTCCTGTGATACTTGCTTTAATAATCTGAATAGCTAGGTTATATAGTTCTTGGTCATTATCAAATAACTCAGCAAGCCACTTGCTAGGTTTCCAACCTTTTATAGTCGGTTCTTCAGCTTCAGGATTGTAGCCTGTGTTAATTTTTCTAGTCACGATTATATCAGGGGTTAACTCTTTAAATTCTTCAGTCTCTGAGTTGTAAAGCTTATCCCCGATAACAGTATAGTTGCTCTGTATCTTTCTAAGCGTACTTTGTCGTGCAATTTTATAGAGAATATCAAACGCCTGCTTTTCAGTTACTTCAGGGAAGATAACAGAAATTAAATCCTGTAAAAACTCGTTATCTTCAACCCAAATACCTTTATCAGGGTCATAATAATATAACGGTGCTTTCTGTCCCTGTACTTCAGGTTTAATTCTAATAAAGCGTACACATTCCCGAAGCATTAAAGCAACTCCAAGGGTTGAAGTGGGTAAGGCTTTCTTTCTTGCCCTTTGTGCTTGTTCTTTGGCGATTGCTTCAAGCTCTATATCTGTTATTAAACCTTTATCAATCTTTTCAAGTTGCTTTGGGTCGCTCTTAACTGCTTCATAAGTCTGTTTATAGGCTTGGTTCTTTATAGTGTCACACTCATAACCTAATTGCCCCTTTGCCCCTCTGAGTGATAAAAAATAAGTTTCTTCATTTCTCAAAATCTATATTATCCCTTTCTACGTTTTTTTCTTAACTTCTTCAACAGTTTTTGGTTTTCAATCCATTCCAAACTAGGCATTCGGTTCTTAGTCCTATCTTCCCTTGCAAGTCTCATTCCTTTATAAATTGGGTCAATCATATGTCTAGCCATTTTCTACCCCCAAGAATTTCAATAGATCAGTAACTTTATAGTATACTTTCCTAGTATCTTCTAGTGGTGGTTGGTATCGTCTTAACCCTGCACTTTCCCACCTTTGCAAGGTCTTATATTTTATGTCTAACTCGTCCATGGCTTCCTGTGCTGACATTAAACCAGTCAAGCGTGGTTTGATAATGTCACGCGCACCTAGATAGCTTTCTACAATGTTTAATACGCCATGGGCTAGCTCGTATTCACTTTCTTTACTAAGACTAAACATATTTACCCCCCTTTACTTGTCATTCCTAGCTGAATATAACGCCCATAGCAAGGGTTTAAATCCTTGTTAGGTGTTTCTACTGTATACTTTAAAATGTCACGTTTATGGCTCTCTATTCGCTTTAAAAGTAGGAGTAGTAAGCTGATAACCAAAAGCAAGATAATTGACTGTGAATTGGTTATATCTAATTCGTTCATATTATGCCCTCGCTTTATAGTTCTTGATATAAACCACTTGGTCGCTTCGTTTCATATTCAGGAAGTCGTCCACCTCTTCAATGCTTACTTTTCTATCTACAAAATCAGAGATAAACTGGAAGAGGTTTGGGCGTTTCTCCTTAATTTCAGCCATTTGTTTATCAAATTCTGCCTGTGTCATGTCGTTAATGTTCTTATTCATGGTGTTCCCTCTTTTTGTTCTTAGTCAAGTATGATATAATTAAGTTACTAAAACCCCTTTAATAATAGCTTGCCTGCGTTGTTAAATTTGTTTTAGTGTTAGTGTGAAAGGCTTTGCGGTGTGGTTATTGCTAAGCCTTTTTTGGTGCAATCACGCGCTTTCTTGGCGTGTTTTTTTATTTCTAAATGTCCATTCTTTGATATCGTGATAGTTCATGTTTAATTCAATCATAGCTATAACCATATCTTCCAAAGCTTGGTACTGCTCTAGTTCCTCACTCGTTAAGCTATCAATACCGTTATATCCCCCACGGCTTGCCATTAACTGCCTAGCGTTCATGTCTGTTACTGCCTTAAGTAGTAAGTTATTCATGGTACTATGCGCGTGCTTTGGTGCTTGTTCCCATGTTTCTATACTGTCATGTAAGGTTTTTCTTTTTGGTTTTTCTAGCGCTCTCTGAATACGAAACTTAGCAAGTTCCTCACGCATTTCAAAGAATGCTCTTACTAGGTTTTCTTTAAAGTTAGCCACTTGCTCAGTATTCTTTAAAAATGTAACTAACAAGGTCGCTTGTTGTTCATTCAAAATAAAATCTTTAGCACTCTGACCACTCTTTAAAGCTTGGATTTTAAATCCAACCTTTCCGAAACGTTCAAACCTTGCTTGATGTTTACGTATAGTTCTTGTAATTGTATGATGTTGTAAGTTGGTACACTCTGCAACAATACTACTTAGTGTATACGGTTCTTTCTTACCGTCCATATAAACCAGTTCCATTGGTTTGCTCCTTTCTAATTGTAGAATAGTTCATCTATGGTTATATCTGGTTTAATTTCTGCAACCATTGACTTAATAGCTAAGCGCTCTTTGTCATTAAAAGGCGTTTTCTTAGTTTCTTTATTGTTGTATGACTGTAAAGAAATATCTAACTTATCAGCCATTTGTTGCTGAGTTAGCCCTAACATAACCCGATAACCTCTTAGTTTGCTCATGTAGTTTCTCCTTTCTAGTTATTCAACCTTTAACAGATCATCAATCGTAACTTCTAAAAAGTCAGCTACTTTCTGCAATGTCTCAAAAGTCGGATTTTTTGAACGCTCATAGTACAATGCTGTCAAAGTGCTTTTTGATAGCCCTGTTTCTCTTGCAACATCTGCCACCTTCAAGCGTTTCTTTGCTAAAATAACACGCATATTATTTTTCATTATTAGACTCCTTTCTAACTTCGTTCTCTTTCGGGAACTTAATTTGTAAAAAAAATTCCTAACTGGTCTTTGGTATATCCAAGAACAGTCGCGACTTTAATTAGCTCGTCTGCATCAAATGACACAAGCCCATTTTCACGCTTTGCGTATCGTACACGGTCATTCCACCCCAAAGCCTTTGCCATGTCATCTTGTGTCATACCCTTGGCGATACGCTCTGCTTTAATTCGTAAACAATCTAATTTCATATTGTTTCCTTTCTTTATTTTTTCTGTTCTCGTTCGGGAACAATCAAAGTATATCACGCTCGTTCTCATTTGTCAACACTTTTTTTAAAAAAAATAACATTTATTTTTAATTTCTTTTTATTTGTACTTTTACGGGAACAGTGATATAATGGAATAGAGTTAAAAAAGGGGTGAAAGAAATGAGAAACAACGCTGAAATAATAGAATTGATAAAACAAATTTGTAATGAAAAAGGAATATCTTTAAGTGAGCTGGCTAGAAAAACTGGAATGGCAAAATCTGCAATTTCAAGATATTTCAATTTGACAAGGAGTTTTCCTCTTAATCGAGCAGACCAATTCGCAAAAGCGTTGGGAGTAACTCCAGAATATCTTTTGGGTGTTGAGCCGGTAACAGAAAATAAAGAACCCGAATTTACTTCATCAGATCTACGAAAAATGGCAGAAAATGCAAAAACATTTGATGGTAAACCATTAAACGAGGAAGATATCGAAGCTATACAGAATATAATTCAAATTTATTTGAGTGGTAGAAAATGAGCATCAATGAAATTTGTGCGAAATATGGCGTGCGTATTGAATACTTTGACAAGAACTTATGGAATAGGAACGGGATTTATATTGACGAAATCAAAGTAGTATTCGTCAGCAAAGACCTTAGTCCAGATAAGCAAAAGCAAGTAATTCTCCACGAACTGGGTCACATAGATCACACTGAAAGAGAATATCAAAACGCACTTATAAGATGCGAAAACGAAGCAAACAGGAATATGATTCATCATCTTTTGGAAGATGCGCTTGCTAACTTGGAAAGTCCGGAAGATTTCAACTACTTGAATTTTATGGAGTTTTACAATTTGAAAAGCGTTACTGATGAAATTATGGTCAAGGAAGAATATAAAGCCTTGGTTGGCTAGAAAACAAAAAGGAGAATATCCATGAAAAAAGCACTTATAACATCAACTATTTTGCTTGCTGCTACTTTTACTCTAGCAGCTTGCTCTAGTAACCAATCAACTACAAAAGGTAGTTCTGAAGCGCCAAAAACAGAACAAACCGAGGTTAAGGAAACAAAGACAACCGAAAAACATACTTCTAAAAAAGCGACCAGTTTAGACGACTTCAAGAAAGCTTTAGAAGATAATGGATTTACTATTGAACATGAACAAGAAAAATCATTTTCATTAGTCCAAGCAAAAGATGGTAAAGGATTTGTTCTACCAGACGGAAGCTCCGTAGAAGTATATCAATACGAGGAAAGTAATCCGTACTTTGCATCAATCAAAAAAGATAAAAAACTACTTGAACAACCTGTTACAATTTATGGGAATTTCGTTGTTATGATTGTTAACCCAACTGACTCAAAAGATAAGATTTTAGATAGTTTCAAAGGATTTGAATAAACAAAAAAAGCCCCACGCTCTCAAAAGTTTGGCGACTCTGAGCGTGAGGTAAGATGTATAGTAAAAGGCATTAAAAGGCCCGTTTTACTATACCCATTTTATCAAGAAATGAGGTGAAAAGCAAATGTGGATGGAAGAATTACCAAACGGAAAATACAAATTTTTCGAGCGATATAAAGATCCATATACCGAGAAATTAAAAAAGGTATCTGTAACGCTGGAGAAGAAAACTCCACAGGCAAGAAATCAAGCTGCATTACTCTTACAAGAAAAGATACAAAAAAAGCTAAACACTAAACAAGTAGAAAGCATTACATTTGAAGAGATTTATAAATTATTCTATAAATCCTGGTCACAAACAGTCAAAGAGTCAACAAAACACAATTGCAAGTCAATTGATAAGAAGATGAAGGAAGTCATACCGTCTGACACTTTATTGGCCAATCTGGACAGACGCTTTCTCCAAGAAGCTATCGAAAAAGTGATTGAAACCAATGGACATATTACTGCTAAAAAAGTCAGACACCGACTCAGAGGTATCTTCAAGTATGCCGTCCAATACTCCTACATTGAGAATAATGAAGTAGACTATACTACAATTCCTCAAAAACCGAAAACTTTAGAAGATCTAGAAAAAAAGCGTAACAACTTCCTTACCATGGATGAAATAAAAGCTTTAGTGAAAGTTTTAAACAGTCAAGAATATCATCAGAAATATGCAGATATGGTGATTGTTCTTTCGTTGACTGGTATGAGGTATGGAGAATTATCTGCCTTACAATTAAAGAATATTGATTTCCAAAATAATAAAATTGAGATTACAGGTAACTTTGATTCTATAAATAAAATCAAGACGCTACCAAAGACCACAAACTCAATACGGACAATCAAAGCTTCTAAAACTGTCATGGAAGCCATTCAAAGACAAATAGCACGTCTCAGCGAACGTTTCAAGCCATTGACAAGTGATGATTATATTTTCTGTTTTGAAAAATGGAATCAACCTACAACCATAGCTTGCTTTATACAGATATTAAAAAAATATGGAAAGGAAGCTGGAATAGACAAAAATTTAACCAGCCATATTTTCAGACACTCCCATATTTCGTTTTTAGCAGAATCTGGACTTCCTATCAAATCAATTATGGACAGAGTTGGTCACTCAAATGCCAAAATGACACTCGAAATTTATTCTCATACAACTCAAGACATGGAGGATAAACTGGTCAATAAATTAGATAGTATTTTTTAATTATGCCCCTCGACTGCCCCTTTTATTATCAAAAGCAACAACAAACCCCTTGAAAGTATTGATAAATCAAGGGGTTATTTTATATTGTTATAATTCATCTGCAATTTTATTTATCTTTCGCAATCTATGATTGACACCGCTTTTGGTA
>ERZ772928.1025-NODE-1025-length-12281-cov-6.154343_pt1 | contig 12281 bp, 10 predicted proteins | sample MGYA00511686_ERZ772928 | MGnify/ENA primary metagenome ERZ772928 (study PRJEB29015, sample SAMEA2738063) | human oral metagenome | biome: human oral; feature: human-associated habitat; material: saliva | place: China | collected 2219 ... | reverse complement strand
AGACGGGGCTGCCGCTGCAGATCCACGACCGCGACGCCCACGAGGACTGCGTGCGGGTGCTGCTCGCCGACGGCGCCCCCGAGCGCACCGTGTTCCACTGCTTCTCCGGCGGCCTGGATCTGGCCGCCGTCTGCGCCGAGCGCGGCTGGTACGCCTCGATCGCGGGCCCGCTCACCTATCCGGCCAACGGGCCCCTTCGCGAGGCCGTGGCCGTCCTGCCCGATGAGCTCCTCCTGGTGGAGACCGACGCGCCCTACCTTCCTCCCAAGCGCTGGCGCGGCCGGCCCAACGCCTCCTACCTCATGGGGGATACGGTCCGTTTCCTGGCCGAGCAGCGGGGGCTGAGCGAGGAGCTGCTCTGCCGTCGCCTGCAGGCCACCACCGAGACCGTCTACGGGGCCTGGTAGGACGAGCCTCACCCCTGATGTCCTGCGGGGTGCGGGTCGTGAGCGGATCGGAGCCTGGCAAAGGGGTGCGCGCAGTCGTCATAGGACGGAATATGTCCGGACGAATCACTCCCAGGCTACCACCGTTCTCTCAGACTGGTCTCAGGCGGAAAGCAGCGAGGAATCAGGGGGTGCTCGCACGGTTCGGTCACAAGCCCTCGGGGTGTGAGCAGGCGCATTGGCACGCCCCTTGGTCATCGGTTACGGTGACATGCAGTCGTCAAACGAAGGAAGTTCTATCGTGGGTCGTCACTCCCAGACCAGCTCCCTGAGTACTACACTCGCCGGCCTTGGATCCATGGCCGCCAAGAAGCGGACCGCTCCCGGTGCTCACGGCCGCCGACGCGCCGAAGGCCCCGCCAAGACCGCTCTGACCCCCATGCTCTTCAAGGCAGGGGGCGCCGCAGCCGCCTTCTCTCTGGCCGTCTCCGGAGCCGCCTACGCGGCCATCTCCGCCGGTGGTGACGAGGGGCATTCCTCCTCGGGCGGCTCCTTCGGACTGATCGGCGGTGAGGCCGACGGGAAGCCGAAGGCCACTGAGGCTCCCGAGAAGCAGGGGGCCGGCAAGATCGCCAGCGCGGAGATCTCCACCACCACCGTCGATGAGCCGCAGGTTCACGGCACGGTCCAGAAGGAGAGCGACGCCCTGCCCAAGGGTGAGACCAAGGTCGAGACCGCCGGTGTCGACGGACTCGTGCGCACCACCTACGAGGTCACCACCCAGGACGGTAAGGAGATCTCCCGCACCCCGGTCGCCCAGGTCGTCGTCACCCAGAAGGTGGATGAGGTCGTCCTGGTGGGTACCGGGGCTCAGCAGGAGGCCGCTGCCCAGGCCGAGCAGGAGGCCGCCGCTCAGGCTCAGGCTCAGCAGGAGGCTGCTGCTCAGGCTCAGGCTCAGCAGGAGGCCGCTGCCCAGGCCGACGGTGGCGGTGAGGGCTCGGGCAACAGCGCTCCGGCACCCGCGGCCAACCCTGGCGCGGGGACCGACCCCGACAGCGCCAAGGCCGTCGCCCGGTCCATGATGGCCGGCCACGGCTGGGGAGACTCCGAGTTCTCCTGCCTGGAGAACCTGTGGACCCGTGAGTCCAGCTGGAACTACCAGGCCGAGAACGCCTCCTCGGGCGCCTACGGCATCCCCCAGGCGCTGCCCGGCACCAAGATGAGCGAGGTCGCCGACGACTGGGCCACTAACCCCACCACCCAGATCACCTGGGGTCTGAACTACATCTCCGGCCGTTACGGCACCCCCTGCTCGGCCTGGGCCCACTCCGAGTCCGTCGGCTGGTACTGAGTCGAATCGGCCGCCCGGGACGTCCCCTCGTTCCGCGGTGCCCGGTACGTCATCGACGGTGCTCGCCTCCCCGCGTGGGGCGAGCACCGTCGCTATCGTTATGGGACGCGTGTCACAAAGAGTGAGGTGGTTTATTGTCCTCACCATGACGCTTCCACTACCGTGGCACTCGCCGTCAACTGGAAGGACGTCTCCCCATGACTCCCCTCGCCCGTTCCCACGCCCACGCCCTGCCGGAGGAGCCGCAGGCGCCGGTCCCGCAGGAGACGGCCCGTGGTGAGCACGGGCAACATGGGCAGCGCAGCATGCGCACCATCGCGCTGCGCGCCGGTGTGGCGGCCCTGGCCCTGTCGGTCGCGGTCTCCGGGGCCGCGTACGCCGCTGTCCGCGCGGGGGAGCCCTCACGCACCTCCGGTGTCGAGGCGGCCGCGAAGGGCACCGATGGCCTGGGGGCTGAAGGCGGTCGCAGCCGGGTCTCGGTCACGCCGAGCACCCAGAAGGTGACCACCGAGACGGTCGACGCCACCGACCCCCACGGCTCGGTCCAGCAGGAGAGCGGCGATCTGTCCGAAGGCGAGACCAAGGTGGCCACGGCCGGTGTCGACGGCGTCGTGCGCACCACCTACGAAGTCACCACCGTGGGTGGCAAGGAGGTCTCCCGCACTCCCGTCGCCCAGGTCGTCGTTACCCAGAAGGTCGATGAGGTCGTCCTGGTCGGCACCGGTGCGGCCAAGAAGCAGGAGAGCAAGCCGGAACAGTCTCAGTCCCAGGGGCAGGGACAGTCTCAAGGCCAGTCCCAGTCTCAGGGGCAGGCTCCCGCTCCGTCGGCGTCGTCGGAGTCCGCCGGAGGTTCTGGCGGTTCGGCGTCCGGCGGCAGTGCCGGCACGACCAGCGGCGAGGCCGGCGACGATGTGTGGGCCAAGCTCGCCCAGTGCGAGTCCGGCGGCAACCCGGCCACCAACACCGGCAACGGCTTCTACGGCATGTACCAGTTCACCCTGGAGACCTGGCAGTCCCTGGGCGGAACCGGCTACCCCCACGAGGCCGACGCCGCCACCCAGACCGCCATGGCCAAGAAGCTCCAGGCCCAGGCCGGCTGGGGGCAGTGGCCCGGCTGCGCCGACAAGCTCGGCCTGCGCTGAGCGGCCGGAGCCGCCGCGGGGACGTCACGCACGCTCCGGGACGCGATCATGCGGAGAGCACGCGGCATGTTCCCAGATATCTCACAGTGACAAAAGGTGGGCGCCGGTTACTGTGTCCCCATGACGTTGCCGGCCCCCGATTCACAGGTGCCCCCGGCAGGAGCCGCCCCCACCGACGGGCCCGACCCTGCAGGAGCCTGTGAGGCCACCTCCGAGCCCCCCGCCGATGCCGCCCGCACGGACCGCACCTGCCAGGACCCTCGCGATCCCCGGGATCACAATGCCTCCACGGGATCCCGGGCCGCCGGCCTCCTGGGCCCCACCGAGGTCCGCGGCCTGTCCCAGGCGCTGGGCATCCGCCCCACCAAGACACTGGGGCAGAACTTCGTCCACGACGCCGGCACGGTGCGCCGCATCGTCAGGAGTGCGGGCGTGCGTCCCCAGGACACGGTCCTGGAGATCGGGCCGGGCCTGGGCTCCCTGACCCTGGCCCTCCTGGAGACCGGGGCGCGAGTGATCGCCGTCGAGATCGACCCCGCCCTGGCCCGGGCACTGCCCGTCACCGTCGCAGATTGCATGCCTCAGGCCGCCGGTCGCCTCAGCCTCATCGAGGCCGATGCCCTGAGCATCACCGGTCCGCAGTCGCTGGACGAGACCGGGAACCCTCCCACCCGCCTCGTGGCGAACCTGCCCTACAACGTGGCCGTCCCCGTCCTGCTCACCGCGCTGGAGGCCCTGCCCAGCCTGGAGAGCGTCACCGTCATGGTCCAGTCCGAGGTCGCCGACCGCCTCGCCGCCGAACCCGGCTCGCGGACCTACGGGGTCCCCAGCGTCAAGGCCGCCTGGTACGCCGCGGCCCGTCGCACCCTGACCATCTCACGACACGTCTTCTGGCCCGTGCCCAACGTCGACTCAGCCCTCGTCGAGCTCGTGCGCCGCCGGCCCCCTGCCACGCGCGCCACCCGTGAGCAGGTCTTCGCCGTGGTCGACGCCGCCTTCGCCCAGCGCCGCAAGACCCTGCGCAAGGCCCTGGCGAAGCTCGCCGGAGGGGCCGACGCCGCCGAGAGCGCTCTGCGCGCCGCCGGAATCGACCCGGCGCGGCGCGGCGAGACCCTCGACATCACCGCCTTCGCCGCCCTGGCCGAGGTGCTGCAGCCCGTCGCCGCCGACGAGACCGCTGCGCCAACGCCTCCCACCTCACAGGAGCAGTCATGAGCCATCTGCGTGCCGTCCCCGACGGCCCCACCGGTCCGCGCGAGTCCACCGTGCCGCCCCGCAGCGGCTCGGCCAGCTCGGTGCGCGTCGAGGCCCCCGGCAAGGTCAACCTCTTCCTGTCCGTCGGCGCCCCCGGCCCCGACGGCTACCACCCGCTCACCACGGTCTTCCAGGCGGTCCGCCTCATCGAGACCGTCACCGCCCGCCGCCAGTCGGCCCAGGACCACGGCACCGTCACCCTCACCCTCGAGGAGCCCGACGCCGACGTCCCCGCGGACGACTCCAACCTGGCCGTGCGGGCCGCCACGCTCCTGGCGCAGACCACCGGCGTCAGCGAGGGCGTCGACCTCCTGCTGCGCAAGCGCGTCCCCGTCGCCGGCGGGATGGCCGGAGGATCCGCCGACGCCGCCGCCGCCCTCGTGGCCTGCAACGCCCTGTGGGGCACGGGCCTGTCCCTGCCCGAGCTCTCCGCCCTGGCCGCCCGCCTCGGGGCCGACGTGCCCTTCCCCCTGACCGGGGCCACTGCCGTCGGGAGCGGCCGCGGCGACCTCGTCACCCCGATCATGACCCGGGGCGCCTACCACTGGGTCTTCGCCCTGGCCGAGGAGGGCCTGTCCACCCCGGCGGTCTTCCGGCGCTTCGATGAGCTGACCGGTGGCGGGCAGCCCGCCGTGCGCGACGTGCCCGAGGCCCTCACCGCCGCCCTGCGCGCCGGGGACGCCCGCGCCCTGGCCGGCTCCCTCCACAACGACCTCCAGGCCGCCGCCCTCGACCTGCGCCCCGAGCTGGCCGAGGTCATCGCCGTGGCCGAGGAGGCCGGGGCCCTGCGCGCCATCGTCTCCGGCTCCGGCCCCACCATCGCCGCCCTCGTCGAGGACCCCGGCAGCGCCCAGCGGGTCTCGCGCGCGCTGAAGGCCTCGGGCCTGGTCGCCGGTGTCCTGCGTGCCGACGCCCCCGTGTCCGGTGCCCGGGTGGTGGGCTGATGGCGCACCTGCTCGGCGTGGAGAACCTGCGCCTGACGGTCGGCTCCCGCCTGCTCCTGGACGAGGTCACCCTGGGGCTGGAGGACGGCACCCGCGTCGGCGTCCTGGGTCCCAACGGCGCCGGCAAGTCCACCTTCCTGGCGGCCCTGGCCGGTCGGCGCGAGCCCGACGGCGGCCGCGTCACCCGCACCGGCGGCGTGAGCGTGGCCGTCCTCAGCCAGACCGACGACCTGCCGCCGGGCGCCACCGTGCGCACCGCCATCCACGGCCAGGCACCCGAGCACGAGTGGGCCTCCGATCCGGCCGTGCGGGACATCCACGCCGGGCTCATCGCCGACCTCGACCTGTCCGCCGACGTCGCCACCCTCTCCGGGGGGCAGCGCCGTCGCGTCGCCCTGGCCGCCGTCCTCACCCGCCGCGCCGACGTCGTCATCCTCGACGAGCCCACCAACCACCTCGACGTCGAGGGCGTGGACTGGCTCGCCCGCCACCTGCGGGCCCGCTTCAACGGCCCGGGCGGCCGCGGCTCCGGCGCCCTGGTCACCGTCACCCACGACCGCTGGTTCCTGGACGCCATCTGCACCAATGTCTGGGAGGTCGTCCCCGGCGTCGACCCCGGCGGCGGGCGCCCCCAGGTGGCCGGCCGCATCGAGACCTACGACGGCGGGTACGCCGCCTACGTCCTGGCCCGGGCCGAGCGCGCCCGCCAGGCCGCCGTGGCCGCCGTCAAGCGGGAGAACCTCCTGCGCAAGGAGCTGGCCTGGCTGCGCCGCGGCGCCCCCGCCCGCACCTCCAAGCCCCGCTTCCGCATCGATGCCGCCGAGGCCCTCATCGCCGACGTGCCGCCCCCGCGCGACACCGTGGCCCTGACCGCCATGGCCACCGCCCGCCTGGGCAAGAAGGTCCTCGACCTCGAGGACGTCACCGTGCGCTACCCCGGGCCGCCCACCGACACCGGCGAGGCGACCCAGCGGGAGGTCCTGCGCCGGGTCACCTGGCGGCTCGCACCCGGTGAGCGGGTCGGCGTCGTCGGCGTCAACGGAGCCGGCAAGACCACCCTGCTGCGCCTGCTCGAAGGCGTCCAGGAGCCCACTGAGGGCCGCGTCGCCCGCGGCAAGACCGTCCAAGTGGCCACCCTGTCCCAGTCCACCCACGAGCTCGACGCGCTCGCGGACCTGCGCGTCGTCGAGGCCGTGGCCATGGTGGGGGAGAGGGTCGTCGTCGGGGACAAGGAGATGACTGCGGCCCAGCTCGTCGAGCGCCTGGGCTTCACCCGTCAGCGGGCCTGGACCCGGGTGGGGGAGGTCAGCGGCGGGGAGCGCCGCCGGCTCCAGCTCCTGCGCCTGCTCATGACCGAGCCCAACGTGCTCCTGCTCGACGAGCCCACCAACGACCTGGACACCGACACCCTGGCCGCCGTCGAGGACATCCTCGACTCCTTCCCCGGCACCCTCGTGGTCGTCTCCCACGACCGCTACCTCCTGGAACGGGTGACCGACCACCAGGTGGCGCTGCTGGGGGACGGCAGCGTGCGCGATCTGCCCGGCGGGGTCGAGCAGTACCTCCAGATGCGCCGCGAGGCCATGGGCGCCGCCGGGAGTCCCAGAGCCTCAGCAGGCGCTGCGGCATCCGCGGCGACGCGGGCGGCAGCTGAGCCCTCGTCTGAGCGCAGCGCCTCGAGCGGGGCCCGCCGCCACGAGGCCAGGAAGGCGCTGGGGCGCATCGAGCGGAAGATGGAGCGCGCGGCTCAGTCGCTCGCCGCGCTGCACGCGCGCATGGAGGAGGTCTCGGCCGATCCGAACCGGGTGGGGGAGCTGGCCGAGCTCGGCCGTGAGCTCGTGGCCGCTGAGGCGACCCACGCCGATCTGGAGGAGCAGTGGCTCGAGGCGGCGGAGGCGCTGGAGGCCTGAGGGGCAGTGCCTCCGCGCCCTGGCGGTACCTCGTCGCTGGAAGCGGTGGAAAGGGAACGGGGCTCGGGGAGAGGGATCGGGGAGGTGGGTGGCGACGTCGCTGCTCACGAACGCCCGGGCCGTCTGCGCCGATCAGACGACGGGGGCGACCTGGCGGGCCAGCTCGACGAGATGATCCAGGTTGGGGGCGATGTCCTCGGCGGCGGCGCCCCACAGGCGCATGACCAGGTCCACCGGGACCGTGGGCAGTCCCGCCAGCCTCAGGACGACGACGCCCTGGGTGGGGCCGTTGGACTCGTAGAAGGCGGAGAACCCCACCATGTCCGGGCCCGGCCGCAGGCGCACCAGCTCGGCCTCGGGCAGGAGCGCGGCGACGATCTGGCGCTGGGTGGCACGGCGTCCCTCCTTGGAGCCGTCATCCTTGGCGATCTCCAGGCTGAGGTCGATGACGAAGGGCGGGTGGGCGACGTCGTCGATATGCATGAGACGGGCGAAGCGGCCCTGGCGCTCCATGGCCTGCAGCTCGTTGAGCAGGGACTCCAGCTCGGAGCGCCACTGCGGTCCGGTCACTCCCAGGTGGGCGCTGCGGTGCCTGGCCTCCTCCCGCGCCCATCCCGGCGGTGGGAAGGGCGGGATGATCACCCATCGCTGGGGATCAGGAGTGACCGCGATCTGCACTGTGTGTTCCTTCCGAGACCTCGTCCGACTGCGAGGCAGTGGGCTGGGCGCCTACCATGTCTGTCCTATGAGGACCCGAGAGCGACATACGACAATTATGCCTGCATCCGCACGCCGCCGTGTGGTCCGCGTGCTAGTAGATGCCGGGCTCATCATCGCACTCTGTGCCGTCACGGAGCGCTGCTGTGGAATCTTATTCGCTGTCGGGGCGGTTGTGCTGCTTATTGCTGTGATGACTGCCATGATGGCAATGACAGGCGCCACACCCGGCGGGCTGGTGACGGGGGTCCGGCTGCGGAGGGTGGCGGACACCAACGGTCCCCCTGGACGCTCTGCGGTGATTTACGTCGCATTTTTAGGCCTCTCTTTGGTGGCAACCGCAGGTCTGGCCCCCCTGGTGTTGTGGATCCTCTCACTATGGCGTGCTGAACAGCGCACCTGGTTCGACCGACTGGCCGGAACGGTTCTTCTCAGCGCCAGGCCGACCTCGGTGACGGCCTGCTCCCTGGTGGTTGAGGGCTCAGTAATCCCAGTTCTGGGGCCGATTGTTCTCGGGCGCCGGCCGGCCCCGATCGAGTCCCACCCCGATGCGCAGCTCGTCGCGGTGCTCCGTTCGGAGGACTCCGTGTCCAAGACGCACGCCCTGTTCGTGCCCGCTTCGGATGGGGTACTCGTCACAGATCTGGGCTCGACGAACGGAACCCACATCGAGGACGAGGAGGGCGTTCACCGACTCTCACCCGGCCGACCGGAGTACGTGCACCGGGGACGGCAGGCATACTTGGGTGACGGTGTCTGTATCGTCCGTTGAGGAGAAATATGATGACAAACAGCCCGAACAGCAGCGCGAACAACGAGGTCTGGTGGACCGAGGGTTCGTGGACAGGCGTGGTCACGCCACGTGCTGTGATGATCCTGCCCCCGTCGGTGCCGCAGGACCTCACCGAGCGCCTGTGGCGGCTGCTGCGTAGTGAGGAGGCCTCGCTGACGCGGGCCCTGGATGAGCTGGTGATGGGGATGGGCGGACGTCTGGGTGCGATCCCGGACTTCGTGCTCGCCGTCTCGGCGCCCGAGGACGTCTTCCACGTGGCGCTGCGCGGTGCCCCGCAGATGGAGGTCGACGGCAAGGCCCTGGACGCCTCCGCGGTCACCACCTGGTTCGAGACGACGGTGACCGCCCCCAACTCGGTCATCGTCAGCGCGCCCGACGGCGCCGGACAGGTGCGCCGCCCGGCGGTCGACGCCGTCGTGAGCACCGGCCACCTGGTGCTGCGCGGATCGGAGAAGTCGAGCGGGACCCCGTCCCCCAGCCGTGCATCGTCGAAGGGGTCCGGTGACTCCGACGACGATGACCCTGACCCGGCTGGTCCTGACTACTCCACCGCTTCTGCCGGTTCCGCCGGAACCCCCGCTGCTGCCGTGAGGACCTCTCGGTCCTCCCGTCGGGCATCGCGTCGCGCCTCGCGCCGTCAGTCCGCCTCGTCGGACCACTCGGAGCAGGACGACTCGTCTGAAGGGGCTCCTGCCGAAGCCGCCGGTTCTCCCGACGTCGTCGACGACCTCATCGAGATCGCGCAGGACAACGCCGAGCAGCAGGCTCTTGACGGCGCCGAGCTCGCCGCGTCCTTCGAGGCCGCCGAGGTGGGCCAGTCCGCAACCTCTGCCGAGGTCTCGGGCTCCCCTGAGGAGGTCGACCAGCTCGCCCAGTCCGAGGGACCCGCTGACCTGCTGGCCGTCGTCGCCGGTATCGCGGATGCCGCCGAGTCGACTGAGTCAGTCGAGTCAGCTGAGCCGGTCGAGTCAGCCGAGTCGGCCGAGGTTTCCGAGGAGCTCGCTGAGGGTACTCGGACCGCCGAGGTCACTGAGGCCGATGCTCAGGCCGTCGAGGAGTCGAGCCAGAGTGCGACCTCTGCTCACAGTGCCCACAGTGCTGAGCCCCTTGAGGCTCCTGCCGTGACCCTGGACGCCCAGTCTCCTGAGGCTGCTGAGGTCACCACCCCGTCCTCACCGGAGGCTTCCGGAGAGGATCTGCTGATCGCCCCCGTCTTCGATATCCCGGCCCTGCCGATCCCCTCCGCTCAGGAGGCAGAGGCCATGATCCCGCCCCCTCCGCCCCCGTCGAGCGAGGATCTTGAGGCTGCTGGTATCAAGGACGCTGCCGCTGAGGTCACCGAGGTCGCCCAGACCCCGGCCGACTTCGTGCCTGTTGAGGCCGCCGTGGTCGCGGAGGCCACTGCTGTTGCCGAGGCCGCCGCGCAGGCGCACGCCGAGGAAGAGCCCGTACGCTCCGGGGACCACGACGGACAGACCATCAACAGTCTGCCCGACGACCTCTCCCAGGAGCTGCGCGCCGAGCTGCTCAACCAGGGGCTCGGTCCCCTGGAGCCGAGCCAGTCGGCGGAGGTTGTCGAGTCGCCCGAATCCGCGGCCGTGGATGCCGCAATGGTCGAGTTCGTGCAGCCCTCCGGCGGCGAGCCGGCGACTGCCGAGCTCGGTCGCGGGGACCACGACGGACAGACCATCAACGGTCTGCCCGAGGACCTGGTCGGCGAGCTCGTCTCCCTCGTGGGAACCGGGCCCTCCAGCCCGGCGTCCCCGGTCTCGGCGAGCTCTCCCAGCGAACCCGACGCCATCCGGATCGTGCTGTCGGCGGTGTGCCCCCAGGGCCACCCCAACCCCACGAACTACACCGTGTGCCGCGTCTGCGGAGCTGAGCTCAACCGTCCGGCCAAGTCGGTGGCCTGCCCCCCTCTGGGGCGCGTGGTCACCTCCGGCGGCGAGAGCATCGAGCTCAACCGTCCCCTCCTGGTGGGTCGCAACCCTGTGGCCGACGACATCACCAGCGTCGCGGAGGTCCCCCTCCGCCCGCTGACCGTCGCCAGCCCCAACCAGCTCGTCTCCCGCAACCACATCCTCATCGACCTGGATGCGTGGAGCGTTCTGGCCCAGGACCTGGGCAACTGCAATGGCACCGTTCTCAACCGCCAGAACGAGGCGCCTGTGCGCCTGTCCTCGGCAACCCCGGTGCTCCTGCGCAGCGGAGACGTCCTCGACCTCGGCGATGGCCAGACCCTCGCCTTTGAGAACCTCCCCTGATGCTGGATCACAAGGGACCGCCTCCGGTCATCTCCGGGTTCACGTACCTGGAGAGACTCGGAGCGGGAGGCTACTCCACGGTCTACCTCTTCGAGCAGCACATGCCCCGCCGCGAGGTCGCGGTCAAGGTCATGAACGCTGACGTCGAGGACAAGACCGCCTCCCGCTTCGAGTCGGAGGCGAACCTCATGGCGCGGGTCTCCTCCCACCCGGCCATCCTGTCCATCTACGGCGCGGGCGTCTCCGCCGACGGCCACCCCTTCCTGGTCATGGAGTACTGCCCGCCGCCGCAGCTGGGCGCCATCTTGCGCCAGGGTCCCCTCAATGTCGCTGAGACCCTGTCGACGGCGATCCAGATCGCCGGAGCGGTGGAGACCGCTCACCGGGCCGGCATCGTCCACCGGGACATCAAGCCCGCCAACATCCTGTTCACCACCTATCGTCGTCCAGTGCTCTCGGACTTCGGCATCTCCGCCATGAGTGGTCCGGAAGGGACCGAGGAGCTGCGGGGGATGAGCGTGCCCTGGGCTCCCCCCGAGCAGCTGGTCGGGATGCGCTCGGCCAATCCGGCCTCCGACATCTACTCCCTGGGCGCGACCACCTTCGCGATGCTCACGGGGCGCAGCCCCTTCGAGACCGACGGCATCCCGGACGTCTACGAGCTCTCGCGCCGTATCGTCAAGGACCCCCTGCCGCCGCTGGGGCGTCAGGACGCCCCGCCGTCGTTGCACCGCGTGCTGTCGGTGGCGATGGACAAGAACCCGGACTCGCGCTACCCGACGGCGCTGGCCTTCGCCCGGGCACTCCAGCAGGTCCAGGCCGAGCTCGACCTGCCGATCACGACGGTCGACCTGTTCCAGGAGCCGGACAAGGCCGCGAAGTCCGCCCGGCGCCCCAACCCCGACGAGGCCGATACCGCCACGAAGATGGGGGTCTTCAACCAGGTCGACGTCACCAGCGAGCACATCGCCATGCGGGTGGACCCCGAGGGCGACGACGAGTCCGCCTCGTCGGGCTCGGAGGCCGGCGGCGACTCGAGCCGCCCGAGCCGGATGCGCACCGTTCTGACCGCCGTGCTGGTCACGGCGATGGTCGTGGCCGTCATCGGCGCGATCATCTTCTCCCAGACCCAGGACACTAAGAAGAAGCCGGACAACCCCATCGCCACCATCGCCCCGCCGACCGGTGTCAACCCGTTGCAGGCATCCGTTCCGATGGTGGGCGATATCGAGGGTGAGGCACTGGGTGACGGCACGGTGCGGTTCACCTGGGGAGAGCCGGAGACCGGCTGGACCGGCAGCTACCTCTACCGCGTTAAGCTTCCTGACGAGGAGACCGAGCTGGATTCCGTCCGCACTAACGAGGCCGTCGTCGGGGCCCAGGAGGGGCGCACCTGCCTCGAGGTCACGGCGGTGCGCTCAGACGGTAAGGCCTCCCAGGCCAAGACCGCCTGCGTCGACACTCCGTGAAGGCGGTTGCCGACCCTCCAGGCAGGTGAGGAAGCGAAGCAGCGGGGCCCG
>ERZ772928.1020-NODE-1020-length-12339-cov-4.617388_pt1 | contig 12339 bp, 10 predicted proteins | sample MGYA00511686_ERZ772928 | MGnify/ENA primary metagenome ERZ772928 (study PRJEB29015, sample SAMEA2738063) | human oral metagenome | biome: human oral; feature: human-associated habitat; material: saliva | place: China | collected 2219 ... | reverse complement strand
AAATAGAAATTTTTAATAAAAATTCTTTGGGAGATATAAAGAAATGTTGGTGTATTTAACAAAAGATTATTCGAAATGAAAAAAAGAGGAAGTTATAAGTATAAAAAGAAACCTAAATCTAGGATTTAAGTTTCTTCTTCAATTAAATTATTTTTTAACAAATGGGCTTATAGCACCGTATAGAGCTGCGTTGTTTCCAAGTGCAGCAGCTAAGAATTTAGTTTTGTTAATTTTAATCGGGTGTAGTTCTCTTACTTTTGCTTCAAGCTTGTTAAGAAGATAATCTCCTTGAGCAGAAACTGCTCCGCCGATAATGATGTATTTCGGATCTAAAATACAAAGAAGATTAACGATACCGCGAGCTACTTCGTATAACCATTCATCAAGAATTTTTAGGGCGTTAGTGTCCTCACGTTTACAAAGATCGAAAAATTCGATAACGCTAAGACCGTCGTACATTTCGGCTTTAATTTTGCGGTCAAGTGCGATAGTAGATGCACGTTGTTCGTATGTTGTATCAGTTTCAACGTCATATACAGATTGCCCGATTTCTCCAACACCGAAGTTAGAACCGAATGGTAAGCTGTTTAAGTAGTAAGCACCACCGATACCTGTTCCTAATGCCATACAAAATACTTCATCAAGACCTTTTGCTCCACCTAACCATTGCTCACCAAGAAGCGCGCAGTTTACGTCGTTATCAACATAAACATCTACTCCTAGGCGATCTCCGAAATCTTTTTTGAAGTTTGTACCCACGTAGTTTTTAATAGTTGGAGCGGCGCGAATAACTTCCATATTTATGTTATCGATAACTCCAGCAGCTGAGATTCCAGCTGCGTTGAAGTTATAGCTTTCACGAATCTTGCTAGCAATTCTGAACATTTCGTCAGTGATTTTTACTGTTACATTATCAGGTGTTTTACAAGTTTCGTAATGGATAATTTTGTAATTATCATCAAAAACAGCAAATTTAATACTTGTTCCACCAATATCTATTCCTAAATACATATAATACCTACTTTCTTAATTTCAGAGCCTAAATAAATTGTTTATAAATAAGGACTTATAGTCGGAGGCTCTTTATTATGTTTATTTTTAAAATGTTTTCATTGATATATTAACATAAAAATAAAAAAATAGAAATAGTTTCTTTAGTTTTTGATTAAGGAAAGAAAAATCACGGATATAGAAGCCTAAATAAATCGTTAAAATATAAGAAGTCGTCTGTTTTAGTAAATAAGGGTAGAGACAGAATAGCCAATATAGTTTTTTTATGTTATTATAAAAAAGCAGAGAAAATGTAGAAAATATTTATGATGAGGAGATAGTTATGGATGCAATAATATTTTTAGAACCGGTATTTGCTGAAAGAATTTGGGGAGGAAGAAACCTAGAAAAATTCAACTACGATATTCCTGAAGGGAATATAGGTGAGGCATGGGTAATTGCTGCACATGAAAATGGCAGTTCTTTAATAAAAAATGGTGAGTTAAAAGGTTTAACATTAAAAGAAGCTTACGAGAAAAGACCGGAGCTTTTTACTAAGAAAAAATACGATAAGTTTCCATTGTTGGTAAAAATTTTAGATGCAAGTGATTACCTATCTGTGCAAGTTCATCCAGAAGATGACTATGCACGTGTAAATGAAAATGGTGAATTAGGGAAAACAGAATGTTGGTATGTTCTTGATGCGAAAGAAAATGCAGAATTAATCTATGGTCATACAGCAAAAACAAAAGAAGAGTTCAATCGTAGTATTGATGAAGAAAAATGGGATGATTTATTTATTAGAGAAAAGGTAAAAAAAGGTGATTTCTTCTATATTCCAGCGGGAACTTTACACGCAATAGGTGCAGGGAACTTAATTTATGAAGTGCAACAAAATTCTGATACAACGTATAGAGTTTATGATTATGACCGTACGGATAAAGATGGCAACAAACGTGAACTACATATAGAAAAAACAAGAGATGTAACTACGGTTCCTTTTGAAAAAGTCCAACTAGAGCAAGAAGTTTACGAAGTTGGAAATATAAAAGTAACCCAACTTGCAGAAGAAAGATATTTTGGTGTTTATAAAATCGAAGTATCAGGAGAGGCAGAGTTAACAAAAAACGATACAGGGAATTTATTTACAGTGCTAGAAGGTCAAGGACGTATTAAGGTAGAAGATACTGTGTATGATATTAAAAAAGGAGATAGTTTTATTTTGACAACTCAATGTAGCGATTGTCTGTTAGATGGAGATATGCTGCTTATAGGAAGTTACGATAGATAATTACCCTTAATCATAGAATAGAGAAAAGTGATGGCAAAGAGATGTTTGTCATTGCTTTTTATTATGCCTAATTAACGTCAGAGGGGAGTTGATAGCTAAAAAGGTATTTAAAAGTTAAAGAGTTAACGTGTTTTAATGTGTTAAATAATTGACTTCTATATTGCGATGAGAGATAAACACCTAAAAGGCGATTTATGGAAGTGAAGTAATAGTGGATACTACTTTATCAATATAAGGCGCCAAAGGGTTTTAAAAAAATAAAAAATTAGAATTTTTGCCTTGACAAACAAAAGTAAACGTTTTACAATATAATTGTATTAAAATTTAATGTGTTAAATAAAAAGCTAAAAAGCAAATAACGGAGGTTTTTATAATGAAAGATTTAAAAGGGTTGTATTCAGCATTGCTTATCCCATTTGATGAAAATGGTGAGGTAAAAGAAGAGGGATTACGTCAAGTAATCGAGCACAATATCAACGTTAGTAAGGTTGATGGATTATATGTTAATGGAAGTAGTGGGGAAAACTTCTTATTAAACACTGCTCAAAAGAAACAAATTTTTAAATTTGTAAAAGAAGTAGTTGGGGATAGAGTTAAACTTATCGCTCAAGTTGGATCTTTAGATTTAAATGAAGCGGTAGAATTAGCTAAATATGCTACAGAATTAGGATACGACTCACTATCAGCAGTTACTCCATTCTACTACCCATTATCATTTAATGAAATTAAACACTACTACAAAACAATCATCGATGCTACAGATAACAGCATGATTCTTTACTACATTCCATTCTTAACAGGAGTTAAAATTAGTTTAGATCAATTCACTGAATTACTAGATAATGAAAAAGTTATCGGTGTTAAATACACTGCAGCAGACTTCTATCAATTAGAAAGATTCAGAAAACGATTCCCTAACAAACTAATTTGGTCTGGATTCGATGAAATGTTAGTTCAAGCTGCTATTACAGGAGTAGACGGAGCTATCGGTTCTACATACAATGTAAACGGACAAAGAAGCCAAGAAATCTTCAGACTTGCTAAAGAAGGTAAAGTTGCTGAAGCTTACGAACTTCAACATGAAGCGAATGATGTAATCGAAAAAGTATTAGAATTAGGATTATATCAAACTCTTAAAGAAATCTTAAAAGTTAAAGGTATTGATGCAGGATACTGTAAACAACCTATGAAAGTATTTGATCCAGCTAAGTTACCTGAAGTAGAAAAATTAGTTAAAGATTACAATCTATAATTTTAAAAAAATACGGAATAAATTAGGGGGAAGGAAAGAGGAGAAGATCTCCTCCTTCCCAATTATTAGAAAAAATATTATTAAGAAAAACAGGAGGGGAGTACCATGGATAAAATAGGATTTGGTACACTTAATAGTATAGTTTTAGCAGTTTATCTTATAGCTATGCTAGCAATAGGGGTGTATTTCACTAAAAAAGCAGGTGAAAGCACGGACGAATTCTTTAAAGCTGGTGGTAATATTCCATCTTGGGCAGTAGGATTCTCAATTTATGCAACAACATTATCAGCCATTACATTTATGGCGACACCGGAAAAAGCATTTAACGGTGACTGGACATATGCAGCAGGGAACTTTTCAATTATCGCGATTATTCCGATATTAATTCACTACTATGTTCCATTCTTTAGAAAATTAAATGTAACGACAGCGTATGAATATTTAGAAGAACGTTTTAATCCTAGTGTACGTGTAGTAGGAAGTGTGTTATTCTCACTATTCCATATTGGACGTGTAGCTATCGTTATTTACTTACCAACAGTTGCTATTACATCAGTATCGACACTTAACCCATTCTTAGTGTGTGCGGTTATCGGATTACTTTGTGTAGTTTACTCATTCTTAGGAGGGGTAGAAGGGGTTATCTGGACAGATGTTATCCAAGGTATTATTTTACTTGGAGGAGCTGTTTTAGTAATCATCTTAGGAGCTTACCACGTAGGTGGATTTGGACACATTACTCAAGATGCTTTAGCAAATGGTAAAATTGTAACTGCTGAGAAATTTAGCTGGTCGTTAACTGCATCTACTATTCCGATCATCTTCATTGGATCAGTATTTAACAGTTTACAACAATATACAGCGTCTCAAGACGTAGTTCAACGTTATAGTACTACTGAATCAGTTAAAGAAACTAATAAATCACTTTGGACTAACGGATTATTAGCATTCATCTCTATTCCAATTTTCTATGGAATGGGAACAGTTTTATACAGCTTCTACAAAGGTAGCCACGCTGTAACAAAATTACCAGACTTCATGAACGCTGAAGTAGTAGGTAAAGCAGCTAACACAACAGCTTTAGTACCTTACTTCATCTTAACAGCATTACCAGCTGGTATCGCTGGATTAGTTATCGCAGCTATCTTAGCAGCTGCTCAATCAACTATCGCATCAAGTTTAAACTCAATTTCTGCTTGTATCACAGTTGATATTAAACAACGTTTCTTCGGATTAAGTAAAGATGCTAAACAAGACGTTCTATTAGCTCGTGTTATCATTATTGTAGCAGGGGTACTTGGGACAATTGCAGCATTATACTTCGTAAATACTAACCAAAAAGAAACTTGGGATTTATTCCTTAAATATATCGGACTTCTAGGAGTGCCTTTAGCTGGTACATTTGCACTTGGTATCTTCACTAAACGTGCAAACGGAGCTGGAGCATTATTAGGATTAGTAGTAGCAGGGCTTGTATGTTGGTACATCCAGGACTTCACAACTTATGCTAAACAAAGTCCATTCATCTTCTCAGGATTCTCATTCTTAAGTGCATTAGTATTCGGTTATATCTGTAGTTTCTTCTTCAAATCTACTAAAAATATCACTGGACTTACTATTCACACCAAAGATCAAGAATATGTAAAAGAAGCAAAATAAAGTCAAACAACCCCAGAAGAGTAGAGTTACTAATTTGTAACTTTACTCTTTTTTTCGATTTTTAAATAGATATATATACATGTTCAAGGTAAGGTTAATTTAGGGTGATTTTAGAGTTGAAGAATTTATTGAATGTATTAGAGACGTTAAATCTATTTTATTTATATTTTAAGTGAGTGATTTATGATGAAGGTGGATGACTTCATTCATTATCAGGATTAATATAGTATAATAATTTAGGTATAAATATTGATAATGACTAGAGGGTTGGTGGTATAAATAAAAGAATAGCGAGAGCGTTCATTAGATTATATTGCTGTATTTATTACATTATAATGAAACGCCATTTATGGCTAGGGTAGTAGATGAGGTTGAAAATAGTCTACATAAAAATGACATGTAGATGTATTTTCCAATAAAAGTAAGTATATTTGATTAAAAATAAAAAATCAAGAAAGGATGTAACTATGAAAATTAATAAGAAAAAGCTATTTTTAGCAGTGTTAATGGCAAGTGGTTTATTTACTAGTCAACAAGCGTTAGCAAATGATACATCTCAAAAAAATATTGAAGCTAAGCTAAACAGCGCGCAGTGGAAAGGGCTAAAACCTTCTAGAACGGGTGGAGATAATATTGCGTTTGTAGATAAAGCATCGTTGAATAGTGATGAAGTAAAAGAAATTAAAACCATAGGTGAGAATGAAAAAGTAGATGGATGTACAGTTTATAAGTTAGTCTACGAAAAAAATTCGGTAGGAACTACTAACAGTACTAAAGAAAAAATTCAAAAAATCTTACCTAAAACAGGAGATGTTATTGGGTGGGGACACCTAGTGGGTGCTGGTATATTAGCTGGTTTAGCATTTTTCCTAATTAAAAATAAAAAAGGACGTAAATTCCTAGTTATCGCTTTAATCGGAGGGGGATCACTAGTTTATGCAATGCAAGATACAGGCGCATATTCAGGAACTGAAATAAAAGAAACTACTTTTATAGCGAGCGATCAAGAGTTAAAAACACCTGAGATAGACGGTTATCATTTTGTAGGTGTAATAAAATTAGAAGATGCATGTATATTTAATACTCCATCAGATGAGACACCTGCTGACAGTCAGAAAGAAGAGAAACCAAAAACAGAAAAACCTGATAATAAAAAAGAAGAGCAGCCAAAAACAGAAAAACCTAACAACAAAAAAGAAGAAAAACCAAAATCAGATAATCCTAAAACAAATAAAGAAGAACAGACAGTTAAACCCGCTGAAATACAGTTTAAGTTCACAAAAGCTTGCCATGGTGGAACACTAAAAGCAGGTCAATTTAAGTTTGAAATGCGTGATAGTAGTGGCAAAGTAGTTCAAACTGCAACTAACGATGAAAAAGGAAATATCTTATTCCAATCAATTAAGTTTAAAGATAATGAAGTAGGGACACATACGTATACTATAAGTGAAGTAAAAGGGACTGAAGAAAATACAGAATACGACAAAATGGTATCAACAGTAACTGTTACAGTAACTAAATCTGATGATAAGCTGGTCGCAAAAATAACGAAGATTGTTTCAGCTAATGGAATAGACGGAAAACTTAAGTCTACGAATGGACAAGCAGATACAGAGTTTAATAACAGTTATATTGAACCTATCACAGTAGCGCCATCAGATCATTTAGATGATTAATTATAAGTATAAGTTTTCGGTAATATAAAAAAGAGTTACATTTTTTTGTAACTCTTTTTTGTTTATATTATTTAATTTTACTAATCTCTTCTTCAAGAGCGCTCTCTGTTAAAGCACCAGAGATTTGGTTTGAGATAGTTCCATCAGAGTTGATAAAAATATGTGTTGGGAATGAACGGATAGTGTAGTTTACTAAGAATCTGTCGTTCACATCAAATAGAACAGGGTATGTAACTCCAAGTTCTTGTGCTTTAGCAAGAATAGTAGCTTTATCCTTATCTTGAGGACTTTGATTTTTGAATACGTCATCGCTAGGAGATGTTATTGATAAGAAAACAACATCCTCCTTATCTTTTAGTTTTTGATAAGCTTTTTCTAATTCAGGTATTTCTCTAACGCAAGGACCGCACCAAGATGCCCATACGTTGATATAAACTTTTTTACCTTTGTAGTCGCTAAGTTTAACTGTGTTACCGTCTTTATCCATAGCGCTAAAGTCAAAGGCTTGTCTAGTTTTTTTCTCTTCAGTAGAACTTGAAGAGCTAGAACTTGAAGAACTAGAGTTATTTTGTTCGCTAGAATTTGATTGAGTCTTTGAACATGCTGTTAAGACTAATGCACCACTTAAAAGAGTGGCAGTAAGTATTGATAATTTTTTCATTAATTATACCTCCAAGGTTAGTGTGAATAATTTTTATTAACTAAAGTATCTTGCAATCGTAGTGAATGAACCACTTAAAATTAGAACACCGATAATTATAAGTATTATTCCAGAAATAATCTGTGTATATTTTAGAATATTAGTATTGCGTTTGAATACTCCAAGTAGTGTAGAAGCGAAGAAAGCTACTAAAATAAATGGCAGAATAAATCCTAAACAATATACTAATACTAAAAGAATACTCATAATACCTGTATGGCTAGAAGCGTATAAGAAAACACTAGCTAAAATAGGGCCGATACAAGGTGTCCAAGAGAAACTAAAAGTGAACCCCATAAGAAACGCAAGAAACGGTGTAGTTTTATTACCTTTTCGTTTTACTTTATTTTTTGCAGAGAACTCTTGTTTTAAGAAACCAATTTTGAAAACTCCTAATTGAAGAAGCCCCATAAATACGATAAGTACACCACTTATAATCTGTAATGTTTTTATGTTTTCGTTTAAGAAGACACTGATAAAACTTGTTGCAAATGCTAAAATAAAGAATGTAGCACAAATACCTAGTACAAAAGATAGAGTATTTGTTATAGTGTTCTTTTTGTTAAATACTAATTCTCCGTTAGCATTTTCCTCTTTTTTCCCCGCAAGAATACCGATATAAATTGGTAATATTGGTATTACACAAGGAGAAAGGAATGATAACAAGCCTTCTAAAAATAAGAATCCCATTTTTGTAAGAGAAGCGGCACTGTTTATGTCTGTCATATTACCTCCCGTTTTTATTTAATTTTTATAATTTTAAACATTGTCAAATACTTGTATAATCAATTTTTTAAGAAAAGGACGCCACAAGTGATTTACAAAGATAATATATAACAAAATACACATTTTAGCAAAGAAAGTGTTTTGGAAATAATGTAATAAATTTAGAAAAGGTTAATGAAAGATTGGTAAATATTATAATTATAGTTTTTCCATAGTTATATATAGGACACTTAGCGCATCGAAGAAAAGATAAAAAGGTATTGTAATAAGTATGGCAAATGTTAATGAATCATTTTGTAACATAACGTCTTATGTAATAATTAAGTTAATACATTAAAAAGGGAGGGTGTTTTACGTGTTTATTACAATAAAAAACACCAAAAATCAGGTGATTTACTGTTGTTTAAGGTGGAATTTGTCATTTTATATAGAAAAATACATTAAGAAATACTACAGAAAAATGTCAATAAATCTGCAAAACAGCCCTTTTTAAATTACTGATAAATTACGAAAGTAGACTTATGTAACAGCAAGTTATCACTATTGTTACAAAACTGTTACAACTATTGAAAACCCATCTGTTACATCATATAATGATATTACGTCAAAATTAAAACGAAGTTTAAACACATTTAAACGAGGTTAAAGACGTCTTACAAGTATTAATAAAAATTAAGAAAATTAGAAAATGGAAAAATAGAAAATTATTGAGGGAGTCGCAAGACTCAAAAATTCAATTTAAAAAGGAGACTTATTTATATGAGTAAATTACATAAAATAGTAGCAACAACGGCATTCGTAGGAACAGTAGCAGTAGGTGGATCTCAAATCGCTGACGCTGATACTTATACAATCAAATCAGGTGATACTCTTTGGGATATCGCTGTAAACAACGGGACAACTGTTGATGCACTTATGCAAGATAACAACTTATCAAGTCATTTAATCTACCCTGGAGATAAATTAAACTACTCTTCTAGTTCATCTAGTTCAGTAGAAAAATTAGCTCAAGTTAAAAATGATGGTTACTACACAATCGCATTAGGTGATACTTTAGGAACAGTAGCAGATAAATTTGGTACTTCAGTAGATAACCTAGTTGAAATTAACAACCTTTCAAACCCACATTTAGTATATGTTGGGCAAGTAATTAAAGTTGATGGAAATGCAGCGCCTAAAGCAACTCCAGCTGTAGCGCAAGCAGCTCCAGTACAAGCTGCACCTGTACAAGCAGCGCCAGTTGCTAGAGTACAAGCAGCACCAGTAGCTCAAACAAGAGTAGCGGCTCCAGCAGCTCAAACAAAAGTAGCAGCTCCAGCGGCTCAAACAAAAGTAGCAGCTCCAGCGGTTCAAACAAAAGCAGCAGCTCCAGCGGCTCAAACAAAAGTAGCAGCTCCAGCAGCTCAAACAAAAGCAGCAGCTCCAGCGGCTCAAACAAGAGCAGCAGCTCCAGCGGCTCAAACAAAAGCAGCAGCTCCAGCGGCTCAAACAAAAGCAGCAGCAACAACTGCTCCAGCAACTCAAACAAAAGCAGCTACACCAGCTCCAAAAGCTGAAACAAAAGCAGCGGCTCCAGCGGCTCAAACAAAAGCAGTAACAACAACTGCTCCAAAAACTGAAACAAAAGCAGCGGCTCAAACGCCAGCTCCAGCAGCGCAAACAAAAGCTGCTACACCAGCACCAAAAGCTGAAACAAAAGCAGCAACTCAAACACCAGCTCCAGCAGCTCAAACAAAAGCTGCTACACCAGCTCCAGCGGCTCAAACAAAACCAGCAGCAACAACAACTCCTTCAGGAAGTAAAAATGCTGCAATCTACCAAGCAGCTTTAGCTCAAGTTGGTAGATACCAAGACTGTACAATGCTTGTAACAAACGCTCTTAAATCTGTAGGAATCAACTACCACGATTGGCCAGCAGGATACATGAAGTTAGGAACTCAAGTTTCAGCTTCTCAAGCACAAGCAGGAGACTTAGTTTACTATGCAAATGGTGGAACAGGATTAGCTCACATCGCAGTTTACGCTGGTAACGGACAAGCAGTTCACGGTGGATGGTTAGGTAACCAAACAGTTGTTAACACTGCTAACGTAGGTAGCGGACCAGTTTACATCCGTGTTAAATAATTAATTATAGAAGATAATAAAAGCACCTTGAATTTAATTTCAAGGTGTTTTTTATAGTATATAATAAATTAAGATATAAAAAACAATCCTCAAAAATATTTAAGGATTGTTTATTTTTTCAATTAGAGCTTTGAAACATTCTTGGGCATCTCTAAAGTCTCTTTCATCAGGATGAGTTTTTGATTCTTTCACCATATCCATTAGATCTGGAGTTAACTTATGAATAAAGTTAGGATCTCTCCAAGTTAAAATTTTGAAGACTATTATTACTTTAGGGTCTATCTTACCTTGACAAACAAAAGTTTTCAGGATATTGTTGTTTCTTTCTTCCATAAATTGAATATAATTATTTATTGAATCTTCTGCATGATAGTGTTCACGGGGAACTCCGCAAGTAAGAAAGATAGCGACATCTTTATTGTGGATGTTTTGATCATCAATAAATTTCTGCATGTTTTTATTAGCGTTTGTTTTATCTGTCCAAGCTCCTAGTATATACAAATCAAATTCTTCCCCTAATGGTTTTCTTTGTTTTTTTATATCTATTAATTTAACATCTGCAAGATTTTTTATTTCATCATAAATAGCTTCGGCTACTTTTTTAGTGTTTTTTGTTTTACTTGAGTAAGCTAGTAGAATTTTCATTATTTACCTCCAACTGCATATAACCAAATTATATCAGAAAAAGTACGATTTATACAGTACTATTTACCAAAAATAATGTAAAATTTTTATTAAAACTTGTGTAGATTAAGTAAATATAGTATTATAAAGTTGATATAATAATAGGAGGATAAATCGTGGCTAAAGAAAAAAAGAACGAAGTGAAAAATATATATAAAAGCTTAGAAGTGACAAGTCATTGTTCATATATTGTATATAGAATAGAGTCATTTACTAAAATAAAAACTCCTAAAAAAGCAATTTACAACTATATAGAGTTAGAAAAAACAATGGGGAACTTTCCTAAAGAATTAGAATATATTACATCATTTTATGATGAAGAAACTGGAAGTAGCGGTAGTTTTTTCAAAAATAATGAACAAGATAACTATATTTTAGCGTACACAGGAACTAATTTTTACTTCGATAGGGAAAAAGATATGAAAACAGATGTGTTAGACGTATGTTTAGGTCAAGGTAGGCACTATAGCCCTTGTTTTAAGTTTTATAAGAGAATGGCAAAAAAATATGGGGATAATATTATTCTAACAGGGCATTCTCTAGGTGGTAATATTGCCATGCGAGTAGCTTTAGAGTATAACGTTCAAAATACTGTAGTTTATAATGGGGTGCCACTTTACCTGACAGGAGGCGTTGATATATTTATGGATGAAAGTGTAGATCCAGAATTATATAAAGAGCGAAAAGCAAGATATAAAAGAAATGCCAACAAAATAGCTAAAAAACAAGCTGAGTTTACAGGTGTTATAAAAAGAATTATTTCTGATAGAGATATTTTTACGCGTATAGCAGAACTGCTTGATATCGGAAATTATGTAGGTGAAGAATATATTATAAGTGATGCGGGAATGCATGGTATGAAAGTTTTCCTAAATATACATCAAGAAACGTTAAATGCAGTTTTAGTAGAGAAAGACACTGAACATGATAATTTAACAAATGAGTATAAAGACTTCTCATTGGAAGAAATTAAACTATTAAAAGGTTTCTCAAAAGATAGATTAAGTTCTTTAGAAGACCAATTAGGATCGACATTGATGAGTGATACGATAATGGGCACACTAAATAAAAACCCTTACAAAATAGACTTCCAAAGATTTATTTCAGCAATATTAGAAAAAATAGAACAACAAAGACAAGAAAAGCTAGAGTAAAACAACTCTAGTTTTTTATATTTTATGATAGTAGAAAGAAGATTTGTAGTTTGTTGATTTCTAGATACTTATTTCTTAGAAGA
>ERZ772928.1011-NODE-1011-length-12385-cov-40.950933_pt1 | contig 12385 bp, 17 predicted proteins | sample MGYA00511686_ERZ772928 | MGnify/ENA primary metagenome ERZ772928 (study PRJEB29015, sample SAMEA2738063) | human oral metagenome | biome: human oral; feature: human-associated habitat; material: saliva | place: China | collected 2219 ... | reverse complement strand
TAAATGTAGGAGAGATTTTAAGTATTGATGAGAAACTTGAAAAGTATACTGAGACAATACATTAGTCTATTGGGCTTTCTAGGAGTCTTGTCAATCTGGCAGTTAGCAGGTTTTCTTAAACTTCTCCCCAAGTTTATCCTGCCGACACCTCTTGAAATTCTCCAGTCCTTTGTTCGTGATAGAGAATTTCTCTGGCACCATAGCTGGGCGACCTTGAGAGTGGCTTTACTGGGGCTGATTTTGGGAGTTTTGATTGCCTGTTTCATGGCCGTGCTTATGGACAGTTTGACTTGGCTCAATGACTTGATTTACCCTATGATGGTGGTTGTTCAGACCATTCCGACCATTGCCATAGCGCCTATTCTGGTCTTGTGGCTAGGATATGGGATTTTGCCCAAGATTGTCTTGATTATCCTGACAACAACCTTCCCTATCATCGTCAGTATTTTGGATGGATTTAGGCATTGTGACAAGGATATGCTGACCTTATTTAGTCTGATGCGTGCAAACCCTTGGCAAATCCTGTGGCATTTTAAAATTCCAGTCAGCCTGCCTTACTTTTATGCAGGTCTGAGAGTCAGTGTTTCCTACGCCTTTATCACAACAGTGGTATCTGAGTGGTTGGGGGGCTTTGAGGGGCTTGGTGTTTATATGATTCAGTCCAAGAAACTGTTTCAGTATGATACCATGTTCGCTATTATTATTCTGGTATCGATTATCAGCCTTCTCGGTATGAAGTTGGTCGATATTAGTGAAAAATATGTTATTAAATGGAAACGTTCATAAGAAAAAGGATGTTTCTGAAAAAGAAAAGAGGAAATTGAAATGAAGAAAACATGGAAAGTGTTTTTAACGCTTGTGACAGCTCTTGTAGCTGTTGTGCTTGTTGCCTGTGGTCAAGGAACTGCTTCTAAGGACAACAAAGAGGCAGAACTCAAGAAGATTGACTTTATCCTAGACTGGACACCAAATACCAACCACACAGGGCTTTATGTTGCCAAGGAAAAAGGTTATTTCAAAGAAGCTGGAGTGGATGTAGACTTGAAACTTCCGCCAGAAGAAAGTTCTTCTGACTTGGTTATCAATGGTAAGGCACCATTTGCAGTGTATTTCCAAGACTACATGGCGAAGAAATTGGAAAAAGGAGCAGGAATTACTGCCGTCGCAGCTATCGTAGAGCACAATACATCAGGAATCATCTCTCGTAAATCTGACAATGTAGCTAGTCCAAAAGACTTGGTTGGTAAGAAATACGGAACTTGGAATGACCCAACGGAACTTGCTATGTTGAAAACCTTGGTAGAATCTCAAGGTGGAGACTTTGAGAAGGTTGAAAAAGTACCAAATAACGACTCAAACTCTATCACACCGATTGCTAATGGAGTATTTGATACTGCATGGATCTACTACGGATGGGATGGTATCCTTGCAAAATCTCAAGGCGTAGAGGCTAACTTCATGTATTTGAAAGACTACGTCAAGGAATTTGATTACTACTCACCAGTTATCATCGCAAACAACGACTACCTCAAAGACAACAAAGAAGAAGCACGCAAAGTTATCCAAGCTATCAAAAAAGGTTACCAATATGCTATGGAGCATCCAGAAGAAGCAGCTGATATCCTCATCAAGAATGCACCTGAACTTCAGGAAAAACGTGACTTTGTCATCGAATCTCAAAAATACTTGTCAAAAGAATACGCAAGCGACAAGGAAAAATGGGGTCAATTTGATGCAGCTCGCTGGAATGCCTTCTACAAATGGGATAAAGAAAATGGTATCCTTAAAGAAGACTTGACAGACAAAGGCTTTACCAATGAATTTGTGAAATAATGACAGAAATTAGACTAGAACACGTCAGTTATGCCTATGATCAAGAGAGGATTTTAGAGGATATCAATCTGCAGGTGACTTCAGGTGAAGTGGTTTCCATCCTAGGCCCAAGTGGTGTTGGTAAGACTACGCTTTTCAACTTAATTGCGGGGATTTTAGAAGTTCAGTCAGGGAGAATTGTTCTGGACGGTGAGGAGAATCCCAAGGGGCGCGTGAGTTATATGTTGCAAAAGGATCTGCTCTTGGAGCACAAGACCGTGCTTGGTAATATCATTCTGCCCCTCTTGATTCAAAAGGTGGATAAGGCAGAAGCTATTGCTCGCGCAGATGAAATTCTTGCTACCTTCCAGTTGACAGCTGTAAGGGACAAGTATCCTCATGAACTTAGTGGCGGGATGCGCCAGCGTGTAGCCTTGCTCCGAACTTACCTTTTCGGGCACAAGCTCTTTCTCTTGGATGAGGCCTTTAGCGCCTTGGATGAGATGACCAAGATGGAACTCCACGCTTGGTATCTGGAGATTCACAAGCAGTTGCAACTGACAACATTGATTATTACGCACAGTATCGAGGAGGCCCTCAGTCTCAGCGATCGCATCTATATCTTGAAAAATCGTCCTGGGCAGATTGTTTCAGAAATTAAACTAGATTGGTCTGAAGATGAGGACAAGGAAGTCCAAAAGATTGCCTACAAACGTCAAATCTTGGCAGAATTAGGCTTAGATAAGTAGAAAAATAGGGAGTTGGTGAAGATTATCCTTTACCAGCGCCCTTTTTCTTTTAAAAATGAGAAAATTTCGGTATAATAGTCAATTATACCGAAATCATTCTATAATCGTTGATACATAAGGGTTTTATGTATCGCTGTTTTAATTTTGTGGACTTTTTTAAGAACTTTTTATTTTTTCTAGGGCAGTTTCAAAGAATGAGACTGCTCTTTTTTGGTTCTCTTTTGATAAATGGCTGTAAGTGTCCATAGTTACAGATATTTTTGCATGACCAAGCCGTGTCTGTATTTCCTTGTATGGTAGTCCGGCATTAAGCAAGATACTAGCGTGAGTGTGTCGGAAAGCATGAAAGCCTAAATCAGTACAGTTAGCGTTTTTTAAGTGCTTATGTAGGCGATAATCAACCTTTCGAGTGTTGATATAGTTGTCAAAGCTATCAGAGAATACTTTCTCATAGGTTAAGCCAATGTTTCTACCGTTTTCTGCTTGTCTTGCTCGGTAGAGACGAAGCATGAGTACTGTTTTATAATCTATATCTAAAACTCTATAGCTTGATTTTGTCTTAGGAGTGTTTACCTGGTTTAAAATGTTGAGTGTTTTGTTAATATCGATCGTTCCGTTCTGCAGGTCAATATCAGACCATTCCAGGGCCAGACATTCACGGATACGCAGTCCAGTAGCTAGGAGCGTTTTATAAAGCACAGTATCATAGAAATTGACAAAGGTATTCTCCAGGTTATCGAGATAGGAGAGGAAGTTTTTAAGTTCCTGATCTTGAAAGTATTTAATTTCTTGCTTATCTCTTGTTATCTTTCTAGGAATGACAACGTCACGAGCAGGGTTATTTTCTAATGCTTGGATAGAAACCCCATACTGTAGAATACGTTTATTTAAGGCGTGAAGATGATTGTATTCTTTATATCCCGTTCCGTCCTGATTGTACTCATCTGCCCACTTATTTACCTGAGTTTGGATAATGACAGGTGTAAGTTTATCTAGTTTGTAAGTACCAAATGAGGGCAAGAGGTAATTATTTAAGCAGCCTTTTATCTTTATCTGCGTGTTAGTCTTTATGGTATGCTGGTAGGTTTGCCAAAATAAGTCTACAAGTTCGCTAAAGGTTGTTATATGTGAGCGTTGTTTCCGTGTAGAGCCGTTTTTCTCAAATTCTACCTTGGCCTGAGTGGCCTTATTTCTGAGTTCTTTTTTTGTTCGTGCTGATATGGTAGTCTTGACCTTCTTACCAGTCACAGAATCAATGCCAAGATAGATACTAGAGCGGTAGACTGCTGATCCGTCTTTTTTCGTGTGTTGTGTAATCTTCATGGTTTTACTCCTTTTTCCATCAGCAGGCAAGCAATTAGAAAAGGTTTTGAGTTTAGACCATGCAAGGAGCTACGAGAATGCCCCTATTTTCGATTTTTAGAAGTCAGACGGTAAATAAATACCAGAATATCAAACAAGGCGCAAATGAGGCTTATATAGTGGCTAGTGGTTTTATGTTAGTCCTCATAATCTTTATGAAGAACAGGATTATCAGCTAATGAGGAAATTATTGTACTAATTGCTTCTCTATCTCTCTTGTCTAGGGACAAGAAGTCGATAATAGTAATTTTAGTCTTATCAGGAAATGTCATTAGCCCTGCTAGAAATCTTCCGATACTAGTATCAGCATAGTTTTGCATTTCCTTGAGCATGAAATCTTTTTTCTCTTGATTCCAATTTTTAAACTCTTCCTTGGAAAACCTTTTATGACCATAATAATCAGTGATTTCTCTAAGATTTTCAATCACAGTATCTCTTACTTTTTCACCACGAGTTAGCGCTAATAAACCATATCCTGCGAAGTCTACGGGAGATTCCATGTTATCACTATATTTCTCTATAGTAGATGATAGGTAGGTTGTTCTTCTTTCATCATCTCCCAAAAGATATCCAACACCGACCTTAAAGTAATCGGCAAGTTGCTGGGCTTTGTCTGATTTTATTGCGTTTTCACCATTTTCCCATCGGGATATAGTTTTTTCACTTACTTCTAGGAGATCAGCTATTTCTTTTTGAGATAGCTTTTTTTCTTGTCTTAATTCTTTCAATCTATTCATTAATCATAATACCTTTCATTAATAATTATAACACTTATTTTCAAAAAAGACAAAAAAGTCTGCAAAAAATTTAAAAAAACGCTTGACACAGACAAAATTGTCTGTTATCATAAAAACTGTAAGGGACAAAAAAGTCCGTTCTCTCCAACCTTTCATACTTTCAATCTATTCATGGAGGGGGATTTTTAGAAAGGAGGAAACCTATGAGCAAACTACGAGGTTATCGGGTTATGTTGGGACTGACTCAACAACAGATGGCAGACAAGTTAGATATTTCTTTGCAGTCATATAATAACAAAGAATTAGGGAAAACGCCATTCAATGACAAAGAACGTCTAGCAATTAAGTCAATGGTTGCAGAAATCAAGCCAGATATAACCATAGATGAACTATTTTATAGCTAGAAAGGAGCAAACCAATGGAATTGGTTTACATGGACGGCAAGAAAGAGCCGTATACACTGAGCAGTATCGTAGCAGAATGCACTGGATTGCAACATCACACAATAACCAAGACAATCCGCAAACATCAAGTAAGATTTGAACGGTTCGGAAAGGTTGGATTTAAAATCCAAGCTATGGAAAGTGGCCAGAATACTAAGGATTATATTTTGAATGAGCAACAAGCGACCTTGTTAGTTACATTCTTAAAAAATACTGAGCAAGTGGCCAACTTCAAAACCAATCTTGTCAAAGCCTTCTTTGAAATGCGTGATGAACTTTCTAAACGCTATCTTCAAAGAGAACTGGAAAAGCCAAAGCGTAAAAGTTTAACTGAAGCTATTCAAACATGGGAGAAAGCACCTAAGCATGCCTATAGTACCCTTACAAACCTACTACTAAAGGGAGTGACAGGGAAGAATAAAGCGCAACTTATGAAGGAGCGAGAAAGTAAGAATGGTATTGATGGCTTGACAAGTGTAGAACTGACAAACTACCAACATATGGAAGATATGGCAATAGCTATGATTAACTTGAATAGGGGGTATTCAGAAATTAAAGAACTAATTTTAAAAGTATAGGAGTATAGAAAATGGAAAATGAATTTAAGACAGTTACAAATGCCCAGGGGTTAGAAATTCCTAAGTATCCCAAGGATTTTAAAAAGCTAGTTGAGAAAGACAGACAACTAGCCGAATATCTTTGTATGAACTACGAGAACTTGGACAGTGAAGACCTGGGCGCATTTCTTGAAACGGTTGAGCAGGGATTCAGTTGGATTCTAGATCTTATCGAAAGTAAAGACTTGCTTTATAAACCAAAGTCAGGTAGTAATCATGCAAAAAGAAAATAAAAAAAATCACTTGCTCAAATTTTAGACGAGGCGAGCAAGCGACAAGATTAAGGATATAGAAATTTTTTCTATGCTTTGATTATAGCAAAAAATATCTATTCTATCAAATACCTAAAGAAAAACCGAAGAGCAGGCAAGCAATTAGAAAAGGTTTTGAAAATCAAGTGCTGACAGGGTGATTCTAAGACCTTGTTTAGCTGAAAGATGGGTAATTACCCACGAAACACCGCTACAAGCGTTCGCCAACTTGGGGCAATAGCCCAGCGTTTGGAGTGGTGAAATAATCCAATATAGGAAAAAGGGAAAACAGACTATGACAGAAACAACATACGATATTATCGCTAAAAGCTTGGATAGAATTAGTATGGAATTACACCAAGCAGACGAAAACAATGATTTTTCGAGAATAGGACTCTTATCAGGACAATTAAAAGCTATCAAAGAAAATTTACACCGCTTACTTTGGATTGAACTTCCTGAATTGAATGAAAGTCATAAAATCGAGGCAGTCTCTAAAAGCACTACGGGAATGTTTTTCAGTCCTGGTATTTTTGAAATGGACGCTATGCGACAAGCCTTCTTTAAACGCCAAGCCAAGCACTTTTTTGACAACGAAGCAGAGCAACAGGCGTATATAGAACATGCTGAAAAGGAGTATTTAGAGGCTACTATAACCTTGAAAGATATTCTTTTTAATTCTAAAAATGCTAATCGGAAAGTAAGTAAAGATCATCTTATAGAGCAGTTTGAGGAGGCGATGAAATGAATGAGCTAGATTTAACCAATACACAGGCGGTTATCTTTTCCGTGGTATTGATTGGCCTACTGTTTTATCTAAACCATCGAGACCGCAAAAAAAGCACCCAATTTGAGCGAGAAAGTACACAGATAATAGAAACACCTAGCGAGGATTTAAGCCCTGATTATGGGCGATATATTCAGCTTGCAGGAGTTAAGCCTTGGGGGTACTAAGATGTTTGAAAAAATGATTGAAGATTTAAAGTCTAAGATTTTGGAAGCAGTGGAACGGTATTTAAAAAGTCATGAGAAAGTACCTCAAAAAAGATTAGATTTAATCAGCAAGGTGGAACTAAAGGAAGAACTGGGCATAGGAGATAAAACCTTGACAAAATGGGAATGTGCAGGACTACCGCAGTATATACCGCCTATTGAAGATACTAGAAAAGCGTATTATAAAATCTCAGACGTTTTAAAGTTCCTGGGGGTAGATGATGGCAAAGACTAAAGTATATTTTTGGTTGAAAATTGATAAGAAATTTTTTGACAACCTATTTATTAAGCGACTAAAAAGTATGCCTGGTGGCTATACCATGACAGTGATCTATATGCGCATGATGTTAGAAAGTCTTGAAAGTGATTGTATTCTGTATTACGAAGGGTACTTTGAAACCTTAAAAGAAGAACTGGCCTTGAAATTAGATGTTTCTGAAGATGATATATCTATGACTATAGCTTATTTTACGCAATGTGGCCTGATTCAGATTGATGAAGATAAAAATGCCGAGTTAACACAAGCAAAAGCTTTGGTACAACAAGAAACAAACCACGCCGCATATATGAGAAACTACCGCAAAGAGCAACAAGAGAAAGAAAAAAATCTTACATTGTTATCTAATGATTTTACAACGTTATCTACATGTAAGACAGAGAAAGAGATAGATAAAGAGAAAGAGTTAGAGCAAGATTTAAAATTAGATATAAATAAAGAGTATATAGTCGAGGGAACCTCGCCTAATGAGCAAAGCTCATCTTTCACTTTTCCTACTTGGCTTGAAGAAACAGCTATAAAAGATTTAGAGAAAACAAAACATAAAGAACTTTGGATTCCTATTGTTTATCTGAATCAAGTAGCTAATAAGAGGTATAAGTTTGTTGATAAGACAAAAAGGCTTTTACTAGCACGATTCAAAGAAGGTTATACACTGGAAGATTTTAAACAGGTGATAGATATTAAAACGGCAGAATGGAAGGATAGTCCTGAATTTTCTAAATATCTGAGACCAGAAACACTTTTCGGATCTAAGTTTGACGGTTATTTGAATCAAAAGCCTAAAATCATAAAAGGGAAGTCCGAAGACAACTTTCCAGATCTACCATTTTAGGAGTTGCAAAGATGAAGGAACAATTTAAAGAATTTAATAACAGAAAAATATCGGATAAAGTTTGCGATATTCACCAGGTAAATTATTGGGAAATTTCTGTACCGGTATTAGGGAGTTCAGAAAGAAAAGTACAAGCATTTTGCCCGGAGTGTGTAAAGGGAGAGATTAAACAAAAAGAGAAAGACCTATTACAGCAGTTCGAGGACAGACAAGCCTACTTTAAAACTTATGATGTGTTAATGCGTGACAGTACGATCCCTAACGAGTTGAAGGGGGCAACGTTTGATAATTTCTTTGTTAAGACTAAAGAGGAGCGCCAGATGTTGGAGTTTGTAAAAGGTCAAGCCCAGAAGTACCTTGCAGGTATGACGGGAAATACTTTAATCAGCGGTAGCACAGGAATCGGAAAAAGTCATTTATCTCTTGCCTTGGCTAAAGAAATCAATGAGAGTTTCAGGGAGAAGAACGAGCCTAAGAGTGTTTTGTTTGTTAGCTTAACCGAGATTATCAAGCAGATAAAAGAAGGCTGGGCTTATGGAAGAAATGCAAACTTAACAGAGTATGAGGCGGTTAAAAAGTTAGTTGATGTAGATTTTCTAATCATCGATGACCTGGGGGCAAAAAATGGGACAATCTCTCCTAAGAGCGATTGGGAACAGGATTTCTTGTTTGATATTATCAATAATCGAGAAACTACAATTTTCAACACGAATCTAGATAGCAGTGAACTGCGAACGGTTTACAATGCTAGAAACTCAAGTAGGATTTTGAAAGGTTTAGAAGGGAACACTTTCAAGGCTTTTACGATTAAAGATAAGAGATACACTATAAACACAGTGAGGGGAGAATATCAATGAATGAAGAAAAATCTAGACACTGCTAGACGTGATTATTTTGATTTTGAACTTCAGGAAAAGTATTTAAAAATCGACACGTTAATTAGCAAAAGAAAAAATCACTTATTACAAACATATACTTCAAAGGGAATGAATGCGAGCAGATTTGAAGATATTAAGAGTAAAAGCGGTACTTATATAAACCACTCTGAAAATATAGCAGTAGAGTTTGCGAGCGATCCTATTGTATTGAAGTTAGAAGAATTTCAAAAGTGTATTGACGAGTTATTAGACAACCTGGTACCAGATGATCGAAAGATTTTCGAACTGCGGTGGGGACACTCAAAAAAAGAGTGGCCTGATATTTTTGAGATTATGAGAAATGGGGAGACCGGATATTTGTATTCTAAACAGGAGCAAATTTTGAGAAGGAGAAATTTAATACTAGACAACTTTGCACGATTATTAGGACATTACAATGGTTGATAATATTTTTCTTAAATGAGAGGAGCTGATGTGAGAATGAAACTATTTTATTATTTTGTGATTAAGGGAGAAATCTAATGAATGAACTACATAAAGGTTGGATTTATTTTCTAAACCGTGGTATAATTAAGAGTGTAAAGTTACCAGAATATGGTGATATTCGGTTGATAATTGCAGATGGTGTTGTGACCATGGTAGAAACCAAAACACAACAAAAATTTTAAATACTGACTTGAAAACAAGAGGTAGGACATAAGACGTAAATACGTTTTTTGTTCTGCCTCTTTTTTGCTTAAAAATGAAAGGAAATAAAAATATGACTATGAGACTTAAAGGACAAACAAAAAACGAATACATGCAAGCTAGAGAAGCATTTATGAATGCAGTAAAAACTAATGCTCCACAAGATCAGCAAACAAAACTTTACGGTGATATGTTAGACAGAATGCAGGAACATATGATTGAAGAAGTTAAAACTGCATCATATTCAGGAGATGGCTATACATCACAGCCTAATACTTTAAAGGGCAATGAAATGGTATTCTTTAATGAATTTGATAAGAATATCCCTAAAGGGGTGGAAAAACTTCTCCCAGAGGAGACGATTGACAGAATTTTTGAAGATATAAAATCAGAACACCCCTTACTTGAAAAAATTGGACTAAAAAACCTAGGAATCCGCCTAAACTTTTTGACATCAGAGCGTAGTGGTGGAGCAGTTTGGGGCAAGGTTTTTGGAGAAATCAAAGGGCAATTAAAAGCTAGTTTTGGAAGTAAACAAGAAATCCAGCATAAGTTAACGGCTTTCATCGTGATCCCGAAAGATTTTAAAGAACTTGGACCGATTTGGATTGAAAATTTTGTAAGAACTCAATTAACAGAAGCTTTTGCAGTAGCATTGGAAGAAGCGTTTTTAAATGGAGATGGGGATAATAAACCTCTAGGCCTAACAAGAAGTTTAACTGGGGTAGCTCAAGGTTCAAATATTACTTATCCTAAAAAAGAAAAACAAGCTTTAAAATTAACTTTTGAAAATCCTAAAGAAACTGTAAACCAGGTATCAGAGATTTTTAAATTCCATTCAGTAAAAGCTGATGGAGTTAGTTTTGTCGATACGACCAATAAAATTGTTCTTGTTGTGAATCCCTCAGAAATCTGGGAGATCGAGAAGAAACTAATTAACTTTACAGATAGCGCAACTTATAACAAGGCGGTACCTCTAAATTTACAAATCATTCCTTCAATCTCTCAAGAAAAAGGGAAGGCGACTTCTTTCATTCAAGGGCGCTATGATGCAGTTGTAGGTGGAGGAATTAACTTACAACGCTATCAGGATACACTAGCACTTGAAGATATGGACCTCTATGTAGCTAAACAATTTGCTTATGGTAAGTCTCATGATGAAAAGTCAGCTGCAATCTGGGAGCTAGATTTCTCAAAAAATCAAGAGCCAGGTATTGGAGGTTAATCGATGAATAGCACTGATGTAATCAATCTCTTTCTTTTGTATCAGGACTATAATCTAGTTTATGTTAATCCATTTCATGAACTCATGAAGAATCTTTTTCATAAAATGAATGAACAAGAAGCTACAGAATTCTTTAGTAAGCAAGAGGGAGTTAAAAAAGAAATACTAAAGGAAATTGAAGAGTATAAACAAGACTACACTTCGATTTTAAGCGATATGTTTTTGACAACACGTCAAAAAGAAAATCAGTTAGAAAATGAATTTAAGCAGCTAGAAAAAGCCATCAGGGAAAAGTCATTAGTATATTTTAAAGACTGGAAGGAGTTCTCTCAGAGTAAAATTCTACCCTTGGTTGCTGATATGGTAGAAACATTAAAAGCTGAAAATAAACTTTATCGTTCTGTTGTCTTTGAATTTTTAAATGAACTACAGAGCTTTTACACTATGGAATCTTCTACAGTAACCACTGAAGGCTTTTTGAGAAGTGAACTGCCAGAAGAATATCATGTCAAGTTATTAGAAGGAAAGTTTAAAGACAAGTACTATTACATTAACAAAGGACAACAACGATACTATGAGCAGGCCATTCTTAAAGAATTGGAGCACTATAATCTTTCTCCAGATATGGTATTATGGAGTGACTTGCTTTTAGAGGAGTTAGTACAAGATGGTAAAATCAAGGGACATAGTGTTGAAGAATTTACAGAGTATATCTCTGGAGTGGTAGATGATTTTATAGAGCGGAAAGAGCAAGAACTTATTAAACAAAGGGAAGTCTTTAATGATCTACCAGAGAAAAAGAAAAATATTATTTCTAAATTCTTTGGGCAATAAATAAAATGAAGATAGGTTTGCGCCTATCTTTTTTTGTATTCTTTTATGAATTCCTTGTTTTAAGGTAACAGTGAACTCATAAAACAGTATCTTATAAAACGCTTGATAGAGTAAGGAAGTAACTCACAAAGCGAATTCAATAGAATGTGTAAAACAATGAATTTATAAGAGATTATAGAGATACAAGAAAGCTGTTTTTGGTTCCGTTTTGTCAAAATAACAGGGTTTAGAAATTAGAAAAAAATTGTAAAACACCCCCCGTTATGAAAATTCATGAAAATTTTCAGAAATGGGAACCGGAGGGAGGGGGCAACTGTCCAGATATCTAACGTTTTTTTAAGGGGGTAGGGGGGTAAGAGGGAAAAACTTGCTTAAAATTAGAAAATGAGCAAGTTTTTATGTTATACTTGTACCAGGTACAGAGAAACAAAAAAGCACGTCTGACCGTGCTAGTTTCTTGCCTGCTGAACTCGTCAATATTACGCCCTTTTCAGGGCTCTTTTTTGTGGACTTTTTTAGGAACTTTCAAGAAAAACTAAGGCGAATTAATGCCAAAGTGTTTTTTAAAAAAGTCAGTATTTCCAATGGTTGAGCCTTAAAAATTTGACTTATAGAGTGTTAAATGATAGTATAGTCAAAGATAGTCAAGGTTTAAAGAGAGAGGTGGGTTTGTAATGAGATTTAA
>ERZ772928.1002-NODE-1002-length-12435-cov-3.674071_pt1 | contig 12435 bp, 10 predicted proteins | sample MGYA00511686_ERZ772928 | MGnify/ENA primary metagenome ERZ772928 (study PRJEB29015, sample SAMEA2738063) | human oral metagenome | biome: human oral; feature: human-associated habitat; material: saliva | place: China | collected 2219 ... | reverse complement strand
CTCTAGCGCTTTAGTTCTATTTACACCTACAATTATGAGGTTCTTATTTTTACTAAAATCGAGCCTTTTGAGCTTTGAATCACTACCAAGTCCAAAGAAATCTAATGAAACAGACTCTAATTCTGACACATTACTTACATCTATTGTATCAATCTTTGAAAAATATGGGTCACGAAGAGATATACGACGTATAACATTATCTCCCACCTTTTCAGGAACAACAATATCAGGACCGGTTTTTTCTATGTCTATCATTGTAAGACGGTTGTCCTTATCTACAAAGAATCTGTCCTTATCCGTAGTAATTAAATTACAGCTACACAACACAACAATCATTATGCCTATTATTAAGCTCCCTGTAATTAGTAAATGTCTTCTTTTCACTTCTTTCCCCCAAATTTTATTCTAAGCCAAATTAATTTATAAACATCATTATTTCAATTCTTGCCAAAATTATATCATATCTTATCGCTTTTCATATATTAATTTTATTCCCCCTACATTAAAACACCGAGTCAAAGTTACTAAACTCTGCTCGGTGGTTTGATTATCCTTGTAATTTATTTATCTCTTCTCTTGTCAGCTTACGGTAGTGGCCTAGTGAAAGCCTTCCGATTTTGATGTCTCCTATCGCTATGCGCTGAAGTTCCTGAACCTGGTTTCCGACAGCTGCAAACATCTTTCTGACCTGTCTATTCTTGCCCTCGTGAATAGTAATGTCCACAATGGTCGACTTAGGCAAATCTTTTACTATCTCAACTGAATCGGCTTTGACCTTATATCCTCCGATATCCACTCCGTTTATCAGGCGGTGGCACTTTTGCTTTGATAGATATCCTGCAACATGTGCTCTATAGGTCTTGGGCAGTTCGTGCTTTGGATGCGCAAGCTTATAGGCAAACTCTCCGTCGTTTGTGAGAATTATCATGCCTGAAGTGTTGTAGTCAAGCCTTCCCACAGGAAAGAGCCTCTCCTCAAAATCCGTCACCAACTCCATGACCGTAGCTCTTCCGAGCTCATCGCTCACAGTCGTAACGTATCCGATAGGCTTGTTCAGAAGAATATACACTTTTTTGTGTTCAGCATCGATGGGTTTACCATTTACTGTGACCTTATCACCCTCGCAAACCTCGTAGCCCGGGCTTGTCAAAACAGCTCCGTTGACCTTGACATTTCCGTTAGTAATAAGCTCATCGGCCTTACGCCTACTACAGATTCCTGCCGATGCTATATACTTATTTATTCTCATCTCTCTCCCTCTTTGTAAAGGTTTGATCAAAATTTGCTCTTAGCAAGCAGTCTAAAGCTCGCTGATGGCAATTTCCTTCATTATCGCGCATTCCATACGCTTCTTGAAGAGCTCACAACCGAACTCGTAAACGCCTCTGATATCGCCGGAAGACTTAAATCCATTAGCTGCACAGCCACCGCTACAATATAGCTTAGCCCAGCAATCACGGCAGTCCTCTCTAGCGTAGACATTGCACATTTTGAACTCATCCTTGATATCGTCTCTTTTGATTCCATCAAAGATATTGCCCATCAAATATTCAGGCTCACCAACAAACTGATGACACGGATAGAGGTCGCCCTGAGGCGTCACTGCAAAGTACTCTGTACCCGATCCGCAGCCCGAAATCCTCTTATATATGCAAGGTCCATGGTTCAAATCTATCATATAGTGATAGAAGGTGAAATCCTTGCCCTGCTTGTGTCTCTCAATCATTTCCTTAGCAAGCTTCTCGTACTGTTCAAAAATCACAGGAAGGTCTTCATTGCTAAGCGCAAACTCGCTATCGGGCTCACAGACAACAGGCTCAAGCGACAGTTCATCAAAGCCAAGATCTAGCATCTGCTTGATATCCTCGGTAAAGTCCGTATTGTACTTGGTATATGTGCCTCTGATATAGTAGCCCTTGCCACCACGCGACTCAACGAGCTTCTGAAATTTAGGCACTATGACATCATAGCTACCCTTGCCGTCTGCAGTCGTTCTCTCACGGTCGTGTACTTCCTTACGTCCATCCAGGCTCAAAACAACATTATGACATTCCTTATTGGCAAACTCGATAACCTCATCGTTTATGCCCATGCCATTAGTCGTAAGCGTAAACCTAAAGTTCTTGCCGTGCTCCTTCTCAATCGACCTTGCGTAAGCAACCGTGTCCTTAACCACATCAAAGTTAAGAAGCGGCTCCCCGCCAAAGAAATCGACCTCAAGATTACGTCTTGAACCTGAGTTCTCTATCAAAAAATCAATGGCTCTGCGAGCAATTTCCTTGCTCATCAAAGCGCTCTTTCCCTTAAATCTTCCCTGTCCTGCAAAGCAGTATGAACATGTCAAATCACATGTATGCGCAACATGAAGACATAGTGCCTTGATGTCTGTATGTCTGTTTTTTAGAACGCTTGCCTTAGGCTCGTAGATGTCCTCGGTAAACAGCTTACCCGCCTTCTTTAGTGAAACAACATCTTCATAGGTCTCGACTACCTCAGCCTCTGTCACATCCTCAAGATGCCCGTAGTTCTTCATGATGTAAGCGATAATCTCATCCTTAGTTTTCTCACAAAAAAGACGGATGATGTCATAAGCAACATCATCCACCACATGTACTGCTCCGCTATAAACGTCGATTACAATGTTGTAACCATTTAGCTTATACTGATGTACCATACTAGTTCTTCTTCTCGCACTCCTGGTTAGCTACACCACATGAAGTCTTGCAAGCTGACTGGCATGATGTCTGGCACTCACCACAGCCGCCGTCCTTTAGGCTGTCCTTAAGATCTCTTGTCTCTATAGTCTTGATTCTCTTCATTATCGTACCTCTTTCGTAAAAATCTGAATAAGTTCGCATGTAAATCTCCCATCAAAAGGTGAAATTACACACTGATATATTATCTTTTTGGGCCTAACTTGTCAAGCTACATAAAGCTCTATGGCCCATCTGAAACACAACTTTACTTGTTTGGCTTGTAGCTGCTCTTTAGCCCTACAATCTTATTAAATACCTTTTCATCATCCGTTGTTAGCTTGCTATCAGCGATGTAGTATCCATGTCTAAAGAACTGAAATCTCTCTCCTGCCTTTGCCTCAGCAAGTGCAGGCTCTGCATATGCAATCTTCTCTACCTTAGATGCTTCATTAGGAACTAGATTTCCGTTCTCATCTTCTATCAAAAGCTGATCGTACTCTCTAATCTTAATCTGAACAGCAGTCTTAGCATCAACGAAGTGAATTGTACCCTTAACCTTACGCTCTGTAAAGTCAAGTCCACTTCTTGTCGCTGGGTCATATGTGCAGTGAATCTCTTTGATGCTTCCGTCTTCGTTTTTGATGACTTCCTCGCATTTGATGAAGTATGCGCCCTTGAATCTCACCTCATTACCAGGGAAGAGTCTGAAATACTTCTTTGCAGGAACCTCCATGAAGTCCTCTCCATCGACGTAGAGTTCATTTGAGAATGGAATCTCTCTAACGCCCATCTCTGGAACATTCTTATTGTTCTCTATCTCAACCATCTCTGTCTTGTCCTCAGGATAGTTTGTGATTACAACTTTGATAGGATTCTCAACTACGTTTCTGCTCTCAACCTTGTCCTGAAGGTCTTCTCTGACGCAGTGCTCAAGAAGTGATGATTCAACCGTGCTGTTAGCCTTGGCCACGCCTATTCTCTCACAGAAGTCTCTGATTGCCTCAGGTGTATAGCCTCTGCGTCTAAGTCCTGCAATAGTCGGCATGCGCGGATCATCCCAGCCCTCAACAACGCCGTCATCAACGAGTCCCTTTAGAAGTCTCTTGCTCATAACCGTTCCTGTTAGGTTAAGTCTTGCAAACTCAATCTGGCGAGGTGGATTTTCCCAAAAGCCAACTTCATCCAAAACCCAGTTGTATAGCGGTCTGTGGTCCTCAAACTCTAGCGAACAAAGGGAGTGTGTGATTCCTTCAATCGCATCCTCAATAGGGTGAGCAAAGTCGTACATCGGATAGATGCACCATTTATCACCTGTGTTATGATGGTGAGCATGTGCGATTCTGTAAATTACAGGGTCTCTCATGTTTATATTAGGAGATGACATATCTATCTTTGCTCTTAGAACTTTTTCGCCATCGGCAAACTTGCCAGCTCTCATATCCTCGAACAAAGCGAGATTCTCCTCAACACTTCTATTTCTGTATGGGCTCTCCTTACCTGGTTCCTTAAGTGTTCCTCTGTACTCTTTAATCTGCTCTGCAGTAAGGTCGTCTACAAAGGCCTTTCCCTTTTTGATTAAGGCAACAGCAGCATCGTACATTGTCTCAAAATATGAAGACGCCCATAGCTGTTTCTCCCACTTAAAACCAAGCCACTTGATGTCCTCTTCGATTGCATCAACATACTCTACATCCTCCTTGACAGGGTTTGTATCGTCATATCTGAGATTGCACTTTCCATTGTACTTTAGCGCAGTTGTGAAGTTGACGCAAATTGCCTTAGCATGTCCGATGTGTAGATAGCCATTTGGCTCAGGCGGAAAACGAGTATATACCTCTTTGTATACCCCGTCCTCCAAGTCCTTGTCTATGAAATTATGTATAAAGTTATTTGAAATAGGTTCGCTCATCTTTGCCTCCTACCGTTTATTAGCATCTTGTAGTATATCATAAAATCTACTTATTTTAAAGCAGAAGTAATCGCACATTACATCTGCAAGTGGTTAGATAGTCTAAGTGATGACAATTAGCCCAATGAAAAAGACGGAGTCGCACCTCCGTCTTTTTTGGGCGTGCAAAAGTGCATGCCGTTGGCTTTTATTACCTATATTATATCACAGTGCAATTCGATGTCAACTTTCCAAACTTCTGTATGGGAAATTCGCAAAGCCTGTATTTTTCAAATGAATTTAGGCTTTTCTCATCGTCCTGCTCGATACAAGATTTACTCCTGTTCCCAAAAAATCCGATACGATAATTTGGTTTACCGCAATCGGTGCCTGTACTTTGATAGTCTTTATTTTCTCCATTGCCTCCTGCCACATGTCAAGAGGCATTTCACCATCTGTTATGACTGGGATAACTCTGCTCAAAGCGCCCTCTATCCTAACCGTTGATGTAAGGATTCGCATAGGTCTTATTACCTCTTGGCGCGCGTAATTTAGACCTTCCTTACAGCCATATCCCTGTACGTCTTTGACCTCATCTCCCTCGAGCTGCACTGTTACATTGCAGCCCTTTGGACAATTGACACAAACTAATTCCTCTTGTCTCATTTCAATTCCTTTAGCTTTCTTTTATTTGAACTAGCAGATCCCCTTCGGCATCCTCTAGCATTGTATTTGCAATAATTACCTGCTCCATCTCAGAAGGTATTAGGTGATCTTTATGTATTGACCTTATCACCTTATCGCCCTTACTTATTTCTATTGTAACATCTGTCAAAGGTTTTCTAACCCTGAAATAGAGAGTTACAGTCTTAGGCAAGTTTTCATTATGCAGCTTTGCTGGAACCACGTAGCCGATGAGGTTTCCTGCTTTGACACTGCTGTAATCACCGCCCAAGCCGTTTAAGTATCTGAGTGCACCTAGCGCAGCTTCTCCTGCCTGCTTTGTTACAAAGTCTGCTAGGTCGTGAACGTGAAGTCCGTTTCCGCATGCGAAAATTCCTGGTACTGACGTCATGTAGTTTTCGTCTACTATAGGACCGCGAGTGCTCATGTCCATGTCTATTCCAGCTTCCTCTGCAAGGCTGTTTTCTGGAATCAGTCCTACGCTTAGTAGAAGTGTATCTACATCAAAATACATCTCGCTTCCTGGGATAGGGTTTCTATTTTCGTCCACCTTTGCTAGTTCAATTTTTTCTAGTCTATCTTCACCGTAAACATTGGTTACTGTGTGTGAGAGATATAGCGGAATCCCAAAGTCATCAAGGCACTGCTTCATATTTCTTGGGAGTCCGTTGCTGTAAGGCATGAGCTCTGCCACGCCAAGCACCTTTGCTCCCTCAAGGCTCATTCTTCTTGCCATGATGAGTCCTATATCCCCTGAGCCTAGGATGAACACACTCTTTCCTACCATGTAGCCATCTATGTTTAGATATCTCTGAGCCTGACCTGCTGTATACACTCCAGTCGGACGCTCTCCTGGTATTCCAAGTGCACCGCGACTTCTTTCATAGCACCCAACAGCAAGGATAATGATATCTGCCTGAAGCTTCTGATATCCCTCTTCCTGACTTGCATACTCGATGATGCGGTCTTTACTCATGTGCGTAACCATTGCGCCTAGCTTGATCTCTACACCAGATGCTACCGCTTCCCTCTCGTACCTCTCTGCAAACGCGGGTCCGCTAAGCTGCTCTTTGAAGGTTGTAAGCCCGAACCCATTATGTATGCACTGATTGAGCACTCCGCCAAGTTCGATATCACGCTCGATTAAAACGACATCCGATAGCCCTTCGTGCTTAAGCTTCGCAGCAGCTGCTAGACCACCGCAGCCACCACCTATTACCACTGCCTGACAATGTCTCATCTTAGCGATTCTCCCTCTCTAAAATCTTTGAATACTGCCCATCTTGAACGATATCGACAGGTGAGCAGTTTAATTCTCTCGCCAGGATTTCCACGACCTTAGGTTCGCAGAAACCTCCCTGACACTTTCCCATCCCTGGACGAACTCGTTTCTTTATCCCCTTGACGCTTCTAGCTCCACAAACTTCATGTATTGCAGAAACTATCTCTCCCTCGGATATGGTCTCGCACCTGCAAACTATATTTGCATACTGTGAATTTTCACGCACGAGTTTCTCACGCTCCTCTTCAGCTAGCTCCGAGACGACAATCGGCTTATCCCTTGTCATCACAGCATCTGGATTTTCCCTAAGGCAGAATCTATCCGCTATAAAATTCTCTATCACATAGTCTGCAATCGCCGGAGCACTCGCTAACCCGGGCGACTCTATGGAAGCGATGTTGATGAAGTTTGGGTTCTCGTCATCTAAGGGGCCTATTATAAAATCCTTTGATGTCGAACTCGGTCTTAGCCCTGCAAATGTCCTTATAGACTTATGCAGCGGAACTGTCTTAAGTATCTTGGCGATATTTTCGCGCAAGTATCTTGCCCCACCTGTGCTAGTTGCCGTCGTGATGTTGTCTTCTAATTCCTCGCTATTAGGACCGATGAGCGTATTCCCATATACCGTCGGAATTGCGAGCACTCCCTTGCCCTTGGCAGTTGGAACTGGGAATATGATGTTATTTACTATATGTTCGTCGTTACTGATGACATAGTATTCGCCTCGCCTTGGAGTTATCTCGAATCCTGCACATTCTGTCACCATATGGCAGATCTCCGAAGCGCCTATTCCAGAAGCATTTAGAACAACCTTGGCATTGAATGTCTCGCCGCCTGCTTTGATCACGTAGTCATCGTCATTCTTATCTATGGTGCTCACTTCGTGGTTTAGGAATAAATCTACGCCATTGTTTACAGCAACCTGCATACAAGCAATAGCGACCTCCCAAGGGTAGATTACAGATGTCGTCGGAAATGACAGCACCTTGGTTATGTTGTCGCTGAGATTTGGCTCAATAGCACGCGCATCATCTCCACTCAGAAATTCATGAGGGATCTCCCTACAGACTGCCCTTTCAGCCAGTACATCTAGAAGTTTCTCCTCTTCGTGACCACATGCAACTACGAACGCTCCTGTATTCTTGATATGGCAATGCAAATCCTCGCATATCTTAGGATACTTGCGAGCCCCCTTTACATTGAGCTCAGACTTGAGCGTACCATCTACAGGATCGTATCCTGTGTGCACTATCGCAGAATTCGCCATCGTTGCGCCATTCGCGATATCATTTTCCTTGTCTAGGACCGCTACTTTGAGCTCGTACCTCGAAAGCTCTCTGGCGAGCATCGAGCCAGTGATTCCTGCACCTATTATGACTATGTCGTAAAGCATGTTTCCTCCGAGTTGGTTGTGGGTTTTAATAACCATTTAATTATATCATGATATTAATAATCATTTAGCAATTGGAAACGTATTTAACACTGAAATATAAAAAAGGAAGGTGATTAACACCCTCCTTCACTTCTAACTTTGCTAGTTATTTGTTATACCAGTAGTTCATGTCCACATTGCCGTTTATTCCGTCGACTCTTCCCTTGCTGGTATACTGCCATACTTCGTAGCTTCCATTGTACGTAACTCTATCGTAGTACTGAGCTACCCAAACCTTATATTTGCCTAGCTTACTCATGTCTAGATTGTTGTTCAGCCAACTGGTGCTCGCATAAATCATCGGTGTATATCCGAGCGACTCTATCGTCTCACAGAAACCCCTAATCGCTTCAGTTCTCGCAGCAACCGAGATTCTGTTTGACCTTGCATTGCTCTGATACTCTGTGTCAATCACCAGCGGGAGTTTCACATCATAGTCCTTGGTGAGAGATACGAGGAATTTCGCCTCTTCGGCACCCTCTGTGTAATCTCTCGCTTCAGTAAACATGTATGCTCCGACCTTAAGACCCGCTAATATTGCTCCCGATATATGCGTATCAAATTTAGAGTCCTTTACAAGAGCCCCATTGGTCTTACCACGATATCCAGCTCTAACGATGGCAAAGTCTATTCCAGAAGCCTTTACCTTCTGCCAGTTAATATCGTCCTGGTATGCGGATACATCCACTCCCTTTAGCTGATTAGCAATTACGCCAGAGGCATTTGCGAAGTATGTCTCACCGTTTAGTTTAAAGATAGCCCGACAGCATCACACCATCAGAATTGAATGCGTATTTTTTGCCATCGAGCTCTTTGATGGTGTTCTTGACCATCTTGTGATCTTCGCCGAAGTAATACCAATAGCTACCGAGCTGTAGCCATCCAGATACTGCTGCTCCAGATGCATTGAAATAATACCAGTCACCTGAAACTTGCTGCCAGCCAGTCCTCATGGCCCCATCGCCACCTAGGTAGTAAAGGCTGCCGTCTATATCTCTAAGGTCAGTCTCCATTTCACCGTACTCTCCAAGGTAATACCAGTAGCCATCGATTTTCTGCCAACCAGTTCTCGCAGCGCCGTCAGCACCTAAGTATGCCCAGGTATTATCTATCTTCTGCCAGCCGGTTTTCATTCTGCCGTCATTTTCCGTGCCAAAGTAGTAGTATTTACCGTCAATCTCCGCCACGTCGGTCTGCATAACACCGTCCTCGTCGAAGTGATACCAATATCCGCCATACTTTAGCCAGTTGTTCTTTAAAGCGGCTCCATCAGCTCCGTAGTATCCCCATCTGTCGGCAATCTTTTTGTTTGATTCATAGATTGCACCAACTATCTGCCAGCCCGTCTTCATGGCTCCATCGTTAGCAGCACCTAGATAGTAGCTCTTTCCATCTAACACCTGATTGCCTGTAAGCATTACTCCCATCTTGTCGAAGTAGTACCAGTAGCCGCCGATTTTCTGCCAGCCTTTAACAGCTGCGCCGCTAGATCCGAAATAGTGATATGCATCTGAAACCTTGTACCAGCCAGTCTTCATCGCTCCGTCATTTGACGCTCCGAAGAAGTAGAGCAGCTTTTCAACCTCCTCTAGTCCGTAGGCCATCGAACCATCCGAATGTAGATAGTACCAAGTGCTTCCCGCACTGAGCCAGCCTGTTCTCATGGAACCATCTGAACCGAAGTAGTAGTAATGAGTACCAATCTGCTGCCAGCCAGTCTTCATGATACCGTCTGGTCCTAGATAATACTTCTTGCCGTCGATAGTGAAAAGGCCCTTCTGCATTACGCCAGCACTGTTATAGAAGCGCCAGCCACCAGATTCGCTCTTCCACGTTCCAGAAACAGCAGGTGCAGATAACTCGTCATCACTCACATCATACGTTGCTGCTCTTGCCTGAGCCGCATAACCTGTAGAATGGTCATCTGCTGCCTGATCGGTTGCATTAGAATCAACTGTACTAGCATCTTGACGATTTTCTGTAGCATCTTCGTTCTGGTTCGATGCCGCATCAGTGCTTTCTTCAGTAGATATGGCTTCGTTATTAGCAGCCCCATTTGCTGAAACATCCTCGTCGGTAGCGCTAGCTACAAAGCATGAGCTAGCTAGCATCATGGCAAGGCAGGTTGCCATTACTAGCAGGTGATGACGTAGCGTCTTAATTTTAGCCATGCCGTTTCCCTGACTTTCTTTCAACATTTCATCCCTCCTTTTTTTAATTTTTTGTAATATACAAAATGACGCTATTTAGCGTCATTTCATTGTATCATGTTAAATTTTGATATGGCAAGCTTTTGCGCTATTATCCTCTTATCTCGCCAAACTCAAGCACATCAGCTATCCTTTCACTAGCGTGTCCATCGCCGTAAGGATTTGAAGCCTTGCTCATAGCTTTGTATTCGTCTTTATCGGTAAGAAGTCTTGAAAATTCTTTGTATATCGTTTCCTCTTCAGTCCCGACCAATTTTAGTGTACCCGCCTGAATTCCCTCTGGGCGTTCGGTAGTGTCTCTCATCACGAGAACTGGTTTCCCAAGGCTAGGTGCCTCCTCCTGAATTCCGCCTGAATCGGTCAAAATCAGATAGCTCTGGTTCATGAAGTTATGGAAATCAAGCACATCGAGCGGTTCTATGATCCTAATGCGTTCTTCCTTACCACCCGGTGAACTCTCACCAAATACATCCTCTGCAGCCTGTCTTACAGCCGGGTTCATATGTATAGGGTAAATCGCCTTAACATCTGGATTCTCATCCATCACGCGGCGAATAGCTCTAAACATGTTATGCATCGGCTCGCCGAGATTTTCTCTGCGATGAGCAGTGATAAGAATAAGTCTCGAATCAGAAGCCCAATCTAGATGCTCGTTTCTATAATCTTCCTTTACCGTCGTGCTCAAGGCATCAATCGCAGTATTGCCTGTAATCCAGATTTTTCCTGCATCCTTACCTTCGTTCACTAGGTTCAGTTTGCTCTTCTCTGTCGGCGCAAAATTATATTCTGCAACAATCCCAACAGCCTGCCTGTTAAATTCCTCTGGGAAAGGTGACTTTATGTTGTACGTTCTAAGCCCTGCTTCCACGTGTCCAACAGGAATCTGTAGGTAGAAACAAGCGAGCGCAGTCACAAATGTCGTGGTCGTATCTCCGTGTACGAGAACTACGTCGGGATTTTCATTAACAAGCACTTCTCTGATTCTCTCAAGAATATTAGTTGTAACATCAAAGAGTGTCTGTTTCTCTTTCATTATAGACAGATCGTAATCTGGAACCACATGGAAGGTTTCGAGAACCTGATCGAGCATCTGTCTATGCTGACCAGTAACGCAAACGCATGTGTCTATTCCAGGTCTCTTTTTCAATTCCTTTACAAGTGGGCACATTTTAATTGCTTCCGGTCTTGTCCCAAAGACCAACATAACCTTTTTCATGATTACCTCTAAATTAGTCATATTTACTGCTTAGTAGTGGTTAGTGACTCGTCACTCTTTCTAAAACCTACTGTCGTAAGTGCCATGTAGTACATCATGGTGATTGAATAAGTCGTAAGTGTATTTATCGTCGAGAATATTCCATTTACACAAAATGCTATGGCCGCGAGTGACAAGAATAGCATCTCTAAATTGTTGTCAGTATATTCTTTTTTCCTAAACAATATTATCAAAGCATAAATTCCGGTTGTTATCTCAATAAGCAAGAAGCCAAAACCAGCAATATATCCTCCGTTAAATGTAACCTCCAGAATCGCATTGTGTGACTGTCTCTCGAAGCCCTTCGTATATCCAGGAATGATAAACGTCCTGCTCTTGTGCCCGATAAAACCTAAATGCTGCGAATAAATATACCAGATCCAGATTCTATGCGTTGTAAGCTTGTCTAAATCACCCCATATTTTCCTCTGTGCTTCTGTCAAGTTTTTCGGCTCCATGTAAGCAAAGTGGTATTCATCGACATCCTTGAAGTTACTCATTTCTTTTATTCGACCGAACATCATCTGTGAAATTGTATAATTCTCTTTAATCTTTAATGCCCTAAGGTCTCTCTTTAAAATATTGTCAGAAATTTTATAGGCAGTGGCTAGCATAGTCACTGTAATAACAAAAATTATAGCGGTATTTTTAATTGTAAGATGCGATTTAAAAATACCTTTCATTACGATAATTGTATAGAACAAAAGTATTGATAGTATGCCAAGGAAAGATCCTCTACTTTTTGTCATAAGAATTGCAAACCACGACATTCCCATACCCCAAACTGCTATTGAAAAAACTATCAAGTTTGAGACGTTCTTTAATACATTCTTTTCAACAAAAACTATCTTATAAATAATATATGCATATACAACAATAAATACATTCAGATAAAACCCTAATATTGTAGGATTTGTTAGAACACCAGTGTACCTAGCGATACTAAATGAGGTCTTGGCAACCATAGGTGAAAATATAATATTTAAAA
>ERZ772928.1001-NODE-1001-length-12435-cov-9.522617_pt1 | contig 12435 bp, 5 predicted proteins | sample MGYA00511686_ERZ772928 | MGnify/ENA primary metagenome ERZ772928 (study PRJEB29015, sample SAMEA2738063) | human oral metagenome | biome: human oral; feature: human-associated habitat; material: saliva | place: China | collected 2219 ... | reverse complement strand
TGAAGGGCCACGCCCAGATCGGGTCGGTCCAGACCTGCTCGGTGATCTGGCCGGCCGCACGCATGCGCAGCTGGATGTTACCCAGCACGGTCAGGTAGGGCTGCTCGCCCGCGCAGTCCAGGAGGAGAGCATCGCCCTTTTCGGCCTGAACGTGAGACAGCCACGCCTGGGTGTCTGCACGCCCCCACACCACGTCGGCCGCGGAGTCAGCGAAGTCGAGCGGAACCAGCGCCGCACCGAGGGGGCCCGTGACGAGCATCGCGCCCTGCCCGCGGCACAGGAAGCGTCCAATCTGAAGCATCAGTTACTGCCTTCTCTACGAGGAACCCGGCGAGCGGTCTCAATCGACGCCGGACGTACTGGTTGAATCATCCGATTCATGACATTCGATGTCAATGTTACTCGTGATTTGGTTCCTGCGTAAACTACAACGGCGGTCGTATTGTCCCGGGTTCCCGATTCCAGCGACGCGCGCACGAGCGCGTCCGCGGTCCCCTGAGGACCGTCGCCGGCTGTAACAACCGCATGAATCTGCGAATCACGCAGGACGCCGTGCACGCCATCTGTACAGATGACCGCACGATCGCCCTCTTCCAGCGGCATGATTGTGTAGTCGGCTTTCACACTTCCGGTCTGTCCGGCACCCAGCGCCTTTGTCACAACGTTTGCGGGAGGGATCACACGGGGCGCTCCGGAGGTGGCCGCGAGGTCACGCGCCTCCTGCAGCGCGGAGTGGTCGTGGGTGAGCTGACGGATGCCCCCGCCGCCCACGACATACACGCGGGAGTCACCCACGTTAAATGAGAGCCAGTACGGGCCCTCGGCGGTGCGCAGCACCATGACGCCCGACAGGGTCGTGCCCGGGGCGCTCGCCGGACTGTCGATCGGCGCCAGCGAGGCGACGGCCGTCGCCGCCGCGTCGATCGCGACGGACAGGTCCACCAGGTCGACGGGGCGGTTGCCCAGACGATCGGTGCTCAGGAACTCCTGGAGGGTGATGACCGCACTCGACGAGGCCTGGGCACCGCCCAGGTGGCCACCCATCCCATCTGCGACAGCGAAGACAGGAGGGACCGCCAGCCATGAATCCTCGTTTTCGGAGCGGACCGGACCGATGTCGGTCGAGGCGCCCCATCGAACTGCGGGCCGTTCCGCATGTTCTTCTAGAGACATGTGCCTTCATCCTTTAGCTGCGTTAAGCGCGAGGGACTACGCGCGATACTGACCATTTTACACCCGGAGTGACCGGCGTCTCGTCCGACGACGATGGACTGCGGACAAGAAAAGCGAACCCCTTGAATGATGTGCGTCACGGAACCTCCACGCAGGACTGCGCCGGGTCCGACATACGTCCGGATGAACGAGACACCGTCGTAATCTCGATGCAGTTTTCGCCGCTCGCACCGTCGACAGTCACGCTCGTCGTCTCCACGCGCCCCCGCGATGTGCCGGCTGCACCAGACCCCTCGTAGGCGTACAGGATATCCGAGGGAGCGGGCCCCTCGGGCGCTGTCCACGTCCAGGTCACCATTCCGTCGGAGTACTCTCCGACCAGGCCAGACACCTTCGGGGGAGCCGCGCCCAACGCATCACCCGGCGCCGCGGAGGCGCTCGTCGTCTCCGGCGCGGGAGAGATTCGCGTGAACGACCCCTGGCCGCGGAGCATCCCCACCACGAGGCCGGCCGCGATCACCGCAGCCAGCAGTGCCAGGAGCACACCCGCCACCGGCGACAAGCCCTTCTTGGCCGCCGCAGATCCTTCGACGACGCGACGAGCCGAAATCTCGTCCACGTCCGCGGAACGCTCGATCTTCCACGAGTCCGCCACTGCCTCGACACCGCCAGAGCCAGCCCCACCCTCAAAGGAGTACGAGGCCGAAGAGCGCAGGCGCGTCGCATCCGGGTCGATAACCGGCGCGCCGCGCAGGCGTGTCTTTTGATCGCCCGCGACGGGAGTGGCGGCCTTGGAACGCTTCTCCTTGATCTCCATCTCGGTGCGCGGCAGGCCCAGCTCCGCCTGAACGCGCTGCAAACCCTGGCCAAACTCCATCGCGGAGGGCGTACGCTCCTGCGGGTCGATCGTCATCGCGGCGCGCAGCACGCGCTCCAGCTCCGCCGGCGCATCCGCGCGGCCCAGGCCACGCATGCGTCCGCGCTGCACGCGGTTCGCGATCGACGCGGCAGAGTTGTCGCCGATCGGATCCTCGAAGGGGCTGCGCCCCGTCACAAAGGTCCACGTCGTCGCGGCCAGCGCCCACACGTCCTGCAGGGGCGAGGCCGGGGAATTCACGTCCTGCTGCTCCGGGGGCGCCCACAGCACCGAAAAACCATCGAAGGCACCGACCTCCAGCTGCCCGATCTTAGAGGCCACGCCGAAGTCCGCGAGCACAGGCTTGCCGTAGGCATCCAGCATGATGTTCGACGGCTTAATGTCGCGGTGCACGTAGCCCTGGCGATGGAACATCTCCACGCCGCCACTGATCTTGATCATGGTCTCGAGGGCCTTCTCGAGCGACATCGGGCGCGCACGCACCTGCGTGAGCAGATCCGCCACCGGGCAGTACTCCATGATCAGGTAGGCGCGGCCGTCGGCCGTCGTGCCGACGCCATGCAGCTCCACGACCGAGGGGTGGCCTGCCAGCAGGGTCATCGCATCGGCTTCGCGGTGCAGTTCCTTCGTGCCCCGCTCATCGCCCTGCATGCGCACGACCTTAATGGCCACCTCGCGACTGGGCAGCTCCTGACGGTAGAGGAACACGTCGGCGAAGCCTCCCTGCCCCAACGGGCGCACCCACTGGAAGCCGGGAATATCCGGGCCCTTCATACCCGCAACCGGAGGGGTCACTGATTCTCCTCCTCGTTCATCGTGCGCGCGATAGACGCACTCAGGCGCAGCATGCGGCGCATGCGCAGGCTGCGCAGGGACAGCGCGCGACGAACACGCGCAAAGAATCCGGCGCGCTTACCCACCTGGGAGCGCAGCGCACCCACCTGCTCCCACGCGTCACGCGCGCGGTCACGGGAGGCACCGTTGGACGCAAAGTTCGCGACGTCCGCGTAGCGGGCGATCACGACCGGGGCGGGCACGTCGTCACCGAAGCGGCTCCAGCCGTCGATCACGTAGCGGCCCTTGCCATCCTCAGGCTCGTCCGCCTCAACGGAATCCGTCGATCCGTCATCGCCGTGGCGAACCTCACCCGTCACCAGCGTGAAGGGGTCGCCTGGATCTTCGCCGAGGTCCCACTGCGAGGCCAGCGACCAGGCGGTCTCCTGACGCGTCCGTCCCATGTCGATGCGCAGGCCGGAGTCCGCGGCGAGGTCCACGACCTCGTCCCAGGATCCAACAAGCGCATCCGCGGCGGCAGCGCGTCGACGACGCCTACGACGCCCCGCCTTGAAGAGCAGGATCATCAGTGGCGGCAGCAGTAGGAGCAGGATGCCACCCGAAATACCGGCGACGATTCCCCACGGGAAAGGCTCCTCCGGCGGCGCCATCGGATCAGCGTTCTGGTCTCGCGTCGTCGGCGGCAGCTCGGCGGGAGCCTCCGGGGGCTCCGGCGGCTGCAGCACCTGCGGGCGCGGCACACTACGAGGCTTGGGGACCTGCGTCTGCGGCGTGTGGTCGCGCGGCGGCGTCGGGTCGAAGACCGCCCAGTTGCCACCCGCGAACTCGACCTCGACCCATGCGCGAATATCGGAACCGCGCAGGCTCGCGGCGCCACCCTGGGAGCCGCCCTCCGGATAGGCACCCATGACCACGCGGGCGTTGATGCCCAACTGATGCAGCATGAGTGCCATCAGCGCCGAATACTGCTGGTCATCACCGATGAGGTCGCCGTCCTCGGAGAGCATGCGCTCGAGGCGGTCCGCTCGCACGCCCGGGCGGGAGAACTGCGTGTTCTCGTTGAGGTAGAAGCCGTTCGTCGACAGGTAGTGCTCGATCGCGCGCGCGGCCGCCAACGCGGTCGACGCGTTCTGCGTAATCTCCGCGGCCTTCGTGGCTACAGCGTCGGGCACGTTGGTATCGGACATGGTCAACGGTATGACCGCGAGGGAAGCCAGGTCCTCGTCGCGCACGGGGGCCGCAAAGGTGGTCGTCACGTTGTAGCTCATCGTCCCAGCGGGGCCAGTCGTCAGCGCGGCGTTCGCCCACGTGTCGACAAACAGGCCTTCCTTCTGGGCGGTGGCGGCACTCCCCGTGAAGGTGATCTGCGAGGGCTCACCCAGCACCGGCACCCACGGCCCGGACATTCCGCTGGTCTCCACCGTGACGACGGACTGTCCTTCGGCGCGGCCGGGGATCGTGGTTTCGACCGGGATGTACCCCGTGTGCGAGTCGTCGCGCTTGGTGGACATGCCGAAGGTCGTGCCGTCGTACACGTCCATGGCAGCGATGCGCACACGCTGATTCTCCGGCAGGTCGGAGACGGTCAGGAGGGTCTCGTCCTTCAGGTCTGTCGTGTAATGGCGGAACGAAGACATCGGCGAGGGGTATGCCTGGATGTCGAGGGGCGGCTGGACCAGGTCGCGGCCCACGATGCGCGTGCCGGACTTTCCCAGGTAGGAGGCGGCGGGCAGGGCGACGCCCACGGAGACCGCGAGTACCGCGAGCGCACCCACGAGGCGGGTCCACACATAGACGGTCGAGCGGGACTCGCGTCCGAGGGTGTTGTCCATACCGGGGGCGCTCGAGCGACCCACGAGGACGTCCTGGCCCAGGGTGATGCGCTGGTACTGCGCGGCACCCGCCCACCAGGCGGCCAGGAGGGCCCACCAGATCAGGACCGCCCACAGGGGCAGCGGGTTTTTCGCGAGGCCGAAGAAGACGGCGATGACGCCCATGAGGACGAGGGGGATGGAGCCCAGGACCGCGCGGCCAAATCGCGCGGTGATAACGCCGGCGAGGAAAGCGAGGAGCAGACCGCTCATCCACGGCACGAGGGCGGGGCCGGAGTATACCGACACGGGTACCGTCAGCGTGAGGAGGTCTTTCCACGCGCGGAAGGAGCCCAGGACCATGACCTGCAGTGTCTTGCCGGTGGGCAGGACACCGAAGAGTGCCTCGGAGCGCAGCGCTGCGGCGCTTCCCAGCAGGAAGTAGGTGGCGAGAACGCCAAGCGCACTCATCACGCCGTCCCAGCGCCAGCGCGTCGCGGCGGCGGCCAGCGCCAGGCCGCAGGCGACTCCTGCACCGGCGGCGATGGCCCCCACTCCCCCGCCGAACACGGGCTCGAAGGCCCAGACGGGGCCTGCGAAGAGCAGCGCGAGGACCAGGAGGGACCAGATCGGCAGGCGGGTGCGGTAGGTCGCGAAGCGCTGCGTGATCGTCAGCAGGCGGTTACGCGTGGTCCTGGGCTTGGGGCCCTCGGACACGGGCGCGGGCTGCTCGCCCCCGCCCTCGCGGATCTCGGTCACGTCCGCACTCCCGCGGACCTCGCGTACCTGCGTCGAGGCCTCCTCGGCCTGAGCCTGGGGATCAATGCGCTGGGCTCGCGGCTTGGTGTTAACGGTGTTGCTCATGCCAGCCCCCCGGCAACGATGATGCGCGGCAGGTCGTCTAGCACGGAGCAGTCAAGCAGGATACCTCGGCCCAGGTCGCGGCGGGCTCGCTTGCCCTCGGCACCGATACGGATGATAGACACGGGCACGTCAATGGGTGCCAGGCGGGCCAGGTGCGCCGCCTCGCTGTCGCTCACCTGCGGGCCGACGATGAGCGTGAGCGCGGAGACGCCGGGGCGCTGCGCCACGGCCTCGCGGACGCGCCGGGGAAGATCCCCAAAGGAGCGCGACGAGACCTCGGACAGTGCGTCGAGCATCCGCATGGCGTGACCGGACGGAAGCCACGACTCCGTCGTCGTCAGTGACACGGGACGCGACTCACGCAGGTTCGCCAAGCCCAGCGATCCCGCGACCGACACCGCGGTCTCGAAGGAATCGTGATCCCATGCGTCGCGGGACGTGTCCAGGACGATGACGTGGTGGGAGCGGTGCGTCTCCTCGTACTGGCGAACGATGAGCTTGCCCAGGCGCGCGGTGGACTGCCAGTGCACGGCACGTCGATCATCGCCCGGCTCGTAGTCGCGCAGGGCATGGAAGGACACGTCGGAGCTTGACAGCTTGCCGGTGGACACGCCCTCAACGTCCAGCTGGAAACCGGTCGCATCGAAGGGGACGCGCACGGTACGCGGATGCACGTGCAGAACGACGGGCTCGTCCCACATACGCACACGACGCAACAGGCCCAGCGCGTCGGAGCGGACGGCGCGTGCGGGCCCGATGTTGATGAGTCCGCGGTGACGTGAGGAGATCAGGAACATCTCGTCCCAGGTCTCGTGCGCGCCCAGCGGCGGCACGACGAATTCACCGGTACCCGAGCCGATCGGCAGCTCGATGATGCCCGAGCGCACCGACCGAGAGCGCTCGTTGCGCACCGAGATCTCGCCGACGGCCGTCTGTCCTGCGACGATGCGCTCGTTCGGCACGCGGATCGACACGAGGTGCGGGGGACGCCAGGCGACGCGCAGGGCTGCGAGCAACAGCGCGACGGCACCCGCGAGCGCGCAGGCCAGGGCCTCGACCCATTCGAGCGTGACCGCAATCGCCAGCCCCGCAATGATGAAGATGACGACCGCCCAGCCGATCGGCGTGACCGCCGAGGCGAGGGCTTTCAGGGGATGCGAAGGACCGGCCTTCGCCCTGCGGGGCGAGACCATCGTGGGGGTATCCGTTCGCATCCCTTCCATCGCTGTATCCGGCGGTTCCTTACGCGCCGACCGCGGGAGCGGGCACGGAGGTCAGGGCGCGCTGGATGACGCCCTCGGCGGTCGCGCCCGAGAACGCGGCGTCGGGGTCGACGATGACGCGGTGCGCCCACACGGGCACCGCGAGGGCCTTGATGTCGTCGGGCAGGACGAAGTTACGTCCCTGCGCGGCCGCCCACACGCGGGCGCAGCGCACCATGCCGATGGCGCCACGGGTGGACACGCCCAGCAGCGAGGACTCGTCTTCACGGGTGGCTTCCGCCAGCGCAGCCACGTAGTCGAGGACAGCGCGGTCCGTGTGGTTCGCCGAGGCCAGGGCGGCCCACGCAACGATGTCCTGACCGCTGACGATGGGGCGCAGGTTCTTCGAACGGTCCGGGGAGGCGGAGCCGTCGAGGACGTCGATCATGGCGCTACGCGAGGGGTAGCCGATCGAGGTCTTCATGAGGAAGCGGTCCAGCTGGGCCTCGGGCAGCGGGTAGGTGCCGGCCTGCTCGACGGGGTTCTGGGTCGCGATGACCATGAAGGGCTGGGGGGCGGGGCGGCGCACGCCGTCGACCGTCACCTGGGCCTCTTCCATGACCTCCAGGAGGGCGGACTGGGTCTTGGGCGACGCACGGTTGATCTCGTCGGCCAGGACGATCTCCGCGAAGACGGGGCCGGCGTGGAAGACCCACTCGCCCGTCTTCTGGTTGAACATGTTCACGCCGGTGATGTCCGAGGGGAGCAGGTCGGGGGTGAACTGGATGCGCGAGTGCGTGCCGTCGATAACGGCGCTGATGGCGCGCGCCAGGGCGGTCTTACCGGTACCGGGGGCGTCCTCGAGCAGGAGGTGGCCGCCGGCGAACATCGTCGTGAGCGCGAGTCGCACGGCCTGGCGCTTGTCCAGAACCGCGACCGACACGCCGTCGACGAGGCCCTTGAAGACCTGGGCGAACCGGGTTGCGTCCTCAATGGAAAGGGTCATGAGTTGTCCTACGTTTCTAGTATTGCTCGATCAGGGGTGGTCTATTCGACTCGGCAGCTCTTTACGACGTCCCGCGCATTCAGCTCTCGAGCGGTGATTGCTTCCGTCAGGATACCCGGTATGCTCGGCGTGTCCCGGGAGAAGCGGAATTCGGTGTCCTGGGCGGGGCGCCCGGTGCTGACCGTGCAGACGAGCGTGAGCCCCGATCCGAACTGGGAGGCTCGTTTCGCCGTCAGCGTCATCGAGCCGCATTCCTGTCCGTTCGCACACGTGGTTTTTCCGTTAAAAGTCGCGTCGATATTCTCCGCGGCTTCGGTGGTTGTGAAGGTGGCTTCGACCTGACGGTGTGCCCCGCCAGCACTGACCATTTCGACGACAACCGTGTACTGGTTGACCGGCGCCAGACCCGAGACCGTCCACGAGGTCATCGGACCGCTGAACGTCTGTTTGGTCGACCCTTCCATTCCCTTCACCCACACGCTGGTCTGCGCGGGGTTAACGCCGGCAGGCACAGTCCACGACACGGACGCGCTGTTGATGTAGGGGGTCACCGACACGTTGAACACGGGGATCGTGGTGTCTTCGTCATCATCGGGGCCCGAGCGCTGGCCGTTGCCGACCGTGCCGCTCGCCGCCGTCACCGGGCTCCAGACATACGACCCGTCGTCCTTCTTGCCGCGCTGGCAGAAGTAGAAGGTCATCGTCGAACCCGGGGTAAGCGGGCCGAGATCAAAATCGGCGCGGTCGCCGTTGTTGAAGGCGACGGGATTGCCGGGGGCTGTGCACCCCGCCGCGCTATCCGCGTAGAAGAGCTCCAGGTCGTTGACCGTGTAGCCGTTGCCTTCCTTCAGGCGCACGTTGGTGATGCGAATCTTGCCCAGGGCGTTGTCCGAGGTCGGGCCCATCCTCGGCGCGTCGGGGGCGAGCGGAGTGGTCTTGGCCTCGTGCTCGGGCTCGAGCGCGGGCGGGGTGTAGTTCTTGGCGGGCGAGGTGGCCGTGCGGCCTCCCGTGTTGCTCACCGTCACGGTCGCCCGCAGCACGTCCGCGCGATTGACGGTCATGGTCGTCGTGCCTGTTCCGTTCGTCTCATTGCCAGAGCCACCGGACACGGTCTTGGATTCACCGTTGACGGTGACCGTCGTGGCGCCCCAGCCCTCACCGCCGGACTTGAAGTAGCTCCACGTCAGGGTGATCTCCACCTTGTTGCGGTCTGCCGCGTTGCGCACGGTTGCGTTCATGATGGAAGGCGTGTCCGGGTCCGCCAGGGGTGCGCTCGGGGTTGCCTTCGCGCCGAACGAGGGCGCGGACTCTCCCTTGGCGTTGCGTGCCCGCACCGTCACCGTGTAGGTCTGGCCGTTCTTGAGCCCCTGGATGACGCAGGAGGTCACGCCGGTGGTCTCGCAGTAGCCCGCCTCGCCGGTCGCGGTCGTCGCGGTCGCGATGTAGCCGGTGATCGCAGAGCCGTTGTCCTCTCTCGGCGCGGACCACGAGGCGGAGATCGTCGTGTTCCCGGCCGACAGCTGGGGGGTGCCCGGGCGTCCGGGCGCGCCGGAGATCGTGATGGTGTTCGAGGCCGTCGAACGCTCGGACTCGCCCTCCTTGTTGACCGCAACCACGGTGAAGGAGTAGGTCTGGCCGTCGCTCAGGCCCGCGACGTCACAGACGTTGGTGGAGCAGGTGGCGACCTGGCGTCCCGTCTGGTCGTAGACGCGGTACTCGGTGATCGGGGAGCCGTTGGACTCCGGCGCGTCGAAGGTCACGCGAGCGCCATTCGATCCCACGCCCTCGGCCGTGACGCGCGTCGGAGCGGCCGGCTTGCCCGTCACCGTGACGGTGATGGTTCCCTGGACGGCGCGCGCGGGGTCGCCCAGCTTGTCGTTGACCTTGAAGCCGACGGTGATCGTGCCGGACGCGCTCGGGGTGACCGACACGGTCGTGCCCGACGTGGCGACAGCCGCGCTGCCCGCGGACAGCGTGGCGCTCTCCAGGGTGATCGGCGACTCCGGATACGGGTTGGTCGCGGAGGACGCCACGTCGACGCTCACCGTATCGCCGATCTTGGCGGTCAGCGTGTACGCGGGCACCTGGATGAGGGGCTTGTCGGAGACGACGACCTCGACGGGAATCTGCGCGCTGACCGTGTTGTTGTCCTCGTCGGTGACGCTCACCGCGATCGACCCTGCGGAACCTTTCGGGGTTCCCTCGGGGGCGGACACGGTCAGGGTGGTGCCCGACAGGGACGCCGTGATGGTGGACGGCGAGGAGTCCATCGCGTAGGTGAAGGTCGTGACGTCCACGCCCTCGGGGTCGCGCACGCCGAGCGCGAGGTTCTGGGTCACGGCCTCGCCGCCGGCCTCGACGCGGATCGCGGTCGGGGTGAAGGTGGGCGGCTGATTCTTGGTTGCCTTGATGCGCACGGGCAGCGACAGGGAGGCGCTCAGCGCGCCGGCGTCACTGCTGTCGCCGTCCGCGACCTGGATGAGGAACGCGGAGTTGCCCGAGAACGAGGCGTTGGCGGTCAGAGTGAGCTGCGTGTCCGAGTCAGCCACGACGGAGTCGAGGCCGTTCTGGGGCACCGGGGAGGAGCCCTCGACGAGGCGCGGGGTGCGCCCGGCGCGAGTGATGACATAATCCGACAGGTTGATCGTGCGCGACGTGCCCGCGTCCATCTCGATCGGCAGGTTCGCCGAGCTCAGGAAGGGCGCGGTCGAGTCGCGTCCGGGGATCGTGACGACGGCCGAGTTCGTGAGGCCATCGCGGTCGGTGATCGTGTAGACGACGAGGCGCTTGGAGTCTGTGACCGGAATCAGCAGCTCGGAGCCGGAGACGCTCACACCCGCCTCGGCGGTGGTCACGGTCAGCTCGTCGATGCTGCCGTCGGGGTCCTCGTCGTTGTCGAGGACCTTCACGCGCACGGCAGAACCATCGGTCGGCAGGTCCTCGTAGGCGACGTAGTCGTCGCGGGCAATCGGCGCCTTCAGGGGCGCGTCGTCCTGGACATACACCGTCAGCGTGCCGCGCGCGGAGCCGCCGCGGCCGTCGCTCACCGTGTAGGACACGAGGTAGGTGCCGGCCTGGGAGGGCGTGTGCACCTGGACGGTCGTGGTGGAGCGAACCTGGGGGTCGAGCTCGGGCGTGGCCGTCTCGAGGCTGCCCTCCTCCAGGGTCAGGGGGTCGCCGTCCGGGTCGAGGTCGTTGGCAAGGACGTTGACGGTCACCATGCGGTCGGGTCGGGTGAGGACCGTGTCGGGCACGGCAACGGGGTTCTGGTTGAGCGCCGGGACGGGCGTGACGGCGACGCGCACGCGCGCCGAGGCACGGGCGCCCTGGCGGTCCTCAACCGTGTAGGTGAAGGAATCCGTGCCCGAAGCGTCAGCGTTAGGCGTGTACTCGATCCACGTGGCCTTCGCGGTCGCCGACCCCTTCTGCGGCGAGGAGTCCAGGCTCTTGAGGGTCACGGAGTCGCCGTCCGGGTCGATGCCGTCCAGGGTCACCGGGATGCGGGCGGTCTGCCCGGCCGTCGCCCACGCCGTGATGTCGCGGGGTCGCGGCGCCTGGTTGGAGTCGGAGGCGGCCAAGACCTCAAAGGTGACGGTGCTGGAGGCGCGGTTGCCCGCGGAGTCGATGACGGAGTAGGTGACTTCCATCGTGCCGGGGGTGTCCCCGGCCTCAAGGCGCACCTGGTTGCCGGTCACGAAGGGCGTGCCCAGGGCGGTCGTCGGGTCGTACTCGAGCGTCGACTCGACCTGCAGGTTCAGGCCGGCCGGGGAGCGGTCGTTGGACAGGACGGACACGGTGCCGACGTCGCCGACGCGCACCTTGGCTCGGTCGGGCTTGAGGACGGGCGGCAGGTCCGTGCGGTCGGCGGCACCCGGGATGACGGTCACCTGGGCGGTGGCCGAGCCCTGGCCGTTGGTGACGGAGTAGGAGAAGGACACGCTCTTATCGAGGCCCGCGGGCGCGGTCACGCGCAGCAGGTGGCGGTCGATGAGGGCGACCTCGAGGCCGGGAGCGGACGAGGAGTCGATCGAGGTGATCGTCAAGACGCCGCCCGTGGGATCGTAATCGTTGCCCAGGGGCGCCACCAGCACCGAGCCACCCTGCGGCAGGACCGCGGTATCGTCCTCGGCGACGGGCGGCAGCGCAGCGGCCTCGACGACCTCGACGCGGATCATGCCCAGCGTCGACGCGATGCCGTCGGAGACCGTGTAGGCGAAGGAGTAGGAGCCGGGAGAAGCCGCGACAAAGTCGATGGTCCCGCGGTCCAGATCCGGCGTGATGGAAGCGCCAGCGGGCGCGCCGGACACGGCGGCCAGGCTCAGCGGGTCGCCGTTGGGATCCGTGTCGTTCTTCAGCGGGTCGAGGGTCACCGTCTCGCCGGGGTGGGCCTGGTAGAGGTCACCGTTGGCCGTGGGCGGCAGGTTGCCCGGATCCTGGACGTTGACGGTGAGCTCACCGCGCGTCTCGCCGCCCTGGTCGTCGGCGACGGTCAGGACCACGGTCTTGGGGCCGGCGGAGCCGCCCTCCTCGGTAATGGTCAGGGAGCCGTCCTCGGTGAAGGTGACGCTCAGCCCCTCGGGGGCCTCGGCGTTCTTCAGGTAGATCGGGTCGCCGTCGGGGTCACGCCAGTCGCTCAGCGCCTGGTACTGGATCTGGGCGCCCGCGCCGATCTTGACGGAGGAGGCGCGCAACTGCGTGGGGGCCTCG